>ERZ778025.69-NODE-69-length-358149-cov-14.672064_pt1 | contig 358149 bp, 302 predicted proteins | sample MGYA00375755_ERZ778025 | MGnify/ENA primary metagenome ERZ778025 (study PRJEB29350, sample SAMN05389825) | bioreactor metagenome | isolation source: Thiocyanate bioreactor | place: South Africa: University of Cape Town | collected 2014-03-17 ...
CGCTCTCGTTGAAGCCCCAGCAGTACACGCTTCCCGAGTCGCCCACGGCGCACCATCGGTAAGGCTTGAAGTCGCGTACCTTGTTGTCCGTGTGGAGGAGGTAGCCCTCCGAACGCGTCGTGGCGATCTGAACGAGCGGCTCCGGCGTTGCGACGGGTTCGGGAAGCGCCCGATCGATCACCGTACCTTTGAACGGGCTGACACGCGCGCCCCAGCAGTACCCGATCCCGTTCGCAACCGCGCACGTGTTGTCGTACGCGGAGTCGATCTGCGTGACCCGCGCGAGCGAGACCAGCTGAGGGAGCGGATCCGGAAAGCTCGGCGAGACGCGCCCGATGCCCGGGTTGCCACCCCAGCTCACGACGGAGCCGTCCTCGCGGAGGACGAACGTAGCGTTGCCCACTTCGAGAGCGGCAGCAGCGGCCCCATTGGGGAGCGCCGCGCGCATCGGCTCGCCGGTGAACGTCTCGGTCATCGGACCGAGCTGGCCGAGCGCGTTGCTTCCCCAGCATTGGACGTCGCCGGTGGCGAGGAGAGCGCACGCGGTCTCGAAGCTTCGCGCCACCTTCGTCATGGGAGAGAGAGCGAGCTTCACGGGTGTGGTGCGGGTCGCCGTTGCGACCCCGCCGTCTTCGGTCCACGAGAACGGGCCCGTTCCCCAGCACCAGACGCCGCCGCTCTTGTCGACGGCACACGTGTGGTCGAGCGACGCGATGTTCGAGAGCCCCACGACCTTGGCCGCCGTCGAGCTGTCGACGAGGGCCGTGCCCTCCCCCTCACCGCGCCCGAGCTGGCCGGCCCCGTTCGCGCCCCAACACGCCACGGTGCCGTCGTCGAGCAAGACGCAGAAGCCCTCCCCCTTGTCCTCGACGCTTCTGCCGAGCGTCGTCACGAGCGCGGTCGCGCACGGGCTCGACTCGCAAACGACGGGCAGCGGCTGGCCATCGAAATTGCCCGCGTCGCGACCATTCGAATCGACCGCCGCGTCGGTCGCGTCCGTATCGACACCGTCCGCCCCGGCATCCGCAGGAGGCGACTCGCTCGGGTCATCGCTGCTCGAGCAGCTCACCACCGCGGCGGAAGCGGCGAGGACGGAGAGCGCGACGATTAGCCCAGAACGATGTGGTTCAAGGAGTCTTCTTGTGAAGTGCATAGCGATTTCCGACTGCCCAGAGGTTCTTCGTCGACGTCCCGCGCACCTGGTAGAGCGGCTCATCCAGATAGCGCTCCTTCATCGCGACACTCGTCTTCTCGACCAAGGCGCCATATCCCGTCCCCGCCTGCGCGAACGACTCGGGCGTCCCGATGCCGAGGCAATCTTTCCAAGCGTCCGGCTTGATCTCCGAACCGAAGACGATTCCATGGCCGCTGAACCACAGGCGATCGTCGACGCGGACGACGGAGTGGAGCAGCGGGGGCGAAAGCGCGGCGGGAGGATTGACCCCGGCCGCATAGTTGTAACGCGCGACGTTCGACGCGGTGTCGACGTAGAACCACGTCAGTTCGTTCCCGACGAGCACCAGGGCTGCGCCCGGAGCAATTGGCGTGACCGCCGTTGCCCAGCCCTTCGGTTGGATTGGAAGTTGGAGCACGCCATAGCCCGGGATCTCGATCCTGACATCCGGTTGGATGGTGCCCGGCTTGGTGGCGCAGTTGCCGCTCGAGTAGGCAAAATCCAGGACAGTCGAGTAGCCCGTCAGCGTCCGACGGAAGAGCGTCGGGCATCCTGTAAAGCCTTTCGTTGCGTCGCTCGGGCCACGTCCTCCGACGAACCAGATTTCGTCGCTGCTCGCCGGCGACGCATTGAAGATGTAGAAGGACTCGTCGGCAGTAGAGCTCGGGTCTTCCGTAACGAACTCCGCTACCCACTCCGGCGCCCCGCCGTCTCCGCTCGTGCGGCGGAAGATCCGATTGCCGTACCACGCGTAGACGTCGCCGGCCGACGTTCCGGTCACACCGAGCGCCGGCGCGTAGCGGGTCGCCTGCCACCCGGGATTCTCCACGCTCCAGGCACGCCCCGGATCGCGATCGGCATACGCGGGCCCGTCGTACGGGAGGCGCGTCGACTCCCACGTGAACGGCGCCGACACGCTCGCGCGCGTCCCGTGGAAGACGGCCCCGGGCGCCGTCGTGAAGTACAGCTCGTTCTCGCTCGGCGCGTACATCTTGCCGGCGTATTGGCCGCTGCCGTAGGCGTTCTGCGAGTTGTCGTCGATGTACGACCATGCCTGCGTCGCCTCCGTCCACTCGAGCACCTTCGTCCCGAGCGTGTCGCTCTCGGCGACCGCGAATGCCCGATCGACGAACGGCCAGACGTCGATGAACGTCAGGTTCGGATCGGGGAGCTCCGTCTCACACCAACCGTGGTCGTTGCAGGCCGACCAGACCGGTGCGGACGCGTCCCGTCGCGGTGTCGCGTCGACCTCTTCCGGGGACGCAGCGTCGGGGATCGTAGCTCCTCCATCGGGGACGGGGGCGAGCGTGGCGCCTTCCCCATCCGAGGTCGCGCAGGCGGCTAGCGTAGCCAGCGCCCCCAGCGTCGCCGTCGTACATGCGAGCAAAACTCTGCGTCTCATCGCTTGCCTCCGAGGGACAGGAGCACCCCTTGCCCTCCGATCCACACTTTTCCAGGCTCCGGCACCCACACCGAGAGAAGCTCCGGTCGACGACGCCCCATCCCGGCCACCTTCACCCGCGACCACGTCGTTCCGTCGTAGTGAAGGACTACGCCTTTGTCGCCGACGGCCCAGATGTCGGATGAAGACGAGCCCGCGACCGCGTAGAGGTGCTCGTGCGTCGGCACCTCCATCACTTGCCAACCGAAGGTCGCCCCTACGTTGTGGATCACCAAGCCGCGCGCTCCGATGGCCCACGCCTCCGTGTCCGAGACCGCCCACACGCCGCTCAGCGTCGACCACGTGAGCGGGTTCATCACCTCGACCTTCGGCGACTCGCTGTTGGCGTTCGTAATTCGAATCGCCGCGCCGCTTTCTCCAACGCCCCAGACGACGTTCGGGGATGCCCCGTCGAGGGCTCGGAGCCACTTGCACGGCAGACTGCTGCAGACCGACGTAGGCACGCCCGGCGTCGGCGTCAGCGTCGTCCCGTCGGCGTTGATCCGCCAGACTTCGGAGGTCGTTGCCACCCACATCGTGCTCGAACCGGTCCGGCCCCACGCCGCGGTGACATTGCTGCTCGCGCCCGACGGCGGAGTCAGCTTGCCTCGCTTGGCCCAACCGTCCGGCGACGGATCACCTTCGCCGGCACCGAGGCCACGCGTGAACACGCGGTCGAGAGTGCCGAACGTGAGCTCTCCGCCGTTCGCGAGCCAGATGTGCTCGAGCGACTCATACGTTCCAACATCGACGGCCTTCCACTCCGTACCGTCGAAGTGCGCGGCCATGCCGACCGTCCCGACGACCCACGCGTCCGTCGCCGAGCGAGCGCGAATCGTCTCGAGGCGCGTGCGCCAGTCGGCGCCCGCGGACGGATCGGCGCCGAAGAGGCCGCTCGGGCAGAGCGCCCCCGGCTCGCACTCGGCCGGGAAGAACGCGCAATCGTCTCCCGTGCACGAATCGGAGCCGTCTGCTCCGTCCGCTCCTCCCGCATCGCGCTCGGGAAGGACGGTCTCGGTCTTCTCGGGATCGAGATTGACGTTCTCATCGACCGACGCGCACGCGGCGACGAGAGAGCCGGCCAGAGCGCACGCGAAGCCCGCGCCGGACACCAGCGTATGACGCCACGCGCTCATCGGGTCACCTCGCCCGCATCGGGTTGATCGCACGGCTCGACCACGCATTTGCCTGCCACGCAGGCTTGTCCCAAGGTCAGGTCACAGGTGATCCCGCATCCACCGCAGTTGCGCGGATCGCTCTTCGTGTCGATTTCGCAACCGTCGGCTTGCGAGCCGTTGCAGTCCGCCGCGCCATCCCGACAGCCGATGGTGCACTTTCCGAAGTCGCACACCGCCAACTGGCTGTAGCCACCACCGCCCAGCGAGCAGCGGTTGCCACAAGCACCGCAGTTGCCAGGGCTGCTGCTGACGTCGACGCAGTAGCCCTCTGGGAGCCCTTGGTTCTCACCGGTTTGGCAGAACGTCAGGCCTGGATCGCACATGCACGACAATCGGCCGTTGCCGTCGGCGGCGCACTTCTGCCCTGCCCCACACGTGTTGCCGCAATACCCGCAGTCGTCGTCCGTGCGGATCGACGTCTCGCAGCCGTTCTCGAGGACTCCATCGCAGTCGGCGAAGCCGGGTTTGCACTTGGGCTTGCCGCACTGGCCTGAGACGCAGCCGTAGTACATGTTCGAATACTGCGGAGCGCCCGGCCCTCCGGTCGGATCGCAAGCATTGTTGCAAGCGGCGCAATGGGCGTCGTCGGCGCGAAGGTCCCTGCACCCCAGACAATCGACCGTGCCTGGAGGACATCCACATCCAACCTCCGTGAGCTTGTCGTCCTGCCACCTGCAACTCTCCCCCACGGCACAGGCCACGCCGCACGCACCGCAATTGGCCGGATCGAGCTGGCTGCTCTCGCAACCGTTGTCGACGAGGCCGTCACAATCTTTGGAACGAAGCGCGGCGTTGCACTCCAACTTGCAGGCGCCTTCGTTGCACGTGAACTGCTCGAACCCCGTGCCCAGTGGGCAGGCCATCCCGCAGCCTCCGCAGTTTCTCGAGTCGGCGAGGATGTTGGTATCGCACGGGAAGCGCGAGTCCGGACACGTCGTCCACCCCGGAGGGCACTGGGACGACGGGCAGTAGGCGGTGAGCTCGCGCGGGTCCGGCGTCGCATCCGGCCCCGCGTCCGGCGTGCCGAACTGCTCCGGCGGCTGCTCGATTTCGATCCCGAGACGCTCGTCGACGGTCGAGCATCCCCATGCCAGTGAGATTGCTGTGGCCGTGAGGAGGACCACGACGCTAGGAGTTTTCATCGCTCGACTCGCGGCTGAAGAGACGGCTTGAGGTTCACGTTCATGAGACCGAACGCACCGACGGCATTCGGCGGGCGTGGAGACAATTCGAGGCTGGCAGATCGACGGTTCGTGACGACGAGGTCACTCGGCAACCTGCCGAACGCGCCGCAGATGCGGCGACGTCGGGAAGCGTGCTTCGAACGCGCGCGCCCGAGCACGCGCCTGCTCGACGCGACCGGCCTTCGTGAGCGCTTCGATCGCGATCCGCTCGCGCTCCTGCACGAGGACGCCTGCGGTGCAGCGCTGCTCGATCTCGCGCACGACGGCGAGCGCGCGTTCGGGATTCCCCGACCGAAGCGCCGTGTCCGCGTCGTCCACGAGCATGACCTCGTCGCAGCGCGGAGCAGCGACGGCGGGCACCTTGCGCACGTTCACGTTCACGACTGCGGTCGGCAGAGCGTCGACCGAGACCGCACGCGGTGCGTCGGGCTCGGCCGCGGGCTCCGGCTCGGCTTGGAGCTCGGGGGGCGGCAGCACTTCTTCCTGCTCCGCAGGTGCGCTCGTGCTCACGACGGCTTCGGCCGCCTTCGTCGGGCCCGTCGTCTGTACCGCGACGGTCACGACCGCGAGCGCCGCCACCGCCGCGACCGCCACGGAGGCGGAGAGCCACGTCGCTCCAGGAGCCGGCGACGGGCTCTTGGGCTCCAGGATCGGGCCGAGCCGCCCAGCGAGCTCGTCCATCTTCGCCGCCGTCGGACGCACGTTCTGTTGGGCACGGATCAGCCCACGCATGAGGTCGGCTTCGGGCGACGGCGGGTCACTCTGGTCAGCAAGGCGGATGGGGTCACGGCTCATTTGAAATCTCTCCGCATCCGGCGGCGGACCGCGGCGTCCACGGCCTCGCGCGCAGCGCGCAGCCGCGAGTACGCGGTCTGGAGCGGACACTGCACCGAGTCCGCGACCTCTTGCATGGGTAGTCCTTCGAGCTCGAAGAGCACGAACACGGCTCGCTTCTCGTCGTCGAGCTCGTCCAGAATCGCGACCAGGATCTGGCGCGCCTGCTGCTCGCCGAAGTGCTCGGCGGGCGTCAGCGGCTCGATCGCCTCCGGCACTTCGTCGGTGACGATCTCGCGCGCCGATGAGAGCCGGCGGCGAAAGTGAGAAGCCACGCGCACGCAGATCCCGTAGACCCACGAGCGAAGCGTCCCCCGACTCTCGTACGTCGAGAGACGCCGATGGACGATGACGAAGACCTCCTGGAAGGCATCGTCGACGTCCGATTCACGCACGCCGAGGCTGCGAAGCATCGAGTGCACGAACGGGCCGTAGTCGCGAAAGATCGCGCGGATGTCGGGGGCCCCGCTCACTTGAACAGGTGCTGCTGCATCGGTCGATGCGAGGCTCGGGAGCGAAACCGCCGGCACGAGACGCTGTGCCAGCGAAGGGGCCCCATTATTACAAAATCGTCAGGAGCCCGCTGAGTCCCACGAACATGATGACTCGGCCGCTCGAGTAGACCCGCTCGAGCTCACCGGCAGAGCTCTCGAAATAGAGGTTGCGACTCACCAGGGGCACCGTAACCCCTAGGTCCAGCCGTGCCGCACGCGTCCCATCGCGAAGCTGAGCCGCAACGGCCGCGAGCGGACCGGCGAGCGGTCGCCACGCGTCGTTCTGTTCTCTGACGCCGCCCGTCTCGGGAACGATCGCTCCCCAGAACGCGCCCCCACACGCATCGACCCTGATCCTCGACAGCGGATTGAGCGCGAGGCACGCCCGGACCTGCTGATCGACGCCGGCAAACGATCCTCGGACCGATCGCGTCCGGAACGCCTGCTGCAGCGAATAGCCCCCGGACCACTCGAAGCTCCACCGTGAACCTGCACGCTCCAGCCGTGCCACGCCCCGCACCATCGCGCTCGCCGACGGAAGAAACCCGACCGCGGCCCCACCGCCGGCCCCGAGCGACAGATCGAACGGAGGCCGCGCGAAACCCGGCGCCCGCGCATCCGCGGGGGGCAGAGGCGGCACCGAAAGCGACGGAGTCGCGGCCGGCGGAGGCTGCGTCGGAGGCGACGGGCTCGCAGCCGGCGGAATCCGGATCGGAGGCGACGAGGGCGCAGACGGCGTGGGCTCCTCGTCGTCGAGCCTCACGCCATCGTCGGTCGGCGCCGTATCAAGAGCCGGCTCTTCGCCCGGCTCGCGATCGCTGCCTCGATCGATGAAGAGCGCCACGACGATCGTCGTCGCGCGGAACAACCGGGCGCAGCTCTCCAGATCGAGCTCGCGCGAGCCGAGAACGACGCCGTTCCGATCCGTCTGCTTCACCCGCGCTCGGAAGCGGCCGCCCGAGGACCGCTCCTCTCCTTCGATCGCGATGTCCGCTCGATCGCGATCGGTGAACGGATTCCGCTGCAGCTTCTTCTCGACGGCGTCTCGGAGAGCCGTCTCCGTCACGCACGCGGCCGTGCCCGGCTCGGAGCGCCACGAGAGCGCGAACGACGCGTCCGCTCGCGCCGTGCTCGAGACGCACCCGAGCCCCAGCATGACGAACATGGCGGCCACACGCGAGCTCGAGCGACGTGCAGCACGACGGCAGCGCACGGCGCGAGTCTATCTCAGGGCGAGAAGGACATGTTCGCGTCCGTCCCGTTTCTGTACGGTCGAGGCAGCCGAGAGTACGGCCTCGCCGCCGCCCCGCGAGCCCGTCGGATGAGGGAGCTCGCTCGCGCGCTAGGCGCCGACCAGCGGGTTGGCGGCGCCGGTCATTCGTGCGTGCATCTCTTTCGCCATCTCCTCGACGTGCTTCGCGAAGAGGTACTGGAGGAACGGGCCCGCCGGGAAGAACACCATCGGGACCACGATCGTGAGGATCGCGAGCGTCATCACGGGGCCTTTGCTGCTCGGGTACTGGACCCGCAGCCGTTCCATGATGTCGGCGATACCGAAGGCGACGACGAACATCCAGTAGAGGTTGAAGCCCGGGATGAACATGAACCCGACCGCCGCGCCCGGCGAGATGTACTTCTTCCACATGCTGGTGTAGCGCTGCTCCGGCGGGATCCACGACCAGAACTGGTAGATCCATATCGCGTTCACGATCGCGTAGACGAAGATGAGCAGGTAGCAGAAGCCGAGACCGCCCATGCCGGCGATGACGATCGCACCGCCTTCGTCCTCGCCCATCACGGCGCCGGCGATCATGAGCGTCAGTCCCACAGCCAGCGCGAGGAGCTGGCCGATGCCGGCCGCGAGCTTCAACCTGCGCAGCGTCGGTCCGAGGAGCGGTCCAGCTGTGCCACCGTGCGGAACGAAGACGTTCTGCCGGTACATCGCAGGCGCGGCCGCCGGAGCCGCGTACGGATTCGCCGGAGGCTGCTGACCGTAAGGAGCTTGCTGACCGTAAGGAGCTTGCTGACCGTACGGATTGTGCGGAGGCTGCATCGACCGAAAACTCTACCTTCGCATGGCGGCGCCGCAAGTCGCCCGGGCTCGCCCACATGTCGAGCAAGCAAGCGGCCGGGCAGCACCGCGCTCGTCGTCAGCCGTAGAAGCGCTTCCCCGAGCGCGCCATCGCGACGAGCAGCGGCGCGGGCTCGAAACGCACGCCGAAGCGCTGCTCGAGCGAGCGCGTGCGCCGGAGGATCTCGCTCGCGCCGACGACGTCGACATGGCGGAACGGGCCGCCGCGGAACGCCGGAAAGCCGACCCCGAAGATCGCGCCGACGTCGCCGTCACGCGCGCTCCGGAGAACGCCGTCGCCGTGGCAGCGGAGCGCCTCGTTCACCATCGCGAGCCCGCACCGGAGCGCGATCTCGTCGGCAGTGACCGCGCGCGGCTTCGGAGTGACGCCGAGGACGCCGTACACCGTCGCGTCGACCGTCTTCCTCCGCGGCGCGGCGCTTCCGTAGAGGTAGAAGCCTCGCGCGTTCTTTCGCCCCTTGCGGCCGTCGGCGACGAGCGCGGCGAAGGCATCGGGCGGGCGCATGCGCTCGCCGAACGCATCGCGCGCGACGTCGCCCACGTGAGCGCCGAGGTCGAGACCGATCTCGTCCATGAGCTGGAACGGACCGACGGGGAAACCCCAGTCGACCATCGCCCTGTCCACTTCCTCGATCGACGAGCCCTCCGCGACGAGGTGCGCCGCCTCGACGAGCAGCGCGTAGAGGATCCGCGTCGTGTAGAACGCGGGGCCGTCGTTCACGACGATGACGGTCTTGCCCTGCTTCCTCCCGAGCGCGACGGCGGTCGCGACTGCACGGGGATCGCTCGCCTTGGTGCGGACCACCTCGAGCAGCGGCATCTGGTGGACCGGGCTGAAGTAGCGCATCCCGACGATCATCTCGGGACGGAGCGAGCCCTCGGCGATGCGCGCGATCGGGATCGCCGACGTATTCGACGCGATGACGCACGTGTCGCGAACGAGCTTCTCGACCTCGCCGATCACGGCATGCTTGAGCGCGAGGTCCTCGAAGACCGCCTCGATCACGAGGTCGGTGTTGCGGAAGCCGGTGTAGTCGGTCGCGCCGCTGATGCGGGCGAAGGCGGCGTCGCGCTCGAGCGCCGACATCGAGCCGCGACGCGCGCGAGCATCGAGCAACTCCTTGACGTACCGGAGGCCGCGACCGACGACGACGTCGTCGGTGTCCTTCATCCGGACGGAGAGGCCCGAGCGCGCGCAGAGGGCAGCGATGCCGGCGCCCATGAGGCCCGCACCGAAGACGGCGACGCGATCGACTGAGAAGGATGCGGCCCGCTCGTTCGGCTCGAGCCCCGAGTCCTTCTCGACCGCTTTCCGGGCGAAGAAGAGATCGATCGAGCGCTGCGCCGTCTCGCTCACGACGAGATCGCCGAACACCTCCGCCTCGAGCTCGGCGGCCGCGCGGAAGCCCCGTGAGCCGAAGCGCTCGAGGAGGTCGATGACGCGCTCGGCGGCCGGGTAGTGACCGCGCGTCTTCTTCGACGTCTCGGCGCGCGCCCTCCGGAAGAGGGCGAGCCGTCCGATCGGGTTCTTCTCGAGGAGCGCGCGCTCGATGCGCTCCTTCGTTCCGCTCGCCTGGCTTCGCTTCTTGGCGAGGGAGCGTGCATACGCCGGCTCGCTCGCAAGGCGAAGCGCGAGGTGGACCGCGGTCTCGAAACCGACTCCGAGCGGCACGACGTCGTCGACGAGCCCGAGCCGCTGCGCCAGCTTCGGACGGAGGCTCCGTCCGCTCACGCCGAGATCGAGCGCGACGCGCAGACCGGCCCGCTCGGCGATGCGATAGAGGCCGTTCGAGGCAGGCACGAGACCGAGCTTCACCTCGGGGAGGCCGAGCGCCGTCTTCGGATCGTCCGTCGCGATCGCCGCGGTGCATGCGAGCGCGAGCTCGAAGCCGCCGCCCAGCGCGGAGCCGTGCACGTAGGCGACGATCGGCTTCGGACCAGAGCCGAGGCGGCCGAAACATCGTGCGACGTCACGCGCGGCCTCCTCCGCGTCCCGGGCGAAGCGCGTCCTTCGCACGAGGTCGATGTTCGCGCCCACGACGAAGGAGTCCTTCTTCCCGCTGCGAAGGACGATGGCGCGGACCTTCGAGTCGGCGAAGGCCGCTTCGACCGCTGCACGGAGCTCGGCGCCGAACGCAGGCGTGATCGTGTTGTGCACCTCGGCGCGATCGTCGAGCGTGATCACGGCGACCCCGTCGGGGCGAACCTCGCTCGCGACGACGGGCAGCGGTCGCGGGCGCGGCGACGGCTCCGAGATCGCCTGCGCGAGCATCAGGCGGCCTCCAGGACGACGGCAGCGCCGAGCCCACCGGCGGCACACGCGGTCGCAAGACCGAACTGTCCTTTCCTCCGCCCGAGCTCGCGGAGGACGGTGTGGATCATCCGGGCTCCGGTCGCGGCGAACGGATGGCCGAGCGCGATCGAGCCGCCGTGCACGTTGAAGCGCTCGTCGTCGATCTCGCCGATCGGCCCTGACGTGCGACCGAGCTTGTCCTCGGCGAAGCGACGGGACGCGAGCGCCTTGCGGTTGCAGACGACCTGCGCGGCGAACGCCTCGTGCATGTCGATGACGTCCATGTCCGCGAGGCGGAGCCCCGCGCGATCGAGCGCGATCGGCGACGCGTAGGCTGGACCCATGAGGAGGCCGTCGTCGGGGTCGAGCGCCGCGTAGGCCCACGAGCGCAGATACCCGAGCGGCTGGTAGCCGAGCGCCTTCGCCTTCGACTCCCGCATCAGGAGCAGCGCGCTCGCGCCGTCCGTCAGCGGCGACGAGTTCCCCGCCGTGACGCTGCCGTGCTTCGGATCGAAGACGGGACGGAGCTTCGAGTAGGACTCGAGCTTCGAGTCCTCGCGGACGAGGTTGTCCTTCGCGATCGGACGATCGAACGCGGGCGGCGGAATGACGTGCATCACCTCGGCGTCGAAGAGCCCACGCTCCCACGCGGCCGCCGCCCTCGTGTGGCTTCGGTGAGCGAGCAGATCCTGCTCCTCGCGCGTGACGCCTGCGTCCTTCGCCATCCGCTCGGCGTGCTCGCCCATCGTGAGGCCGGTCGAGGGCTCTCGCAGCGCCGGCGGCGTCGGGACGAGATCGCGTGGAGAGAGGCGCGTGAAGATCCGGATCTTGTCCGTGAGGCTCTTCGCCTTCGAAGCCTCGACGAGCGCGCTCGCGAGCCTTCGCGAGACGGTGATCGGCACGTCGCTCGCGCTGTCGACCCCGCCGGTGACGGCCACGTCGTGTTGACCGGCGAGGATCGCTTCGGCGGCGCTCGTGGCCGACTGGAACGACGTCGCGCAGGCGCGCACCACGCTGTAGGCCTCGACGCTCTTCGGCATCCCGGACCCGAGGACGATCTCGCGCGCGACGTTCGGCGCGGAGGGCGTCGGGATCGCCTGGCCGTACACGACGAGGCCGATCTCGCGCGGATCGAGCTCGGCGCGAGCGAGGAGCTCCTTCACGACGGCGCGACCGAGATCCAGCGTCGTCATGTCGCGGTAGGCCGTCGCCTGCTTCGCGAACGGCGTCCGTAGCCCGGCCACGACCGCCACTCGATCCTTCGCGCCACCTGCCATCTCCGCTCCTTCTCCGGACTGAATGACGATTCAGTAGTTCTTGTGACCTGCCTGACGCAAGGCGTCAAGCTCCAGCGGAGCCCCCGCAGCCCCGGGGTTTGTGCTAAGGCCGAGCACCATGGGATCCTTGATCGAAGCGCTCACCGACGAGTCGAAGAAGAAGAATGTCGTGAAGGACTGCTGCGATCTCATCGACGCAGAAGTGAAAGACAAGGGTGGGATCTCCGGCCTCGCCATCAAGGCGGGGTACAGCACGGTGAAGGGCATCAAGCCTGGCTTCGTGGAGAAGACGGTCGAAGACCTCCTCCCCGAGTTCGCGAAGGCGCTCGATCCGATCTACGCGGACGCGAAGTCCAACAACAAGGCCATCGCCGACTTCTTCACCTCGAACCCCAGTCGCGTCGCCGACGCTCTCCTGTCGATCACGGACGAGAAGGCCGCGCATGCGAAGAGCGGCGTCGCCAAGAGCGCCTACGACAAGCTTCGCGGCACGGCGAAGAAGAACGTCGAGCAGGCTGTCCCGCGCCTCGGCAAGCTGATCGAGAAGTACGGCAACTGATCTCGAGACCGATCGCGAGCAGCGCACGTTCGCGATCGGTCACGACGAAGCAGCCGGCTCACCCCGTCGAGCGGAGGCCGGCGGCGATTCCGTTGATCGTGAGCAGGATCGCGCGAAGCAGCTCGGGCGACTCGGCCTCGCTCGCGCGCTCGCGGCGAAGAAGCTCGATCTGGATGAAGCTCAACGGATCGACGTACGGGTTGCGCAGCTCGATCGAGCGCGCGAGCGTCGAGTCCGGGTCGAGCGTCGCTTCGCGCTCGAAGACGGTGCGGATCGCGCGCGCCGCTCGCCCGTGGTCGAGCGCGATCCGCGCGAAGAGCCTCCGCGCGAGCGCCTTGTCCTCGCATAGCCCCGCGTAGCGCGCGGCGACGACCATGTCGGCCTGCGCCAGCGAGACGGCGATCGCATCGAGCGTGCTCGCGAAGAACGGCCACTCCCTCCGCATCTGGCGGACGCGCCGCGCTCCGTGCTCCGCGAGGAGCCACGTGAGCGCGCGACCGGCGCCGTAGAAACCGGGCACCATCTGCCGCGACTGCGTCCACGCGAAGACCCACGGGATGGCGCGAAGGTCTTCGAGCTTCACGCGCGGCGCCTCGTTGCCGGGTCCTCCTGAGCGACGTGCAGGCCGCGATCCGATGTTGAGGCGCGGGATGTCCTCGAGCGGGGTCGTCGCGGCGAAGTACTCGGGAAAGCCGGGAGCGTTCACGAGGGCGCGGTAGTGCTCGACGCTGATCGCCGCGGCCTTCTCGAAGATCGCCTCGTACTCCGCGGTGCGCGTGTCGTGCGCTCCCGCCTCGTTCCGAAGAGAGTGCGCGAGGACACCGGCCACGGTGAGCTCGAGGTTCCGCTCGGCGATCTCGGGGACGAGGTACTTCCACCCGAGCACCTCACCTTGCTCGGTGAGCTTGAAGCGTCCGGCCACCGCGCCCGCGGGAAGGCTCTCGATCGCGCGCTGCGAGGGGCCGCCGCCGCGGCCGATCGATCCGCCGCGACCGTGGAAGATCTTCAGCGAAATGCCGTGCGCGCGCGACACGGCGACGAGCCGCTGCTGCGCGCGGTAGAGCGCGAACGACGAGCCGACGATCCCGGCGTCCTTGTTCGAGTCGGAGTAGCCGATCATGATCTCCTGCACACCGCCGCGGCGGGCGAGGTACGCGCCGTACTCCGGGCACGCGATGGCATGCGCGAGCTCCTCGTCCGAGCGCTCGAGATCGTCGAGCGTCTCGAAGAGGGGCACGATCGAGACCCCGGACGAAGGCGCCTCCGGGCGGTCGAGGCCCGCGAGCCGCGCGAGCACGAGCGCTGCGAGCATGTCCTCCGCGCCGTGGGTCATGCTGAGGACGAGCGACTCGGCGCCTCCGCCGAACGTCACCTCGCGGATGCGAGCGAGCGCTCGGACGGCGCGCATGCCCTGCCCGTCCGGACTCGTCAGCGTCACGATCGGTGGACCGCCGGAGATCGCCGCGCCGAGCGCCTGCTCCAAGAGAGCGCGGTCGAGCGGCGCGTTCTCGGGGAGCCCGAGCGCGACGCGCGCGTCGGCGCGCACCCATTCGGCGGGGATGCGGACGTCGAGCTTTGCGAGATGGAACCCGAACGTCCGGACCTGACGAAGGAGCGCGCGCACGTGTGATGCCCCGGCGTGCTCGCCTCGGTTCTCGACGAGCGAGGCAAGGATGAGCTCCAGCTCGTCGATGAACGGGGCCTGGCCTGCATAGGCGTGCGCGGGCAGCCGTGGCTCCCCTCCCCCGGCCTCGCGCACCGCGACGATCGCGGCGCGGGTCACGCGGAGGCGCTCCGTCACGAAGCGAAGCTTCCGGCGATACGGCTCGTGATGGGCCGTCGTGGCGAGGGTCTGCGCGAGCTCGGGCATGTCGGCCGCGTCCTTCTCGAGCGAGTCGAGGAGCGCCTTCGACACGGTGACCCTTCGCGTCGACTGCGAGAGCACGCCGCCCAGTGCCGAGACCGCGCGGACGTAGAGAGCGAGCACGCGTGAGGTCTGCGCGAGCGCGGTATCCACGGCGACCTCGGGCGTCACGTTTGGATTGCCGTCCATGTCTGCCCCGACCCACGATCCGAAGCGGAGGACGCAGGGCACCTCGATGCGCTCGCCGAACGCCTTCTCCGTGGCGCTCTCCATCGCCGCGTAGAACTTCGGGACGAGCGGGAACAGGACCTCCTCGAGGTAGAAGAGGACGTTCTTCACCTCGTCGCCCACGCGTGGCCTCTCCTGACGAATCTCGTCGGTCTGCCACAGCGTTGCGACCTCTTCGCGGATCGCACGATCCACGTCGGTGGCCTCAGCCGGCGTGAGCTCGGCGCGCTCTCTCCGGGCGATCAGTGACACGAGGCGCCGATGTTTCTCCAGCACGGTCCGGCGCTGCGCCTCGCTCGGATGCGCCGTGAAGACGAGCTCGACGGCCGCTTCGGAGAGCAGCCCGATGAAGCGCTCGCGCGACGTCTCTCTCGCCATGGCCGCGAAGACGACCTCGAGCGATCCCGGCTGCGGCTTCCCCTCGCGCGCGTAGTCACGGCGACGTCGCGTTCGATGATGCTGCTCCGCGAGATTGACGAGCTGGAAGTAGTGGGTGAACGCGCGGGCGACGCGTTCGGCCACGCTCGTGTCGAGCCCACGCACGACGTCGATCAGCTTCGTCGCCGTCGCGCGAGCGCGTTCGATGTCGTGGGACGCGTCCTGTGCGCGCCGCGCCTTCGTGAGCGCGCGCACGGTCTCCTCGAGATCGAAGAGCTCCCTGCCCTCCTGCTCGACGAGCGTGTCGCCCAGGATCCTTCCGAGATACGAGACATCGCGCCGGAGCGCGTCGAACGGGACCGCCATCGGGAACGCCATCGTCGCTCATGACGAGTGACCTGAAAATGCGACACGACGGCACCGGAGGAAACCACGAGCATGCCGTGCGATCGCCGGCGTAACCCCCGTGCATCGTCGCTCGTCGGCGCGCGGGACGCGCTCGAACGGCCCGCGGCTCCGACGATGCAGAGACATCGTCGGGGCCCGCGACCGGCGTCAGCGGATGCTCGGCGGCGTCGCGTCGTTGATGGTACGGAGGCCCGTTCCGCCGACGTATCCGTAGCTCGCATCCAGCCCCATGCCCCAGACCGTGACGGCGAACGGACCGTCGCTGCGAGCCTCTTGCCGGCCGTAGCTGCACTCGCCCTTGGGGAACTTCTGCGGCAAGAACGCCTCGGTCAGCTTGACGAACGCATACTCGTACTGGCCCGACGTGCCGAGAGGACGGAACCCCTCGATCGGCCCTGCACACTCCAGCTCGACAGGCTTGAAGCCTTGAGCCGTCTTGCGACGCACGACCGTCAAGCGCGTGTCGGGGAACGTGAAGTCCGTGAAGAAGATGTAGCGATCGAGATACTGGGCGGCCGCCGGCACGTTGACGAAGTCCGGATCGCCCGTCGTGGTCGATCCCGTCCCGCCACCGTAGGACGACCCCGTCATGTAGACGTTCACGTGGAACGGATGCTTCGCGTCCTGGCTTCGGACGACGAAGAATTCGTCCGTGATGAAGTTCGCGCTCTCGCCTGCCTTCAAGGTCTCGGGCGCATCACGCGGGCGCGAGGGCTCGTACGTGAACGTCGTGTCGTCGGCAGCGGCCACGATCGTGTACGGAACCTTTTCTCGAGTGCTCTCGGCGAGGCTGTTGATGCGCGACTGGAACGGCACGACGGCGTACTCGGTTCCCCATTGCGCGACCGCGGGGATCTGCTGGTGGAGGACGTCGCACCACTCGACCGACGAGGGAAGGAAGGTGCATTCCGAGCCTCCGAAGAGGCCAACCGGTTTCGTCGTCTCGATCGGGCTCCCCGTCAACGCCGGTTGCACGAACTGCAGGACCTGCCCCTTCGAGAGCTTCCAGGTCTGCGTGACGCCCGTCGTCGCGCCCTCCACGTCACCGGAGGCTCGGACTTCGACGGTCGGACGGATGCGGACCTCGGTATCGTCTTCGTTCGCGACGATCTGGAGCGTACGCCGCTTGAGCGGCTGCCCGAAGTGGAACGGGCTCACGGCGATGTAGTTCTGCTCCCACGACGAGACGGGCAAAAGCAGCGTCGCGGTCGGGATGTGCGTGTCGGCGCCGCCGTACGGATAGATGGAGTACGCCGAGACGGGCGCGTCCGCCTTGATGCGGAATGCCTTCGTCTTCGCGGTCCCGTGGATGATCGGATCGACGAGCATCGCCGGCGTGACGGCGGGAGGGCAGTACGTGCGCTCTTTGCCCATGTCCGTCTCGTTGTGGGCGAGAAAGACGACGGCGACCTCGCCCGGAGGGAGCGTCCCCTGGAGAAGCGTGTAGATCGGGTCTTCGTTCTGACGACTGACGGTGAAGATCGACTTCGAGATGTCGAGCGCCGCGTCTCCGTATTCGGCGGCGATCGACACGGGGCGATCCCAGGTGTTCGCGACCATCGCCGCGAAGCAGGAGCCAGGGCGCTCGATCGAATCGGTCGGTGGAAGCGTCCAGAACTCGCAGCCCGTCGAGCCCTTGTTGAGGGCGGCGGCTGTGCACGCGTCGACGCAACGGCCGTTGCCGCAGCCCTGATCGGCGCTGCACTGCTCGACGACGACCTCTTCCCCTTCGCACCCGTTCAAGACCTGTTTGAGATCGCGCGAGCAGTGAAGCCCACACTTCGGAGGCTCGGGCTCCTCCGCCGCTGCGTCGTTGTCGACGAGCGCCGGACCGGACGGGGTGAAGCCGCTATCGCGGCTCGAACAAGCGACGACGATGCTCATCGCGCCCGTCACACCGAGGGCGAGCAGACCAAGACGAAGGACGCGGTCAGCGAGTTTCATGACAGTCCTACCCTTCAGAAGCGAATCGAGACCGGCGTGGGGTGCGGGAGCTTGTCGGTCACGCCCTGACCGAGCTCGCCACGTTCGTTGCCTCCCCAGCAGACGACGCTGCCGTCCTTCGTGAGGACGCAGACGCTCGTCTTGCTGACGGCGACGGCGACCGCATGGCTGGCGAGCTGGTCGGACGGCTTGAACGACCACGAGAACGCTTCCGTCGTGATCCGGCCGAGCGCCCCGCGCGAGTTGTCACCCGTGCACTGAACGGTGCCGTCGGTGAGTCGGACGCACGTGAGCTCGCCCGCGGCGGAGACCTGCTGAGGCCACGCCTTCGCGCTCCCGACGTGCGACCGCGCCGGCATCAACGCTCGGTCGGCCAGGCCGGTGCCGAGCGCGCCGAGCGAGCTCGAGCCCCAGCAGTAGACAGAACCGCTCACCACCGCGCATGCATGCGCGGTCGACCCCGACGTCACCGCAAAGCTCGTCACCGGTGAGAGGCCGATCGCGACGGGGAGCGCGTCGTTCGTCAGCGACGAGGTGCGGGCCGAGACGAGGGCCTTGCTGCCGGAAACGGCGCCCCAGCTGAGGAGCTCACCCGTATCCGTGACGGCGAAGCCGTTGTTCGTGCTGGCCGCGGTACGCGCGATCGGAAGGCCATCCAGCTCGGCCTTGCCCGGACCCGCGACGCCCTTCGGCTCCTTGCGTCCGGCCTCGAGCTCGGAGTTGTCTCCCCAGCACCAGACCTCTCCGCTCGCCAGCACGGCGCACACGGTTCGGGCTCCGACGTCGACGCGACGAGCCGCGCTCGGCAGCGCGGTGGCGGTCACGTCGGGATGGGCCTGCGAGTCCGAGAGCGGCGGCGCGATCTGGAGACCGAGCTGTCCTCGATCGTTGCCTCCCCAGCAGGACACGCCGCCATCGGCCACGAGGGCGCACGTGGTGGTGCCGCCCGCGCTGAGCTGCGTCGCGCCTTCGAGACCGACCACGTTGCTGACGACGAAGCCGGTACCCGGGACGGTACCGCCGTCGGCCCCGGCGTCCCCGATCCACGTACCCTCGGGCGCCGTCCCCGCGTCCCTCGTGCCGAGCGAGCCCTTGGCATTGTCTCCCCAGCACCGCGCCGTGCCGTCGCTCATTCGCGCGCAGAAGTGGTTCTCACCCGCAACGAGCTGTACGGCGCATCCGGCGTCGTCCGCGCACGTCACGGTCTCGTCGGTCGGATCGAAGGGAGGCTTCGCGTCCTCTGCCCCGGCGTCGGCGGGCGAAGCACCGTCCTCCGAAGTCGGAGGCGCGGCTTCGGGGAGGTTCGGCTTGCCGGAGTCGGCCTCGGGCTCTTCGAAGGCGTTTCGCTCGCCCTCGCTACTGCAGGCGACGATCGCGGCCGCCCCGCCCGTCATGACGGCGAACGAGAGCAGCAAAGGTCGGATGCGAGTCTTCATGATTCCAGCCTCAGGGCTTCGTGCCCGTCGTCTTGTGGAGTGCAGCGTTGTCGCCGACGACCCAGAAATCGGTGTCGCTCGTTCCCCAGATCCCGTGGAACGGCGTGGTGACCGGCGTGTTCGTCACGCGAATGGCGGCCTGCTGCCACTTCGTGCCAGTCCATCGCGTCACGCGTCCCGGCTTGCCTACGGCCCACACCTCGTTCATGGCCGTGCCCCAGACAGCGTTGACCTCCGGGTCCCAAGCCAGCTGCGGGACATACGACCAGCTGAAGGTCGCCCCACCGTTCGTGCTCGTGCCGCGCCACAGTGGCGATTGCTGCCCGCTGCCGTTCGTTTCGATGATGCCCTTCACCCACACGCCGGTCCCCGTCGTCGCGACGACGTTGAGCTCCACCGGGGAGGACCTCCAACTGTTCGCCATCTCCATCGGCAGGTCGACGTTCGTCCAATCCGCAGCGCCAGGCGCGCGCCGAAGCAAGACGCCGTGGAGCAGCTCGTTCGTGTCCTGGCGAAACTCCTGACCGATGATCCAGACGCCGCTGCTGGTGCCCGCGGCGACGGAGGCGCACGCAATGCTCCTCGACGACAGCTCGTCGTCGAGCGTCCAGCCCGAGCCGCCGCTCGCTGCGTCACCGTCGTAGTGCAATACGCGGCCCTTCCACTGCCAAGGCCAGTCCGATTCGTCCTTCAATCCGCCGACGGCCCAGACGTCGTTGGGGCCGGTCCCCCCGATCGACTTGATCGGGATCTGGACGTCGCCGGGCAGGACGACAGGAGCGAAGGCGACCTCTGCCGAGCTTGCTCCGGTGCCGTGGTACACGGTGCCGTTCGAGGCGACGAGCCAGAGGTCGGTCGGTCCGCTCCCCCAGATGGTGGAGAGGGCACCAAGCCCCTTCACGTGCTCGGTCCAAGCGTTGCCGTCCCAGCGGAGCACGCTGCCGCCCGAGCTGACGGCCCAGACGATGCCCTGTCCGTCGCCCCACACGCCCCGAAGCGCGTGGTTGCCGGGAAGGGCGCTGTGACAGAAGTTCTCGTCGGAGCAGATGCGCGCGGGGGCATCGGTCTCGGCGTCCTTCGGAACGGAGGCATCCGCGTCCGCGTCTTCGGCGCCCGCATCTGCCGGCGCAGAGGCTTCCGGCAACGTCGTGACGCCGCCGCTGTCCGTCTCGCTCGGACCACCGAGAGAATCGACCTCGTCGGAGTCCGCACACGCGACGAGGACGATTCCGACCGCGAAGAGAGCGAGCATTGCCGCCCCCGCGCTGCGCGTCGAAAGACGGTTCACTTGGTATCTCCCTTGGCGGGCTTCGGACCGGTGTAGTGGAGAGCGACTCCGTCACCGACGATCCACACGTCGTTGGCGCTGCTTCCCCAGACGCCGTAGAGGTTTGGCTTTCTCCCGAGCGGGAGCTGCACCGTGGACGGCTCGAACGACGTGCCGTCGTAGTGGAGGACCGTCCCGGAATCGCCGACCACCCAGATGTCGTTCGGGCCGCTGCCCCAGATGGCGTGGAGCGTCTCCTTCGTCGGCGACGCGATCTTGTCGAAGCGGACCTTCCCGGGCGTCCAGTGACGAATCGAGCCGAGCACGCCGACGGCCCAGATGTCGGCCGGACCGCTCCCCCACACCGCGTTCAACGTGAGCGCGGACTGGCTGTCGACCGACGTCCAGACGAACGGATCTTCGCCTTCGCCCCCCTCGCGGGGCGTTCCATGCAGGAGCAGGCCGCGCTCGTGAGAGGCAGAGAGGCTGTTATCGGCCGCCATCCAAAGGTCCGTAGCGGAGCTGCCCCAGATGCTGAGGATCGTCGACATCCCCGGGACTCGTTTCCAGACGACGCCGTCCTCGCCGGCCGGGGTCTTCAGGAGCTGATGACCGGCCCAGATGTCGTTCTCCCAGTCCGGGTTCTCGAGATCGAACATGCGTCCGCCGATGCGGACGTCGTCCGGCGAGCTGCCCCAGACGGCTCGCAGCGGCGCCGTGCTCCACGGGGCGAAGCCCGTCTCCGAGCGGGACCAGGTGGCCGTACCGTTCTTGAAACCGGTTCCATGGAGCACCGTGGTCGTGTCGCTCACGGTCCAGATGTCGTCGGGGCCGCTGCCCCAGATCGCGTACAGCGTGTTGACGACGCCCGACGGGGTCTTCACCCACGACTTGCCGTCGTAGTGCAGGATCGATCCGCCCGAGCCGACGGCCCAGACATCGTTCGGCCCGCTGCCCCAGATCGCCGTGAACGTGTGGAGGATGTCGAGCGGCGTCGGAACAACGCACCACGCGACGTCGTCACAAGAGACGACTTCGGTCGTGCAATCAGGATCCTCTTCCTTGCAGTCGACCGCCGCGCCGGCATCGGCGTCTGCCGCGACGGCGTCGGTGCTCGACGCGTCGGGCACGCTCTCGCGGGGGTCGTCCGCCGACATTGCCTCCGTCGTCTCGGCGCAGCTCGCGAACGAGCCGACGAGGGCCATCCCCGACGCGACGACGAGCGCAGCCCTCGTCCACCAACGCTTCGGCTCTTCGATCTTCATCGCCGGGCTCAATTCGGCACCTCCACCCCGCCATCACACTCGACCATCAGGCACTTGCCCTCGATGCAGGGTTGCCCCTCACCGAAGTTGCACTGGTTCCCGCAGGCGCCGCAGTTGGCGGGATGCGTCCGCAGGTCGATCTCGCAGCCGTCCGTTGGGTCCCCGTTGCAGTCGGCAAAGCCGGGGAGACATTCGTAAGCGCAGAGGCCCTTCCTGCAGGACCCCACCTGATTGGCGCGCGGCTGCGGGCAGAAGTTCATGCACGCGCCGCAGTTGAAGGGATCGCTCAAGAGATCCGTGCAACCCTGCGGGCACGTCGCGCGGCCGGCCTTCTCACACGGGTCGAGGCACTGAGGACCGCTTCCCTCGTCGCGGCACACCTGGCCCGGAGCGCACTTGACCCCGCACCCGCCGCAGTTGTTCGGATCGGTGGTGACGTTGGTCTCACACCCGTCCGAGTTGCATCCACTCTTGAGGTCGTTGTTGCAGTCCGCGAATCCGCCGGTGCATTGGAGCTGCCCGCACTCGCTCCTCGCGCAGCCGTAGGTCGAGTTCGACGGGAGCGGCGAGCAGGCGTCTTCGGGAAACTCACACATGTTCCCGCACGCGCCGCAGTTGAGAGAGTCCGTTCGAGTGTCGGTGCATCGGCCCCCGCAATCGGTCAAACCGTTCGAGCAGCCGCACTTCCCGTTGATGCACCGAACCCCCGGCGCACAGGCGTGTCCGCAGGTCCCGCAGTTCTCGGGATCGGCCTGGACGTTCGTCTCGCAGCCGTCGTCGAGTAGGCCGTTGCAGTCGCGAAAGACCCGCTTGCCGAAGGGGCTATCCTTGATCATGCAGCCGAGCACACATGCGCCGTCGACACAGCGCGAGTCCATGTTGACCGACTCGAAGCCTCCGCAGCGGTTGCCGCACGCCCCGCAGTTCGCGGAGTCGTTCATGAGGTTCGTCCCGCATTTGGGGAACGGCTTGTCCGAGCACGTCGCGTAGGGCCACGTGCACTCCGTGCCCATGCACGCGAGGATCTTCTCGGGCGGGGCCTCCGCCTCGGCGTCACCACCGTCCGGCGGATCGGGCGTGAAGCTCGGCGGTGCGGTGGTGCCCGCATCGCCATCCTCTCGGCCGAGCGAAACGTTGTCCTGGCAGGCGATCGCGACGAGCGCGAATCCGCCGAGACCGAGTAGTGCGAGTCGTCGTGTGGTCGAGGACAAAGCTGCCTCCCAGAGCGTCCAGCGCCCGGGCGAGAGTGATCGTCGAGGCCGCCGCTAGCGCGACGGCGAGGAGAACAATTCGGCGAGGTGGATCCGGTGGTTCGAGGCGGGATAGCGCTGCTGGAAGTCATTCCAGCGGCGCTCCGCTTCGCCACGTCGGTCGAGGTAGAAGAGCGCTTCGATCGCGAGCGCCTCACGTTCCTGCGTGAAGCGGCCGTTCGCGAACTCCGCCTTGTGCTTCTGGCAGAGCGCGAGCGTCTCCGCGGGACGCGTTCGAAGCGCCTGTTGGGCCCGAGCGAGCAGATCGATCTCCGCGCCCTCGGAGGCGACCGCGTTCGATCCCGCGGCGCGCGCGTTCGATCCCGCGGCGCGCGCGCTCGGCACCACTGGTGGAGCGTGCACTGCGACGGTCGCCGCCGCGGTGGGCAGCTCGTGGGGACTGAGGACCGGCGGTTCGACCGGCAGATTCGCCGGGGCGGGCGTAGCCTCCTCGGTCGTCGCCGATGGCAGGCTCGTACCGGTGACCGCAGGAGGTACGCTCTCCTCGCGAACCGTCGCCGAGAAGGCGGCAACGCCGAGGAGCCCCGCTCCAGCGAGCATGGCAAGCCGCGACCTCGCGAACCAGGAGGCGGGCTTCGCCGCTCCCGTCGTGCCCTCGGCGGATGGGCCCCTCTCTGCGAGGCGCGCGATGTGACTCGGCTCGGGCCCCGCGTCGATGCGTTCGGCTTCGAGCCCCATGCGGACGAGGGACGGAACATCCTCGGAGGACTCGAGGATGCGCGGCGGATCACGGAAGGCGCTCACCGCGACGTCTCCTTCGCCTCGAGACGGCGTGCAGCCGCCAGGATCATCTTCTTCGCCGAGTTGTGGCGGGAGTAAGCGGTCTGGAGCGGACAGCCGACGGCTGCAGCGACTTCGGCCATCGTAAGCTCCTCGATCTCGTAGAGGACGAACACCGTTCGGCGTGGCTCGTCGAGCGTCTCGAGCAGGCGATTGAAGCGTTCGCGCGCCTCGTTCGCTTGCGCGGTCGCCTCGGGACAGTCCGGCGACGCTTCGTCCAGGTCTTCGATGTCCATGCTGCTCGGGGGAGGACGAGTGCGCCGATGGCGTACCGCTTCGCGTACGGCGATGCGGTAAAGCCACGCCTTGAGCTGATTGCGCTCCTCGTAGCTGGCGAGAGCGCGGTGAACCGAGAGGAAGACCTCCTGCGTGAGGTCATCGAGGTCGGCGTACGGAACGCCGAGGCGCCGGAGAAGGCGCCATACGAATGCTCCGTGCTCGCGGAAAAGTTCCGCGCTCGAGCGAACCGGTACCGCGTCCGCCGGCATGGGCAGAGAAGGTGCTACCGCCGATGAGCCGAACGCCGCCACACCTTTGTAAAAGGCAGCGCTCCGGACGAATTATTAGAAGAAATGCACGGCGAGCCCAAAAGTCCCCGTGAGCGCTACCGGGGCGGGCCGATAAAGGGGGACCTCCCTGCCCATCCGGTTCTCGAAGGTGAAACGATCTCGCTGGAGAAGGACCGCAAACTGGGCCGCAACGATGACCTCGAGCCGAATGCCGCGGTGGAATGATCCAAGGTCGACCGCGCCCCGAGCTTCGAATGGGACGTCGAAGAGGATCCGGGAAACGCCTTTCGACGAACGGCCGATCGACGGCGCCGAGGCGCTGAGCCAGCCCCCGTCCAGCCCCGTGCACAGCGTGAAAGACGCGGTATCCACCCGTGCCATGCGACGGCAGGCGAGGAGGCCGGCCGAGAATCGCTCGAGATCGACCTCCGGTCTGGTCCCCGTCGAACGCGGCGGCCAGAGCTGAGCTCGCGCGATGAACGAGATTCGATCCAAGGGCGGGTAGACCGCGACCCCACCTTCGATTCCCCACGAGACCCCGGGCAACACCCCGGATCCAGCGATCATCGCGGCGGCCGGGGCGAAGCTCCACCTCGACTCCGGTGGTAAGGCCGGCTTCTTTGCAGCGGCTGCGGGCTCGGGGGCCACCTTTCGCGGGGGCGGAGGCTCGGTCTCGGGCACGGGCACGGGCACGACCGGCGCCGGTCTGACGACCATTCGCGGCGGTCCCACCATGATCGCGAGGATGATCGCGAGCGTCTCGACCCCCTTCTCGCAATCGTCGGCGTCGATCGCGACCTCGCGATGACCGACCTCGGTCCCCGTCCGATCGCGCTCGCTGATGTGCGCCTGCCACAAGGCCTCCGAAACGCGGTCGACCGAGATGACGAGGGACGCATCAGCCGCGGCCTCGTCGGTGAAGACCTCGCGTTCGAGCCGTCGCTCCACCGACGTCTGCACGGCGGCCTTGCCGCCACATTCCTCGAGCGCAGCCCGCGGCTCGTTCAGGACGAGCGCGAAGCGAGCGACGTGCTCGAGCGAGGTGCTCTCGGGCGCGTGCGCAGGCGTCGGCTCGGCGTTCGCCGCTCGCGCGACGCTCGCCAGCACAGCCATGCAGACCAGAAGCACCCTCGACCGCGCCATGCCGTTCGGCTTCAGACCTCCACCCGGCAAACCACGAGCGTCAGTCTAACGCGTTCTCGATCCCAGCTGTCCCGTCCGCCTCGAAGGTCGACACGGATTGCGGTCGCGTTCGAGCGGCGTCCCGAGACACGCCCCCGTCGCGAACGCTCGAGCTCCATCCGCGAGGCAGCTCGGATCAGGGCGGAGACGAGCGCGCGCGCTCCACGACGAAGTCAGCGAGCGCGCGGGCGGCTCGCGACATGACGACGCCGCGCGGGTAGACGAGCGAGAACGGTCGACTACCGCCACGAAAGGGAGCCAGGACCTCGACGAGGGCACCGCTCGCCACATCCTTCTCGACGAGGAAGTCGTAGATCTGCGTGAGGCCCACTCCGGCTCGCGCCAGGGTCACGACACCGAGGACGTCATCGGAGCAGCGATAGGATTCGACCGGAACGAAGCTACGCGGCGCAGGGTTGAATGACCATGGGAGGGCGCGGCCGGTTCGCGGCATGAGGAAGGTGATGCACGTGTGACGCTCGAGGTCCTTCGGCACCTTCGGCGCCCCGTGACGCGCGAGATAGGATGGGCTCGCGAACACCCCGAACCGGAAGCTCCCGAGCTTCCGCACTGCGAGCGAGGCATCGTTCAACGTGCCCATACGGACGGCCATGTCGAAGCCTTCGCGCACGAAGTCCACGTTCTGGTTCGAGACGTTCACGTCGACGCGGATCTCCGGATAGCGCTCGCGAAAGCCGCCGAGCCAAGGCAGCAGGCGGTGATGACCGAACGTCGTCGGCACGCTGATGCGCACGTGGCCCTGCGGCGCCTTCTTGCCCGACGCGATGTCGCGCTCGGCGTTCGAGAGCAGACCGAGCGCCTGCGTGCACACGGCGTAATACCGATGCGCAGCATCCGTCGGCGAGCAGCTTCGCGTCGTCCGGCGAAAGAACGTGATCCCGAGAGTCCCCTCGAGCCGAGCGACGCTGCGGCTCACGGCTTGCGGCGTCACCGAGAGAGCGCGCGCTGCGCGGGTGAAGCTGCCGGTCTCGTACGTTCGACAGAAGGCCTCGACGTTGGGCAACGTACTGGTCAGCGAGGTGCGCGCCATTTGAACCACGATAGTACAAGTGACGAAGCACCGTGACCGCTGCCGGGAGCTCCGACCGCGCGCTATCGATCGGGTGATGCAACGCCGTTCCTTCATCGCCCTGGCTCTCCTTGCCGCAGCGTGCGGCGCGAGCCAGCCATCCGAAAGCGCATCCGCAACCTCACACGGAAGGGCTCATCCCATGACGAAGCGCGTTCTCCTGGCCATGACCAGTCACGACAAGAAAGGCAACACGGGCGAGGCGACCGGCGCGTACCTCGCCGAGGTCTCCCATCCCCTCGAGGTCTTTCGAACGGCTGGCTTCGAAGTCGAATTCGCCAGCGTCCGGGGCGGCAAGGTCCCGCTCGACGGCGTGGACCGCAACGATTCGATCAACGCAGCCTTCCTCGACGACGAGAAGACGATGGCGAAGCTCCACACGAGCCTGCCGTCGGCCGAGGTCGATCCGTCACGATACGACGCGATCTTCTTCGCCGGCGGCCACGGAGCGATGTGGGATCTCCCGTCCGATCCCGGCTTCGCATCGGTGGCGACGCGCATCTACGAACGCGGCGGGGTGGTCGCAGCCGTGTGCCATGGCCCCGCCGCGCTCGTCGACGTGAAGCTCACCGACGGCCGCTACCTGGTGGCGGGAAAGGACGTCTCGGCCTTCACCAACGACGAAGAGCGTGCGGTGAAGCTCGAAACGGTCGTTCCGTTCCTGCTCGCCGATCGTCTCGCGGAGCGAGGCGCACGCTTGCACGAGGCTCCGCTCTGGCAGAAGCAGGTCAGCGTGAGCGAGCGACTCGTCACCGGTCAGAACCCTGCGTCGGCGACGGCGACGGCCGAAGCCGTGGTCGCACTCCTGGCGAAGCCGACCGCCAAGCCGTGAGCGCTACTGGCAGGTCTCGGCCGGCATCGCGTCGATCCAGTCGGCGATGAGCTGGGAGCCTTCGACGTGGGCAAGGGCTCGGCCGATCTGCGGCATCATCTTGCCCGACTCCGTCGTGTCGATGCGATGCCACAAGATCGAACGCGCATGATCGCCGGGAAGGATGTCGAACTCGCCTCCGAGGCTGCCTCCGGCCGAGCCCGGCCGCTTGCAGACGCCGAGCGAGAACCGGTCCGTCGTGTCGTGCTGGAGGAAGAGACGGCTCGTGATCCCGGCCGTGCCATGTGTGTTGTGGCAGTGCGCGCAGTTGATGTCGAGGTACGCCCGCGCGCGTGACTCGAGGTCGCCCGACGCCGGATCGAAGGCATCCGGTGCGCGCGGTGGACTCCCCGGCAGGCCGTCGAGCAGACCGGCGTTCGCCAGGTACGTCAGCTGGTTCTGATCGGTGCCGGCGATGACGTTGTTGCGATTGAGGTAGCGCGCCTTCGGCCCGATCGGGCCTAGCAACTGCGCGCCGTTCTCGTCGACGAGATGGTGACACTGCTGGCACTGATTGCGACTCGGAACGAGGTAGTCGAAGCTCCGCGCGTCGCCCTTCGGATCGACGAACGACACGGGCAACACGCGACCTCCCGGCACGAGGGTGGCCTCCGTCTGCTCGTCGTTCCAGAGATAGGGATAGGCCTCCCAGCCCGACGGCTGGTGAACGAGGATCCGCGTCTCGATCAAGCGCACGCCGACCTCGGGCTGTCGCGAGTCGGCGGGGAACGCAAACGTCTTCGAGAGGATCGTCCCGACCGGAAAGTCGAGCACTCCCTCCGGTCGATACGTCGCCTTCGATCCCGGCGGGATCGTCAACGTTCGCGCCTTGAGCGCGTAGTCGGAGAACAGGACCGAGGTGAGCTCGTAGGGAATGGTCCCGGCGACGGGCGTGAGCCGGCCCTTTGCGTCGGGCCCTCCGGTGAAGAGGCCGAAGCCGGAGAGGCTCGTCGGGATCTCCCGCGGCCCCGTCACGACGTCGGCCTCCATCTCCGTACCGGAATCGGCGATCACCGGAGCGAGCTCGTCTCCGGCGTCGCCGCCGTCCGCAGGGGCGGCGCTCTCGGAGGCCGAGCTGCAATCGAGCAGCAGTCCGGGAAGGACCGCCGCGGCGAGAGCAGCGAGTGCCCGGCGGGGCCGGCTGGAAAGGGAGCCCACCAGCGCCCGCTTCAGGGCAGAACGACCGGCGTGAGGGCCGGCGTAAAGCCGTTGCACACGTAGGGCGTTGCCTCGGGAGCGGCGCGCGTGGTTGCCCCCCACGCCCCCGCGATGTCGTCCTGTTCCGCGAGCGTCTTCGAGACGGAGAAGTTCAGGTCCGCGACGGCGTAGGCGGTACCGGCCGGATACGTGTTGGTCTTCACGCAGAGATTGATGTCGTTGGCCGGGGTCGTGTTGGTCGGGTCCGGATCGAGTCCGTCCCAGATGACGGGCTCCACTCGGGTGATCCCCGCAGCGCCGTTGCCGTAGGCATAGAGCCCGGCAAGCAGGGCGCCGAGCGGGCGCGCCGTGGGATCGAGCGAGCCGTTGTCGACGTTCGTGCCGCTGTCGGCTCCGAACGTGTTGTCGTGGATGTGGATGTCCTTGCTGCCGAAGTTGCCGCCGCCGGCCGCCCACTTCGTGGGGTCGGGCTCGATCGCGAACCCGCTCAGCACCGCGACATCGCCACTGTTGTTCTCCGCCCAGGTGTTGCCGAACAGCTCCACGCGTCGCGAGGCGAGGATGAACGTTCCGGTACCGGCGGGGACCTGGGAGACCGTGCTGCTCGATCCGCTGTTCGAGGCGAAGTTCGCGCGATTGTTCTTCTTCACCGAGTTGGCGTGGACGCGGATGTCCGTTCCGGCGATGGGATTGCCCGGGAGGTCGAAGACGACGAGACCGCAGGTGTTGTCCTCGGCAACGTTCTCGTAGACGTCCGCGAACTTGGTGTTCTCGATCTCGATGCCCGCGACGTTCTGCTTGGCGATGTTCTTGCGCACGATCGCGCGCTGCGTCTGTCCGACGTAGATGCCTGCGTCGGCCGCGTTGTACGCCTCACTCTCTTCGATGAGAACGTCCTCGGACTTCACCGGGTAGATGCCGTACGCGCCGTTCGTGACGTCGTTCTCGTTCGCCCACTCGGTGCGAATGCGCTGAATCTTGACGTTCTTCGAGCTCTCGACGCGAAGCCCGTCCTTCTTGGCATTCCAGATCGCCAGGTCGCGAATGACGAACTTGTCGCCGACCGCGTCGACGCCGTTGGTGTTCTTCGCCGCGGTGGTGAAGACGAGGACCGTGCTCGCGGCGCCGCCCGTGGCTTCGCCCTTCGCGCCTTTGCCGGCGCCGCTCAACGTCACTCCGGCCTGACGGATCGTGAGCGCATTGGTGAAATTGAAGGTGCCGGCAGCGAGCACGATGTTGGCGCAGCCGGTGAGCGAGTTGACGGCGTCCTGGAGCTTCTGCTCCTCGCCAGGCGCGAATTCGAGGGTGTTGGTGCATGCCGTGGACGCGGCGTCTCCGTCCGGCCGCGTGCCGGCGTCCGACCCGGGGTCGGTGTCCGTGCCCGTGTCCGTGCCGGCGTCGTTCTGGGTGTTCGTGGCCTCGCTCTCGTCATCGGAACAAGCGCCCATCGCTGCGACGAGCACAACAGCCAACGACAACAACGGAAGACGCAAAGCGAGCTGCATCATGAACCCCCTCTCGAAAAAGCCCCCGGACGGTCCGACGTCCGGGAAGGAGCATGACCCGCAAGGTCACACGGATCAAGGTCGGGCCGAACGAGCCCCTCGTCATATGTAGGGCTCGCGCGATCTTGATCAGGAAATCGTCCGGTCGGGAGCTCGCCGGGACGCCGTCATGGACGTCCCGGATCGAAACGGACAGCGCAGCGCTACTTCTTCTTCTCGGTGCAGTTGAACATCCACTTCACGCCGAACTTGTCGGTGAGGTGGCCGAAGTAGTCGCCCCAGAACATGTCCTGAAGGGGCATCTCGACCTTCCCGCCCTCCGAGAGACGAGCGAAGAGCTGCTCGGTCTCCTTTCTCGTATCGGGCTCGAGATTCAGGCTGATGTTGTTGCCGAACGTGAGGCTGTGGCCCATCGACTCGAGGGCGTCCGTGCCCATCAGGACGTGCCCGCCGAGGATCGGCAGCGCGACGTGCATGACGTACCGCTTCTCCTTCTCGGTCAGCTCCGGCATTCCCGGCCCGGGCGGCACGTCGCCCATGCGCGCGATCGGCGCGGCGGGCTTCGTCCCGAACACGGAAGCGTAGAACTCGAATGCTTCCTCGGTCCGACCCATGAAGTTCAGGTACGTGCTCGTTCGTGCCATGGCGATGGTCTCCTCGTTCCTTGGTGGATCGGATCGAGCGGCCCCACGCCGGCTCGACCCGTCGTTCACACGACAACCGCGGCGGCCAAGGATCGACACCGGCCGACGCCTTGTCTTCCGATTTCTTCGCCGGTCGTGCGGGTGCGGCAGCGAGGCCTCCGCGTCGGAGCCATGGCCGTGCTCGGTTGAAACGGACGAGAGCCGCTCCGCATCGACGCTCGCCCCTCGCGGGCACGCGCGCCGTTGCGTCGAGGAGGCGGCGACGCCGGAGCATCGACACGCTCGCGCCGAGCGATCGCCTACGGATGAGCCGCGAACCGGTCGGCGTTCCCGTCCGGCCCGTCGATGGATGAGCTCACGGCGGGCAGCGGCGGCCGAGCCCCATCGTTACTCCATGAGATACGTGACGACGAGGTTCGTCTTCTCCTGCGAATTGTAGATGTGCGCGAGGTCACCGATGCCGTCCGACCTTCGGCACGTCCTTCAGGAATCGCAGCCGGTATTGACTCAGGTTGTGCAACATCGAGACGCGACTTCATCGTCAATTCCGACCTTTCTACCGGCGGGACGCGCCGCGCGTGTACTCCGCGGCGCCGTCGCCGACGAGCCGGACACCTGCGGGCGGCCGCACCGCCTCCACAATCCAGTCGACGACACGACGGACTCGAGGCCGGCCGTCCACGAAGGTGTGAAGCAGTACTCGACGAGGGGCCTCGCCGACGCCACTCACGACGGGCGGAGCACCTGCGCCCTCGGGGCGCCACTTCTGGCTTCACTCGCCGAAGGCGGTCTCCCCGACAAGGGCCAGCTGCCGTCGGACCTTCCCGAGGTTGCGGAGCCGCTGCCATCCAGGACGAGCCAACGGCGACCAGCGCCATGGTACCATGAATGGCCCATCTTCTTCCCGGCTTCCTCCTCTGCGATGCGACATCGTGGGCCGCCGACGTCATCCCCAATTCTTGCCGCGCAGATCGCTCTTCTCCACGCGCTGGCGATGGTTTGGGGTCGTCGTCGTGCTGGCCGGTCTACTCGCACCGGCATCAGCCTCGGCGGAGCCGCGCGAGCGGATCCACTTCGACTACTCGGCCGATCCGACCTGCCCGAGTTTCGATGCGTTCGTCGAGCAGGTACGGGCCTACACATCGCGGTGGGGGCTTGCGGCGCCGGAAGAGGACACGCGACGCTTGCGCGTTACCTTCGCGGTGACCAAGGCGGACACTGTCGGTACGCTCGAAATCGCGTCTCGGGAGCAGTCCGCACCACGCGCACCGCGCACGATCGTCGCTCCCGATTGCGCTACGGTCGCCCGAGGAATGGCCGTTGCCGTGGCGGTAGCGATCGATCCGGCCGCGATCCTGGCGGGCCCCGGACGCACCGCTGAGCGCGAGCTCACGGACGAGCTCGCAGAAGAGGAGCTCTCGGCAGAGGTGACAGAGGCGACGCCCGTCGAGCAGCGGCCATCCCTCCCGGCCCCCTCGTCCTCAGCGCCGCCTCGCGAGCCGTCGCCATCGTCGAGACGCCCCGTCGGTCCGCGCACGTCGGCGGCGCGCTTCGCGATCGAAGGTCGCCTCGAGGTCACGTCGGCGGTGGTCGACGGACTTCTGCCCGGTGCGCTCGCGTCGATCGAAGTCGATCCGCTCGCTCCAGCAGACTCGAGCGCGCCTCTTCGTTTGCCTCGATGGCTGCGCCCAACACTCGCGCTCGGGATCCGACAGAGCATCAGTCGGAAGCTCGAGCGTTCGACCGTCGCCACATCGTTCCTCTGGACGGCCGGCGTCGTGAGGCTCTGCCCCGTCCGTTTGGGCGTGAACGACAAGCTCGACATCACGCCGTGCCTCGAAAGCGATGTCGGTGTCCTCACGGCAGAAGCCCGGGGGAGCGCCGATGCCAGGCGGACATCGAGCTTCTGGCTCGACCTCGGCGTCTCGGTTCGGGTCACCTGGACGATTTCACCGGCCTTCTACGCGGGGACCGGGATCGCTCTCGTCGCTCCGCTCAGCCGTAATTGGTTCGAGCTCGGCACGGGAGAGCTCATCTCGCGCGCTCCTCCGGTAGGAGGAACGCTCGGGGGCGCTTTCGGCTGGCGATTCTGACACCCTCGTCGCGTTCGTAGACCGGAATATCGCTCCCATCAGCGGATCGACGCGGGCAAATGAGCCCGCTCCGGTGGGCGGGGACGACGATCTTTTTTTAACAATCGCGCGATGCCGCCGCATCCATCCGTGAGAAATGTCGGCGGTCTCACAAGTCACCTCGCGTGCGGAGGGCATGTCCAGTGAGGACATGCGCGTCATGACCCGACAGGTGGACCACGGGCAGGTGCGCAAGCTCGTCGAAGACCATTTCGCCGACGTCTGGCGTTTTCTTCGCCATCTCGGGGTGCCGGAGCACTGGGTCGACGACGCGGCCCAGGAGGTCTTCATCGTCGCGGCGCGCCGATTCGACGAGATACGGCCCGGCCGCGAGCGTTCGTTCCTCTTCGGGACGGCGTTCAAGGTCGCGCAGTCCACGCGCCGGAAGTTCGGTCGTGCCGCGTCGCCCGACGACGATTCAGTCGTGGAAGCGAAGGTCGATACGGCTCCCAACCCAGAAGAGGAGCTCGACGACAAGCAAGCTCGTGAGCTCGCGCTTCGTCTCATCGACGAGCTGGATGAGGGGCAAAGGCAGGTGTTCGTGATGTTCGAGGTCGAAGGAATGACATTGCAGCAGATCGCGGAGCTCACCGAGCTCCCGATGAATACCGTGGCCTCGCGGCTGCGGCTGGCGCGCGAAGTGTTCCAGACACGCTTTGCGCGTCATCGGAACATCCGGCGGGCTGGGCGATGAACCCCGGTGAGCGTCTCGAGGACGTCGCTCCGGAGTACGCTCGGCTCTTCGCGGCGCTGAAGCGTGCTGAGCCGAAGCGGAGTGCCGTAGAGAAGACGCTCGCGGCCGTGGCGAAGGAGCTTCGGCCGACGTCTCGGGTTGCGGACGTACTGCGACCTGTCCGCCTATCGCGTGTGTGGGTCGGCCTTGGGGTTGCCGGACTCGCGCTCTCGGTCGCGGGCTACGGATGGCGGCGTGACGCGAGTGCGCCTTCAGACGTCGCCGCGGTGACGACGCCTATCGAAGCGCCATCGGTGGCTCCTGCGGACAACGCGCCGGTCGCCGAGGCTCTCGCCGCTTCGGTGAAGGTCGAGGACCTGCCCTTTGCGCCCGTCGCATCGGCGAAGCCGTCGGCGCCCATGCAGCCGTCGGCCCGCAGTGCCTCGCCTGCCCTCTCGAGCGCAGCGTTTCTCGACGACCTCGCTCTCGTCGAACGCATCCGCACCCAGCTCTCACGCGGCGAAACCGACGCGTGCCTCCGCTCGATCGACGACTACTACGCGCGGCACCGCCCAGGAGCGTTCAGGCCGGAGGTCGACGTGATGCGCATCGAAGCGCTCGCGACGTCCGGCAAGCGCGACGCCGCGCGTGCCGCGGGGCGCCGGTTCCTCTCTCAGTACCCGACGAGCCCGTACGTCGACCGCGTGCACTCCGTGCTCGCCGATTCGCAGTAACGAGAACGTCAATCCGCGATACCGAAATTCGATATGAAAAACAACATTTGGACTCCCACCGGTCACAGAGCCGGATATCGGGGCGGCCTGGCGGCGCTCGTCCTCGCGGCGTCGTGTGCGGCGGGGTTCACGCCAGCGTGTTCGGAGCTCGACGAGCGCATCGTCCTCGCGACACCAGACACTGATGCTGCCCCGCCGCCCGTCCTCGGCCCGGCCCCGGACGCCGGCGCCGACGCGCTCGGACCCGAACCGTTGATGTGTATGGCGACCGAATGCCCGGCGCCCTACGCGACGTGCGGCTCGACGGATCCGACGGCGCCCGCTTCGTTCAAGTGCCAGCACAACCTCCTCACCGACAATGACAATTGCGGTGCGTGCGGGAACAAGTGCCAACGCGAGGACAACGACTACTTCGGAGTCGTTGGAGCGTGCTTCCAGGGCCACTGCGAACCCGAGTGCGTGCCGGGTACGCGTGACTGCAACGGCATTCCAGACGATGGCTGCGAAACCATGGTCAACTTCAACCGCGAGAACTGCGGGGGGTGTGGCATCGTCTGTCCCGAGGGCGTCAACTGCGTCATCGTCGGCTTGGAGCAGTCGGCGTGCGGATGTCCGAAGGGCCTGACCGACTGCGGCGACGGTTACTGCAGAGACACCCAGTCGGACAACTACAACTGCGGTGCGTGCAACAACATGTGCGTTCCGCCGAATGACCCTCCGCCTCCCAACGCGATGTACGCGTGTGTCAAAGGCGAATGCAACCGGCGCGTATGCCAGAAAGACTGGGCCGACTGCAACGGCGATCTCAACGAGCCCGACACCGACGGCTGCGAGGTCAACGTCGCGGCTGACATCGGCAACGGGTTGCTCGATCCGGAGCACTGCGGGTTCTGCGACGTCTCGTGCGCTCCCGGCGTCGATTGCATGCGCGTCATGCGCGGCGGTCAAGAGGACATCGTCTGCGGCTGCCGCGCGAACGAGGTGCGCTGTCAGATTACCGACAAGATCAATGCGTGCGTCGACCTCTCGAGCGACCCTTCCCACTGCGGGGTCTGCAACAACGGTTGTCCGTTCGCGACGGGAGCCAATCAAGTCGCGATGTGCAAGAACGGGCTCTGCGATACCGAGTGCGCGCCGGGGTGGGGCGACTGCAACGGGAATCCTGTCGACGGCTGCGAGACGAACATCATGGTCGACGGCGCGAACTGCGGTGCCTGCGGGAACCAGTGCAACTCCGCGCTCGGCCAGCCCTGCATCGAGGGGCGCTGTTTGATGACGAAGTGCGAGGACGTGGAGCCCGTGACGCAATGAGGATCTCGCTGATGCGTTTCATGCCCGTCGCTCTGGGGCTCGCGTGGATCCTCCCGAGCTGCGCCGAGGACGCGGGAAGTGGTGGGCCCGTGGACGTTTCGCCCGACCCTTCGCCGATCCCCGAAGTCCCGGCAGATGCCGGGTGCGAAGCGGGGACGGAAGGCTGTGAGCCCGCTCTCTCCGACTGCGCGTCCCGGGGGTTCGGGTTCTGTCCGGTCGCGATACCCAACAAGCGGCCGTCGTTCACGAGCGTGTGGGGTTCGCGTGAGAACGACGTCTGGGTCGGAGGAACGCACGGTGCGCTCCTCCACTTCGACGGAACGTCTTGGGTCCAGACGCCGTCCGACACGACGCAGACGATCTTCAAGATCGCGGGTCGCCCGTCCGGAGAGGTATGGGCCCTGAGCTCGCGGGAGGTCGTTCTCCACTCGATGGGCTTCGCGGGCGATTCGACCTGGAAGCCGTTCGAGCCCGTGGAGCCCCGCAACGGATCGCAGCGGGAGCTCTTGCTCGCGGCCTGGCTTCCGCCGGAAGGCGGGATCTGGGTCGGGGGAGGTCCGTACTATCTCCTCCCGGAGCGCGCGACGGAGGCGGACGCGCCTACCGCGAACTTCTGGCGCTGGAACGCCGGAGCAACGTCCTGGACGCCGTCGATGACGGGGAAGGACTTCTTCGTGCGGGGCCTGTGGTCCAGCGGTGCCGACGAGCTCTGGGCGGTTGGCGGGATGTCGACGTACGGGCGGTTCACCCCTCGCTACGGTCGCGCGCTTCGCGGCGTTCCTCGGGCGGGGGCGGTCGAGTGGACCGAGTACGACACGCAGGCGTGGGACGACCTCCACGCGATCTGGGGCTCGAGCTCGGACGATGTCTGGGCGGTGGGCGATCGAGGCACCGTTCGTCACTGGACGAACGCGACCCCGAAGCGTTGGGCGATCGTCGACGCACCTACGAAGCAGCATCTGCGCGCCGTATGGGGCACGGGCCCGAACGACGTCTGGGTCGTCGGCGACGAGGGAACAATCCTCCACTACGACGGCACGAAGTTCGAACACGTCGAGGCCGAATTCCTCGACGGCGTCGCGGTGCCAAACCTTCGCGGGGTCTGGGGAAGCTCCGCTCGAGACGTCTGGATCGTCGGCGACAACATCGTTCTGCACCGCAACGCGAGAGTCGAAGGGCCATGAGACACAGCCACCTGAGCCGATCACTCGCCTCGATCATCGTCGTGGCGTCGAGCGCTGGAGCGCTCATCTCGATGAACGCGTGCGCCGGAAGCGAGCCCTCGCTGGACGGGGTGCCGCCCGAGCTCGATGGCGGAAGCACGCTCACTGAAGGTGGCGCGAGCTCGGAGACCGCCGACGGCGGACTCGACGGGGCGCTCGACGCGATGGCCGATGCAGACGGGTCGGTGCCGTGCAGTCCGGACGGCTTCTGTCATCTGCCTGTGCCTACGCCGGATTCGCTCCGGGCCGTCTGGGGCGACGACGTCGGCACTGTGTGGGCCGTCGGCGCCGAGGGCAACATCTTGCGCTGGGACGGAACCACCTTCGTCGTGCACCAGAAGGTGTCGAGCCCGCTCTACGCGATCTGGGGCAGCGGGCCCACCGACATCTGGATCGCTGGCGAGTCGGGGATCTTCCACGGACAGGGCGCGACGTCGGCCGCGGTGACCTTCACCGCTGCCGCGTACGTGCCCACCGTACCGATCAGGTCGATTCACGGGTTCGGTCCGAACGACGTCTGGTTCGTGGGAGGCGTCTCCGATTGGGAGCGGGAAGAGGGCGTCGTGCTCCGCTACAAGGGCCCGAAGGGCGCTGCCGAGCCCGAGTTCGAGCACGATCCGATCGAGGCGGAGGGCGGCGGGTTCACCGCGGTCTGGGGCTCGAGCCGCGATGACATGTGGCTGGCGTCGAGCACGCAGTCCGGGATGGTCGCGCGCGTTTTCCACGGCGGCGGGGATGGCGCGGGTGGAACGACGTTCGAAGAGGTCGAGGTCAAAGCCGAGGTCCCGGACATGGGCTTGGGGCTCAGCGAGGTCGTCGGGGGGATCCACGTTCCGGACACCTTCATCGCCGGCAACATCTCGTGGTTCGGTTTCATGTACCTCGGGGTCGTCTGGTCCGGCGCGACCCATCCGCCGGACGGTGACGCCGGGGCCGTCGTCTGGGGCAGCGACGATCTCTGGGGAGAGAGCTGGGCCTTCGCCGTGCGCGGTATCTACGGCACCTCGAGGAATGACATCTGGTTCGTGGGCGAGACCGGACGGGTCCGCCATTTCGACGGAGCGAAGTGGTCGCTTGCACGGGTGACGATCGACAAGATGCCGTTCGTCGAGGACTTGTACGGCATCTGGGGCGGGTCGAAGGACATCTGGATCGTGGGTGACAAGACGGTGCTTCGGAAGTCGACGGAAGTGAAGCCATGAGACACCATCGCGCAGCCGATTCGCGCCTGCTTCTCGCATCGGCGGGGTTCTCCTGCCTGGCCATGGTCGCTTTCTGCGCCTGCGGCGAGGACGTCACGCACGGAGCTTCCACGGAGGGAGACTCGGGTACCGTCGATGCCCCTGCCAACCTGCCGGACGCTGCCGAGGCGGAGACCCCCGATGCGAGCGACGGGGCCCCCCCGTTCGATCCCTCGAACGTGCCGGTGGAGTGTGCGGGTGAGCCGTGCGTTCTCGAGCTGGCGGCCGGCTTCAACCACTTCTGCGCGCGAATGTCCGACGGGCGTGTGCAGTGTTGGGGCGCGAACGACTTCGGCGTCCTGGGGACGGGTGCATCTCCGGACAATTCGAATCCCGACGAAGTGAGCGACCCCACGAAACCTGCGGTCGTGACGGATTTGACGGACGTCGTTCAGATCAGCGCCGCCGGGAACACGACGTGCGCCGCCCGCAAAGACCGCTCCGTGCGCTGCTGGGGTGCGAACGCCTACGGACAGCTCGGGCTCGAGGCCGACGGCGGCCCGCAGTCGGATCGCGACGTGCACGCCTACGCGATACCGGTCGCGCTCGGCGGTGCATCGGCCGTGCGGGTCGACGTGGGCCAGCGAAGCGCCTGCGCCGTCCTCGTCTCCGGGGGCCTCTCTTGCTGGGGTTCGAACCTGAACAGCCAGCTCGCTCGGCCGACGAGCGAGGCGGTGCTTGGGCCCGGCCTCGCCGATCTCTCTGGTTTCACCGTCGTTCGCTCCAGTTCGTCGCCGTACTCGACGTATGCGATCACCCCTGCGGGTGAGCTCCTCTCATGGGGTAAGCTCGCGGGCCGTTACGGATCGCTCGATCCCGATCCGGTCCCGGCGGTGATCCCGTCGCTCGACGGCGTGAGCGATGTGTCCGTCGGCGATTCGCACACGTGCGCGATCGCGAAGGGCCGCGTCCATTGCTGGGGCGCGGGCCTCTACGGCGCTCTCGGCACGGGCCTCGGGAGCGACGCCGTCCTTCCTATGCACGCCGTGATGCAGACCGCCGCGTACGCGCAGCAGATCTCGGTGTCGCGCCGCACGACCTGCGTTCGCCTGACGGACGGCACGGTCCAGTGCAGCGGCGAAGCGAAATGGGGACAGCTCGCTATCGATCCAGATGCCGATGGCGAGCGCATCTTCGCGTTGCGCCAAGCGGCGCACTTCACCGATTACGCCGTGCAGGTCATGACGAGCGATGCATCGACCTGCGCCCTGCTCCACAACGGGACCGTGAAGTGCTGGGGGAGCAACGAGCACGGACAGCTCGGGCAGGGCAAGCTCGATGCGGATCCCCATCCGATGCCGCTGACGGTGACGTTTCGTTGATCGATCGACGGGGCCGGCCCCGTCGCGCAGCCCTTTTACATCGTGGAGTCCAAGTGATGGTCAGTGCACGCACCGTCTCGAAGCTGCTCGCCCTCGCGGGCGCGGTCTCGTGCGTCGTCGTGGGGGCATGCAGTGCCTCTAGTCGTGGTTTCTCCGAGGGGCCGAAGAGCGAGTTCGGCTCCGACGTCGACGCCGCACCGCCCGAATCGCCGTGCAAGCTTCGCTGCTCGAGGGACCTGAAGAGCGTGCTTCGCGTGTGCGACGGCGACCCCGAAGAGACGGTCGTCGAGACGTGCGGCGCAGGGCTCGGATGTGGTGACGGACGCTGCGTCGATGCGTGCCTCAGCGCAGAGCTCTCGAAAGGCTCGGTCGGCTGCTCGTTCTACACGGTGCCGCCGGAAGATGCGTTGCGCCTGACGCCGTCGTGCTTCGCCGCGTTCATCGCGAACACGTGGGAAACGACGGTCCACGTGACGGCCGAGCACGGCGGTGCTCCTTTCGACATCTCGCGCGCGATGTACTCGGCGCAGAAGGTCGGCGACGAGGTCCTCTACACGCGGCTCACCGAGGGAGTACCCCCGGGCGGCGTCGCGATCATCTTCCTCTCTCATGGCACGCCGAACAAGTTGACCGAACCGGACCACGCCCCGTGCCCGGTCGAGCCGGCCATTCTCGAGGATCCGATGGTGCACGGAACGGCGATCGAGCGCGCGTTCCAGCTGAAGACGGATGCGCCGATCAGCGCCTATTCGATCTACCCATACGGCGGCGCAAGCTCTCATCTTTCGACCGCGACCCTCCTTCTTCCGGTATCCGCCTGGGATACGAACTACGTCGCAGTATCGGCGTCAGCTCCTCGGATGGACTGGAACGGCTCCAGGCCCGAGTCCCTCGTGCCGACGTCGCTGCAGATCGTCGCGGCCGAGGACGATACCGAGGTGCGGATCCTGCCGAAGGTGGACGTCGTGGATGGCATCGGCGTTCGGGGCGCGGCGGCAGGTGAGCCGCAAAGCTACATGTTGTCGAAGGGGCAGGTCCTCCAGTTCGCGCAGCTGGCGGATCTCACGGGCACCGCGATCGAGGCCTCGAAGCGCGTCGGTGTCTTCGGAGGCTCCGAGTGCACGCCCGTCCCGACCGTGGGCGCCACTTGCGACTACCTCCAGCAGCAGATCGCTGCGCTCTCGCAGTGGGGCAGCCAGTACGTCCTTGCGCCGTACCCGACACGGACCCACTCGGTGGCCGACACCGACCGTCGCGAGCGGGTCATCTGGCGCCTCGTGGGCGCGGTCAACGGAACGAAGCTCACGTACGATCCAGCGCGGCCCGCCGGCGCTCCGGAGACGCTCGAAGCCGGCGAGGTCAGCACGTTCCGCACCGACGAGATCGTGACCGTCTCGAGCCAGGACGCCGAACATCCTTTCTACGCAAGCGTCTTCATGACGAGCGCCAGTTCCTATTCGCCCCATGTGAATCGCGCGCAGGGCGATCCCGACTACGTCAACATCGTGCCGGCCGATCAGTTCCTCGACCGCTACGTATTCTTCACCGACCACACGTATCCCGAGACGGGCCTCACGATCGTCCGCCGCAAGACGGCGCGCGGGTTCTTGCCCGTCGAGCTCGAGTGCGCTGGCCCGATCGAGGGCTTCCAACCCGTCGGCAACAGCGGTGAATACGAGCTCGCGTGGGTCCGCCTCGCGAGCTCCGGAAGGCCGCTGACGTTCCCGAAGGGGACCTGCGACTACGGCAGGCAAGAGGCCAAGAGCGAAGGCCCCTTCTCCGTGACCGTCTGGGGTGTCGGCCCATACGTGAGCTACGGCTACGCCGCTGGCTCGGGTAGCCGGCCGCTCAACCCGGTGACGGCTCCGGTCGCTCCCCCGCGTTGACGCGAGGCGGTCGAGGGCACGCTCCGGGCGAGGATCATTCCTTGCGAAGCGCGAGCAGCAGGTCTCCGCCGCCGAACCTCTTCGTCAATCGGCGGAGCGCCTGGTCGCGGCTCCAAGCGCGAGACGTCTGGCAGCGGCGCCTTCGCGACGAGCTCGTCGCGAAGGCGTCCGGCGAGCGTTTCGACTCGACCGGCGATGAGCGACACCTGCGTCCGCACCTCCTTGACGGAGTGCGGAGCGCTCGATGGGCGCGCGGGCTGCCATGGCGCGTGCCGCTACCCGTTCTCCTTGGCGAAAGCGCCGTTGTGCGGTCGCCGCCCCTGCAAAGCCGAACGGCTTCGGCCTGAGCTCCGGGCTGAACGAGCGCCGGGCCCGTCGTGTCTGTCGCTTCGCCATCGAACACTCCTCGCGCACGCTCGCGCTAATCGGGTGTCCACGGAAGCGTGGTGAGCATCAGGACAGGGCTTCGTTCCAAGCGTGGGCGGCCTTCGAGCCGACGTCGCACAGGCTCTGAGTCGATCGGGTTCGGTGGCTCGCTCGTGGCGCTGAGGAGGACGAGCTCGACGTCCGTCGCGCGATACCAGATCCACACGTTGTGGTTCGCAACGCGGCGGACGAACGCCTCCGACGTCGGCGGGATGACGGCCCGCGTGTCGACGGGGGACGGGAGCTCGTCGGCGCTGAGGAGTGCGCGGATGGTGCGCGCGAGCGCGGCGCCACGGACGCTTCCAGGTTCGAGCCTCAAGCGCCTGTCGCTCGGAGGTAGCGGTCCGTCAGCCCAAGTTGACGGGACACGGGCCTTCGCCGGATTCCAGCCACCGCAAGTACGCTTCGGACTGCTCTGGCGTAAGCAACTCGCCACGATCGGCCGCATCGGCCGCCGCTCGAAGATCCGCCACGTCGTCGGGGTGCGGCTGCATGAGCGCACCGCCCGACGTGGACGACGGGGAGGAGCGGGGACCGGATGCCATGCCAGGAAGCTTAGCTCACTTCGGGCTGACCGGCTTGGAGCCCAGCCGTTCCTGAGCGTTCCCGAAGCTCATCCCAGGGGCGCGCCGGAATCCTCGCCGTACAGCGCCGCCGCCGCGCGACGGTCGATCTCGTCCGTGTCGTCGGGACTTCCCTCCGATCTCATGTTCCAGCTCTCGGCAGAGGAGGACGCCGCTTTGAGGACCCAATTGGCACCTCAAAGACAGGGCGGGGGCCGCGGCGACCGCCCTTACGCCTTCACGGAACACGGGGCGCGATGCTGTCGGCAGTCCTTCGCATCCCTCGCGCCATCCAGGTGAGTATCGAGATCGTTCGCGCCTTCGTTCGGCTGCGCCAGCTACATACTTGCGACGAACGCCGATCTCGCAAGGCGCCTCGCCACGCTGGAGAAGAAGTACGACGCGAAGTTCAGCGTCACAGCGGCCTCACCGCACTCACAACATCTTGCCTGGCGATGGAGATCTCGAACACGCGACCATCCACATCCACCGGGCCTGGGACCGGCGAGCGCGCAAGATCATGCCGACGAAGACGCGCCGCGCTGGACGGTTCAGCATCGAACCGGAGCTTCTCCCCCTCCTTCGCGATCTATTCAATCGCGCGGGTGGCAAGGGCCCGATCCTCGACCTACTGAGCGAACCCGAGATGGCCGTGGGGCTGCGTCGCTGGCTCGCGAAGGCCGGCGTGGCCGCGCCGAGCTCCACACGTCGACGAAGACGACCAAGCAGCTCTCGTGACACGATCTCGGCGCAACGGGCCTAACGTGGATGGCCGTCCGCGGGGATGAGGCGCTGAAGATCATGCAGCGCGCCGGCCACACCAACTTCCAGACGACGCAGATCTATGTCCGGACGGCGTAGGCCATCCGTGACGGCATCGGAGCGCCGCTCCCAATGCTTACGGCAGCGCTATTTGACCCAGAGGATCGGGCCAGCGAAGCGCAACCTAGCGAAGTGATAGTGGGCCAACCGGGACTTGAACCCGAAACCAATGGATTAAGAGTCCACTGCTCTACCAATTGAGCTATTGGCCCGTCGAGGAGCGCGTGTTTAGGCTGCGGCGCCTTGCCTGTCAAGCACCCTTCTTCAGGTGGTAGTGTCGAAAGTGTTCATGCTCGCTCTCTATCGCAGAATTCTCGGTCATCCGTTCGTCTACGACCAGGTCCGTCCGCGCGTCGTCGGAGGCATCGACATGCGGCCGCTCTACGATCTTCTGCCGGTCGAGGCGCGCGCGTCCGTGCTCGACGTCGGCTGCGGGACGGGCGACGCCCTCCGCTACCTCGACCGCTTCGAGAGCTACCTGGGGGTCGATACCGACCAGGTCGCCATCGAGGCCGCCAAGAACCGCTGGGGGCATCTGCCGAACGTGCGGTTCGAGCAGCGGACCCTCCGCGCGGAGGACGTCGCCGACCTCTCCCCCACCGGCGTCATCCTCTCGGGCGTCCTCCATCACCTCACCAATGCCGAGGCCGACGGAGTGCTCCGGCTCGCCGCGAGCTCCCCGCGGCTGGTGCGCATCGTCACGAGCGACATCGTCTTCTTGCCCGGCAAGCTCTTCAATAACGTCATGGCGATGATGGACCGCGGCCGCTTCTGCCGCGACCCCGACGCCTACGCATCGCTCGCGCGACGGGCTGGGCTCACGGTCGAGCAGGGCATGACGATCGGGTCGAGCCCCACGAGCGATCGCGTCCGCTACCATCTCATGGCGCTGTCCGTCCCGAACGCCTCCGTCGACGGGCACGGTGGCCGCCAATGAGGGTCCTCGTCACCGGGGGCGCGGGCTACGTCGGCTCGCACATGGTCGAGACACTGCTCGCTGCGTCCCACGACGTCGTCGTGCTCGACGACCTGTCGACCGGACATCGCGACGCGGTCTCCCCGAAGGCGCGCTTCGTCGAGGGCGACGTGGGCGCGACGGCCGACGTCGCGGCGCTCCTCCGGGACGAGCGGATCGACGCCATCTGCCACTTCGCCGCGAAGATCCGCGTCGAGGAGTCGGTGAGCGCGCCTCGGCTCTACTGGCAGGGCAACCTGGTGCGGTCGCTCGCGCTGCTCGAGGCCGTGCTGGCCAGCCCGACGCCGCCGGCCTTCGTGTTCTCCTCGACCGCGGCCGTCTACGGGACGCCGGACGAGGTACCGATCGACGAGGACCACCCCAAGCGTCCGGAGAGCCCGTACGGCGAGAGCAAGCTCGCGGTCGAGCGCGCGCTCGAGTCGTACGGACGTGCCTACGGCCTTCGCTGGAGCGCGCTTCGCTACTTCAACGCCGCCGGCGCGAACGCGGAGGCGGGCCTCGGCGAACGCCATGAGCCCGAGACGCACCTCATCCCGATCGTGCTCGACGTCGCGGCCGGAACGCGGCCGTCACTCTCGATCTACGGAACGTCGTGGCCCACGCCCGACGGTACGTGCGTGCGGGACTACGTCCACGTGAGCGATCTCTGCGAGGCGCACCTCGCGGCGCTCCGGCACCTCGTGACCGGCGGAGCCTCGGCCGCGTTCAACCTCGGGACCGGCAGGGGCCGATCCGTGCGCGAGGTCATCGATGCGGTGAAGCGCGTCACCGGCCGCGACGTCCCCGTCCTCGAAGCGCCCCCGCGCGCCGGGGACCCCGCTGAGCTCGTCGCAAAGGTCGAGCGCGCCGAGAAGGTCCTCGGCTGGAGGGCCAGGCGAACCGAGCTCGACACCGTCGTCCGCGACGCATGGGCCTGGAAGGTTCGGGCGAAACAGGGGTAGAACTGACGCCGTGGCGCGTCCCGAGCTCTCGCTCGTCATCCCGATCTACAACGAGGAGGAGGTCCTTCCTCAGCTCGACGTGCGTCTCAAGGAGCTGCTGAAGACGCTCGCGATCGACACCGAGGTCGTCTTCGTCAACGACGGCTCGAAGGACAAGTCGATCGACCTCCTCCGGCGCATGGCCTCGCACGAGCCCCGGTACCGCGTCATCGGCTTCTCCCGGAACTTCGGGCACCAGCGCGCGATCACCGCCGGGATGGAGAAGTCGCGCGGCCGCGCCGTCGTCGTGATGGACGCCGATCTCCAGGACCCGCCCGAGGTCATCCTCGAGATGGTCGCGAAGTGGCGCGAGGGCTACGACGTCGTCTACGGGCGCCGGCGATCGCGCGCGGGCGAGTCGGCGTTCAAGCTGGTCACGGCGAAGATCTTCTACCGCATCTTCGCAGCGCTGATTCCGATCGAGGTCCCCCTCGACACCGGCGACTTCCGCCTGATGAGCCGCCGCGTCGTGACGACGATGCGCGGGCTCCGCGAGTCGCACCGGTTCGTGCGCGGCCTCGTCGCCTGGGTCGGCTTCAAGCAGACCGCGGTCGAGTACGATCGCGCCGCGCGCGCCGCGGGCGAGACCAAATACCCGCTGAAGAAGATGATCGCGTTCGCGATCGACGGCATCGCGTCGTTCAGCATCCAGCCGCTCCGCTTCGCGACGTACGTCGGCGCTTTCGTCGGCGCGGCCAGCGTGCTCTACGCGATCGCCTCGGTGATCAGCTGGTTCGCAGGAAGGACCGTGCCGGGCTGGACGACGACCGTCATGCTCGTGTCGTTCCTCTTCAGCGTGCAGTTCTTCATGCTCGGTGTGCTCGGCGAATACGTCGGACGCATCTACGAGCAGGTGAAGCGCCGGCCGCTCTACATCATCTCGGAGCGGATCAACTTCGGACGCCCGAAGCGCCAGAAGGTCGAGAAGCTCGTCACGTCGGACCTCGAGGTGCTGACGCCACCGCCGCCGCCGCGAGCTCCGCTGGCCACGCCGGGCGGACCGCTCGACGTCCCGCCACCGCCTCCCGCGATCGCCGCGGCCGGTGCAGCTGCAGAGGCCTCGCTCTCGAAGCCCCCGCCGCCGGTGAGGACAGGTCGACCGCCTGCGGTGGCGCCGAAGCCGGCCACGCCGAGCGTGCCGCCACCCCGCCCTTCACCGAGCATTCCTCCGCCGAGGAGCACGAGCACCCCGCCGCCGCCGCGCGCAGCGACGCCGAGCGTTCCGCCCGTGAAACCTGCTTCCGTCTCCGACGACCAGACGACGGCGGCGACCGGCGCGACCGACACGGCTGCAGCGTCTCCCGAAGTCAGCGCGAACGAAGCGACGGACGCGAAGAGCGGCGACGGTTGAACTTGGGGCTCGCGCCCCAACCACCCGCAGTGGTGCGCCTTCGGCGCGCGTTGAGTTGGCGCCGTGCTTCGGCGCCGGCGTGCGCGAGGATCAGGGCGCGCGGCGCTGCCAGAGCTGCCAGTCCCCGCTCGAGGCCACGAGCGTGCCGTGCTCCATCGCGGCCTTCTCCTGGTCCGTCGTCGGCTTCCAGCGGTAGACGAGGACCAGATCGTACCGCCAGATGACCGGGTCCAGCACCCACTGCGGATTGTTGTAGAGGTGCTTGACCGGTAGCGGCGGTCCCTTCTTGTAACGGACGGGCGCGACGGAGCGAGCGTCGGAGTACTCGAGCGGCCCGTCGAAGCCACGCTGCGCCGACAGGAATCCGTACGAGTGGTACATCGGACTCGTCAGGAAGTACTTCGAGCGCGCGTTGACCGCCGCATACGCCACGGTGAGCCCCGGGGCGCGCGGCGCAGCCTCTACGACCGCATCGAAGCCAGCCATCTCTTCGTTCTTGAATCGCTGCAGGTGCCCGGAGATGACGGACATCCGCGACACCGTCCATACGAGCAGGCCGGCGACCACGGCGACCGACTTCAGGGAGCCGAAACGTAGTGGGATGGGGACGACCACGAGAGGCACGAGCCAGAAGACGAAGTACCACTGCCGTACCGCCACCATCTGAAGGGCGACGCCGTCTGGCAGGATGTAGAAGGACGCGACCGTGATCACGATGGCGAGCTCGGGGAGCGGGGTCGAGCGGTCGCGGGAGGCCCTCGCCAGCGCCATCGAGAACATCACGAGGAGCCCGAGGGTGAGGATGAACACCACCTCGAGTTTGTTCGTCGTCGCGCTGAACGCCTGGAGCGCGCCGGCCATGTACTTCTGCGGAAGCGGCTCCCAGACCAGGGTCTTCTCGAAGGGCATGTTGTTGCCCAACGCCCCGACGGAGTTGCCTTTGCCGTAGCCGCGCGCATACCAGCGCCCGAAGAGCGCCAGGCTCGGCGCAGCGACCGCCAGCGCTCCACCGACGAAGACGAGCATGCTGCGCAGGGAGGCACGCGGCGTCGAGGAGCCGACGAGCCGCTCCACGAAGATAGCGAGGGTATAGAGAACGACGAGCCCGCCGAGCCACAGGTAGACGTGCGCGTGCGAGAGGAACGCGGCGGCGAAGAGGACCGCGACGACGACGCCGCGCCGCCAGCTGATCTCCTGGATGAAGCGGCGATACGTGACGAGCGCGAGGATGAACGTGGGCGCCGCGAACGACATGTTCGCGTAGCCCGCCGCGAAGACCTCGGTGTAGCAGAGGGGGAAGGCGAGCAAGCTCCCCCACGGCGAGCGTTCGAGGGAGCGGAGCGCATAGAGACACGCGATCGGCACACCCAGGAAGTAGTAGGCCTGCACGAAGCGGAACGCCCCGTAGGAGCTCCCCAGGTGGCTCAGGAGGCCCGCCAGGCTGTACATGAGCGTGTTGGCCTCGAACGCGCTCGTCGGCTCGTAGAGTGCGTACGGCGTGTCCGGGTGGCCGGCGTCGAGCCACACCCGCGAGCAATGCGCGTGGTACGAGTAGTCCTGACCGGGCAGGTACTTGTTCGTCGCGAGGAGCCAGATCGTGGTCGCGACGCCAACGGCGAAGCACACGAGAAACGGCGTCGACAACGGCGTCGGGCGCGGTGCCGGATCGAGACGTCGCAGGAGCCCGGACACTCGCTGGGCAAGGCCCTCCAGTCGAGACACGAAGAGCTGCATTGGTCCCCCTCGCAATATCACGAGAGGCGCGGATCGACGCGCGGCGTCGCTGAAAGTGCGCGCGGACAGCCGCCATCCCCGGTCGCGGTAAGGCCATCCCGACCGTTCGATGATTCGATTGGCTCATCCCTGACGGGCTGATCGGTCGCGCTCGGCGACGTCGTCGCTGAAGAGGCGCGCCCCGCATCGCCCGACGGCGAGCCCCGCATCGCCCAACGCGAGATTAGAGGCGAGAGGAGAGGACGGAGACGCGGGCACGTCGACCGAAGCCTGACCGGTGGCGGAGTCGCGGGCTCGTGGGTATCGTGGTCGCCCATGTCGATGCGGCTCGAACGTCCCACACTCGCATCTGCCCTGGCGCCTGCGAAGGGCGCGCCGCAGATCCACGCGAGCGTGAAGATCGGCATCCGCGCAGTCATCCTCCGCGAGATGTTGCCCGGCACGACCGTCGTCGGCAATCCGGGTCGCGAGATCGAGAGAAAGACGAAATGAACCTCGCCAACGAACCTGGCTCCTGGGACAAGGACTTCAGCCACGCGTACCTCGAGCGGCTCTATGCTCGGCTGAAGCGCGACTTCGATCTCGCCCTGCTCGGCGACGCGTCGGAGGAAGATTCAGCACACGATCGCCCGCGCGCGTTCGTGCGGCACGACATCGACGTCAGCCTCGAGCGTGCAGTCGAGCTCGCGCGGAAGGAGCAGGAATGGGGCGTTCGGTCGACGTATCACGTGATGCTCGACTCCCCGTTCTACGACGTCCGCTCCGAGCGCTCGGCGGCGGCAATCGCGGAGATCATCGCCATCGGCCACGAGGTCGGCCTCCACTACGACGTGGTCGCTCGGAAGACGAAGACCGTCGACGGCGTCACGCGTGAGAAGGACATCGACAGCGCCTGCAAGGAGCTCGCGTCGATCATCGGGCGTGATGTCCGCTCGCTGTCCTTTCATCTTCCCATCGAGGAGCTGATCCGCGGCCCCCTGCGCGTTGCAGGCCGCGTGAGCGGGTACGCGAAGGAGCTGTTCCAGTGGTACCTCTCCGACTCTCGCGCGCGCTGGCGCGAAGGTGATCCGATCGAGAGCCTCGGAATGCCCCGTGGCAAGGTGCTTCAGATTCTCATCCACCCGATCTGGTGGGGAGAAACGGACATGCGCCCGGCGGAGCGGCTCCGTGAGTGGTTGCTCGGCCTGTCGGGGAGGGACGCTTACGAGGCGATGCGCGCGAAGCTCTGGGACCACATCATCTTTCGCGCTGCCGATCCGTGAACCCCACGACGGTCACGCGCGTTCGCCGCTCTGCCGGCAAACGTGACGGCGCCTTGGCGACGGCGCGCACCGGACCACGTTCGGCTTCACGGCAGTGTCTGACCTGAAAGGGCAGAGCCACGGTCCCCCCTGCGCCTCTTGAGGCACGGCCAAGGCCGAAGTGATAGCGTCTCCGCGCCTCGCGAGGCCCCTGCCCTCGTAGACGGCTCACCCGTGAAACGAATACTCGGACTGCCCGGAAACAATCGACGAAGCTGGCTCTTCACCGTCGTCTTCGTGGCGCTCCTCCTCGCGACGGTCCGTATGGGCGCGAGGAACCCGTTCTTGCCCGGGCAGGACTTCCACTATCACACGATGAGCGCTGCAATCGCGGCGCAGGGATGGACGACGCAGGCCTTCCCGAGCTCGCTCTACCACCGCGTGGCCCCGCTCGACGCGAACACGCTCTTCTACCTGCTCGTCGCCCCGTTCGAGCTCGTCACGTCCCCGCTCCGAGCCATCTCTCTCGGGATCACGCTCTACTACTTCGTCGGATTTCCCCTCGCCTGCCTGGGCGCGCTGCGCCTGCTTCGAAGGTCTCCGTGGGGAGCGCTCCTCGCGTTCCCCTGCTCGTACATCAAGTCGTTCTTGGGGTTCGGGTACATGCCGTTCGTGAGCGCCGGGCCGCTCTACGTGCTCGGGCTCGCGGTGATGCACCGCGTGCTGGCACGGGACTCGAACGAACGCGCCGAACGACGGACGTTGGCGCTCGCGATGGTGATCTTCGCGGCGACCTTCCTTGCGCACGCGCACGTCTATGGATGGCTGATGTTCATCGCCGCGATCATGACGGTCGTGACGATCGGGCGGCGTCTCCTTCCGGAGCTCCCACGCGCGCCGGAGCTCGCCGTCCGAGAGGCGCTGGGGACGGGCATTCGCGCGCTCCTCGTCGTCCTTCCGTCGATGATCCTGGCCATCACCTGGTCGCTTCGGGTGCGCGGGGGCGACTCGACGCCCTTCGTACCCGAGAAGAGCACGTACAAGGCGAAGCTCGAGGCGATCCTCCCGCATATCCTCGCCCAGACCCGAGGCGAGGAGGAGTACGCATACCTCGGCGGGTTCTTCCTCGTCATTCTCCTCGCCTTGTTGCTCGCGCGGCGCATCAAGGACTTTCCGTCGCCGGAGATCGCCCTCGGCCTGACGCTCGCGTCCTTCCTGATCCTGCCGTGGCACGTGAATCTGCAGTCGCTCGCGCCGCGCCAGATCGACATCGCTCTCTGGACTCTTCCCCTCGTCGTCTACCCGGCAAGCGCCGTGGCGGGCGTGCGAGCACGCCATGCCGTCGTCGTGACGGCGTTCGCGGTGTTCGCGGCGCTGCGCTTGAACCAAATCGACACGAAGCTTCAAGCCTTCCAGAAGGAGATGGCGGGACTCCTCGCGCTCGCCAAAGACTGCCCGCCCGGACCGGCGGAGATCGCGTACGTGACGTCCGAGATGGAGTCCGAGAACATGACCGGACTCGGGCTACACCAAGCGCATGAGACGTTCGCGGCGCTCTGTCGCCTCGACACGCCCGTCTACGACACGACGAAGCCGGCGTATCGAGTGTCACCCCTACGCTACAAGGGGGCTCTACCGGCGCCGATCACGATCCTCGTCAGACACTCCAACTGGTACGCCGGCGGCGCGATCTGGCGGAACTTCGAATACGTGCTCCTCTACAAGTGGCGGGCGACCGGCACGATGATCGAGGAGGCAAGCCGGGATGCCGACCGGATCGGCATCTCCGGCGACTGGGAGCTGTGGCGCCGCAAGCCCTCCGGGGGCTGAGACGCCTCTGACCGCGGTCCGGCATCACGAAACGCGCGAAGCTGTCCCGCTCCAGCCTCCTGAGTATACTCCGCCGCCATGTCCGATCTGCGTCGGCGCCTTCCCGTAATCGCGGCGATGTACGGAATGTCGGGCGCGCTCGGCCTCATCTACGAAGTCGCGTTCAACAAGTACCTCGCATACGTGTTCGGAGCGACCGCATACGCTTCGAGCGCAGTCCTCGTCGCGTTCATGGCCGGCCTCGCGCTCGGCGCGCACATCGCGAGTCGCATCGATCACAAGATCGAGCGCCCGCTCTTCGCCTACGGCGTCGCGGAGGTCCTCATCGGGGCGTTCTGCGCGTTCACGCCTCTCATCTTCGCGAAGCTGACCGGGGTGTACGTCTCGGCGGCGGCGAAGGCGCCGGACTCGCTCGTCACGCTGACGCTCCTGCGAGGTTCGATGGCCGTCATCGTCGTCCTCATCCCCGCCGCTGGCATGGGCGCGACGCTCCCGCTCCTCGCCCGCTTCGTCCAGGCGGACGAACCCTCGGCAGGCAAACGCCTCCTCGCGCGTCTCTATGCGCTGAACACGGCCGGCGGCGCGATCGGCTCGCTCCTCTCGGCGTACGTGATCCTCCCGGCAGCGGGACTGCCCTGGACGCTTCGCGGATCGGCTGCGGTCAGCGCCGCGATCGGCGTCGTCGCCATCGTCCTCGGGTGGAACGCGCGGATCCCGCGGCTCGCCGAGGAGCGGAAAGAGGGCGCGGCGGAGCCCGCCGCCACGGACATCGCCGGCTCTACGCTTCCGATTCGAGACGCCACGATCCTGAGCGCCGCCTCCGGCCTCCTCGTCTTCGGCTGCGAGGTGATCATGGTGCACCTCCTGGCGCTCGTCATCGGCACGAGCGTCTACGCGTTCGGGCTGATGCTCTTCATCTTCCTCGTGTGCCTGAGCCTCGGCACGCCGATCGCGACGCGACTATCGAGGCGCTTCGGCGCGGGCGCAGCGTCGTTCGGCTTCGCGGCTGCTGGGATCGCCCTCCTCTTCTCGCTCGTCGTCTGGGATCGGTTGCCGGAGATCTTCATCGCGCTCGGCCCGATCGTCCGATCGTGGGGCGGGCGCGAGATGGCGCGCGGACTCGCCGCGTTCGTCGCTCTCGCCGTCCCCGTGATGCTGATGGGCACGACGTTCCCGCTCGTGCTCCGCGCCGCACGAACGTCGACGGTGGGGGCCGACGTCGGCCGCCTCACGGTCGCGAACACCATGGGATCGGTCGTCGGCTCGATCCTCTTCGGCTTCGTCGTGCTCGCGCGCCTCGGCTCGCAACGCAGCCTCGTGCTCGTCGCGCTCGCGTACCTCGGCTTCGCCGCGTTCTCCGCGCGGCACGTCCTACCCCGCCTCCGACTCCGCGCTCTCGGTCTCGTCGCCTCCGGCGTCGTCGTCGCGATCCTGCTTCCGAAATGGGACCTCGCTCGCCTGACGAGCGGCGCGAACGTCTACTTTGACGAGGGGGTCGTTCCGAACGGCGTGGTCGAGATGATCAAGGAGGACGTCCACGGCGGAGTGACGACGATCGTGCGCGACGCGGCGGGCAACCGGACGCTCCTCACCAACGGAAAGTTCCAGGGCAACGACAGCCTCGAGCTGCGCGACAACCGCGGGCTCGCCCATCTGCCCGTGCTCTTCGCGAAGAAACGCGATCGCGCCATGGTGATCGGACTCGGCACCGGCGTGAGCGCGGGCACAGTCGCTGCCTACGACTTCAAACGCATCGATGTGATCGAGCTATCGCCCGCGATCATCGAGACGGCGCTGGATCAATTCAAGGGCGTCAACCACGACGTCATGCGCGACCCGCGCGTCCGTCTGCTCGTCGAGGATGGCAGGAACATCCTCCTCACGGGCCACGAGACGTACGACGTCATCAGCATCGAGATCTCCAGCATCTGGTTCGCCGGTGCCGCCAACCTCTACAACCACGAGTTCTACGAGCTCGCCTCCCGACACCTCGAGCAGGGCGGCGTGCTCCAGCAGTGGTTCCAGCTCCACCACACGAATCGCGAGAACGTCGCCACCGTGATCGCGACGATGCGCAAGGTCTTCCCTCACGTCATCGTCGCGGTGAGCGGGCACCAAGGCCACATGCTCGCGAGCATGAGTCCCCTGCAGGTGAGCCGAGACAAGCTCTTCGACCTCGAGAAGATCGGCTACGTGGAGGCGACGCTCGGCGGCGAGCACCTCGTCGACTACGTGAAGGGCATCCTCATCGACGAAAAGGGGATCGACGCCTTCCTTTTCGATACCCAAAAGCGCCTCGGCAAGACGGACGACGCGCTCGTCTCCACCGACATGAACCTCCTGCTCGAATACGCGACGCCGAAGGGGAACATCCCGACCGCCGACGACATCCCGGACACGATCGCGTACCTGTCGACGTACAAGCGACGCGACACGCTCGCCGCGCACATCAAGCCTTGAGGCAGAGAAAGGGCACCGACTCCGAAGGCCCGCGCGTCCGACGCCGGACTTCGGCTTAGGCCGACGACGCGGGTGTCCTGATGCTGGCTTCCGCCGGGCGCGTCGTCACCAGTGGCTGTCCGAGGGCATCGGCGGACGGGTGAGGAAGTGCTCGCCGGCCGGGATGACGAAGGCGTGTCGGAGGACGTCCTTGCGGAGCTCGTCCTTCATGCGGGCAGCGATCTCGGGCATCGATGCCGAGAGGTCGTGCTCGTCGGTCGGGTCCTTCTCGAAGTCGAAGAGCCGGTAGCGCGCGCCGTCTGCGGTGGGCTCGTAGACGAGCTTGTAGGGCGCACGGATCGCCGCGCGATGCTTCGCAGCGCGAATCACCGGCTCGTACTTGGGGTCGATCGCGATGCGGTCATCCTCGAGTCGTGCGATCTCGGTGATGGGCGGATAAACGAGGCGATCCTTCGGGACCGCAGCCGTCGTCCAGAGCCATTCGCCGGTCTCCACGAACAGCGTGCGCTCGGGGATGGTGGCCGGCCTTCCCTTCCTGGTGAGGAGCGCGACGCCTTCATGCACGGCGATCGGCGACCAGCCGAGCAGCGAGAGGAGCGTGGGATACACATCCAGCGTCGACACGTACTGCGAGAGGACTTGCGGCGCGGCGTCGGGGAATCGCCCATTGGGGAGCCGGAACGCAAGCGGAACGCGAAGCGTCGTCATGCTGCGCAGGTTGTCGCCATGACCGACGCACTCGGCGCAGTCGTAGAGGCCCTCGCCGTGATCGGCCGAGAGGACGACGATGGTGTCGTCGAGAACACCACGCTTTGCGAGCGAGTCGAGGAGCTCACCGATCGCCGCGTCGCTCTCGGCAAGGCTCGCGCGATAGAGGCCGTCGAGCTGCTGCCGATCGGCGTCGGTCGTGATCGGCGTGTCGTTGGCGACATCGCGCCCGTAGCGGATGGACGAGCTCGATCCCGACACGTGGTACTTCTTCCCGAACTCCGGGCTCGACGTGTACGGGAAGTGCGGCTGGGAGTAGAACGCGAGCGCGAAGAACGGCTGCTCCTGGGCCGCGGGAGCTTCCAGGTGGGCGAGCACGTCGTCGGCGAGCACGGCCGGGTGCGAGAAGTTCGGCATCCCGCGCGTGAGCTCGACGAGCTTCGCCGGCAGGAGCGAGCGCACCCAGGGCGTGGACGTGTAGAGGAGGCCGAAATGCGAGAGCACGAGCGGCGCGCGGGCGAGCAGGATCTGCCCCGAGATCTCCATCAGCTCCGCACGCGGGATGCTCCCCAGCTGAAAGCCGAAGTCGACGCGTCCGAAGAACTCCCCCGCGTACTCGGAGGTGACGAGGGTTCGATACCCTTTCGACACGAGATGCGCGGGCAAGGCGAGCTTGGAGAGGTCCGAGGCCGATCGGCTCGGGAACATCGTCTCGATGCCGTTCGTCATCGGCGCGAGCGACGTGAGCGCCGCTGCCCACGACGGGCCCGTACGCGGCACCGGGACGATGGCGTTCTCGAAGTACACGGACTCGCCGAGCAACGCGGAGATGCGCGGCGTGTGCTTCGGATCGATCCGATCGGGTCGAAGCGAGTCGACCGCGATCCAGAGCACGTTCGGCGAGCGCGTCGGGGTCGCCGCTTTCGGGGGCACCGTCGAGACCTTCGCGCCCGCGCTCGGAGCGGGTGCGCGGAAGGGCGTGGGGGCGAACTTGGCCGACCGCTTCACCGCGGTGCCGAGCCCGCCGCCGGCCACGCACGCCACCGCGATGAGGGCGACCTGCGCGAACAGCTCGCCGCGAACCATCGCCACCGCGTAGCCCGCGGCGACGACCAAGGCGGCGACGGGAGCGAGGTACGCGCATGCCTCGACCCACACCTGAAGCGCGGCGCTCGACGCGAGCGGCTCGAGAAAGAGACCGGGATGCCGCTGGACGCCGAAGCCCACGTACACGGCGACGACGAGCAGCGCGATGAACACCGTCGCCGCGTCGCGTCCCCGCGGGCTCTCGATTCGCTTTCGCATCGGCTGATGCGCGAGCAAGAGCACCCCCAACGTGGCGAACGAGAGGAGGCCCCACTCCGTCAACCCGACGAGGACGGTGAGACCGCCGACCTCGCGCAGGTAGCCCGAGTAGGTAGTCGACATGACCGCGCTGACCCGGTCGTCGGATGCGCCGGCCCACGACTCCTTGCCGAGCAAGAGGAGCGCGGCGCTCGGAAGGACGAAGGCGGCGCCGGTAGCTACCCACGCGCGTTGCGCCAGGTCGCCCAGCTCTCGGAGGCTGAGACTGCGACGTTTGGCAGCCCTCGTCATTGTTTGCCCTTGTCGATGTCGCGCACGTATCCCCAGCGCTTCATACCTGCGAGGAAGTCATCGCCGTCCACGCCGCCTTGCACTGCTCCGCCGGCCACGGGAAGCGACCTCACCGCTCCCATCTCGTGGCGCTGCGCAGGACGCACGGTGAAGAGGATCTCTCCGGAACGAGCGACCTCGCGGCCCGTCGCCGGCAGCGGACAGTTCGTGCGTGCGAGCGCGAGGTTCAGACGCGGCCGTTCATCCGAGAGGGCGTCGAGCGTGAGACCATTCGCAGCGCATCGGAGGACGACGGGCGCCTTGCGATCGAGCGCGGCGATCTCCACCACACCAAGCGGGTCTTCCGACTCCACGATCTCGAGCCTCGAGGCCGTCACCACGACGGAACGAGGATCGATGGACGGCACGACGTTCCCGTCGACGAGCACGCGCAGCTTCCCGAGCGACGTGATGCGGAGCTGGATGCGCTCGGGGAGGAGCAACGTGTAGACGTTGCGGGGATGGGCGGGCGGATCGTAATGCGCCGCGACGAGGTCGACGAGCTCGCGTCGCAGCCGGGTCACATCCTCGAAGCGCTCGTTCGCGATGCTCTTCAGCTCGTACGGATCGGCTCTGCCGTCGTAGAGCTCCTCGGCGACGAGCGGACCGTTGCGCGTGGGCGCTCCCATCATCACTCGCTGCTGGCCAGCCGGCAGCGTCCAGATCGGGGCGACGGTGGGCACGGGCGAGAAGAGGCCGTACGCGAGATCGCCGGAGACGACGCGCATCGAGCCAACGAGGCCCGCGGCGGCGAACACGCGATCGTTCCAGGGGTTCGCCACACGAGCGCCGGTGAAGAGCGGATGATCGAACATCGACGACGGCGTGAGACCGAGGTCCACGCCGAAGCGGCTCTCGACGGCGCGCCACGCGCCGAGCGTCGACGTGATGCCAGGGACCACCGACGACTCGATGTTCGGACGCGACGGTTCCTCGAAGATGAGCGCGTACGGCGTGCGCATCTCCTCGACGCTGTTCGCGCTGCCGTGGCTCAGGTCGGTCCCGATGCCCCAAAGCGCCCGGAACGGTCGCTTCCTCATCTTCTGCGTGACGCCGCGCGAATGGTCGGCACCGATCCAGACGATTCGGTTCGCGTCGGGCGCGCCTCGTCGAAGCGCCTCGAGCTCGGTCTGCAGATGGTCGATCCCGTCCGTGAGGTTCCGCCACACGCCGGTATTCGGAGTGAGGTTCACCTCCTCAGCGCGCAGCCCCGGCGGCAGCGGAGCCGGCGGCGACGATCGACCCGGCGGGTAGTCGCCGCTCGTTCCCGGAGGGGGCTTGCGGATGTGCGTCTGCGCGTTCCAGAGAATGAACAGGGAGTCATCACGTGGATGCTCCTCGGCCCACCCGACGATGTAGCGCGCCATCGCCGATGCGTGTGTGTCGCTCTCGGTCTGGTAGGCGCCGTCGAGCCCGGTGTGCACCAGGTTCGGCGCGAGCATGAAGTTGTCGCCGACCAGCTCGGTCACGAAGCCTTCCTCGGCGAGGCGGGCGATGGGACCACTGGTCTCCTCGGGAAGCGAATCGTCGACCGCCCCCGTGCCGGCCAGCGCCGGCCAGCCACGCCCCGCCCAGAGCTTGCCCGAGAGGAAGCGACCGAAGAAGTTCACCGTCGCCTGGCCCGGTGAGACGGCATCGGGGAAGTAGACGCCGCTCTTGGCGATGGCGGTTCGAACCCACGCGGTCTTCGCCTCGCCCGTGTCTCCGTGAAGAACCGCCTCCATCAGGTGAAACGGGACCGCGTCGAAGAAGGCGAAGATGGCCTGGCGCGGCCCTCTTCCATCGACTTTCCGCATGACGAGCGGTGAGCCGAGACTCATCTTCTCGGTACCGACGTTCGCGATCGTGACACGCACGAGGCGTCCCGCCCGCGAAGGGACGGGCACGCGGATGTGACGGAGGAAGCGCCCGCTCTGCCCTTCGGTGGCAGGCGTGGGCACCTTGAAAGCTTCGACCTTCCCGTCGAATGGATGGCTCTCGAGGTCCGTCGGCCCCCCCACCGGCTGCACCACCGAGAAGGTCACGTTCGCGCGGTAGGAGCCCCCGCTCGCAGTCGCGGAGAGATAGGCGTCGAGCTCGCTCGCAGCCGCGCTCGGGGGGAGCGTGAACTCGAAGACCTCGCCGGGACGAAGGACGACTCCCCGACGGTAGTAGAGCTCCGTGTTGATGCCGTGGCCCGCGCTGACGTACGCGCCCGGATCACCGTCGGGTTGGATCTGATCAGCGAACCCGGAGACGTGACGGGTCTTGAGTCGACAGGCCGGCGGCGCGCAGGCGTCCAGCGGCCGATAGTCGACGACGTAGGCGTACGGGGGTGCGGCGTTCATCGCGAGCGGCGGCGCCACGGCGGATCACTCTTTCGGTGGTGCGGCCGGCGCCGGCCCGTCGACCGGCTCGCGCGAAGCGAGCGGCCCGATTCGGTGTGTGACGGCCCGGTGAACTCGCACGATTAAGCGCGGGCGTAGCCGTGATTTTAGCAGGAGTCAAATTCGTGCATTCCGCACGACAAGCGCTCAGAAATGGAGCTTCGGGCAGCGCTCCTTCGGGATCGCGTTCTTGGCGCGTGCGTCGTCGCGGGCCGCCTGCGACGCCTGACCGAGCACGCGCTCGAGGTCGGCGATGCGGTACCAGAGGCACGGTCCCTTGCCGCGCGCGCCGTAGCGCTCGGCCTCCTCGCGGAGGAGGCTGATGCGATCGCGTCCCTGCGGCTCCCACCCGGCCACCATAGCGACGGTCGACGGGTGGAGCGCGAAGAGCTCGCTCGAGTCCTCGGGCGGCGTGAAGGCAGGCACCATCCCGACGGCGAACGCGACGACGAACGTGAGCGCTCGGGTCGCGGTCTCGCCGCGTCGCTCGCCGGGGTGCCAGGCGAGCCCCGCGAGGATGGGCGCGAGCAAGAGCGCCGCGCAGACGATGTACCAGAGCGTCGTCGACTCCCAGCCGAACCACTGCCCGATGTGGTGCGGGACGAGGCCCACACGCGCCAGCGGGAGCGTGAACTGGGCGAAGGGCCGGGCGATCGTCTCCGGCAACGTGTCGAAGGTGATGCCCACGGTCCCGATCGTCACGACGCCCGCGAGCGCGAGCCCCCCGCCGATGCCGCGCGCGAGCGTACGGCGAAGGCGGCTTCCCTGCGCGATGCGCTCGAGCGCGACGGCGCCGCCGAACGCGAAGAACGGCGCGCACACGACGAGATAGCGCGGCCCGACGGTCCAGCCCGCGCGCCACTCGACGAAGCCTGCGTTCACACCGATCACGACGGCCATGCACACGAGCCACACGATCGTGATGACCCGCATGTGCGTGCGCTCGCTCGCAGCCCCCTTCGGCCAGAGGAGGACGATCGGCGCGCCGAGCAAGCCGATCCACATGAACGGGCTCATCCCGAAGAACCCGAACCCCGGGTCGAGCGCGAGCGCCTTGATCCGATCCCACGACGGCCAGAGGATGCCCCAGAGGCCCATCTTGTGCTCGGCGGCGAAGTGCGCGGTCTCGAGCTTCTGGTGGCCGGGCGTGAAGGGATCGCCGTACGCCGTCCAGTGGAAGTACATCATGTGCGGGATGTTCAGCAGCCCGCCGAGCGCGAAGGCGAGGACGCGCGTCGGCGTCACGCTCGTGCCGTACGGGATCCGCTGGCGGATCGCGCCGAGGCCCGGCACCGCCCCGAGGACCCAGTAGAGCGCCTGGAGCGGGCGGAAGAACGTCAGGGTCGCGAAGAGCGACATCACCAGCGTCATGAAGAGCGACTGGTACTCGAGCGTCACGCAGGCGCTCGTGCAGAAGCCTGCGAGGAACGCCCGTGACGGTCGCATCGCCTTGACGTCACCTCGCGAACGCCGGCGCTCCGTCTCGATCAGCGCGAAGGCGAGGAACGCGATCGCTGCATACTGCGAGTGGCTCGCGAACATGTGCGTGTACGCGAGGAAGTTCGTGCCGAGCCCGGCCGCGGCGACGGCGACGTAGCGGATCCCCGGGTCGGGCGAGAAGGTCCGAAGGTACCTCTCCAGCCAGAGCAAGAAGAGGAAGCACGGGATCTGCGAACCGAAGATGCGGATCGCCCAGGTGCTCATCCGGAGCCACGCCATCTTCTCGTCTTGCGTCGACGGATGAGCCTCCACGCCGGGAGGCTTGCTCGCCGCGGTGACGTGTCCGCCGTGCACACCGGGGTACTTCTTACCGATCAGCGGCGCGACGACCTTGGAGAAGATGAAGTAGCCGGGGATGCCCGCGTAGACGATGCCCGGCGCCTTCACCATGTAGTAGTGGTCGACGCCGTCGTCCTTGCCCTTCACGCGGGCCATGTCGTTGACCCAGCCGAAGGTCTGGACCTGCTCGTCGATGCGGAACGAGCCGCTCTCGACGAGCGACATCACGGTGTAGACGCGAACGAACTCGTTCGGGTTGTTCACGACCTTGAGGTACGGGAACACGCAGAGCATCGGCAGGAGAACGAAGAAGAAGAACAGCCGGTGAAGGCCCCTTCTCTTCCATCGAAGCTCGCGTCGCATCGAGCGGCGCAGTCTAGTATGGAAACCCGTTCGAGGAACGTCCCCCGTGCAAGAACAGGCCGAACAGAAGTTCGACAGCTACGCGGATTCGTACGAGGACCTTCACCGCTCGAGCGTTGCGGCGAGCGGAGAGGACCCCGCCTACTTCCACGACTACAAGGTCGACTGCCTCCGCCGTAAGGGACTCCTGCGCGGTCCGCTCCTCGACTACGGCTGCGGTACAGGCAACCTCACCGAGCGCTTCGCCCGCGAGATCGAAGAGGTCCACGGCTACGACCCATCCTCGGTGAGCCTTGCCGAGGCGCGCGAGCGTGCTCCGTCGGCTCGGCTCCATACCGAGATCGAGACACTGCCGAGCTCTCATTTCGCCACGGCCGTGCTCTCCGGCGTCCTCCATCACGTCCCGGTGCGCGAGCGTGAGGGGGTCCTCGCGACCGTGCGAGGCGCCCTCCGCCCGGGCGGCCGGATCGTGGTGTTCGAGCACAATCCGCTCAACCCGGTCACGCGCCGTGCAGTCGCCGCATGCCCGTTCGACGACGACGCCATCCTCCTCTGGCCCTGGCAAGCGCGACGCCTCCTACGGCGCGCGGGCTTCGACGACGTACGGCTCGAGTACATCGTCTTCTTCCCGAAGCAGCTCGCTTTCCTTCGACGCCTCGAGCCTCGCCTCCGCCGCGTCGCCCTCGGCGCCCAGCAGATGCTGATTGGCGTTCGTCGCTGACGCCGAATTCAGGACTAGCGGCCCTGTCAGGCGGTCCGTGAACGAGGCCTGTACACGAGGCCGAACACGGAGCCGACGAGGCCGAGGCCCGTGAGGACGAAGCCGAGCGTGAGCCCGACGGGCCAGTACCAGACCCGCACGCGGTGATGACCGGGAGGCAGGTCGACCACGAGCTGCCCGCCCTGCTCGCGCGCGGCACCGATGCTGGTTCGCCAGCCGCGCGCCCAGGAGGTGTTGAAGAGCAGCGGCGCTTCCGCCTGCGCTTCGACGTCGACGAGGAAGGAGTTCTGTGTACGGTGCACGGAGTACACCGTGGCCGCGGGCGTCATCGCCTTCGCCTGGGGAAGATCCCCGGTCCACAGGGCAGTGGCCGAGTGCGGCACCCACTCTTCCCAGCACTCGAGGCGCCCGCGGTTCTGGCGCGGCTGGTCGATGAACTGGGCGAGGCCCTGGCCGCCGAGATGAAGGCGCGTCGAGGGCGTCGGCTTCGATGGGGGCGGGCCGTTCCATTGCGACGTGATGACGTCGACCGCATGGCCGGCGACGTCCCCGGCGGCGAAGAGCGCGATCCCCGCGACGACCACGCGCGCCGTTCGGAAGGCGGGCACCCCGCCCGCGAACCGCTCGAGCATGCGCGGGAGGTGGTCGACCGCGATCGCGACCCACCCCGCGATGAAGAGGATGAGGAGGAGCCGGAAACGCGCCGGGCCCCGCATCGAGATGAACGGCGGAACGTGCGTCTTGAAGAACGTCCACGGCGCCCACGACGCGAAGTGGCCGAGCATGAGCAGCAGCAGCGCTGCGCCGACCACGAGCGTCCACTTCTTGTCGCGAAGCGAGAAAAAGAGCCCGAGCGCAGCCAGCACGAGGACGATCGGTCCCGTGTACGAGATGTACTCGCCCCACACGTACTCGTGACCGAAGTGCAGCGCATGCGAGCGGGCGAGGAACATGTCCTTGAGGAGCTGCCAGTCGATGAAATCGACCTCGCTTCCGAGCCGGCGCTTGTGGTGCCTGAGCTGATCGATCACCGGCAGGAGGCGCGCGGCCCCCACCGTCACGGCCACCACCCCGACGATCGCGCCCGCCCGGACGATCCGGAGCGCGCGCGCCGGCGAGCGGAGTCGGGTCACCGTCTCGATCGCGAGCATGAGCCCGACGTTGGCGAGCGCATACACGCCGCCTCCGTAGAGCATGTTCGCGACGAGGAGGCCGAGGCCGATCGCCATCCGTCGATCCGTCTCGGCTCGCCGCCAGAAGAAGAGCGCGAGGGGCGTGAGCTCGAAGGCGGCGAACGCGGTGTGCCCACCGGAGAGGTGATTCGAGTGCGAGACGCTGAACGCGAAGAGACACGAGGCGACGAACGCAGCGAGGCGCGAGACCCCGAGCTCTCCCCGAGAGAACAGCCAGGTCCCGACGAAGCCCGCCGTGACGTGGAGCATCACCCACACGCCGATCGTGGTCGCGGTGTCGAACGGCTGGAGCAGGAGGACGAGCGGAGCGGAGATGATCGACTGCGGATTGTCCCAGAGCGGTACGCCCCCACACTCGTAGGGGTTCCACAGGGGCAGCTCGCGCCAGCGGCTAACGCTGATCTTGGCGGCCTCGACCAGGCGGAAGAAGAACGGCCCGTCCCCGCCACCGGACGCCGGATACCGGGCGATGATGACGCCCCAGACCCAGAGGGCGAGGAGGAGGCCGAGGCCCGCGACCCCGAGGACACGGAGCCACGCGGGCTTCAGCGGACGCTCTCTCGAACCGTTCACCACGGCGGAGCACGGTACTCCAGTCTGCGCGGAGAGGCGCGCTCGAACGCGGGGCCCGGCGTACGGACGGGCCATCCGCGTAGCTCGGGGGCTCTAGCCGGACGGTACGCTCACGAGCTGGCGCGAGCGTACTCCGGCCATACGGCATCTTCTGAGCTCGACGTCCTCTCGCATCGGCCGGGCATTGGTGTAGTGAGTCCGTCTCCGGACTCACGGAACGACCAACAAGAACTGCCGGTGTAGAATCAGACTTCCCCGATGCGAGTCAGAGCCATTCGGCTAGCTCGCCCGATCGGGCGAGCCGAATGGCGGGCTCGCGGTGGTGGATTCACTACACTAGAATGCGCCGCCTTGGACCTCATCGAATCGACTGACGGGCCTCGTCACCCCTGGGAGAAGAGCCGCGCCGCGTTCTTCACGTCCGTTCTCGTCAACGCGCTCGGACGAGGACGCCGCCCCGACGTCCTCGACTGCGGAGCCGGCGACGCCTTCTTCAGCGAAGGCCTCCAGACGGCGATCGATCCGGCGTCGATCACGTGCTGGGACGCGAGCTACGACGACGCCACGATGGCCCGCCTGCAGGAGCGATGCATGTCCGGCCCCGGGAGGACGTCGTTCTCGTTCACGCGCACGATGCCCTCTCGCCACTTCGACGTGATCCTCATGCTCGACGTCATCGAGCACGTCCTGGACGACGTCGGGTTCGTCTCGGAGATCGTCGACACGTGCGTGGAGCCCGAGAGCGGGCTCGTCCTCGTCAGCGTCCCTGCGTGGCAAGCGCTCTTCAGCCGCCACGACGAGCTCCTCCTCCATCATCGTCGCTACGCTCCTGCTCAGTGCGATCGGGTCCTCGAGGCGGCCGGCCTCCGGATCATCGAGCGCGGCGGTCTCTTTCACAGCCTCCTCGCGCCACGCCTCGTCACGACCCTGCGGGAGCGCGCGGAGCGGGCGCTCGGACGGGGCACCTCCCCGCTCGCTGAGAGCGCGGCGGCGACGTGGAGCGCAGGGCGCGCGGTGACGTCGGTCGTCGACGCAGCGCTTCGCGCGGACAACGCCGTCTCACGCGCAGCGGCGCGCGCCGGCATGAATCTGCCCGGGCTCAGCTACTGGGCGCTCGCGCAGAAGCGGTGACCGGCGCACGCCGGTCTTCGGGGCACGTGCGCTTCACGCGCTTCACGACCCCTGGCGCGACCGCCGTGCCTGCCAACGTCGGAGCTCGGCCGAGACGCGCAGGAGCTCGAGCGGCGCACGTACGAACGTCGACGGACGCACCTTCGATCCTCCGACGTCGCGCCAGCACGTGAGCGGGTGCTCGCGGATCGTCCGCGGACCGCTCGCGCTCCGCGCGGCGCCGATCATGAGGCGGCCGAGGAGCTCGACATCGAAGATCCACGCAGAGTGGAACGACTCGGCGAGCGCAGCATCGAGGACGGGACCACGCCGGAAGAGCTTCGCGCCGCACTGCGTGTCGTAATAGGAGGTCCCGAGGGCGAACGCGGCCGCGGTCGCGAAGATTCGCCCCGCGTAGTGGCGCAGCGGACGCCGCTCGATCCGCATGCCCTGGAGCTGGATCCGCGCACCGGTCACCGCGAGCACGTCGGGCTCGTCGAAATGAGCGAGCATCGACGGCAGCTCCTCGAGCGGCGTCGCGAGGTCGGCATCGAGATAGCCCACGACGTCGGCGCCCGTCTCGAGCGCATGGAGCAGACCGCGCCTGACCGCCTCGGCCTTCCCACGGTTCTTCTCCAGCGTGACCTTCTCGGCCCGACCGCCGGCGCGCGCGACGAGCTCGTCGAGGACGGCATCCGTCGCGTCCGTCGAGCCGTCGTTGCAGAAGACGAAGCGGATGTCGTTCGCTCCGGCGAAGGCCACGAACCGATCCACCGGCAGCCTCGCTGCCTCGTTGAAGCAGGGCACGACGAGCGCGAAGGTGCTCGGAGATCGCGTCACGCTGAGGTCCGGTGGTGGGTCGGGGGCATGCGACGGACGACGGTCAGGGCCTGCGAGCCTGCCAGGCTTCTCCGGCGGCCACGAGCATACCGTGCGCGCGCGCCGCTTGCTCCTGGGAAGGGTCGATTCGCTGCGTCGTCAGCGTGAGGCCGTGCTTCCGGCAGGGCGGAAGGTCGCTCGCATGCCCGTTCGGGGTCTCTCCGTTCGGGCACTGTCGGGCTCTGTCCATCGCTGCTGACCTCTCGACTCGACGTGAGGTGAGGCGACCCAACTCGACCGGTCATCGATCGACGACGGCGTCTGCCACGAGGTCCGCGGTGGCCTTTGCGAGGAGGATCCCGTTGCGGTGATGTCCCGTCGCGAGGAAGAGGCCGGCGAGCGGCGACGGCCCGATCTGGGGCCCGCCCTCGGCGTGAGGCCTGAAGTTGCACCATACACGCGAAAGCTCCGCCATCCCGAGACAAGGCGCGACGTCGATCGATCCGGCGAGGATCTTCTGCACCCCCGCGGCCGTGACCTCGCGGCGGTGCCCGACGTCTTCCATCGTCGAGCCGCAGATGACGCGCCCGTCACCACGCGGGACGACGTAGGTGCCGTGCGATGCCAGGATCCTGGAGACGCGCGGCGGTCGCTCTTCGAGCAGGAGGAGCTGACCGCGCACGGGGCGCACGAGCGGGAGCGTGCTCGGGACGCCGGGGACGAGAGACGACCAGCTGCCAGCTGCGAGGATGACGGCGTCGGCTCGGATCGCTTCGCGCCCGTCAGGCACGCCGGTCACCTCGACCCCCACGCAACGCCCCGCCTCCTCGACGATCGACGACACCGTCACGCCGCTCCGCAGAACGACGCCCGCGCGCACGACCGCGGCCAGGAGCGCGCGCAGGAGCTGCGGCGGGTCGACCTGGGCTTCATCGGCGAACCAGGCGGCGCCGGCGACCTTGGCGGTGAGCTCGGGCTCGATCTCGCGAGCTTGGCCGAGGTCGACGAGCTCGGCGCGGAGCCCCGCTGCCCTGTCCGAAGCCACGCGCGTCCTCAGTGCCTCCAGCGACTCGTCGTTCATGGCGAGCTCGAGAGCACCACATCGCCGGTATCCGACGTCGACTCCGCTCGAGGCGCGCAGCTCCTCCGCCCACGCTGCGTAGCCGTCGCGCGCGGTGACGAACGTCGCACGCTCGGCCTCGTTCTTGGACTCCATCTGCGCTGCGAGCATGCCTGCGGCGGCGCTCGACGCTTCCGCGCCGGGGACCGCGCGCTCGAGGACGACGATGTCGCGAACGCCGCGACGAGCCAGCTCGAGCGCAGTCGCAGTTCCCATGACCCCCGCTCCGATGATCACCACACGCATGAATCGCTCCTTGTACCCGTCATCGCACGACGAAGGAGCCGATGCGAATCCGGTTGTCGTCGACGGCCGCCTTCCCCGGCTCCGTGACCTTCGCGCGGCCTCGACGGCCAGAGACATGGCCAAACCCGAGCCACACGTCGTAACGCCCAGGTGTGGCCTTGCCGACATGCACGCCGAACGCATCCTGCACGACCTGGCCGAGCGGCGCGTCGGAGAGGTAGAAGCTACCGCCGACGATCTGATGGTCGCCGTCGAAGCGATCCTCGGTCTTCTCCTTGCCGTTCGTCTCCTCGACCGGCTCCTGTCCCGCGCGGCGCTCGATGTGCACGAAGACACCCGTGGTGCGCGGGAGCGGTCCGGTCCGACGGAAGTAGAGGTCGATGTCGAGATTGGCGAGAGGATCGGGCCCCGCGACGCGCGCCGCGTCCACGACGAGCGGCAGCTCGAACTGCGCCCCGAGCTTCGTCGCGTCGGGAGCCGGGCCGTCGACGAGCGCCGGCGCACCGTTCGCGTTCTTCATCGGCGCCGGGGGATAGCGCGGCTCGCTCCACGTCGCGACGAAGACGCCGAGCACCGCCCATGGCGCGAGCACGAGGGCCGTGGTCCTCACGACGGCGCCGCGACGGAACGGAACACGCCCGCGGCGGGCACCGAGCACGAGGAGCACGAGCGAGCCGAGCGCGACGACCGTTACGGCACCGCCGGCGAGCGCCGACCTCGGCCGAAACGAGAGCTTCACGTCGCGCTCGCCCCCCGGGAGGTCGACCGCGAGGAGGCCGTCGTCCGAGACGACCTGACCAACCGACGAGCGCCAGCCGGGATGCCAGTTCTGGTTGATCATGAGCCGGCCCGCGCTCGCCATCGTCGCGTGGACGACGATCTCGTTCGGCGACCAGGACACGCGCTCCGCCTTGCCGAGCTCGGGATCGGCGACGTACTCCTCGGCAGCGAGATCGCCGCGGAGCTTCGGCGACATCGTGACCGGATGCGTCTCCCAGCACGAGAGCGACCCTGCGCCGATGCGGTCGTAGTGGGCCGCGAGCCAGCGATTGCCGCGGGACTGACGGAACTCCTTCATCCGATCGACGGCGACGACACCGAGCTCGCGCCCCTTCCCGACGTCGGCGAAGGTCTTGATCTGCAGGCCCACCGTCGCGACGACGGTGAGCGTGAGAACGGCGTTCGCTCCGAAGCGCCAGTGCTTGCCGTCGCCGAGACGCGGCAGCCTCGCAAGTGCGTTCGCCGCCGGCTCACTCGCATAGAGGATCGCGAGCCAGAGGAAACGCTCGGGGTAGCGCAGCGCCGATAGCACCGGAAGCTCGCGGAGCAGCGCGAAGAGCGCGGGCTTGCGCGCGTATCCGGCCGCGAGCCAGAGGAAGATGACGACCACGACGAGCGGCCGAATCGACCTCCGCTCCGATCCGCCGAGCGCGACCAGCGCGACGAACGCAGCGCCGACGTAGAAGCTGCCCGCGTCCTCGACGTTCCAATCCTTCACCTCGAGGGATTTCACGAGGAACCAGAGCAGCTTCTTCGGCGTATGCCCGGGCGTCCCGGCCATGATGCGCGGCTGGGCCGCGAGCGTCTCGGCGAGAGGCAGAAGGCGAACGGCGGCGACGGCGAGCATGAAGCTCGCGAGCGCGCTCAGAATCACGATCGCTCGCAGACGCCGTCCCGGCGGCTGCTCGCTGATGGCGCGCGCGGCCTCGACGACCGCCGCGACCGCAACGAGCGGCGCGGCGAAGGTCCCACCGAAGCCGATCATCATGGCGAACGCGATCGCGCTCACCGCGATCCCCGCCGCGCGTCCGCGCGCAGCGAGCGTGATGCCGAGCAACACGAACGGCACGAGCTCGAAGCCGAAGAAGTTGGTCCACCCGCGGTAGTAGGCGGCCGCAAAGTGCCCCGAGAGCGCGAAGATCGGCGCGATGCGGAGCGCTGCGCTCGCATCGCTCACGCGGAGCCGCAGCCAGCGGTACGTCCCCTCCATCCCGAGCACGGTGAAGCCGAAGACGACGAGCAGCTCGGCGCGCTCGACGCCGAAGAGGAGGCTCAGGAGGAACGCCGGCGAGGCGAACCGGCTCTGCGGCTCTCCGAGCCCATGGATGCCACCGCAGTACCAAGGGTCCCAGAGGGGCAGCTGACCGAAGCGAAGCACGGAGTCGACGGCCGCGCGCTCGTGGAGCGTGAGCACCTGTGCGTCGCGGAACTCGTTGAACCACGCCGCGGTGGGCAGCAGCGTCCAGACCAGCGCCGTCGCGATGAGCGCGAAGAGAGCGAGTCGGACAGCCGTACGTTCAGCGAGGCGCCCCATGCTCGCTCAGTCGTAGAAGGGGCGCGGCTTGCACGGGACAGCGTAGGCGTTCCGCTCGTCCGGTTCGCTTCCGGTCTTCGCCTGCTTCCGGTGGATGTCGTCATCGACGGCGCGGAGCACATCCTCGATGCGGATCCCCTTCTCGTCCGCGATCTCCTGCGCCTTGCGGTACTCGCGGCCGTGGAAGTCGTCGCGCTGCGACCACCGGTCCGCTGGGAAGTTCTGCACGGTCTCGTCCGCCCACGTGCGCTCGGCCACGGCGATCGCTTCGGCGATCTCGGCGCGCTCCTCGGGCGTCGCGTGCCTGCGCGGCACCGGCGCCGGCGCGAGCGCGACGCGGACCGTGACGACGAGCGTGCAGCCGATGACGATGGCAGCGGCAGGGAGGCTCGTTCGCAGGTCCATCGCCATGGCAGCTCTTCGCGCTATCCCGCGTCAGTCCTTCGGGCCTTCGTTGTACCCACGAGGACGATACTTCGGGTCGACCCCGTTGTGCTCCTCACCGTGCTCGATCACATCCTTCACGATGTACTCGAGCCAGGAGCCCGGGTGCTTGTCCTTGAGGGCGTCGAGCTCGGTCCGCACGCTCGAGCCTTCGGCGAGGAGCTTCTCGTCCCAGAGGCACTGGACCCCGAGCGCGATGAGGTTCACGTCGTTCGGCGCGAGCCCGAAGCCGTGCACGTAGTGCGGCCACGCCTCGGGTGCGCGGTGGAGACGGCAGAGCGTGTCGCCGTAGTAGACGCTCGCCATCGGCCACTGAGGCGCGAGCTCGAGCGCGACTCCGTTCGCCGCGAGGCGCGACTCGAGGTCGCCGCGCGCGCCCTTCATGACGGAATAGTTCAGATGCGCCTTCGCGCTCCGCGGTACCGCCTTGCGGGTCGCGTCCCAGAACGAGAGGTCGTCCGTGTAGTCGTTCGCGTGACTGCGGGCGGCGAAGGCCTGGAACAGGAAGAACGCGACCGTGCCGATGACGAGCGCGCGCTGCGCGACACGGGTGCCCCGCGCACGCACGCGATCGACGACCCAGCCGAAGAGCACCGCGAGGAGGAGACTCGTGCCGATGACCGGGAAGTACCAAAAGCGCTCGGCGCGGACCGTCGGCAGGAGCACCGGCACGTTCGACACCGGGAAGAACGAGAGCACGACCCAGAGCCCACCGAACGCGACGACGAGCGACGGATCGGGAAGGCCGTTCGACTTCGGGATCGCGGCCACGTCGTTTTTTTTGCTCGCCGAGCCGAGCTCGGGATGCCCTGCCTGAGCCGGAGCGGCGCCGCCGCCCCGCTGCACGAGCGCGTCTTCACGTCTCTGCTTCCGGAGACGAAGCCAGGAGCGGATCCCGAGCCACGCCGCAAGCGGGAACGGGAGCACCATCGCGAGAGCGCCGAGGATGATCTCGGGAGAGAACAGCGTCGCGGGCGCCGGCTCCTGCGGCGCCGAATAGTCACCCGAGAGCGTGTGCGGACAGACGACCTGCACGAGCCCGCGCCACCACACGCGCAGAGCGCCGCCGACGCGATGGAGCCCGTCGACGTTCACGAGCGGGTTGTTCAGCGGATCCTTGGGCAACGTCGGCTGCGCGTACCAGCGGAGGATCGCAGCGAAGGCGCGGCCGCCGAGGCCCTTGTGCGCGTTCGCCTCGACGGAGAGCTCGCTCGGGATCGGCGCAGGGAACATCCTCCGCCGCGCCTCGACGTAGAGGACGAATGCACCCGCGGCGGCGACGAACGCGACGACCGCACGGAGCCAGCGGCGCGGTTTGTCCGGATGCGTCGTCGGCGCGAGCAGGAGCGCGCCGAGCGGAAGGAGCGGGACGCAGCAGAGCGCGCTCTCCTTCGAGTAGAGGCCGAAGAGCGTGCCCAGGAAGACGCCGAGCCCCATCCACGGGAGCTTTCGCGTGAGCGCGAGGAGCGCGAGGAGCGTCCCCGTCGCGCCGAGGACGTCGGCGATCCCGACGACACCGCTGACCGCCTCCGTGAGCACCGCAGACGCCGTGAAGGCAGCTCCGGCGAGCCACGACACGCCGCGCCGCTTCGTCAGCGCGTAGGCGAGCACGCACACGAGCGCGCCGTTCGCGCCGTGGAGAAGGACGTTGATCCAGTGATGGAGGAAGGGCGTTTGATCGCGCGCCCCGAGCCCCCAGAGCGCGCGCCAGACGAGGTTCGGAATCGGACGATACGAGCCGATGCTGCGCTCGGGACCGAGCCCCCAGAAGTCACGATGGAACGCGTCGAGCCAGCGGAACTTCGGCTCCGCCTCCGCGATGCTCCGCACGAATGGGTTCGCGAGGAGCGCCTCCTGCTCGTCGAAGATGAAGTTCGTGCGCGGATGCCTCGTGAAGAGGAGCATCGAGAGGAAGCAGAACGGCACGAGCGCGAGGCCGAACGACGGGCTGTCGCCGAGGAAGTAGTCGTGGATCCACTGCCGGAACGTGATGATGAACGTCGGCTTCGGCTCGGGCACCTGAGGCTCCCGTGCAGGTTCGCACGGGCGCGCTTCGTGGTCCCCGAAGGGGGGGAGCACGCCCTCGCTCGCGACTCGAGCAGGCTCGAGCGGCGGAGCGAGCGGGCTTGCCGGCACGTCCGCTTGGAACGGCGAGACCGAGCGACCGGACGCGAACGGCTCCTCGGACGGCTGTCCGAGCGGCTCGGGCGTCGCCGCCGGAGGTGCGATCGGGACAGGTTCGCCTGAGGCGTCACCGGCCGGACCGGCAATCGGATCCTCCGCGAGCTGCCGCTCGTCGCTCTCCGCCTCGGACCTCACGTCCTCGCCCTATCTACTTCCCAGCTCCGCGACGATCGCCGGCGGCGGAGGCGGATCGACGTCGGGGATGATCCAGTTGTCGCCCCAAAGATGCGCGCCGCCGTCGATGTACCAGCACTCGCCGGTGACGAAGAACGCGGCATCGGACGCGAGATAGACGATGAGCTCGGCGACCTCGCCCGCGGTGCCGAGACGCTTCATCGGCGTCTTCTGGCGGCTCATCTCCACGAGCTCGGGCGGATACTGATCGGTGCCGGTCGTGCGGATGACGCCCGGCGCGACGGCGTTGAGCTGGATGTTGTGCTGCGCCCACTCGACCGCGAGCGTGCGAGTCATGTTCTCGACCCCCGCGCGCGCGGCGCCCGTGTGGACCATGCCCGGAAAGCCACGCGCGATGTTCGCGATGACGTTCACGACGCGCCCGCGGCGTGACGGGATCATGTGCTTCGTCCCCACTGCCTGCGTGACGAAGAAGGTCCCGTTGAGGTTGTTGCGCACGACGGCCTCCCACCCGCGGGGAGAGAGCGTCTCCGCGGTCGTGGGGAACTGGCCGCCGGCGTTGTTCACGAGAATCGTCGCGCGTCCGAGCTTCTCGCCGACGGCGTCGACGAACGCGTTGACCTGTTCGACCTCGCGGATATCGCACGAGGCCGAGAAGAGCTCGATGCCGGGAACGCTCTCGCGGAGCGTCGCCTCCGCCGCCGCGAGCTTCTCGGGGTTGCGCCCGCAGATCGCGACCTTCGCGCCGAGCTCGCCGAGCGAGCGCGCAGTGGCGAGGCCAATGCCGCTTCCACCGCCGGTGACGACGGCGACGTGCCCCTCGAAGAGGCCCTTGCGGAAGATGCTCGCCATGCTCGACCCCTTTCAGGCGACGCGAACGACGCCGCGATTCCCGTCGCCGGACCGCTCCCCGTCCGCCGCCGGCTCCATGACGAGCGTGCGGCCGCAGGTACACGCGCCGCGCTTCTCGTGCTCGTCGATGTGGACGCGCTTTCCGCAGGCGCACACCCATGCGTGGATGCGCGCAGGGTTGCCCATGACGAGCGCGTGATCGGGGACGTCCTTCGTGACGACGGAGCCCGATGCAACCATCGCCCACCGGCCGATCGTGACGCCGCACACGATCGTCGAGTTCGCGCCGAGCGCAGCGCCGGCCTTCACGAGGGTGCGCGTCACGTGCCAGTCGTCGGCGCTCTTCAGCGACATGTCCGGGTTCACTGCCCGCGGGACCTTGTCGTTGGTGAAGCAGACGTGCGGGCCGACGAAGACGCCGTCCTCGATCGTCACCCCCGTGTAGATGGAGGCGTTGTTCTGGATCTTGACGTTGTCGCCGATGGTGACGTCGGCGTCGACGTAGATGCCCTTACCGAGGATGCATCCCTTGCCGATGCGGACGTTTTCCCGGATTTGGCAAAAGAGCCAAACCTGGGTTCCATCACCAAGCTCGGCCTTGTCGGAAACAACGGAGGAAGGGTGCACGCGTGCGGCCATCTGGGGGCGCCAGCATACCCACGATCAGGCCCGTTTTTCCAGGCAGGCGGCCGTGCTTCCCCGGGAAGGCGAGCCGATCAGCCCGCCGATTGCGGAACGGGTGGGGCGGCTGGGAGGCGGGACGCGCGCCGCGAGACGGCCTCGCGCGCGAGCTCGTCGGCGCGCTCGTTGAGCTCCACCCCGGCATGGCCGGGCACATAGACGAGCCGGTAGTTGTGGCGGCTCGCCAGCGCGCTCTTCACGCTCGCGATCAGCTCCTGGTTGGCCTTCGCCTTCCAGCCCTTCGTGAGCACACCGATCGAATACTGGCTGTCGGTGTGGAGCACGAACGCCGCGCCCGGCGGGACGATCTCGGCCGCGCGCAAGATCGCCGTGAGCTCGGCGACGTTGTTCGTCGCACTGCCGAGGTACTCGTAGCCTTCGACCCGCGTCTTGCCGTCGGGCGCGACGAGGACGATCCCGAGGCCCGCAGGGCCAGGATTCCCGGAGCACGCGCCGTCGGCGTAGACCGTCCACGCGTCCTTCGGCACGGCGCCCGGCGCGAGCGCCTTGGCGGCAGCCTCGGCTTTGCGCGCCGCCGAGCGCTCTTCCTTCGCCTTGGTCGAGTTGGTCGAGTTGGTCGAGTTGGTCGCGGGCTTCGCGACCTCCTCGCCGGCGACGACCGCGTCGTCCGGAAGGAGCTCCTCGCCGGGAATACGCTCGAGGTTCCGCTCGCCGGCGCGGTACGCACGCGGATCGGTCGGCTTGTAGCGGATCTCGACACGCCCACCCGGAGCGTCGAAGGAGCCGTCGGACTTCACACGAGCAAGGACCTTCTGACCTCGAAGGACGGCACGAATCCAGGGCACGAGCGATCTGTTAAGCGATCGACGCCCGCGGCTCAAGCCACAGCCGCGCCGGTCGGGTTCATCGGATAGGCCGAGTCGTTCGTTGACGTTGACGTTGACGTGGTCGTGGACCTTGACGTGGACGACGACGTGGACGTGGACGATCAGCGTTGACGAGTATGCCCGCAACCATCGGAGACGCTGGCCGAAGGGGCGGCATGCTCAGTTTCCAGCGACTCGATGTGTACCGCCGTGCCATCGAGTTTCTCGCCCTCGTCGGTGACATCACCGGCGATCTTCCGAAAGGCCACGCCGAGCGAGCGGACCAGCTCGTCCGAGCGGCGGAATCCGTCGTGCGAAACATTGCGGAAGGAGCCGGTCGGTGGTCGGGAGCCGACAGCGCGAAGCACTACAAGATCGCCCGGGGCGAAGCCATGGAATGCGCCGCTTCGCTCGACGTGATGAAGCTCAGGAAGCTCGTAGCGGAGGAACGCTACGAAACGGGAATTCGGCTCCTCGAAGGCGTCGTCGGGATGCTGAGCAAGATGATCTAGTCGTCAACGAGTGGTGGTCCACGTCCACGTTCAGGTCCACGTCAAGGTCCACGACCACGACCACGACCACGACGTCAACGTCTACGTCTACGTTCCCCTTTGCAACGGCAGCCGTGGATCTATTGATGAGGATGAAGCGACCTGACGACCGGAGGATCGCCCTGGGAATGAAGAACGACGCATTCGAGGCGAAGTACATGCACGACGGGACGAGGGTCCTTCATCGCGACAAGCGCGTGTCGCGGAAGATGGCGCTGCTTTTGGCCGTCCCCGGGCTCTTCATCCTCTTTCAGGCGATCTCGGTGCCGCTCTTCAACGACGCTTCGACACGGCCGATGCCGCGTTCGATCGTCCCGTTCTGGACCATCGGAATGGGTCTGCTCGCCGTCATCTTCTTCCTGCTCGCGATCCTGTTCGGCGTATTGCGCTTCGTCGTCACCGAGCGCGCGATCCACGTGAAGTACGGCCTCTGGGGTCCGACCATCCCGCTCGAGAGCGTGATCTCGTGCAGGGTCGTCGACTATGACTGGACGAAGTACGGCGGCTGGGGCATCCGGCGCGGCGCCGATGGGAGCTGGGCCTACGTGCCGAGCAGCGGGAGCGTCGTCGAGATCGTCTACCGTGACGGCGTGAAGGAGAAGACCGTCGTGCTCGGCGCCGCCGATCCGCACGCGCTCGCGCGCAGCATCGTCGAGACGGCGAGCAGGAGCGCCGCACGCATGCGTGTCGACGTGGAGGCGAGCGAACCGGAGCCCCAGCACGAAGACGAGCTGCTCGAACAGGACGAAGAGCGAGAGGTGGCCGCGCTCGCACGCCACCTCGACCGAAACGGGCCTGGCCCGAGGGCCTGACGATCAACCTCAACGGTCCGCTCGAGGGCTGCGCCGCAGCTTTCAACGCGGACGCTCGGGCGCTTCGTCCCGAGCCCCCCCCTCAGGCCCGTCCCCTCCCGCGCGGTCATTGACGTCCGGCGTTGACGAGTGTGCCTGGATCGCGCCACCCCGAGCAGGGTCTCGACGGGCCTCCCGCTGAGGCGAATAGGGTCGCGCAAGCCCGTCCGCGCGGACCACCGCAGCCCACGACTCAAGTTGAGCTCCTCTTCGAGCATCAGCCGTGGCGCGCCCGACGGCGCCGAACGTAGCCCGAGCCAACCAGTAACGTAGCCCCATTTACCAAAATCATCCAAATCGACACATTCGATCTAAATGTCAAAATCAATTGACGAGCCCAATCGTGCACCATACGCTCAGCTCGCATTTGAACCTCGAACCGGACTTCGAGGTTGCTGCAGTGCCGATCACCAGAAGAGGCCCCGATGCGCATTCGTTCTTGGGTTGCACGGATTTGTGGTGCCGCGACCGTTGCCGCACTGTTGCTCAGCACATTACCCAGCAAAGCCGCGACGCGACCTTGCGTGCAAGACGCATACAACTATCTCAACACAACGCCGGCGGGCGCCACCAGAAGCATCAAGATGTCGCTCAACGGCATGTGGGGCGGCGGTGGAACGGCCGGACTGTACAGCCCCTGGTCGTTCTTCGCCAAAAGCTGGATGATGCACAGCTATAATGCGACGTATGGCGGCTCAATTTTGAAGAGCAACTCGGTAACAGCGCCCAACTTCTATCTCGACTACGACTACGGCCCGGATTCGGGCTGGTGGGCGCAGCCGTCACAGCTGTTTACCGTTCAAGCGATCCCGGTGGACGATCTCTACCCTGTCCGACTCAGTGGCAACGGCGGAACCTTCCTAGTTGACGCAAAGTGCGTAGGCACCGTACTGGCCGGAGCCGATCAGTATGGCTACTTTTGGACACTCGCTTTCTCCAAAAGTCAGTCGGTCGTGAATTGAATAGGCCCTATGTGAATGCAGCCGGCCGTTCTCTCTGACCGAAAGAGGAGAACGATGGGGCCCCTCGACCATCCGTTGGCAGGGGCGCCAAACTGACGGACTGAACGGCTGAAGACGCTCACCGAGGCACTGGTCGAGCGGCCCCTGGGGCGCGCAGGGCACCGAATGCCTCTGCCGACGAGGCAGCAAGCGTCGCGCAGCGGGGAGTTCTAGGTAAGAACAGACTGGGCGCGAGTGTGCGTATCGACCTCGCTCGCTAGCGATTGCTTCGCAGGCGTCGACCGACGCCTGCGAAGTGTCCCGGCGCCCGAACCACTTCGGTACGCGGCGACGCACCATGCGGTGGTCGCGAGCTCCTCGTCCTCTGGACACGGCATGCGGTGGAGGATGAGCCGCTCACGTGCACACGCGTGAGCGCTGCTGCAAAGCGCGACCATACGTGGACGCGAAGCGATCGATACCGGGGGCCCGGCACGCGGCGTACGGAAGCGGCACGGTCACGACAGAGTGATTCGCACGACGACGCGTTGCGAAAGACGTCTACGTCAAGACGGACGTCAACGCCGCAGCGTGAGCGCGCTCTGCCAGACGTTCGTGCCGCTGGGCTCCGCGCGGTCACGGCGATGCGCTATGGTCGGCCTCGATGGCAGCTCAAGCACGTCCCCGCCCCGTCATCCTCATGATCCTCGACGGCCTCGGCGAGCGGCCCGAGGCCGACGCGAACGCCGTTCGCCTCGCGAAGACGCCGGCGCTCGACGCTCTCTATGCGCGCTACCCGCACGGCCTGATCGGGACGAGCGGCCCCGACGTCGGGCTGCCCCCCGGCCAGATGGGCAACAGCGAGGTCGGCCACCTCAACTTCGGCGCCGGTCGCATCGCACTGATGGACATCATGCGGATCGACAACGCCGTCATCGACGGCTCCCTCGTCAAGAACGCGGTGATCGGGGACGTGCTCGCGCACGCGAAGAGCGCCGGCGGAAGGCTCCACCTCCTCGGCCTCCTCTCCGACGGCGGAGTGCACAGCCACATCAACCAGCTCTTCGCGCTCATCGACGCCGCGCACGCGTCTGGAGTCCCCGTCGTCGTCCATGCCTTCCTCGACGGACGCGACGTGATGCCCGGCACCGCCCCGGGCTACCTCGTTCAGCTCCAGGAGAAGCTCGCCGGCAAGGGCGTCATCGGCACCGTGAGCGGTCGTTACTGGGCGATGGACCGCGACAACCGCTGGGAGCGCGTCGAGAAGGCGTACCGCGCGATCGTGCCCGCCGACGCGCCGAGGCATGCCGATCCGATCGCCGCGGTGCAGGAGAGCATCGCAGCGGGCAAGAGCGACGAGTTCGTCGAGCCGTTCGTGGTCGGCGACTACGCCGGTGTCGACCAGGTGAAGGACGCCGCGCTCCATTTCAACTTCCGCCCCGACCGCGCCCGTGAGCTCACGCGCGCGCTGGCGACGGCAGGCTTCACCGAGTTCCCCCGCGACGCGAAGGCGCCGTTCAGCAGCTACGCCTGCATGACGACCTACGACGCGAAGCTCGGGCTCCCGATCGCCTTCCCGAAGGAGACGTATCCGGACATCTTCCCCGAGATCATCGCCCGCGCCGGTCTCACCCAGTTCCGCTGCGCCGAGACCGAGAAGTACGCTCACGTGACGTACTTCTTCAACGGCGGGCGCGAGGAGGCATTCGAGGGCGAAGAGCGCCAGATGATCCCGTCGCCGAAGGACGTGGCGACGTACGATCAGAAGCCCGAGATGGCCGCGGCTGGCGTCGCCGACGCGGTCGTGCGCGCGATCGAGTCGGACAGGTTCGACTTCATCGTCGTCAACTTCGCGAACCCGGACATGGTGGGCCACACCGGCGTGCTCGACGCGGCGGTCACCGCCGTCGAGGCCGTGGACGCCGGGATCGGCCGCATCGCCGACGCCGTGCGTGCGAAGCACGGTGCCCTCTTCATCACCGCCGATCACGGCAACTGCGAGCTCATGATCGATCCGGCGACGGGCCAGCCGCACACGGCCCACACGCTCTTCCCGGTGCCGCTTCTCTACGTCGACGATGCGAACCGGGAAGCCAAGCTCCGGCCCCAAGGCCGAATCTGCGACGTCGCGCCGACGATGCTCGAGCTGATGGGGATCCCGATTCCGTCCGCCATGACCGGGGTCTCGCTCTTCGCCAACTAGTGTCCTTCACCCGAACTCCGTTCGGGTGAAGGCACGGGAAATGAGTACATCATGCCGCGAGCCAGACGTTCGGAACGACAGGGATTCTCTCATCGCCCTCACCCTCGTGGGGGCGATGAGAGAATCCCGCCAGACTTCCGGCGAGCGGCACCAGGTCGCGTGTGATGAGCATCACACGCCACGTCCTCCCCGAGGTCATCCGGCCATGAACGAGACCCGCTTCGGCGGCTACCGGGTCGAAGGGACCATCGGATCGGGCGCGCTCTCGACGATCTTCAAGGCCGTCCAGGAGCCGCTCGGACGCGTCGTCGCCCTCAAGACACTGAAGACGCAGATCGCACCGACGTCTTCGTTCGGAGAGCAGCTCGATCGCGAGGCGAAGATCCTCGCCGATCTCGCTCACCCGAACATCGTGCTGCTCCTCGAGGCGAGCCGCACGGACTCCGGACGCCCGTACGTCGTGCTCGAGTGGGTCGACGGACCGTCGCTCGAGGACGTGCTCGCTGCCACGAAGGACGACCCCTCGTCGCGGCGCGCGCGCACACGTGCGCGGCCACAGGACAAGAGCCCGAAGAAGGCGACGCTGGGCGTCCCGGCGGCGCTCGCGGTCGCGTGCGGAGTCTGCGCCGCGCTCGAGCACATCCACGAGCGCGGCGTCGTTCATCGCGACGTGAAGCCGAGCAACGTACTGCTCTCGCGGACGGGGCACGTGAAGGTGATCGACTTCGGCATCGCGCAGCGTCCGCGCACGTCGAGCATGAGCGACACGCTCGGGACGGAGGGGATCACCGCATCGGGACGGATCGCGCCGGAGCAGCTGAAGGACGCCTTCGGAACACCGGCGTACATGTCACCGGAGCAGATCCTCGGCGACTTCGTCGACGGACGAAGCGATCTCTTCTCGCTCGGCGTCGTCCTCTATCAGCTGCTGAGCGGCTCGCGTCCCTTCGAGACGCCGGGAGACGACGCCGCGAAACGAAGCGCGGCGCAGCGGATCCGTCGCGACGCGCCGGCGCCGCTCCGCGAGCGCGCCCCTCACTGTCCGCGCGCCGTCGAGCGGATCGTGATGCGCCTCCTCGAGAAGTCGCCCAACGACCGCTACCCGTCCGCGGGGGCCGTGAAGGAGCGTCTCGAATCAGCGCTCCGGGCCGAGACGCGCGAAGATCCGGCGGCGCTGGTCCGACAAGCGCTCATCGACTGTGGCTTCGGCCCGAAAGACGAAGCGAAGGACGGCGGACGAGACCCCGCATCGCAAGCGCTCGAACCGAGCCGGCCGATCGGGCGCCCGCTCGGGGGCCGTCCGGCGAGCAGCCCGCGCATCACGGCGCGTCGCCCGATCGGCCTCGGGCGCGCCCTCTTCGGCTTCGCTCTCGTGACGTCGGTCTTCGCGATCGGCGTCGTCGCGAACGAAGGCGGGAGCGCCAAGGCGCGCGAGGCGCGCGAGGCTCGCTCCGCGGGATCGCGCACGCTCGAGCTCGCACCGGAGCGCGCAGGCGGCCTTCGCGTCGTGGCAACGCCGTGGGCATACGTCCGCGTCGACGGTCAACTGGTCGAGACGACGCCATTCGCACGCGCGATCCCGCTCGTCCCCGGCAAGCACTTCGTCACGCTCACCCATCCGGACGCTCCATCCGCAGTCGAGCGCGAGGTCGACATCGTCACCGGCGAGATCGTCACTCTCGACGTGATCATGAGCTTGTCCTCCGAGGACGCTGGAAAGGATGCACGATGAAGCTACGAGCCCTCGTCCTCGGTGGCCTCGCAGCGGCGCTGCTGTTCGCTCCGTCGGATGCCTCCGCGTTCGGCCATGTCGTCTCGCAGGGCGAGACGCTCGCTCAGATCGCGATCCGCTTCTACGGCTCACCTCGCTTCGAGTCCGCGATCGCCGGCGCCAACGCGCTCGACGCGCACGGAGGAAGCGCGATCGTCGCAGGCCAGCCGCTCGAGATCCCCGCGCCCGCACATCACCGCGTGAAGGAGGGCGAGACGTGGTTCGTGCTCGCGCGCATCTTCCTCGGAGACCCCCGCCGCGCCGACACGCTCGCGCGAGCGAACGGCGCCGTGGCATGGGTCCCGCCGGTGCCGAACCAGGAGATCGCGATCCCGGCCGTCGTCGCCCACATCGCCGCAGAGCACGAGACCATGCCCGCGCTGGCACAGCGCTACCTCGGCGACGTCAACAAGTCGTGGGAGCTCGACGTCTACAACGGACGCGACGGGAAGCAGAAGCTCCTCCGCGGCGACGTGATCCTCGTGCCGCTCGTCGATCTCTCACTCACCGAGGAAGGGAAGAAGGCGGCGCGCGCGGCCGCCGAGCGCACGCGCACCGAGGGCGGCGGGCAGGCCTACGAAGCGCAGCGCCATGCGGAGGCCGACATCCCGCCCCTCTTGGCCGACGTCCGCGCAGGCCGTTACGTCGACGCGGTCGCGAAGGGCAACCGCCTCCTCGGGTCGGGTGAGCTGACTCGCCCGCAGCTCGCCTCGATCCATCGCGCGCTCCTCGAAGCGTATGTCGCCCTCGATGCCCCCGGGCTTGCCGCCGGAGCGTGCTCCGCATGGAAGGCCAGCAGCGACGGCGAGATCCGGCTCGACGCTCGGTCCGTCTCCCCGAAGATCCGCGCCGCCTGCGCCACGAAGTAGGCGCCGGCCACAAAGAACAAGACGGCGCGCCCTGGAGGCGCCGCATCGCGATAGGATGCGGTCGTGGACGCGCCCGTGAAGCGGATCGTCGCCGAGAAGTACGAGGTCCTCGGCGTCCTCGGCGAGGGCGGCACCGGCGTCGTGCACGATGCGATCCGCACGAGCGACAGGAAGCCCGTCGCCCTCAAGGTCATGCATGATGCGCTCGCGGGCGACAAGCAGATCCGCGGGCGCTTCCAGCGGGAGGCGGCGATCCTCCGGCGCCTCGAGGGAGAGCACGTGTGCCCGATCCTCGACTTCGGCGAGCTCCCCGGTGAAGAGCCCGGGAGGAGCCTCCTCTACATCGCGCTGCCGAAGATCGACGGCGCGTCTCTCGCCGCCGTCCTCGAGTCGGGACTGATCGACGTCGATCGCGCGCTCCACATCCTCGTCCAGGTGCTCGAGGGCCTGACGTCAGCCCACGCTCAAGGCGTGATCCATCGCGATCTCAAGCCGGCGAACGTCCTTCTCGAGAACGGGACGAAGGCCATCGTCGTCGACTTCGGTATGTCGAAGATCATCACCGGCTCCGGCCTGGGGACGACCAACCTCACGACGCACAACATGGTCTTCGGGACGCCGGAGTACATGTCGCCCGAGCAGGCTCGCGGGGACGAGCTCGATGCCCGTTGCGACGTCTACGCCGCCGGCATCATCCTCTACGAGATGTTGACCGGCGCGCCGCCGTTCACCGGCGCGACACCGCTCAACGTCCTGACCGCGCACCTCACGAGCGATCTCGAACCACCGAGCAAACGTCCGAATGCCGATGGCCGCGTGACCCCCGCGCTCGAGGTCGTCGTCCTGAGCGCGCTCGCACGCGAACGTGAAGACCGTTATCCCTCCGCGAACGCGTTCGCTGCAGCGATCGAGCATGCGCGCACGGCTCCGAACGACGTCGAGGCGGTCAGGCCGACGTCATTCTCCGCTTCGCCTCCCGGCACCGATGCCTTCGCAGTGACGATACCGGTCGTGCTCGGTAATGGTCCCGTCGACGTGACCGGGCCCACGCTCATCCACGCTCGACCGCTCATCGGCTCGTCGCCCCCGCCGCGCATCAGCACGAAGCCGCCCTTGCCACCGCCCGCGCGCGCGTCCTCGCGCCCGCCGGCCGTCCCGTCGCGTTGGTCGCCCCCGCCGCCGGAGCCCGCGTCGAATGCGCGGACGTGGATCCTCGTCTGGGTGCTCGTCGGGCTCGCGAGCATCGCGGCCGGCGTCTACTTCGCGCTACGGCCCTGATCGGGCTCGGCGCGCGACCACTCGATCGGCATCGGCCACGGTGATCTGCGCCACTCGCTCGGCGGACGAAGCGCGGCGGCGACCTCTCTCGGCGTGAGCGGACTAGGGCCGACGGCCGACACCAGGCCGAGCCCACGCGCCAGCACTCCGATGATCGTCTCCGGCGCGATGCCGGCAGCAGCGAGCTCCCGAACCGTCGCGCCACGTGTTCGCTTGGCGAGGCGCTCGCCGCCCGGCGCCACGACGAGCGGGACATGCGCGTACGCCGGCACCGACGCATACCCGAGCAGGCGCATGAGCAGGATCTGCCGCGCGGTGGAGCCGAGCAGATCGTCCGCACGGACGACGTGGCTCACGCGCATCTCGGCGTCATCGATCGCAACGACGAGCTGGTAGGCAAAGACGCCGTCACCTCGCCGGAGGACGAAGTCCCCTGCTGTCCGCGCCACGTTCTCCTCGACCGCTCCGCACACGGCATCCTCGAAGGCGATGCGCGCGTCCTCCGGGACCCGCAGCCGGATCGCGGGGTCTCGCTTGAGCACCCGGTCGCGCGGGGCGTCCCGACACGTTCCCGGATAGATCGTCTCCTTCCCCTCCTCTCCTGCGTGGGGCGCGCTCGCTGCGCGCGCGATCTCCGCGCGCGAGCAGTCGCACGGGTACGTCAGGCCGGCAGCAGCGAGCCGTTCGAGCGCTGCCTCGTAGACATGCGTTCGCGACGACTGCGCGATCGGGCCTTCGTCCCAGTCGAGGCCTAGCCAGGCGAGGTCTTCGAGGATGCGCGCGGCCGAGCCCGCCACCACGCGCGGCGTGTCGATGTCCTCGACGCGGAGCACCGTCCGACCGCCTGCGCCTCGCGCGAGCGCCCAGGACGCGAGCGCCGTCCACGCGCTCCCGAGGTGGAGATCGCCCGTCGGCGACGGAGCAAAGCGCGTCGTGATCATCTCGGGGCGATCTCCCGCTCCCACGCCCGTGCGACAAGCTCAGCTGGAATCTCGCCGAGTCCGTCAATCGACACGCACATGGGCCGATGATAGCCGCTCGCTGCTCGGTCGATCATCGTGCTCGACACGCGAGCGCTGCGGCTCGGCTACCCGACCGGGGTCAGGCGGCCGCGTGAAACAGGAGAATGGCGAAGCGACGGCCGTCGTCGAGCCAGGAGTCGGCGAGGGAGAGCCCGGCGGACCGGCCGAGGCGCTCGGCCGTCGCCAGGTCGTACTTGTGCGAATGCTCCGTGCAGATCGACTCGCCGTCCTCGAACGTGAAGGCATGACCGCCGAGATGAACCACCTGCCGGCGCGCGCTGACGAGGTGCATCTCGATCCGTCCTGGGACGGGCGCGTAGAACGCGTAGTGGTGGAAGGCATCGAGGTCGAAGTCGGCGCCGAGCTCCACGTTCATCCGGCGGAGGACGTTCTTGTTGAACGCGGCCGTGACGCCCTCGGAGTCGTTGTACGCGGCGTGGAGCTTCGCCGGATCCTTCTTCAGGTCGACGCCGAGGAGCACGTGCCCCTTCGGACCGATCGCCTCGCGGAATCGCGCGAGCAGTCGCCGCGCTTCGTCGGGGTCGAAGTTTCCGATCGTCGACCCAGGGAAGTACACGACCGTGCGCGCGGCGCGAGCATCGGCCTCCGGCAGTGGGAGCCCCTCGCTGAAGTCCGCAGCGATCGGCACCACGCGCAGCCACGGGTTCTCGTCGCGAAGCTGAGCCGCCGTCTGTTCGAGGTGGTCGCCTGCGATGTCGACCGGCACATAGGCCACACATCGCTTCGGGCCGAGGGCGCGGAGGAGGAGCCGGGTCTTCGTCCCGCTCCCGGCACCGGGCTCGACGACCCGGCACGGCCCACCCGCCGCGAGGCTCGCCGCGATCTCGCCGGCCTTGGCCTCGAGGATCGAGAGCTCCGTGCGCGTCACGTAGTACTCGGGCAGCTCGCAGATCGCGTCGAACAGGAGCGAACCCTCGCTGTCGTAGAAATACTTCGGCGAGATCCTCTTCGGCGTCGAGCGAAGGCCGGCGACGGCATCCTGAAGGAATGCCGTCGCACCGTGCGGCGAGCGCGCAGCCCTGCTGGCGCGTGAACCGTCGAGCGGGGTCATGGGATGTCCCTCGCAAGGCGAATGCCGGTGAACTGCCATGCCGCGCTTGGCGGGAAGAAGTTCCGATAGGTCGCACGTATGTGGTCTCTCGGTGTGGCGCACGAGCCTCCACGCAAGACCATCTGGCTGACCATGAACTTGCCATTGTACTCACCGAACGCGCCCGGGAGCGGAGCGAAGCCGGGGTAGGGCTCGTAGGCGCTGGCAGTCCACTCCCATGCGTCACCGAACAGCTGCGCGATCCCTGCGCCGCGGCGCGCGGCAAGCGGGTGCAGCGCTTCGTCCTCCATGAACGCGCCGTTCGCGTCATGCGAGCGCGCGGCTCTCGACGTCTCCGCCATCCGCTGCTCTGCCCCGCAGCGCTCCGCAGCCACCTCCCATTCCGCCTCGCGAGGCAGCCTTGACCGCGCCCACCGCGCATACGCATCGGCTTCGTAGTAGGTGACGTGACACACGGGCTCGTTCGCGACGAGCGCGCGCTTGCCGCGGAGCGTGAAGAGCGTTCCGGCGTCGAGGTCCCAGTACATCGGGGCGCGTCGAGCCGCGCATCCTGGGGCGTTCACCCATGCCCAGCCTTCGGAGAGCCACAGCTCCGGGCGCCGGTAGCCGCCGTCCTCGATGAAGGCGAGGTACTCGCCACACGTCACGAGCCTCGACGCGAGCTCGAAGGGCGCGACGAAGACCTGGTGCCGCGGGTGCTCGTTGTCGAACGCGAACGACGATCCGTCGTGACCGATCGAGGCAAGGCCGCCTTCGAAGCGATGCCAGGTCATCGTCGTCGCTTCGCCGGGCGAGCGCACCTCGTCCTCGCGCTCGACGAGATACGCAGGCGCGAGGGGGTTCTCGCCGAACAAGTGCTTCAGGTCCGTGAGCAGGAGCTCCTGATGCTGCTCCTCGTGGTTCTTCCCGAGCTCGAGCGCCTCCGCGACCTCGGCGAGCCGCGTCGAGCCCTCGAGCTCGGCGAGTCGCGCATCGACGGCGCTGCGATACGCGACGACCTCCGCCGCGGTCGGCCGAGTGAGCATCCCGCGACGCGCGCGCGGGTGACGCGAGCCGACGCTCTCGTAGTACGAGTTGAAGAGGTAGTCGTAGGCCTCCGAGACCGGCGGCACGCCGAGCGGGCGGAGCACGAAGCGCTCGAAGAACCACGTCGTATGGGCGAGGTGCCACTTCACCGGGCTCGCGTCGGGCATCGACTGCACGACCCAGTCCTCCACCTCGAGCGGCTGCGCGAGCCGCATCGTCGCTCGCCGAGCGGCAAGCACTCGTGCCACGAGACCGCTTTGCAGGCAGCTCCAGCGCTCGCTCTGCTCGCTCCTCGCTTGCAAGCCGCTGCCCTCGCTCGCAGACATCCTCACCGAATAGACGGCCGATCGGCGAGCGACAAGCCCGAAGCACCCTCGAGTCCTTTGAACACAAACGATCTCGCGTCGCGCGCGGCGGAGAGCCGCCCTCGACGCGCACTCGACAGCGTGGTGCATCGCCGCACCGACGGTCCGTGCGTGACGTCCGGACGCCTGCACCAGCGTTCCGGCGTCGAAGGCTGCCTGCCACTCGTCGGGACGGAGCAACGGATGTCGGCGCCCGAGCTCGACAGCCCCCAGTTGTCGAAGGTGGTCGCGGTCGCGCAGACGAGCGTGCCCTCCTTCGGTTGCAGTCGTAGCCGAGAGCAGCCGCCCGGAGCTCGAGCGCAGCGCCGGCTCCCCTGGACGCGCACGCGACGACGTGATTCGTTGCCGGACGTCACGCGCGCATCGGCGGTTCGCTCGTGACGTCCAGGCTCCTTTCATGACCGTATCGCGTCGAAAGATCCTTTTGGGTGTCGCGGGCACGATGCTCGTCACCGGCGCCGCCTTCGCGGCTCTGTATCGGCCCTACCCGTCCGATCGCACGCCCGAAGGCGCGTACATGCGCGTCGCGCGAGGCGTCACGAGCGACAACCCGAGCGTCTTCTTCGCCTACCTCGAGACGGAGGCGCAGTGGGCTTGCTACACGATCCGCGACATGCGCCGAAAAGCACGTGAGCGCGTGATGGCGAGCTACCCCGAGCCGCAGCGCAGCGAGCTCACCGCCGCCTACGCACCGTTCGCGGACGCCCCCGACGGCAGCGACGTGTTCGCCCACCTGTATCGGACGAAGCAGTGGTCACGACGCCTCCGCAAGGACATGTCCGGGAGCGTGCGCGTCGAGACCGATGCGAAGGGCGAGCGCGCGAGCGTCGTGACGGTCCAGGGAACACGCTGGCCGTTCCGCAAGCGTGACAACGGGATCTGGGGCCTCACGGTCTTCACCGCCGAGCTCCTCGCGGAGGCCGAGAAGGCGACGCGCGACCTCGACGTCGTCGAGGCCGCCGCCGCCGACTACGACCGCATCCGCGAACGGCGCTGACCTGCTCTAGGCAGAACGCGGCGGAAGTGGCCGCACGATCCCGTACGGGCTCGGAATGAAGACGTCGCGCCAGCCCTGCTCGATCGCCGCTCCGATGGTGAAGTGCGGGTTCGCGAGGTGAGGCCGCGCGAGCGCGCAGAGATCGGCGCGGCCCGACAGGATGAGCGTATTGATCTGATCGGCGCTCGAGATGTTTCCGACGGCGATCGTCGGGATCTTCACCTCGTTCTTCACCATGTCGGCCCAATAGGCCTGGTACATGCGGCCATAGAACTTCGGCCGTGAGCTCGGCGTGGTCATGCCGCACGAGACGTCGATCACGTCGGTGCCGCGCTCCTTGAGCGCTTGCGCGAGGGCGATGACGTCTTCGTCCTCGATCCCGCCGGGGAGCCAGTCGGTTGCCGAGATGCGCACGCTGAGTGGCTTGCGTTTCGGCCAGACCGCGCGCACCGCCTCGAGCACCTCGAGCGGGTAGCGCATACGGCCCTCGCGCGAGCCACCGTACGTGTCGGTCCGGACGTTGGTCAGCGGCGAGAGGAAGCTCGCGAGGAGATACCCGTGGGCCATGTGGACCTCGAGGAGGTCGAAGCCCGCCTCGTCCGCCCACCGCGCCGAGCGCACGTAGTCGGCCTTCACCGCGTCCATGTCGGAGCGGTCCATCTCGCGCGGGACCTGACTGTCGGGGAAGTAGGGGATCGGCGAGGCGCTCATGATCGGCCAGGCGCCGCTCTCGAGCGGACGATCACTGCCTTCCCACATGACCTTCGTGGCCGCCTTGCGCCCGGCGTGACCGAGCTGCATCCCGATCTTCGACCCGCTCTGCGAGTGAACGGCGGTCACGATGCGCCGCCAAGCGTCGGCATGCTCCGGCAGGTACATCCCCGCGCACCCCGGCGAGATGCGTCCCTCGCGGGACACATCGGTCATCTCGCACATGACGAGGCCGGCGCCGCCCATCGCCCGGGCGAGGTAGTGCGCGAAGTGGAAGTCGTTCGGAAGGCCGTCGACCGCGGAGTACATGCACATCGGCGAGACGACGACGCGGTTCGGGATGACGAGCTCGCGGAGAGCGAGCGGCGTGAACATCGCGGGGGCGCCCGGCTTCGCGCCGGCGGCGCGCTCCTCGTGCCAGGAGCGAACGTGCTCGGCGAAGGCCGTGTCGCGGAGCTTCAGGTTGTCGAACGTGATCCGCTTGCTCCGCGTGAGGAGGCTGAACGCGAACTGCGTCGGATCGAGCTCGCGGTAGCGCTTCACGTTCTCGAACCACACGAGGCTGTCCTGCGCCGCCTTCTGCGTGCGCTCGACGATCGGCCGGCGTGCCTCCTCGTAGGCCTCGAGCGCCTCCGGGATGCTCGTCGGATGCTCGAGCAGCGCCTTCACCAGCGCGATCGAGTCCTCCATCGCCAGCTTGGTCCCGGAGCCGATCGAGAAGTGCGCCGTGTGCGCGGCATCGCCCATGAGGACGATGTTCCCGTGGCTCCACTTCTCGTTCTTCACCGTCGGGAACTGGACCCACTGGGAGCGGTTCGCGAGGAGCTTCTCTCCGCCGAGGTGCTTTCCGAAGAGCTTCTCGAGGTAGGCGATGCTCTCCTCCGTCGACATCCGGTCGAGCCCCGCGGCGCGGAACGACTCCTCATCGCACTCGGCGATGAAGGTGCTCGTGTCCGCATCGAAGCGGTAGGCATGCACCTGGAACATGCCGTGCTCGTTCTCTTCGAAGTAGAAGGTGAACGCGTCGAACTTCTTCTTCGTCCCGAGCCACATGTACCGCGCGTGGCGAAGGTCGAGCGACGGCTTGAACGCATCTGCGTAGCGGTCGCGGATCTTGCTCTTCACCCCGTCGCAGGCGATCACGAGATCGGCGCCGCCGAGGCGCTTCACCACCTCCTCGTGATCGTCCACCTCGGTGTCGAACACGAGCTTCACGCCGAGCTCGCGACAACGATCCTGGAGGATGTGCAGGAGGTCCTTCCGGGCGATGCCCGAGAAGCCGTGCCCGCCGGAGCGGAGGGTGACGTCCTTGTAGTGGATGTCGATCGCGTCCCAGTGCGCGAAGCGCTTCGTGATCGCCTCGTGCGTGGGCCTGTCGTTCTCCTCCAGGTAGGAGAGCGTCTCGTCGGAGAACACGACGCCCCATCCGAAGGTCACGCCCGGCGCATTGCGCTCGACGACGGTGATCTCCGTCTCCGGTCGCGCTTTCTTGTAGAGGAGCGCGAAGTAGAGGCCCGCGGGGCCACCGCCGATGCACACGATCTTCATGAGAGCCCGACGCCTTTCCTTGCGTCGTCGCTCTACCATCTCGGTCGCGCGCGTGCGAGCAGGACGCCTCCGGCCGCAGCGTCGCTCCTCACGCGCAGGGTCGGCCATGCCGCGGCGCGGCAGCCGCGGCCGTCGCCAACTCGTCCCTGCCGATCCGCTAGCTCAACGGAGCCGCCGGGCTCGGTCGCTCATCCAGAAAAAAACGCGGCGCCCTCGATCTCGGGGCGCCGCGTCCGTTCTCTTCGTCATCGATCCCGGGCCGAGGAGTGGGTGACTTTCTCGGCCCGGGCTCGATCCTCGGTCCCCCCTAGGCTGCGAGAAGCCTGCGGAGCTGGACGCGCATCAGGTCGAAGCTGGGAGCATCGAGCCCGCGTGCGCGGCGCAGCAGGAACAGAGCATGGTGTACCTCCGCCTCATCTGGCTCGTCCCTGTCTCCGTCGAGAAGATTCCGATCGCTCGCGAGCGAACACGCCGCCGAGAGCTCGTCACCTTCCGCCGAATCCAAGTAGGCCAGTGCCTCCTCGAGTGTGAGTGACTCGAGAGACGTGATGATTGGAGTCCTCGCAGAGTCGCGGGGACATGTTGAGAGGGCCATCCATTACCTCATGGGCTGCTACACGCAGCTGATTCATCGTGTCATCGCCGGGGCACCCGTCCCCGACGGTGGCTTGAGAGGCTCGAAGCAGGCTCGGATCGACACCGTCGGTTTCTTGGACCTCGTAGGTGTGACCCGCGCTCGATTCGAGCGCTCCGTTGACATGCGCCAGGCGGGTGACCGCGCTGACGCCGAATGGCGCGACGTTCGTCGTGGGCTCGATGGGATGCGCGAACGTCCCATCAGAGCCACGCGAACGCCTGTTCGTTTCCACAGAGCTGCCCATCGCGGAGGCGCGCTGTGGTGTTGGTCTTGGTCTCGGTCTTGTTGCGTGTCGTCGTCGTCGTGCAGGGCCGGTACTGTCGCCTCGTGCACGGAAGGTTCCCCGCGGGTCCCGCCGCAAGGGGCCTTGCTCGATGCTGGCTTGGAGCACGGCGTAAGCCTCGACTTCGCTCTGTTCGAGCGGCGACTCCCACCGTTGCCAGCAATCGTTCGGCATCACCCTCCCTGTTCCTTGAAAACTCTCGAGCTCGAGTGACGAATCACCCCACGTTCTACTGAACGTACGATCGCACCTACGGTGTGACCACTTTTCTTGCTCATTTCGGGAGGTAGATGTAGGCGCCCCGCACACGAACCCACGATCAGCCCCCCAACTGCCGTTCGCATTCCCCCTCTCTCCGACTCTCCTGGTTGGGCCCCAGCAGTCGGGCCCGGGCGGTCGCCATGAGCAGCGCAGCCCTCAGTATCACCTGCGCTCGTGTGTCGGCGTGTGACGAAGCGCTGCCTTTCGTGTGAGCAAGAGGTAGACCCGGGCGCTCAGTTCGATGCGGCAAGGGCGTCGACCTCGAGCCACCTCGCCATCATGCTGCCGGCGTGTTGGGCGTAATCGATCCGGAGCTGCCAGTCGACGGGGCTTCCTGGTACTGCGCCGCGAACTGCCACAGGGTCCGCGAACAGATGCGAGGGCCCGGGACTGAATTGACTTCGTAAAACGAACGCGAGCGCACGGCGCAGCTCGCGATCGACCAAACGGAGCTCTTCGTTCCGTGCGCCCCGACCGGCAAGGCGCTCGTGCACGAGCACGTCGAGAAGCGCCCCAGCTGCCTCCCCGCGGCTCGACGCGGGCGTGACACGCGGCGACACGAGCGGACCGAACCCGAACGCGCCGTCCGCATCGAACGGGGTCTCGTCCGCGTCCTGCTGGAGCCGCCTTTGGTATTCGTGCCACCGAGAGCAGAACTCGAGGGCCTCCTGGTCGGGTGCACGATCCCAGAGCTCGGCCACCGCCTGGCAGGTCCAGTGCTCCTCACTGAAGTAGTAGCGGCTTCCGAAGAAGCTCCAACCGCTGCCCGAAAGACGCGCGAGACCGCGGCGAGCAGCTTCGAGGTCGGCCGGGTCGCCGGTGATTCGATGCGCCCGCGCGAGCGCGAGCGTCGCTTCGCCGCTGAAGTAGAGGAACTGGATGTCGATCGGCTCCTCGGTCGTGCGATCGTACTGATGCATGAACTCGCCATCGGGCCGCTGCTGGCTGCGAAGGAATGCGGCGAGCTCGGCGACCGCGGGTCGATAGGCACCGTCGGCGCCCGTCCGCACCACCTCGGTGAACGCGATGAGCGCGAGCGCGCTCGAGCCGATCTCGGCAACCGGATAGTCCTCGCAGACGCAACGGTTCGCTCCGCAGTCGCGCATCATGTCGTCGCGCAGGCGTGCCGCCGCTCGAAGGCTCGCGAACCGAACGAACGGATCGTCGAGGACCGACGCCGCCTGCGCGAGGAAGAACGTGGTGCCGGAGTGCCGCGGCCAGTTGTAGCCGGGGATGGCCGTGTTCGTCGGCGCGTTGACCATGTACCGGTAGCGCCCGTTGTCGTCGACGGAGCGCGCGAGGTGGGTCGCCGCCTCACGCACGCCATCCAGCACGAGCTCTCGCGTGAGGTTGGCCTCCGTGATCCGCTCCGGGCGCGGCGAGCCCCGCTCGAGCGGCATCGTCTCCGGCGGCCGCGATCGGCGCCGCTCGAAGCGGATGCGGGTGAGCTTCGCGCGCTCGGCGATCTCCCACGCACGCACACCGAGCTGCTCGGACAGGATGTAGAGCACGCTCGCGCGGTGCGTCCCCCAACCGAAGCTCGCCTCGACCCAGAGATGCGCGCGGTCGTACGCCTGAAGCGCCATGATGTCGTCGACCGTCGCGTAGGCGACCTTGCCGTCGATCTCGGCCTTCACCCCGTCGCGCCCCGGGACCAACCCGAGCGTGAAGAGGAACGGCGATGCGTAGAGCGGAGCCTCGCCGGTGATCACTTCTTCGGACACGGCGTTGTCGGGAGGAGCCTGCTTCTTCGGCGGATCGGCGACATCGTGGACCGTCCGCTGGACGCGCTTGCCGTCCTTCCACCAGCTCTCGACCACGACTTCTCTCGAAGGCGTGGAGAGCGCGAACCACGACCGAACGCCGACACACAGGAAGAAGAGGAAAACTGCGTAGCCACCGAGGAGACGGCGCAGCGTCCGCGCGTTCATCTCCGCCCCTTCTTCTCGTTCGATGCGCTCTTCGGCTTCACGGCGCTCGTCGAGCTCTCGTGCTCTCGCGATCGCGATCGCGATTCGAGAGCGGCCTCCTCGGCGCCGTCCTCCATCGCGGCGTCCGTCTCCGGCACGGCCGCAGGCTTTGCGGGAGCAGCCATCGGCCGCGGGCCAATCCACGCGAGCTCCACGGCGGGGAGCACGACGATGTAAGGGAGGACGAGCGCGGAGACGAGACCGAAGATGATCGCGCCGCTCATCCCGACCTGTCCGTAGACGCCGCCGATCCATCCGGCCGTCGTCACGAGCGCGGTGAAGAGCGCGAGGCCGATCACGAGAACCACTGCCGAGGCCGCACGCGTGAGCGGCTCGGCGATCGGCGCCTTCGCGAGGAGCGCCAGGCCCGACGATCCGAGGAGCAGCCCAACCACCACCGCGCCGGTGTCGACGACCCACCAACGCGCCGGCAAGAGCCGGAACACGCCGATGACGGCGAAGGTCGCGACCGCCAGGTTGGCGATGCCAAAGCCGATGCGCGCCCGTCGATCCCTCGCCTCGATGGCCATGGGTCTCGGTTGTACCGTACCAGCGCCGCCGGGCCGACTGGAACCGACCGGCCACCATTGCCGCCGCCCCTCGACCTCGGGCTCGTGAGATGCTCGAGGACGTCGAGAACGGGACGTCGCTCGGCTGGCTCATCGCCCCGGACGAGCGGCGCGAGTACGTCTATCGTCCGGGGCTTTCCGTCGAATGTCTCGAAGCACCTTCGCGGCTCCCGGGTGATCCGCTGCTGCCAGGCCTCGACATCGATACCGGAATCTTGTGGTGAATCCGACCGGCCACCGAAGGCACGCAGCAGGGCCGCCACTCGCGAACGCTAGCTCGGTCGCTCGTCTCGCGTGAGCGCAGCCAGCGTCTCGACGTCGATGTTGCCGCCCGAGACCACGGCGACCTTACGTCGTGCCTTCACGCGCGCGAGCGCCGCGCAGGCGAGGGCACCGGCTCCTTCGGCCACGACGCGATCGAACGCGGCCAGGTCGACGATGGTCTTCTGGACGATCGCCTCGGGGACGACCACGATGTCGTCCAGCACGTGCGCGCAGATGCCTCGCGTCAGCTCGCCCACGGCGCGCACGCGAACGCCATCGGCGATCGTCGTCCGTACCTCTTCGAGCGGAGCCCTTCCGGCGAGCGCGCGGGCCATCGCGTCGAGCCCGTCGACGTGCACGCCGATCACCTTCACGCCTCGCGACTTGAGTGCGAGTCCGATGCCGGCGGCGAGGCCTCCTCCACCGAGCGGCACCAGCACGACGTCCGGAAGCAGCTCGAGCAGCTCCCAACCGACGGTCCCCTGCCCGGCGATCACGTCCGCGTCGTCGAACGCCGGCAGGAAGCGCCAGTCGTGTCGGTCGGCGAGCTGCCGCGCGTGCTCTAGCGCCTCCTCGAAGGTGTCGCCCCATCGGATGACGCTCGCGCCCAGCGCCTCCGTTCCGCGGACCTTCGTTCGTGGCGCCGTCACCGGCACGACGGTCTGCGCCGTGAGGCCGAGTCGCTGCGCGGCCCAGGCGACGCCGCGCGCATGGTTGCCTGCGGATGCGGCGATGACCGGGCGCCGGTCGCCCGCAGCGAGGGCGACCAGCATCGCGTTGAGCGCGCCCCGGACCTTGTAGGAGCCGGTCACCTGCAGCGTCTCGAGCTTGAGCCAGCCGTCGAAACGCTCGGAGCGCACGAGCGGCGTCGGCGCGAGCAGCGGGCGCAGGCGCGCGGCCGCTGCTGCGACGTCGGCGAGCTCTGGAACGGGGCCGGTCATGGCACCACCTCCACATGGCGGACGTCGTGGAGCTTCGACAGCTGCCGCGCCAGCGCTTCGGCAGGTCGCGTGCTCTCGACGCGCATGCGTAGGACCATCACCCCGGGCTCCGGCGCAGGGGCCGCTGCCACCTCGACGGGGTCGTAGCCTCGCCGCACGGACAGGCCGAGCACGCGCACGAGAACCCCCTCGACGCGGGAGATGGCGAGCTTCAGGTCGTGGGTCATCGGTCTTCTCCGTTCATCATCTCTTCGTTGGTCTTGTTCGGTGGCACGAGCGGCCAGCACATCGAGCCCGAATCGAGCATCACGTGGACGAGCAGCGGTCCGGGATCGTCGAGGACGCGATCGAGCGCAGCGGGGACCTCGTGATCGTGATCGATGCGCATCGCCGGGATCCCGAACGCCTCGGCCACGCGCACGAAGTCGGGGTTGTCGGAGAGGTCGACCTCGCTGTACCGCTCGGCGTGAAAGAGCTCTTGCCACTGGCGCACGAGGCCGAGCCTCTGGTTGTCGAAGAGCAGGATCTTCACGGGCAGCGAGTGCCGGCGGACCGTCGCGAGCTCCTGCACGTTCATCAGGAACGAGCCGTCACCGCTGACGGCGATTACACGTGCGTCCGGGCGACCGAGCTGCGCGCCGATCGCCGCGGGTAGGCCATAGCCCATCGTGCCGAGGCCGCCGCTCGAGAGGTGAAGCTCCGGGCGGCGGAAGCGGACATGTTGCGCGACCCACATCTGGTGCTGGCCGACGTCGCACGTGACGAACGTGCGGTCATCGAGCCGGTCGGAGAGAGCACGGAGGAGGCGCGGTGCGTCGACGCCCGTGCGAGGGCGCGCCGGCATGCGCTCTCGCTCCTTCTCGCCGAGGCACTCCTTGCGCCAGGCATCGGTGCCCGCACGGAGTGCAAGCGCGCGGAGAGAAGCGCGGATGTCGCCGACCAGCGCGACGTCCGAGCGGCGAAGCTTGTCGACCTCCGCCGGATCGACATCAGCGTGGATCACGCGCGCTCGCGGCGCGAAGCCGTCGAGCCGACCGGTGGCGCGGTCGTCGAAGCGCGCCCCGAAGCACAGGAGGAGGTCCGATCGCTGCACGGCGAGGTTGGCCGCGCGCGAGCCGTGCATTCCAAGCATTCCGAGCGAGAGCGGATCGTTGCCGTCGACGGCGCCGATCCCCTTGAGCGTGGTGACGACGGGCACACCGGAGCTCGCGACGAACGCCCGGAGCTCCTCGACGGCGCCGGCCATCCCCACGCCGCCGCCGACGTAGGCGACGGGACGCTCGCAGTGTTGAAGGAGCTCGCGTGCACGTTCGAGCGCAGCGCCATCCGGCGGAGGCGCTGGCTCGACCCGCTGGCGATCGTGCAGCTCGAGCTCCCCCGCTTCGACGTTCGCGACGTCCTTGGGCAGATCGACGAGGACGGGTCCAGGACGGCCGGACGACGCGATCCGGAAGGCATCCGCGACGACACCGGGCAGCTCGTCCGCGCTCCGCACGAGGAAGCTGTGCTTCACGACCGGCAACGTGAGGCCGAAGATGTCGACCTCCTGGAACGCGTCCGTTCCCATCAGCGTCGTCGGCACCTGCCCGGTGATGGCGACCATCGGGACGGAGTCGAGGAACGCATTCGCGATGCCGGTGACGAGGTTGGTCGCGCCCGGGCCCGACGTCGCGACGCACACGCCGACGCGGCCGGTTGCACGCGCATAGCCGTCCGCGGCGAGCGCAGCGGCCTGCTCGTGGCGCACCAGGATGTGCCGGAGCCGTGAGCCGACGAGCGCGTCGTAGAACGGGAGGATCGCTCCGCCCGGATATCCGAAGAGGACGTCGACGCCCTGGTGCTCGAGCGCGCGGACGAGGAGCTCAGCGGCCTTCATGTCGTTCCTCCTGATCACTCTTGCCGTTCAGCCACGACATCCGTGCGCGGAGCGACGCGCCGACCTCCTCGATCGGGTGCGCGAGGTCGCGCTCGAGCAGGCGCTCGTAGCGCGGACGACCTGCCTGGTTCTCGAGCACCCACTCGGACGCGAACGCCCCCGAGCGGATCTCTTCGAGGATGGTCCGCATGGTCGCGCGCACGCGATCGTCGACGACGCGTGGGCCGCGTGTGAGGTCGCCGTACTTCGCGGTCTCGCTGACGAAGCGAAGCATCCTCGCGAGGCCGCCTTCATGGAGCAGATCGACGATCAGCTTCAGCTCGTGCAGACACTCGAAGTACGCGACCTCGGGCTGGTACCCCGCGGCCACGAGCGTCTCGAACCCCGCGACGACGAGCTCGGTCACGCCTCCGCAGAGGACGGCCTGCTCGCCGAAGAGATCCGTCTCCGTCTCCTCGGCGAAGGTCGTCTGCAGCACGCCCGCGCGCGTGCCGCCGATGCCGTGCGCATAGGCGAGTGCCGTATCCAAGGCGTTCCCAGTCGCGTTCTGGTGGACGGCCACGAGACAGGGGACGCCGCGCCCTTCGGCGTATTGCCGCCGGACCAGATCGCCCGGCGCCTTCGGAGCGACGAGCACGACGTCGACCCCTCGCGGAGCGCGGATCTGACCGAAGTGCACGTTGAAGCCGTGGGCGAACAGGAGCGCGCTGCTTTCGCGCAGCGCGGGGGCGACCTGCTCCCGGAAGAGCGCCGGTTGCGCGGTGTCGGGGACGAGCATCGCCACTACCGCGGCGTCGCGTACGGCTTCGAGCGGAGCGACCGGGCGGAAGCCATCGGCGGTCGCCCGCTCGGCCGTCGGTCCGTTCGGTCGGAGCCCGACGACGACGTCGACGCCCGCGTCGCGGAGATTGAGCGCCTGGGCGCGTCCCTGGCTGCCGTAGCCGAGGATCGCGACACGCTTTCCGTCGAGGTGATGGAGGTCGGCAGTGGATCGGGATGCGGATGTGCTCATGAGGTCCTCGTGGGGTGATCGAACGTGGTGACGGCGCCTTCGGACGCCGACGAAACGAGACGCGCGTACTTCGCGAGCGCACCGCCTCGGGCGCGGGCTTGTCGCGTTGGCGTTGGTGCAGGGGTCAGCGGGCGAGCGTCGAGCCGGGCCTCGGTGTCGATGCGGCGCGCTTCGACGTCGATCACGATGACGTCACCGTCCTCGAGCCGCGCCAGCGGTCCGCCGAGCGCGGCCTCCGGAGCGACGTGGCCGACGACGAGGCCGTGCGTGGCGCCGCTGAAGCGCCCGTCCGTGATCAGGGCGACGGAGTCTCCGAGCCCTGCGCCGACGAGCGCTGCGGTCACGGCGAGCATCTCCGGCATTCCCGGTCCGCCGACCGGACCTTCGAAGCGGATGACGACGACGTCTCCTGGTCGAATCTCACCGCGCGTGATCGCGTCGAACGCCGGCTGTTCGCCGTCGAAGACGCGTGCCGGGCCGCGATGGTGGACGCGCTCGTGGCCGGACAGCTTCACCACGCAGCCCTCCGGTGCGAGCGAGCCGCGGAGGACGGCGAGCCCGCCCGTCGTGCTGAGCGGTCGATCGAGCGGGCGCACGACCTCTTGCGCGGGGCTCTCGCTTACCGCGCGTGCGTGATCGAAGAGGCTCTCACCGGTCACCGTAGGCGCGTCTCGGAGGAGCCCTGCCTCGAGAAGGCGGCTCGCCACGAGGCGAGTCCCACCGACGGCCTCGAGGTCGGGCGCCGTGAACCGCCCTCCCGGCTTCAGATCGGCGAGCCACGGCGTCCGCCGCGCGATCGCGTCGAAGTCGTCGAGCGTGAGCGGCACCCCGGCCTCCCGCGCGATCGCGAGCAGATGGAGGACCGCGTTCGTCGATCCGCCGCTCGCCGCGACGCCGGCGACGGCGCTCTCGAACGAAGCGCGCGACAGGATGGTGCTCGGCCGGACCGCGTCCCCGACCAGCGCCATCACGCGCTGCCCGGCGGCTCGAGCGAGCTCCGGCTTGCGCGGGTCCGTCGCCGGGACATCGCTGGCGAGCATCGGCGAGAGACCGAGCAGCGAGAGCGCCATCGCCATCGTGTTGGCTGTGAACTGTCCGCCGCACGCCCCTGCCCCGGGGCACGCAGCGCTCTCGAGCTCATCGAGATCGCGCTCTTCGATGTGTCCGGCTGCGGTCGCGCCGACGGCCTCGAAGACGTCCTGGATGGTGACGTCACGTCCGCGGTACCGTCCAGGGCGGATCGATCCGCCGTAGAGCACGAGTCCCGGCACGTCGAGCCGCGCGAGCGCCATCGCCGCCGCGGGAAGGGTCTTGTCACATCCCGCGAGGACGACGAGGCCGTCGAGCGAATGCCCATCGACGACGAGCTCAATCGAGTCGGCGATGACCTCGCGCGAGACGAGCGACGCACGCATGCCGGGCGTGCCCATCGCGATGCCATCGGAGACGACGATGGTGTTGAACTCGATCGGGGTGCCGCCCGCATCGACGATCCCCTCCTTCACCGCGCGCGCGAGCTCGCGCAGGTGGACGTTGCAGGGCGTGACCTCAGCCCAGGTGTTGACGACGGCGACGAGCGGCCGTCCGATCGCGGCGAGCGGCAAGCCTGCGCCGCGCAGCATCGCCCGTGCGGGCGCACGGCTCCGCCCCTTCTTGATTCTATCGCTGTTCATGGGACCTCCGACGGAGGCCCCGGACCGCAGATCAGAGAGCAGATACGAAAAACCCCGCTCCCTCTTCCGAGGTGCGGGGCCAGTTCACTGCGTTCACGAACTCAGGACTAGGCGCGCACCTCGCAACGAATGCCGGAAATAATGGCAATAATGCTGCTGGCGAGCGCGCGCGCCTCGGCGCCACGAGCGTTCATTCCTACGCAGATCGGCGCGGCAATCGCGACGTTCGCGACGGCGGCGGGGATCTGGAAGGACGAGATGCGGGGAGCCACGAGGGTGCGCATCATCGAGTTCGGCTATGGAGTTGTCAAAGTGTTTTATCGAAATCGAGGTCGTGGATGGGGTCGAGTGCTCGATCGAACCGAGTCCCCGGCGCTCGACGTGTGCACTCGACGTGACGACGCTCCCGTGCAGACGGATCGCGCGCGTCAGCGCGATCGCTTCGCACGCGATCGAGACCGTCGCCCCGTCTTCGCCGCAAGGAGCGCGCGCAGCCGCTCGACCTCCGCTTCGGCCCGCAGCCGCTGGGCGCGCTCTTGCTCCTTCGCAGCGCATTCGGCCTCGGCTTCCGTGGGATAGAGCTCGTCGCCTTGAGGGCCGAGGGCGATGCGAACGCGGACGTCGTCTCCGGTGCCGACGGCGCGCAGCCAGACCCCGAGGTGCTTGGAGCGCACGCGATCGCTCTGGGAGACCTCGACGCGAACGAGACCGCGCCGCCGGATGCGGCGATAGACCTGCCAGCGGACACGGCTGCTGCGGGAGCCTGGGCGCGCGTGGGGGTCGAAGATGACGAGCTCTTCGACGCCGAGGTCGCCGTAGAGCACCGGGTTGTCCTCGTAGTCCTTCGCGTAGTCGTCGCCGGCGATCTCGAGGACGAAGCTCGGCACGATGCCCGTCTGCCACGTCTTCCAGGAGCGAATGACGACGTCCTGCCTGACGCCGGGGAGGACGTAGAGGTCGGGGGCGATGCGCTTCGTGGGCTCGCCCTCCGCCCAGTAGACGAACTGGTCGGCGCCTGCGTGAGCGACGATGCCGCGCTCGGCGAGAAAGCGCTCAAGCAATGGCCGGAGGAGCTCGGCGATGAGACGCTGCAGCTCGTGCTCTCCCATGTCGTCGGTCTCCGGGTAGACCAGCACCGGCGACGACCTCTTCTTGGGAGCTCGCATGGCTTCAGCGTATGCCGATGGCGCGTGCTCGTCACGACGTCGAGCTCCGGCTCGCGGCAGCGGCGTGGTCACGCTCCTGCCTCAGCAGCTCGTGCGCCGCGATCGAAGCCCGCTCGTTCCGCGCGCTTGCGACCGCGCCTAGGGTGGCCCGGCCAGATCAGGCCTGGTGCGGGCCACCTTCGCTCGGGCACGGAGGCGCGCCCGTCAGCGGATCAGCGGCAACGGAGTTTCGACGAGCTTCCGCTGGGCCATGCCGCCGGGGTAGGCGTAGCTCGCGTGGGTGTCCCAGCCCCACAGCGTCGCGGTGAACGGGCCCTCGCTCCGCATACGCTGGAGGCCATACTGGCATATGCTCGTGCCGAACGTATCGCCGGGTCCGTGGTCACGCGAGAGATCGAGCCTGACGAACTCGTATTCGGCTCTCGTGCCGATGGGCCTCCATCCCGTGACGTTTCCGGCGCACTCGAGCCAGACGTCCTTGAACTCGCCGCGGGTCTTGGCTCTCACGATCACGAGGGACGTCTCGGCGTAGGTCGGATCCGCATAGAAGCTGTACGCGTTCAAGTACTGCCCCGCCGGAACGACGTTGACGAACTCCGGGTCTCCCGCGCCCCCGTAGCCGCCACCCACGCCGGCGCCGTCTCCTCCGGTCATGTACGCGGCGAGATAGATCGGATGGTCGACGTCTTGGGTGCGGACGACGAACGCGTCACCGGTTCCGGAAGAGAAGGTCGCGACTTCTCCGGCAGACATGGTCGTCGGCGCGCCGGGCGGCACCGCGGGATCGTAGTCGAGCCGCGTCCCATCCCGCGCCGCGACGATGCGATACGGCATCGACTCGTGCTCGTTGCCAGCGCGCGGGCGATAGCCGACGCCGACGTACTCCGATCCCCACTGCTCGAACGCCGGGATCTGCTGAGCTGCGATATCGCACGCACCGTGATCCCATGGGATGCACGCCAAGACATTCCCGCCGACGGTCGTGATCGGCTTGCTCGAAGCGACCATGCTCCCGGTGAGCTCCTGCGGCTGGACGAGCTGCAAGAGCTGCCCCTTGTCGAGGCGATACGTTATCGGTACTTGCGCCGGGCCGCCGACGACACCGTTGCCGTCCTGGATGTCGCGCGTCGGAACGATGGTCACCTCGGTGTCGTCCTCCGAAGCGATGATCTGCGCCGACGGTCCGCGCCCGAGTTCCCAAGCATTGACGAGGATGTGCTGCTTGCCCCACGTAGCAACCGGGAGGAGAAGTGTCGCCGTTGGAACGTAACTCCTGGCTCCGCCGAACGGGTAGATCGTCGAGGCGGCCACCGGCACGTTGGTCCTCAGATGGTACGAGGAGGCGAAGGTCGTGCCGCTCAGCACGCGACTCGAGACTCTCGTGGGAACGATGCCGTCCGGACAACGCACGGGGTGGGCCGTCGGGCTGCTGGCGGGGGGCGAGTTCGGGTCGCTGTCGGAGATGAAGAGGACGACGCTCTCACCCGGGGGAATGGCGCCGACGTGGGGAGTCAACGCGGCATCGCCCGGATTCGTGCGGTACATCGACTTCGAGATATCGAGGCCGCGTCCTTCCAGCTCGAACGACACGTCGGCGGGCTGGTTCGACGTATTGACGACGTACGCGGCGTAACAGGATGCGGGGCTGAATTGATTCGAGCTCGGAGGAACCTGGAGATAGAACTCGCAGCCGTTCGAGCTCCGATCGGCGGCGGCGGCCGCGCACGGTTCTTGGCATACGCCGCCGCCACACGCGAGCTCGGGCCGGCACGTCTCGACGACCTTGCCAGTGCAGTCTTCGACGAGCGAACGTCCGTCGAGTGAGCATTGCAGGCGACAGTCCGGAGCGTCCACGGAGGTGGAGGCGTCCGTCTCGAAGCTCGAGTCGCGACGCAAGAACCCGCCATCTCGATCATCCCCGCAGGCAGCCATCCACACGATCGAGAGGACGAGAGCAAGGGCCGCCGCCACGGCGCCGCGAGACATTCGAATGCGCCTCACGGGAGCACCACTTCCTGAGGAACGATGCTCGGTACGCGAAATTTGCCATTTCCGAGCTGGCCACTCGCATTACCTCCCCAGCAATACACTTTACCACTCACCAAGAGTGCACACGTGGCGTTGGGCATTGTCTTCACCTGAACAGCGGGCTCCGGAAGGCCTTTGACCGTGACCGGCTCGAACGCGTAGTCCTTCGTCCCGTTCCCCGCCTGACCGCTCGCGTTGTATCCCCAGCAGTACACGGCGCCGGACACCGCCACCGCGCACCACCGCTGCGGCTCGATGATCCGGCTGGATGCTTCTTTGGTGATGAAGGTGCGCGTGGTGGCGATCTGAACGAGCGGCTCGGGTGCTACGACCGGCTCCGGAAGAGCGCGGCGGAGGGACTCCTTGGCCTCCGATTGTTCCTCCTCGACCGTCGGAATGACCGTCCCCCAGCAATAGCCGATGCCCCCGACTGTCGCGCACGCGCTGTCGCTCGCGATATCGATCGACGAGATGCGATCGAGCACGATCCGAGCGGGACGTGGATCGGGGACGAGCGAGGAGACGCGTGCGAGCGGGGGATTCGCTCCCCAGCTCAACGTCGCGCCGTCCTCGCGAAGCGTGAAGGTGGCCTTGCCGACGACGAGATCGCGGATCGGCGCACCGGGCGGGATGGCCATCGATCGTGGAGGCAGCACATCGGACGCCGACGAGGTCTCGAAGGACGCGAGCTGACCGGACGTGTTCGTTCCCCAGCAGAGAAGGCCATCGTCGACCGTCGCGCACGCGACCTCTGCTCCCATGGCCACTCGCTTCGCTGGTGGGAGGGGGAGCTTCACCGGTGTGCGCTCCGTGGTGGACGCGCCCGCGTCGTTCCGGAGATAGGGTCCCGTTCCCCAGCACCAGACGCCGCCGCTCTTGTCGACAGCGCACGTGTGATCGAGCTGGCTGACGTCCGTGAGGCCGGTGACACGCGCGGCCGTCGCGCTGCCGAGCGGGTCTGCCTCCTCACCTCGCCCGAGCTGGCCGGCCTGGTTTGCCCCCCAGCATGCCACCGTGCTGTCCTGGAGCAGCGCGCAGAAGCCCTCGCCGCGATCGGCATCGCTCGCACCGAGCGTCGTGACGAGCGACACCGCGCATGGTGCAGAGGTGCAAGAGACGGGGAGAGGACCGCCGTCGAACCATGCCGCGTCCCGCGAGCGAGCATCGTCGAGCGGCCCGGCGTCGAGCGCCGAAGCGTCGTCGGTCGCGCTGGACGCGTCCGATCCAGGGTCGAGCGGCTCGGCTATACCGACGACTTCGTCGCTCGAACAGCTAACGGCCGCGCCTGCCGTAGCCGAGCAGCCGACGAGCACCAGCGCAGCAGAGAAGTACGGATCAAGGAGTCGTCTTGTGAAGCGCATAGCCGTCACCGATCGCCCAGAGGTTGGTATTGGACGCACCTCGAACCCGGTACACGCGTCGTCCGAGCGGTCCGCGCATGGAGGTCGTCGAGATCGCGTAGCCACCGTCGTCCCAGACGTCGGTGCCTCGAATGACGAGCCCCCATCCGCTCAGCCACGGCGTCCCCTGCACGGCCGAGAGCGAGTCCCACGGTTTGGATTTGGAGAGCGCAGGCGGGACCGTCGAAAGGGCGACCGAATAGCTGTCACCCGCTACCGAGATCCTCACCACGTTGCCACCGCCCTTGAGGCCAACGAGCTGATCCGCCGCCAGCGCCTGAATGTCGGTGAGCCATCCCTCGCTTCCGCCGATCATCAATGTTCCTGCTCGCGGCGTGCACGGTTGAAAGGTGCTCGGGAGGATGCCGTCCGCGACCCTCTGGTAGCCTGCGGGGGTCTTGCGCACGGCGAGCGCGCAAGCGGCCCACTTTCGAGACCTTGCGCCCGAGAACCAGACGTCGTCAGGCCCCGTACCGCCGGCGGCGACGAAGAACAGATGCTCGTCGGGGTTCTCGGAGTCGTCCGCAACGTGCTCGGAGACCCAGCCCGGCGCGCCTCCGTCGACGCTCTTCCAGCGATAGATCGTGTTCGTGAACCACGCGTAGACGTCGCCAGAGCTCGTCCCCCACACCCCGAGCGCGGGTCGGCGTATTCCGATCTGCGAGTACAGCGGGTAACCGTCCTCCGGATCGATAGCGCCGCCGGGATGGCTATTGTCTTCGAGTCGGTGGCGCGTCCACGACCAAGGCGCCCCGGGTGTCGCAGACCGATTTCCGTGATAGATATACCCCGGCGCAACCGCGTAATATACTTCGCTCTCGTTGGGCGCCCAGATACCCCCTGCGTAATGGCCCATTCCAGGTTCGACCTGGGTGCTGTCGTCGATGTACTTCCACTTGGCCTCGGCGTCGTCCCACTCGAGAACTTTGACACCGAGTGTTTGACTCTCCGCGATCGCGAAGGCGCGCCCCGGTAGTGGCCAGATGTCCCGCATCGACAGGTCGGCGTCCGGCAAGGAGGTCGCGCACCACCCCGCCTTGCTGCACAGAAGTCCGTCGACGTCGACGTCGGCATCGGCATCGGTGTCTTCGACCGAACCACCGTCCGGGATCGCGGCTTCGCTTCCGCCCGAGTCCGGCGCAAGCGACAGCTCCACATCGTTTTCTGACGTTGCGCACGCCACGCCTGCAGCGGCGGCAAGCACGGCCATCGCGCAGGCGAGCCAATACGAGTCCCTCATGGATTCCCTCCAAGAGAAAGAAGCACCCCCTGGCCACCCACCCAGACGTGGCCCGTTCCGGCGAGCCAGACGGTACTGAGAGTGGGACGACGCACGCCAAGCCCCGCGACCTTCACGCGGGACCAGCTCTTGCCGTCATAGTGAAGGACGACGCCCCGATCGCCGACAGCCCAGATGTCGGTGGCCGACGAGCCCCATACGGCATTGAGGTTCTCGGTCGTCGGGACGTCCGAAACGACATCCCAGAACTCCGGATCCCCCGTGTAGCGGCGGATGGTCCCCCTCACGCCAACCGACCATGCCTCCGATGCGGATGCAGCCCAAACGCCATGGAGCGCGTTCCACGTCTGGCTGTTGAACACCTCGACATTCGGCGTATCGCTCTCGGCGTCCGTGATACGAACCGTCGAGCCCTCCGCCCCCACGGCCCAGAGCTCGTTCGCCGAGGCTCCGTGGATGCTCGTCATCTGGCTGCACGGGAGGACCCGGCACACTTCCGGGGCGATGCCGACACCGATCTCGAACGTCGAGGAAGGTGTTTGGCGAAGACGCCAGAGGCCGCTCGAGGACCCTGCATTCGTGGCGAGCGTCGCGCACCAAAGCGACTCCGAACCCGGAGCAGCCCACGCGGACTGGAACTTCAAGGACCTAGCGACGAGGGGCAGCGGAACCCAGGGAGAGGGATTGTACGCGAGCGTCGCCGATGACACCTGGCGCGTCCAGCCTCCCGCGGAAGGCGGAGCGCCAGCGTCATCGAGCCCGCGCGCAAAGACATGATCGAGCACGCCGAGCGCCACCTCTCCTGAGTCGCGTAGCCAAAGAGCCCGCAGCGTCTCTCTTTCACCGGGATCCGAGCGCTTCCACGAGCTGCCGTCGAAGTGAGCGAGTGCCCCGAGCGCCCCGGCGGCCCAGACGTCGCTGGCAGAGCGGCCTCGGATGACCATGATCTGCGTCCGCAAGTCGAGGCTTTCGCCGGGCTGGTTCGGATCGAAGAGCTCGCTCGAGCAGAGCGCGTCGGGGGTGCAAACCTCGGGGAAATATTCGCAATCGACGCATGGTCCTGCATCGAATTCGGGTACTGCGGCGTCGGAATCCGCGTCCGGCGGAGGTGACGCGTCGGGCACCGCCGAAGCGACATCCGGCGACTCCTCGAGCAACGCGTCCGTCGAAGCGCATGCGGTAATACCTGCGACGATCATCAACCATCGCGTTTTCATCGCGCGAGCTCTCCAGCGTCTTGGACCTCGTCACACGGTTCGACCACGCACTGGCCGCCGACGCACGCTTGTCCGCTGACGGCGTCGCAGACTTTTCCGCAAGCGCCGCAATTTAGCGGATCCTGATCGACATTCACTTCGCAACCATCCGCAGGATTGCCGTTGCAGTCCGCTTGTCCCTTTCCGCAGACCTGGGTGCATACGCCGTATCTGCATTCATTGAGCTTCGTTTCCGCCGTTCCTCCACAGAGGACGCCGCAAGCTCCGCAGTTGAGTGGGTCCGAGGAGATATCGGCGCATTCACCGATACAGTGAGCTCCGGCGCAGAAGAAGGCGCAGAAGGTCTGGCCTGCGGGACACATGCATTGGGGCACGGAATCCAGATCGAGCTGGCACTCTTGACCGGGAGCGCAGGCGTTGCCGCAGCCGCCGCAATGCTCCCGCGACAGGAGATCGGCCTCACACCCGTTCAATCGATCCCCGTCGCAGTCGATGTGGCCATCCTTGCATTTGTAGCGGCCGCACTCGCCGTCGATGCAGCCGAAATAGGTATTCGGCCGGCTAGCTCCGCCATCGCCACTCGGATCACAGACGTTACCGCATCCTCCGCAGTTCTGGTCGTCCCCCTTCGGATCGACACACTTCCCATTGCAGTACAGCCGCCCTGCCCCGCAGCCGCATCCGTAGTCACCGGGCGCTGATGATCTTTGCACGCAAGGATTTGCCGGATCCAGGCATTTGTCCCCGCATCCAGTGCAGTTGTCGTTCGTCCCGAGCCTAGTCTCACAACCGTTATCGTCGAATCCGTCGCAGTCTCGATTGTAGCTGATATCGCATTGAAGTACGCAGTGACCATCGATGCACTCATAAAGGTCACCGGAAGACGGGCAAGCGAAGCCGCACGCGCCGCAGTTGTCTCTATCCGCCTTCAGATTCACGTCGCACGGGAACCGCGAGATCGGACACGTCGTGTGACCCGAAGGGCACTTGTTCGAGGGGCAATACGACGTAAGGCCGGCGTCTTCCTCGACGACCGCAGCGTCGAGAGACGTGAAAGACGGCGGCCCGACCTCGACGGGCGGTGGGTAGTTCAGCGGATCGCGGTGCGAACATCCCCCGCTCCAGAGCGGGATGGAGATCGCCATGACGGCGATCGTGACAATGGCAGTATGGCGGAGCATTTCGAGTGTCCTCAGGGAAGACGGGGGCGCGCGATGAGCGAGCGAACGCGCGCGGCGTAGGGGCTGTCGGCGGAAGAAGCCAAGAAGGCCCGTGCGCGCGCCTCGGCCTCCTCACGGCGGCCGTCGGCAAGAAGGAGCTCGATCTCGAGGACGCGCGCTTCGCTTCCGAGGAGCTTCTTCGGGAACGCACGCTCGTAGCTCTCGAGCCCCGCTCGCGCGTCGGACAGACGGCGCTCGGCGATCGCGCCGCGTACGCGCTCGAGGGCGCGGACCTCCGCGGCCAGGTCGCCGGAAGCCGACGACGCAGGCGTTGCCGCCCCACCAGCGCCGGACTTACGAGTCACGCGCGCGACGGACTCCGGCGGCGCCTCGGGCAGGAGCGCGACGGGGACCGCGTCCGGAGGAGGCCTCTCGGACGTGGTGGAGACGACAGCGGGCTCGGCGATCGGAGGAGCGGCCGTCCCGTCCGAAGGCACAGCGTTCGAGGTCGGCGCACGACCATCGTCCCTGGCGATGAAGACGCCGCCGGCGACGGCGAGCGGGAGGATCGCAAGGAGCGCCCACTTCGATGCCGCGAAGAGAGCGTAGGGCAGCCTCGACCGTGCGTCTGCGACGAAGGGCTCGCCGGCGGCGGCACCGCCAGCCCCGGCGCTGAGGGCGCGCGCGAGCTCCGCCACCCGGGTCTCGTCGAGCCCGTCGTCAGCGGCTGATTGCAGGAGAGCACGCGCGAGCGGCGCGGCCCTCTCATCGTCCAAGTAGCGGCGAGGATTGCTCATGTCGTGTGTCCTTCTCGCTCGATCCGCGCCTGTAGCTCGCGCACCTGCTCGTCGAAGTGTTCTCGCGCGCGTCGAAGCCGGGAGCTCACGGTGCCCGCGGGCACGCCGAGGAACGACGCGATCTCGGAGGTCGTCATCTCCTCGAGCTCGAAGAGCGTGAAGACCGCACGCATCTCGACGGTCATCGTCTCGAGGACCGCATCGAGCGCGGCGCGCGCGTGGCGTCGCTCGATGAGCTCCTCCGGCGTGGGCCCGCGGTCGATCTCCACCTCCGCGCGCTCGATCGGCGCTTCGGCGCGTCGCGCTTGTGTGCGGCGATCGACGCGCCGCGCGTTCGACGCCACGCGCATCGCCGTCCCGTAGAGAAACGCGCGTGCGGAGCCCGCTTCGATCGCGTCGATCTTGCGCGAGGCGACGACGAAGACCTCCTGCACCGTGTCCTCGACGTCGCTCGCCGGGACACCGAGGCGCCGTAGCGAACGTGCGATGAACTGCGCGTGCTCACGGAAGAGGGCACCGAGCTCGGTCGTCTCAGGCACGCGCCGAGACTCCGGCAGAGCGAGCTCGAGCTCGTGAACGTTCGTGACGGCCCGCATCCAAGAAAGAGCAATGTACGGAGACCGCTCGGTTCATTTCTGCGCCGACACATTTCGGGCGCGCTCGGACGCCTCGAAGAAACCATCGGAGCGAGCCGGGGGAGAGCTACCTCGACCGTAGGCTCCCAGGCGCGAACTCATCCAGACGCGCCTCGACTCCGATGCCGGCACGATAGCCGACGAACATGGAGTCCGCGATCGGGCCGTCGAAGCGCGGACGCGGTTACGCGAGCGCATTCCTCAGCGTCCGGTGCATCCAGCGTTCGTCTTCAGCCGGACGATTCGCTCGGCCGGCTCCGAGAGCATCTTCTGACGGCGCGGCGACGAGCCTCCTGCCGGTCGCGACCGCCTCCGGGGTGGTCAGCGGCATCGTCGGGCCGGTCGCGACCGGCCTGCAGCTGCCCAGAGGCTTCGCAAAGCCGGTTGCGACCGACCTTGAATTGGCTCGAAGGGATCGAAAAGCCGGTTGCGACCGGCTTGATGCTGCCCGCTGGGGCTGAAAGGCCGGTTGCGACCGGCCTTTTGCTGCCCGCTGGGGCTGAAAGGCCGGCTGCGACCGGCCTGATGCTGCCCGGTCGGAGTCGAAGAGCGGTCGCGACCGGCATGGGACGGCCTCGGGGCCGTCGAGAACCGCCCGCGACGCTCGACGTGATTCAGGCGTCGTGCGCGAAGCTCGAGCGTCAGCGGAGGGCGTTCGCTCGCGTGCCTCGGATGACCTACGATCTCGTGCACCTCGAACGAATCGCGAGGGACCGTAATGGCTGAGAACGAAGAGCCGCCGGCAGGCTTCTAGTACTGGGTCTCCGATGCCCAGCTCGAGGCGTTTGGAGCGCGTTCACCCTCGGAGCGATTGAGGTGGCTCGAGGAGATGCGCGAGTTCACGATGCGCGTCGCCCCGCCCGGGGCGCAGGCGAGCTGGCGCAGGTTGCGCGCGCATCGTTGAGCCCGTCGGGCAGACAGCGAACGTGCGGCGCACAGTCGCCGCGAGCGGCGCGGCCTTGGCTGGTCGGTGAGCGGACGGCCTTGTACAGTCGCTGGCTTCATGAGCGAAGGAACGAGGCAGGAGGATGTCACGTTGCTCGATGTCCTCGTCGACGGCTTCGAGAAGAACGAGACGATGGGCGGCTTCCATTGGAGGAGCCTCCCGATGCCGGACGAGGCGTCCGCGGTACGGAAGTTCGCGCTCCTCGCGGCCGAGGCGACGGCGTGGAAGGGGAGGCCTCTGCGAGAGCAGGAGGAGCGTACGCGCCGCATCGTGGCTTGGGCCGATCTCGAGATCCGCCAAGCGGGGCGAGCGATCATGGTTCGCGCTCGTGCGCCCAGGTTCGACTCTTGGTGGCACGACACAAAGACGTGGGAAGGGGATCCCATGAACCCGATCCATGACTGGCTCGAAGAGGAGCGCGGTCCTACGCCGTAGCCCTTTTCGCGGCGCTCCCGGGCTGCATTGTCGACGCGGGAATCTACCTCGACCGTAGGCTCCCAGGCCGCGGGCTCATCCAGTCGCGCGGCCTCGACCCGAATCGCGCAGATCGACTTCGAGGATCAGAAAGCTTGGAGGACGATCCCGAGCGCGAGACGCAGGCCGACGGCCTCGACCGCGGCGACGGTAGGACCGGGAGAAACGTAGACGCTTTCGCGTTCGAGCGGGATCGCGATGGCGCCGTCGGCGAAGGCGGCCAGGCGTCCGGGAAGGATCGGCACGTCGAGCCGCACGAGCGGCCCAGCGGCAAACCACGGACGATCCGTAGACCTTGGACGTTCGAGTGCGAAGGGGCGGATCTGCAGAACCCCGCCTTCGAAGACGACGCAAAGTCGAACGCCGACCCCAGCACTCTCGCCAAAACGCAGATGGTATCCGCAGCCCGAGAGGGCGAGCGCGCGGAGCCCGAACGTGAGCCTGCCCGGGGGCGCCGGCTGAGAAGCACCGTTCGCCCAGACGAGGCCGATGCGCATGCTCGGCGAGGGGCCGGTCGCGCTCCAAGCGAGATCGAGGACGGGGTGTGCCGCGATCATCGCGGACTCGGCGATGCCGGTCGCCGCGATGCCGCCCGATCCGACCGACAAGTGCCATGACGGCCGAGCGGGCGGCTGTCGCTCCACCGCAGCGGGGGCGCGGCGTGGAACGGGCGGAGGCGATGCCGGAGGAGGCGGAGGCAATGCCGGCGGCGACGCTGGGGGCGCCGCAGGCTCCGCGGATGCCGGCGGCGGCGCAGCCTCCACCGACGCGAAAGCCCCGCCCGGATCGATCGCGATCGCCGTGAAGAGGACGAACGCATCGACGAGGTCTTCGCAGCGCGCGCTCGTGACGTCGCGCGTCGCGCGTTCTCCTCCGGCCTCGATGACGAGTCGGCCGCTGTAGCTACCCCCGAGACGCCGGACGTCGACGACGAACCGCCGCGCGTTCGCCGCTCGGTCCACGAACTTCGCGCGACGCGTCCGAGCGCCGACCGCCGACACGAACGCGCTCTCGTTCGGACAGCCATCAGGGACGCGATAGACGAGCGATACCGTCTCGGGCTCGGTCTCCGTCGCGAGGGCAGCTGGCGCCACCAGCACGATCGCGAGCGCAATGAGCACACCAAGACGCAAGGTTCCGAGGAGGCTACCACGCGGTCGCAGTCGCCATCATCGATGGTCCGACAGGCTTCCTCTTGCACTCGCCGAACGGATTCGACCGCCCGCCAACGGGCCGATCGCGAACCGACGAGCTCTCCGACGCGACTTTCATGTTCCTTCCCGAACGGCGCTGGCGCCATCGACGCCGTCGGCGGCGGCGCGGCAGGACGAGACGGAGCACGCCGGCGACACGGCACGCAAGGCCATCGAGGTGGCCCCAGCCGCCTGTAGAAGTCGACGGCGCCGCGCTCGATGGCGGCCTCGACGGATTGTCCTCGGCACGCGCGGGCCAGAACACGCGGTTCGCGAGAGTCTCGGGCTTCAGGCTCCAAACGCCACGGAACGACGCAAGACAGCCTCGCGCGAGTACGCCCCTGATCTCCGATCTTCGACGGTCCATCCGGCTCGTGGGTGGGCCTTTCGACGGATGAGACCGAGGTCATCACTGTCTCGGCGCACGTCCATGCCCGTGACGCTCGAGGTCGGGACGGACGCTCGACAGCTCGACGCGACATGCCGGCCCCGGGCCCAGCAACGTCCCCAAGGGCGCGAGGCGTCATCGGCGATCCTTCGGCGCTGGACGACGAGCGACGATGAAGGCCCGCGCGCTGGGAGGGAAGGTCCGGCGCGCTCGTGTGAAGCGGTCGAGCGGGTCGGCGGTGATCCGTGCGCAACGGCTACGTGAGAACGAGTAGCGCCTCGCGGAGGATCGTCTCGACGGGAGCGGCATCCATGTCCCGCTTCGCCGCGAGCGTCTCCAGCGCTCGTCGCGCTTCGGGCTCGCGAAAGCCAAGCGACCGCAGACCTCGGGCGACGGTCTCGAAGGACGCCGTCGTCGTCGGCGCGCACTTTCGGCGTCGCAAGTGCGTGCGGCCCGCAACGTGCGCCCGGCCGAACACCTGCTCGGCGTAGAGCGCGTTGTGCGCTCTGCACCTCACTCGCAGGTTGCCTGCCGTCTCCGTCCCTTCGCGCGCCTTCGGGCGGACGTGATCCAGTTCGAGGTATCCGCGCGCAGGGCAGCGATCGCCGTCCGGGCCGACGTAGGTGCAACGCTCGCCGTCGCGCGCGAAGACCTCCCGGCGCACCTCTACCGGGACATACCGAGATCCCGGCCGCGACGCCTTGGATGGAGGCGTGGACGCGGCCGGCTCCGTCGCGCCCGTGTCGGCGCTCGCAGGCGCGGGCACGCTCTGATCGCCGTTGGCTGCGGCCGCGGCCGTGTCCGCGTCCGCCTCTGCATCCGCGTCCGTGAGCGTTTGCGCGTGCGCGCCCGGCTCCTGCGTCCTGGCCTCCGAGCGCACGGGCGTGGCTGGATCGCCGGCCACCGCCTCCGCATGAGCGAGGCGGTGCGGGGCGCGCGTCGTGGTCTCCGATGGCGAGGGCGAGGCCGGATCGTTCACCGTCGACTCCAGCCACACAGGCGCGGTCGGAGCTCGAGTCGTGATCTCCGCATGCGTCGAGGAGGGCGAAGCGCGCGCGCTCGTCGTTTCGGCGGGCTTGCGCCTCCTGCCACCTGGACGAGGCGTCTTGCCGAGCCGCTCCTTCTCCAGCTTGGCGAGCAAGAGCGCGAGCGACGCGTCGAGGATGGCCTCCAGGTCGCCGGTCGGGTTGCGATGGCGCATCAGGTCCTTGATGTGGTCGATCGTTTCCTTCGTCGTTGCGCTCACGGTCAGCTCGATGCGGTACCTCGTCGAGGAGAGCGGCTCGACGCGCTTCCCGGACCGCGCCCGAGGTCCTGGCGCGGGCGACGCCGCCAGCGACAGCGACCACGCGGGCGCTGAATCCGAGCGCATCGCTACGGACGCCGGCGATGGCGTCGCTACGGAGACCAGCGATACCGGCGACAGCAGCGCTTGCGGTGCGACGGGCTCGACGCACATCGGTGCGTCCGGTCGCGGAAAGCGCGCGGCCACCATCTTCTCGACCTCCCGCGTGCTCTTGCCGGACGCTTCACGGAGAAGCTCGTCGACGTTGTCCTTCGTCAGGTGCTTCCGCAGCGCGTAGAGAGCGCAGAGGTGGAGCTCGCCCTGTTGGATGTACCCGAGCACCTGGGGGAAGCGCTGGACGGCGCGCGCCGCCGCGATCCGACGGTGCGCCTCGCCCTCGCTCATCCCGAGCTTGCGCGTGCAGAAGTCCCACATCGACGAACACGCGTGAACGCGATCGAGCCGCCGCTCGTCGACCTCGACGAGATACGCGATGAGCTCCGCGCACCAGACGCTCCCCTTGCCGACATGGCCGCGCACACGCGCGAGCAGCTCCTCGTCGGACAGATCCCCCAGCTTGTCCATGTCCGCTTCTAACATGCACTTTCGAGGGGCGCGGGAAGGCCCAGCCCGCGGGCGATCGACGCTCCGATGACGTCGCCAGGCCTCCCGCGCGCGATCGCCACGGAGGACGCGCCTCGTTGCCGGCACGGACCGGTCGAGGCACCCGCCCGTGCTTTCGGGCGGTCATTCGTCCCGGGGGGACGTCAACTGCGAAATTCGAAATCGTCCTCGAAGATGGAATGGGCGGCTGGTGCACGATTCGCTAGCGACGAAGCGGGACACGGAAGCCGCACGACACGAAGCCATTGTGCGTTGGCGAAGGATTCGCGAGGCAGACTCGAGAGGACCTACCGCGCACAATCCGCGCCGGCGCGTGCTCCCCGCTACTGCATGGGTACGTCGTCGCTCCGCGCCGTCACGGATTCTGCGCGAAGGCCGGCATGACCAACCCGAACACGTCTCGCCCTCTCGTTCTCCCCCACCACAAGCTCATCGCTTACGGAGTTGCCGTCGAGTTGCTTGCAGCCGTCAGGGCTGCCAACCTCCGGGACGCAAAGCTGCGTGCCCATGCGCTGGGCTCAGCGAAGAGCGCGTGCCTCAACTGCGCGGAAGGCGCCGGTCGTGTGACGCGCGCTGACAAGGCTCGGGCCTTCGCCATCGCTCGCGGTGAAACGGTGGAAGCCGTCGCCGCGGTCGAGATCTCCGCTCACGCAGGCGATTGCACCGAAGAAGCGGCGCATCGCTGCGTCGTGCTCGGAGATCGACTTGTCGCTCTCCTGACTGGCCTGGTGCGCTGAGCCGCGCCTCCTCGCACTCGCTCTTCGGGGCGAGGGCGAGGCACTGGGCACGAGGGCGAGGGCGAGGCCGGGATTGCGGGCGAGGGCGCGGCGCGAGGTTGGGGCGGGGTTTGCGGATGGGGCTGGGGGAGAAGGCTCCGGCCCCGGACATTCTGTGGGCACGCGATCTCTCCGGTCTCACAACGCGCTTCAACGCGCCCTGCGAATTTGTGCGGCCGCATCCCTCCTGGTCGACTCACCTTGGTCCTCTGGAGATGACTGGTCCGGAGAGCCCGCCGCTGGAGACGAAGCCGAGGGCAACGGCTCGCGGCTCCGTCCTCGTCGGCTCGAGAACCCTTCATCGGCTCGGGCCCCCCCGAAACCTGGATGAGCGTCTCGGCGAGTCAGAACTGGCCGTAGATGAACGGCTCCGCCTTCGCGCCCGCGGCGAAGTGCAGCGCGTACGCGCACACGGCGAGCAAGATGCCCTGGACGATCGCCGGGCTCCGCACGAACGTGCCCTGGATGCGCTCGTAGACGGAGCGCGGGACGAAGTGGGTCACGAGGCCGAGCCCGAGGACGCCGAGGATCGGCGCGGTGAGGTTCGGTGCCCCCTCCGAGAGCTTCGCCATGCGCGACAGCATGAGCGTCGCGTGCGCGAACGTCGGCGCACGGAAGAAGATCCATGCAAAGCACACGAAGTGGAACGTCGCGATGACGGCGACGATGCGCCCCGGAGTGACGACGACCGGCGGCCTCTTCATCTCCGCACCGCCGGCGACGGGACTCGTCGCGCGATACGGCCCGCCCGGAGGCGCCGCCCGCTTCGCCTGACGTGAGCGCTGCCACGCACGGTTGATGGCCAGCGCGCCGCCGTGGAGCGCACCCCAGATCACGAAGTTCCACGAAGCGCCGTGCCAGAGGCCGCCGAGCACCATGGTGAGGAACAGGTTCCGATACGTCCTCCACGTCCCGCCCCGGTTTCCGCCGAGCGTGACGTAGAGGTAATCGCGAAGCCACGTCGACAGCGAGATGTGCCAGCGGCGCCAGAACTCCTGGAGATCGCCCGACGTGTACGGCGCATCGAAGTTCCGCGGGAGCTCGTAGCCGAAGAGCTTCGCGCTCCCGATCGCGACGTCCGAGTAGCCCGAGAAGTCCGCGTAGATCTTGATCGCGTAGGCGTAGACGCCGACGAGCACCTCGAGCGACGTGTAGCGCTCGGGGTTCTCGAACACGCGATTGACGAGGTTGAGCCCGAGGTAGTCGCCGATGATGATCTTCTTCATCAGGCCCGTGGCGATGAGGAAGAGCCCCTCGGCCCTCAGCGCGTCGCTCGCGACCGGCTCGGCGGCGAGCTGCGGGAGCATCGACTTCGGCCGCACGATCGGCCCCGCGACGAGGTGCGGGAAGAACGCGACGAAGAGGAGGTAGTCGAGGTACCGATCGGCCGGCGGGATCTCGCGCCGGTAGACGTCGATCGTGTAGCTCATCGTCTCGAACGTGAAGAACGAGATGCCGAAGGGCAGGACGAGCCGGAGATGCGCCGGCGCGACGTTCACGCCGACCCACGATGCGACCGTCGCCACCGAGTCGACGGCGAAGTCGTAGTATTTGAAGATCGAGAGGACGCCCAGGTAATAGAAGACCGACGCGAGCAGCAGCGCTTTCCTCGCGGCGGGGTTCTCGGTGCGTCCGAGCGCACGGCCGATCCAGTAGTCGAGCGTGCTGCCGAAGAAGATGATCCCGACGCAGAGGAGCGTCCATCCGAGCGGACCGAACGGGACCTCTTGTTCCTGCGCGGCGTCGTACGTCCCGACGAAGTAGAAGACGTAGCTCGCGACCATCAGCATCAGCGGCCGCAGGAACGAGCGTCGGCGCAGTCCCCAGAACGCCACGTAGGTGACGAGCAGGAAGACGCCGTAGACGGGGCTGTTGAAGAGCATGGGCGCGCTCCGCCAGGAAGGGAGCGGCCCCGTTTATCTCAGCGCCGGTGCCGAATGGGCAAGGAGAAGGAGCCGAGACGCCTTCGGTGGAGCTCGGCCGCCCCGCTCGAGCATGGCTGCCAAGCCCGGTCGGGGCGCGAGCCCCCAACCGGGCGCCCGATCAAACGCGACCTGCCGTGGAGTTGATGCGCGCCCCCGCGCGTTCTATTCGTCGACCGTGACTCATCCCTTGGGCGGAAAGACGTCGATCGCCATCGGCGTAATGCTCGTGCTTCTGGCGATCCCCTACACGACGCCGAGCCTCGCGCGCTTCCGCGTCGCGCGGGCTCCGTGGGACAAGGCCGATCCCGCAGCGGAGACGATGGCCGAGGCGGCGACGGGCGGGGTGCCCGCGCCGGCGCCGACCCAGGGCGAGACCTCGCTCGCGGCGTCGAAGAACGAGGCGACCGTGACGAACGCGCTGCCCGAGGCGCCGGCGCTCGCGCAGCCGTCCGCCGCAAGCCTCGCCAAGACCAAGGGCTCGATCGCGATCGACGATCCGTCGGGGCACGCGCTCGACGCCTTCTACACGCGGCTCGCGCACACGAAGAACAAGGAGGCCGGCGCGGTGACGCGCATCCTCCACTACGGCGACAGTGTCCTCACGAGCGACTACGTCTCCGGGACGATGCGTCGGAAGATGCAGGCCGAGTTCGGCGACGCCGGGCACGGGTTCATCCTCGTGGCAAAACCGTGGGACTGGTACTTCCACAACGACGTCATCCAGGGTGCGACCGAAGGCTGGAGCTCGAGCCGCGTCACCGGTCCGTTCGTGAAGGACACGATGTACGGCGTCGGCGGGGTCAGCTTCACGGGCTCGGTCGGCGCGCGCTCCTGGTACGGCACCGGGACGGGGCAGACCTACGGCAAGAAGGTCTCGCGCTTCGACGTCTACTACCTCGAGACGCCGAACGGAGGCGAGGTCGAGCTCGAGGCGCAGATCAACGGCGAGCGCAAGAACGAGCGCTTCTCGACGAAGGGCGACACGAAGACGTCGCGCATCAAGTCGTTCTCCGTCCCGGACGGCGAAGCGAAGATGACTCTCAAGGTGGTGTCCGGCTCCCCTCGCCTCTTCGGCGTGGCGCTCGAGCGTGAGGAGCCCGGCGTCATCTACGACTCCCTCGGCGCCAACGGCGGTCGCGGCGAGCTCCTCGGAGCGATGGACGCAGACCATTGGAAAGAACAGATGGACCTGCGCGATCCGGCGCTCGTGATGCTCCACTACGGGACGAACGAGAGCGAAGGCATGGTGAGCAAGGACGCGTACGAGAAGACGCTCCGCGCGCTCGTCGACAAGGTGAAGGCCGCCGCGCCGAAGGCGTCCGTCCTCGTCGTCGCTCCGCTCGATCGCGCGGAGAAGAACGAGGCGACCGGCGCGCTGCACACGAAGCCCGTCATCAAGAAGCTCGTCGAGTGCCAGAAGAAGGTCGCCGCGGAGGCGAACGTCGGCTTCTGGAACACCTACGAGGCGATGGGCGGCGACGGCTCGATGGCGAGCTGGGTGAAGAAGGGCCTCGCGGGAAGCGATCTCACGCATCCCTCGCCACAGGGCGCAGAGATCCTGGGCGACCTCCTCTACAAGGCGCTCACGAGCGGCTACGAGGCGTGGCCCGGATCGAAGGCCGGCGGTCAGCCTCACCCGACCGACTGAGCCCGCGGCGCGAGCCTCGTTCGCCTGCGCAGAGACATGCGCGAATTGCGCACTCGAGCGCCGTTGACGATCGCGCACGTGCTCACATTTCGTGCGTCGCATTCGTCAGCTTCGGCCATCGAAGCACGGCCATTTCCGAAATTGACAATGCCCTACGCTCTCGGCAGATTGAACTCCATGGCCCGCATGCTCGCGGGGGGAGTCGACGACCTCGTGGCCACCGCCGCGACGGCCGCGATGCAGGCCTCCGCCGCCAGCGAGAATCCGGGCGACGCGCCTTCGGGCCACGTCCGCGCTCGCTGTCTCGATCGTGCGCGAGACCAAGCGAGGTAATTGGATGTCTGGGCTCGACGGACAGCAGCTCATCTGGCTCGTGCTCGGAACGCTCTTCGGCGCCGTGGTGGCGGTCTTCGTCATCACATCCAGGCGTCGGACGACGACGGAAGCCGCCGCTCCGCCCGCGCCCGAACACGCGGAGACGAAGCCCACGGCGACGACGACGGCAACGGCGGCAGCGAAGACGAAAGCGGCAACCAAGACGAAGGCCGCAAAGAAGAAGACGAAGGCTACGGCGACAGCGAAGACCAAGACCCCCGCTACGCCCCTCGAGGTCAAGGTCTCGAAGGCCACCGAGCCGGCCGTGCCGAAGCTCGAATACGAGGACGACGACGACGTCGACCCGACGAAGGTCGCATCCGTCGACGCCGACGCGGTCAACCCGTCGGTGCGCCGCGTGCCGGCGATCCATCAGCCTCCGGTGCTGCCGCGGGTGTTCGACGCGGAAGCGGGAGAGGACGAGCCGACCCATTCGACCCCGCTCATCCTCACGAGCGCCTCGGCGCAGACCGACGCCGGGCTGCGCAGGAAGCGCAACGAAGACAGCCTGCTCGTCGCGGAGCCGCACGGTCTCTACGTCGTCGCCGACGGGATGGGCGGATACTCGGGCGGCGAGCTCGCGAGCCAGCTCGCGGTGCAAGTCATCGGCGACGCCTTCGAGGCGGACGAGTTCGCGGCGGCCCCGCACGAGGAGATCCCGCGACGCGCCTCGGAGCTGGCCCGCTCCGTCCAGATGGCGAACGCGGCGATCTTCGAGAAGGCCCAGCTCGACTCGAAGCTCGAAGGGATGGGCACCACCGTCGTCGCCGCGCGCTTCTCGGTGAACAAGCAGCGCCTGTATGTGGCCCATGCCGGCGACAGCCGCCTGTATCGGCTGCGAGGCGGCGGGCTCGAGCAGATCACCCAGGACCACACGATGAGCACGCTCGGCGTCGAGGGGCCGCAGGGCGGCTACTTGAGTCGCGCGGTCGGCATCTGGCCGATCGTCCCCGTCGACGTCGGCCTCGTGAAGCCGATGCCGAACGACCTCTATCTGCTCTGCTCGGACGGCCTCACGAAGATGGTGGACTCCAAGCAGATCGTCGAGGTGCTCGAGCAGGGGAAGACGGACCTGGGCGCCACCGTCGAGCGACTCATCGAGGTCGCGAACGCGAAGGGCGGCAAGGACAACATCACCGTCATCGTCGTCCGCGTCGACGCCGCCCCCGTCGCTCAGGCCTCCTGATCGTTCGACGCCGCCGCCACCTACAGCGCAACCGAGTTGCGCTGTGGGTAAAAGGTAGGAAGCGAATGCTCAGATCGGTCCGTGCAAGCGACCACCGCTATCGTGGGCGACGGCGGCGTGAGCCCGGCGTCCCAGGCGCGGGCCCATCCGGGCTATCGTGATCGGCCGCGGCGCCTGCGGGCGACGAGGGTCGTGAGGCCAAGCGCGGAGACGATCGCCCCGAGCGAGAGCGCCGTCCCCTTCCCTCCGAGCACCCCGCAGGAGCAGCCGTCCGTGCCGCCGGCAGCAGGGGGCGCGCTCGGCGTCCCGGCATCGCCGCCCGACACGCCCGCGTCGCAGCCCTCGAGCTTGCACTTCCAGTTGTTCTCCCAGTTGAGCGCGCACGTCGACGCGTACGGGGTGTTCGAGGGACAGCTGAGCGGCCCCTCGACGTCGCTCAAGCTGACGAGCAGCGGGTCCCACGTGCGCGCCTCGTTCTTCGAGGTCGCAATGACGTACGGACACGTCGGGTTGCACGAGGGCGTGTAGAGGTTCTGGCAGGCGAACATCGTGTCCCCGTGCCACTTCAGGCAGGCGAGCACGTCGGGCGAGCGCTTCTCGAACCGCATCGTGTCGCGCGGCGCGACCCACACGCCGTCGCTCTCCGCGCCGCTGATGACGGCGAGGGAGACCTGCGAACCGTCCGCGGACAGCGCGAACCCCGGCATCGCGGCCCGCGGGGCGCGGAAGGCGACCTCGTACGTCTTCGCGGCGTCACGTGAGACGAGGAGCACAGCGTCGCGGCTCGTCGGCGTCACCTGGAACGAAGAGCGCGCGTAGACGATGTCGGGGTTCGCCGGATCCACCGCGGAGATGTAGACGTCCGACGCGATGCTCACCGCCTCCGGTACCAGCGTGCGCGTCCACGTCTGGCCGCTGTCGTCGCTCGCGTACATGACGCCGACACGGTTCGCGGGGATCCCCGCTTCGACGAGACCAGCCTCGTCGTACGAGAACAGCGCGGTGCCGCTCACGTAGAGCCGCGAGGCATGCCCCTTCGCGAGATCGATGTTCTGGGGGATGAGCTCGAGGGGCAACGGCACGCCGAGCTTGTGCCAGCTCACGCCGTCGTCGGTCGTCTCGAGGACCTCGGCTGGCGAGCCATCGGCAGGCGCGGTGATCGCGACGGCACGCGTCCCGCCGCGTTCCTTGGCGATGTCGCGGACACGCAGGCCTTCGGTGCCGGGCGCCGAGACGAACGTGCAGCCGCCGTCCGTGCTCGTTCGGACGCCCGCCAGGGTGCTCACCGCGATGGCACCGCTCTCGAAGATCGCGATCGACGGGGAGACGGAGTCCGCCGCGAGCGTCGGCTCGATGACCTCGTCACAGACCCACTGCCACTTCCCTCCGGCATCCTTCGAGACGAAGAGCCCGAACGAGCCGTGAACGACGAACGTGCGAGGGTCGTTCGGAGCGACGAGGAGCTCGTCTGCTCCGGGATAGCGACCGTTGGCGGCGGCGAGGCTCGACGTCGCAAGGATCCCGGCCGCGCACGCGAGCCCGAGGAGATTACGAGAAGCTCGATCGATCATCGTCTGTGCTCCATCCCCCCGGTAGCGGTGGTTCGCTTGGGACGCTCTCGAGGCGCGCGCCGAGCTCACGCCATTCGCACGAGGTTCGGCGCGACTTCGATGGCGGCCGCACTGGCACGGTTCCGCCTCAGCGCGGCGCTCCGTTCGCGATCCACTTCGTGATCGCGCACGTCTCCGGCTCCGAGAGCTGCGAGCCTCGCGGCATGCGCACCGCCGGATCGTCGGACATGATTCGTTTCATGAGCTGGCTGCAGGTAGCGTCTCCAGGGACGACGCGTGCGCCGTCCCCCTGCCCGACGAGCATGGCGTAGGCCTCGTCGGCGCTGCTGAAGGACAAGCTGCTCGCTGCAGCAGCCCCATGACAGCTCACGCCGCCCGACGCGCACGACGGGCGGAGGATCTGCGTGTAGATCGCATCGAATGTGGGCGGATCGACGAGCGGCTTGCAGTCGGCGCTCGGCACCGCCACGCAAGCCGCCCCGCTCGGAGAGTCGTTCGACGACGACGAGCACGCGGCGAGCGCGGCGAACGCCAGCGAGACGAGCACGTATGAGCGCATCGATGACTCCACGACTTGCTCCTTCAGATACCGAACGACCAGCTCGCCGCTGCCGTGTGGATGAGCGGGTACGAAGCCGCTGGCCTGTGCGTCGCCTGGCCGCTCGTGACCCGGTATTCGAGCTTGAGCGCGCTCCAGGTGCTGACGTCGACGCGCGTCCCGAGCGTGCCCTCGAGGAGGTCGAGCGCGTATTTCGGCGGATGGGCGGGAGTGCGCTCGGGCAGGTAGAACGGATCTCCGACGAGTGCCTTCGTGCTCGTCGTGATGTACTCGCCCTTCACGTACGGCGTCACGATCCCGAACGAATAGCCGGCGAGCGCGAAGGCGCCGAGCGTGCGCCACTTGCCTCCCGCGAGAGTCGATCCGCCACGGCTCGCGCCGAGGACGTCGCCGCTCGGAACGTGGTGAAGGACCTGGTAGCCCTCCGCGATGAAGGTGAACGGAAGTCCGACGTGGGCGACGAAGACGTTGCCGACGTACTCGTCGAATGCTTGGAGCGGCATGATCGGCCGGGTGGCCGCCGTCTCGCCCGGGATGCGCGAGTAGACGCCCGACACGCCGAAGTGCAGATCCTTGAGGAAGACGTCGTCAGCCGAGAGCTTGGAGTGGACCGCGTTCACCGGCGTGATCGTGGTGGAGTGATTGCCTCCGCCGTGGGTCGCCGGGTTGCCCGCCGGATCGCGCGCGCTGCCGGTGGATGCCACCAGGTTGATCGCGCCGCTCCCCACGGGCAGGCTCACTCCTGACTGGGCTCCGATCATGTGCGTCGGCAGGAGGCCGCCGTGGAGCGCGAGCTGGCGCGGGCGCTCGATCGGGAGCTGCAGCCACTTGCCGTGGTGATAGGCGACGTTCCAGTAGCCGATGTCCGTGTGGAAGCGGCCGACCTCGATGAAGAAATACTTCGACGGCTTCCAGCGCAGGTGGAGACGCTCGAGGGCGGCGACCGGCGCCGCGGGGTCGTAGGCGAACGTCACCTCGCTCGTCGCGAGGATCGTGTCGTGGAGCTCGGCGTTGAAGAGCATGTCGAACACACCGGACGCGAAGGCGGCATCGGGCGTGTTCGACCCTTCACGCGCCGACGAGAACCCGAACGCGGCATCGCCGAACAGGTTCAGCGCGTAGCGCGTTCGCGCGCGGCCGACATGAAGCTCCTGCAGGCTGCCCGCCGCGAACTGCTGCATGTCCGTGGGGCGTGCGTGGAACGTCATCGTGTCGTCGTCGTCGGCCGCCGCTGCCGCTCCAGCCGCGGCCGCGGGAGCCGGCTGGGCGGAAGGCGGCGGCGGCTCGGGCTCCGGAGCCGGGTGCGGTGCCGGCGGCGGCGCTGTCGGCGCGGCCGCCGCTGGATGTGGAGGCGGCGCGGCTTCCGGAGAGGGAGCCACCGCCGACGGCTGGGCCATCGCGACGCCCTCGAAGCCAAGGATGGCTGCGAAGACAAAACGAATCGTCGACGTTCTTCTCAAGGCGTTACTCCCCGGCAAGGGTTTGCAATCCCGGCGATGCATCGTGGCAACCCCGCACGCGGCGCATCGCGCGTCCCCCCCCGAGGCGCTTCCGTCAGGCTCAATCCAATGGCGCTCAGTCGAACTTGAAGTTGTACGAGATGGATCCGTTGACACCGCCGGCGGGCGCCGGGAAGCGCCAGCTCCGGAAGGCTCCGAGCAGGCACGACTCGAGCCTCGGGCTACGGACGGTCGCATTCGTGATGTTCGCGGACACGACCTCGCCCGACGGACCGACCGTCGCTCCAACGGTGATCACGCCGTTGAGATCGGGCTTCTCCATGTGAGCGCGGTCGTAACAGGCCTGCACCTCACTCGCGTGCGCTCGCACGGTCGTGCGCACGCCCTTCGGATCGACGTAGCCCGGCGGGACCGCGGGCGCGGCGGTCGCCGTCGGTGTCGGCACGGAGGTGGGCGGCGGCGATGGAGCAGGCGGCGGAGCGGTCGCCGTCGATGGCGCAGAAGGCTGCGCCGCCAACTTCGGAGCCGGAGCCTCCGGCGTGGGGCTCGGAGGCGGCTCCACCGTCACTGCCGTGCGCCGGGGGGGCGCGACATGCGCCACCGTCGCGCGCGGGAGTGCCGTGCCCGTGGAGGTCGCGGACACGCCGGGCGGGCTCTCGGGCGCAGCGCCGCTCGACACTGTCGAAGGAGCCACGCTCGGCTCGGGCGCCTTCTCCTCGTTCGTAGCCAGCGCGCTCGCGCTCGTGCTCGGGGAGCCGCTCGCGGTCGGGGAGCCGCTCGCCGCGCTCGAGACATCCGAGACGCCGTCACTCCCGTTGCTCGTGGCACGCCAAATCCCGACGCCGGCGAGCGCGACGAGCGCCAGTGCAGCGAGCGCGACGACGGCACGCCGGCGAGGCTTCGGCTGAAGATCGGCGGTCGAGATGCTCTCGCTGACCTCCATGCTCGGCACGGCCGGGGCCGCAGTCGGGCTCAGCGCCGTGCGCTCGACCGGCGGGCTGATGGGACCGAAGGCCGAGAGGCCCGTCGCCTTCGAGGGCACCCCCGACAGCGGGCCGGACAGCGGACCGGACAGCGGACCGGAGCCCGAGCCCGAGCCCGAGCCCGAGCCCGAGCCCGAGCCCGGCACCGATTCCACCGTCACCGGGCGGAACGACATGCCCGAGTGCTTCGCACTGAGCAGCGAGAGCTGGTTCTCGATGATCGACTTGATCTCGGCACGCTTGTCCGCAAAGAGCTCGCTGAGGACGCGTGGCAGCCGCCGCCGCGCCTCGACGAGCTGCCCGGAGTCGGCGAGGTACTGCTCGAGATCGGCACGGAACGCCTCGGCGTCCGGGTAGCGCTCGGCCGGCTCGAGTCGGATCGCCTTGCGACAGATCTGGTCGATCGCCTCGGGCACGCTGGGATCGACCTCGCGGGGCGACGGAGGAAACTCTCCCGCCGCCATCGCCTGGACGATCTGGATGTCGTCCTTGTCCTTCCACATCCTTCGCCCGACGGCGATCTCCCAGAGGATCACGCCGGCCGCGAAGATATCGGCACGCCGATCGATGTTCCGGCCCAGCGCCTGCTCGGGCGCCATGTAGCGGACCTTGCCTTTGATGACCCCCTGCCGCGTCTCCGACGCGCGACCGATCGCCTTCGCGACACCGAAGTCGACGACCTTCACCTGCCCTTCGTAGGTGACGAAGATGTTGTGCGGGGTGATGTCACGATGAACGATCTCGAGCTTCGTGCCGTCGTAGTCGGCGAGCTCGTGTGCATGATGCAACCCGGCGAGGGCGTCCATCAGCACGACGTACTGGTGCTCCTTCGTGAGGAGCGCCGCGCCGCCGTTCTTCACGTGCGAGGCCGCGCGATTCTGGAGTCGATGGAAGGGCTGGCCGTCGAGGTACTCCATCGCGATGAAGTAGTGCTGATCGACGTCACCGACCTCGTTCGTCTGAACGACGTTCGGATGATTCAAGCGCGCCGCGATGCGTGCCTCGTCGACGAGCATCGAGACGAACTCGGGCTCGTCGGCGAGGTTTCGACGGAGCCGCTTGATGACAGTGAGCTTGCTGAAGCCAGAACCGACCGGCCCCGCCTGCACTGCCAGGAAAACATCGGCCATCCCTCCATGGCCTAGCTCCGCGAGGAGCCTGTACTTACCGAACACCGCGGATGATTCTGCCATCGAAAGCAACTGATCTTACTGCGTCTGTCTGGACGCCGTACACGCCAAAGAAGGCGTGCAGGTTGCACGAGTTCGCTGGTGACCGAGTCCCGTCTCTCCCGTAGCGAGCCGCTGTCGTGGCGATGACGACCGCGTGGCGAGGCACTCGCGTTGCATCGCGAACCTCGCGCCCTATCGCGAGTCTCATTCGCGAGCGTAAACGAGGTGCGCCCGCGATCGCAAACGCGCATGCCTCGTCTTCAAATCTGCAAGCCCCTCACTCCTCTTCTCCTGTGGAGGGCGACGGACCCCGTTGTTTGCAGTCGATGAGGATCGAGGTGCTCCGAGCTCGAACACCATGCGCGTGTTCAGCCCCGCACCCTCGCGCGCATTCACACCCGCGCGCGTTCAGTCCCGCACCCACTCGCGCAATCAGCGCATCCTCTCGCGCATTCAGGCACGCATCGCGCCGACACTCGCGCGCGGCGTGACGAAGCGAGGCACGGGCGAGACGTGACGAGACAAGAGCGTCACGCAAGAACCACATTCCAATGGGACGCGCATTCGGTACAGTCAGAGACTGGCCAAGGGCTTCGGGGGAAGGACGCGGCTCGGCAAGCGCCCACGGGCAGGGAGATGGAATGCACACGTATTGGCGGCTGACTCTTGGTTGCCTCGCAGCGAGCCTCGTCCTCGGAACCGCATGTGATGACGGTGCTGCCGTCGGCGGTCTGGGAGCCACATCCGGTTCACCGGGGCAGCCCGCACCGGGGTCGTCATCTGGAACGACAACCCCCGCGACGGTCGACCTGCCGGCAGGCGTCCCCGAGGGCGCCGAGATCGGCGAGGTCGCGGAGTGGTACGGCTATCCGATCGCCACGTACGCGACGTTCGACGCGGACGGGAAGACGGTGAAGGACTTCGGCACGGTCACGTCGCTGGCCTCGATCGGCAACATCCCGCCGGGCGCGTTCATGTCGTACCAGTGGCTCAAGGTCCCTCCGTCCGTGATGGAGCAGACCTTCATCAAGAGCTTCCAGGTGGACTTCATGCCGATGGGCCACCCGCCGGCGAAGGTCTATGACGTCCCGCACGTCGAGACGCACGCGTTCTTCTGGACGCAGGACGACGTCAGCAAGCTGACTTGCCGGGAGGTGAACGACAATCAGGTCCCGGCTGCCGATTTCGTGCCGGACGGAACCTGGGACTTCGATCCGATCCCGGGTGTGCCCAACTGCCTGCCCAACATGGGCGTGCACGGCTTCGACATGAAAGCGCCGGAGCTCAACGGGGCACGATTCACGACGTCGATGTCCGTCATCGTCGCCCGCGGCGAGTTCATGTCGTACGAGCCGAAGGCCACGGTCGAGGAGCTCCAGAAGCGCAAGGACTTCGAGATCAAGCTGCCATTGCCGAAGCGCGCCAAGGTCGCGACACGCATGCCCAGCAAGTACGTCGCGACCTACCTGCCGGCGGTCGACGCGTATCGAATGGTCTACACGGATTTCGTCGCCGTCCCGCCGAACTGAGCGTGACCGTGCTCGGCATCTGTTCGAGCGCGAGGGCGACACGACCGCCGAGAGCCCGCGTGGCGTCGGCGCTCGGCGAAGGCCGCTCATCGTGCGGGCAAGCGCGCGAACGTCGCGCGCCCGCATCGCATCGATTTCTCGAGAACCACCTGCGTGGAGCCGTCACACAATGATCAACACCAAGTCAGTCGGCACGTTTCTCTTCGTCGGAGTCAGCGCCATCGCTTACGGCTGCGACAACGGCAGCAACGACACCACGCCGAACGCGCCAGCGAATGACGCCGGCACGACGCCGGAGACCGGCATGCCCGATGCCGAGTCCGATGGCGGCGTCTGCAAGATGACGCAGGTGCCGGCGGACTACGAGAGGTGCATCACGTTCGCCTCCCAGTCCTCGCCCGCAGCGTTGCCGGTGACGACTGCCTGCCTCCCCGCCGCGCTCGCCGACGAGCGCCCGAAGAGCGGGGCGTTCCCCGAGTTCGCGTTCGGCGACTACGTCCTGACGGAAGCCTACGACCTGACGGCGAACTGCGCGCAGCCGAAGACGCTCGTCGAGATGCTCCGCTACAACGACATCTACATCAACGTCACGACCGAATACACGGCACGCGCCGACGGTGCGATCGGCAAGACGGGGAGCCAGTTCGTCAGGCTCCCGCCGCCGCCGCCGGGAGATCCGGATCCCGATGCGGGCACCGACGACGCTGGTGACGCGGGCGCCACTCCGCCGCCGCCCGAGCTGATCGGAGTGCCGGAACGTGGGTGCCCGCCGAAGTGGCCGCAGGTCAACTGCATCGACCTGACGGCTTGGTACGAAGGAGGCTTCTTTACCGCGAAGGGTGACGAGGTCCGCCTCTTCAAGAATCCGCCCGGCTCGGTCGACGGTGGCGGCTTCGATCCGAGCACTGCACGGCTGTACGCGGTCTACAAGAAGGCGCCCTGATGGCAGTCGTGACGCGCACGTTCTGGCGTCGCGGAGTGTTCTTGTCAGCGGTGGTGACGGCGGGCCTCTTTGCAAACGGCGCAGGATGCTCGTCCTCGACCGCGGCCGATGAACCGACCAGACTCACGCGCGAGGAGCTCCTGGATCCAGAGACGTGCAAGGGCTGCCACGCCGACACCTATCGCGAGTGGTCGGGCAGCATGCACGCCTACGCGGCCGACGACCCCGTCTTCCTCGCGATGAACGCGCGCGGGCAGCGCGAGACCGGCGGCCAGCTCGGCACCTTCTGCGTCAACTGCCACGCACCGATGGCGGTGCGCGAGAACGCGACGACGGACGGCCTGAACCTCGACAAGGTCGACCGGAAGCTGAAGGGCGTAACGTGCTTCTTCTGTCACCAGGCAGACGCGATCGAGGGCACACACAACGGTAAGCTGCGCCTCGCAAACGATCTCGTGATGCGAGGACGCTACGCAGACCCTGTCCCGAACAAGGCTCACGCAGCGGGCTATTCGCCGTTCCACGACGGGACGAAGGTCGACTCCGCGAAGATGTGCGGCGCGTGCCACGACATCGTCAACGGGCATGGCGTGGCGATCGAGCGGACGTTCCAGGAGTGGCAGGCGAGCGTGTTCGCCCCCACGCCGAACGGGCTCTCGTGCACGCAGTGCCACATGAAGCCCGTGAGTCGCGTCCCGATTGCGGAGGCGCCCAACGTCTATCTACGCGATCGCCACGAGCACACGTTCGAAGCAGTCGACACCGCGGTCACGCCGTGGCCCGAGAAAGAAGCGCAGGCCGAGAAGATCCGGCTCATGCTCGCCGAGACCCTCGCGGTCGCGATGTGCGTGCAGATCGTCGGCACGCGCGGCGCGGTGCAAGTGATCGCCGACAACGCCGGCGCCGGACACAGCTTCCCGAGCGGCTCCGCGCAAGATCGACGCCTCTGGTTCGAGCTGGAGGCGTTCCGGAACGACAGCCCCGAGCCGATCTACCGGAGCGGCGTCGTGCCGGCTGGACAGGACGTGAGCTCGCTGAACGACCCCGACCTCTGGCTGTTCCGCGATCACTTCTTCGACGCGACCGGCAAGGAGGTGCACATGTTCTGGGAGGCGACTCGCTACGAGTCGAATCTCCTGCCCACCAAGCCTCCGCCCGCGCCGCTCCGCTCGACGCATCTCATTCGGCGCTACCCACGGGATCCGAACGCGCTCCTCACGGCGAAGCCCGACCGCGTCACCCTCCGCGTCCTCCTCCAGCCGATCGGGCTCGACGTCCTCGACAATCTCGTGGCGTCCGGCGACCTCGATCCGGCGATTCGCCAGGCGACGCCTGGACCTCATGTCGTCGGGACGATGCTCGAGTGGACCCCCGAGCGCGCCGCGGCGACGAACCTTCCCTTCAGCGCACGAAACGAGGCGGCGGGCACCTGCGTCACCAACGTCCCCGACCGCCCCACCGCGCTGAACCTCGTCCAGTCCCACTGCAGCGCCGACGATCCGACGCTCTGTTCGCTCTGATCGGCCCGCCAGGGCCATCGCGCTCTTCCCATCGAGGCTCCCATGAAGTTCGTTTCCCTTTCGTTCCTCGCTCTCTCGGCAATGTTCGCCCTCGGCTGTTCGACGGAGAGCGGCTCCGAGCCCACTCACCCGCACGGAGAGTCCCCCGACGGGTCGAGCACGTTCGAGTGCTCCTCCGATCCGCGCGTCCAGTCCTATGTGGCGAACCTCGAGAAGAACGGCGTCCTGAATCGAGCTCGCTTCACGCTCACGTCGGCGGACCCGGCGCCTCCGCGCCGCGGCTTCAACAACTGGACGCTGAACATCGTCGACAGCGCGGGGAACCCGATCCCGAACCCGACCGTGACCATCTCCGGGATGATGCCGGACCACCAGCACGGATGGTCGACGCAGCCGACGCTCACAGCCGGCGCGGACGGCAAATCATTCACGGTCGAGAAGATCTACCTCTCGATGGGCGGCGTCTGGGAGGTCACCTTCGACGTCACCTCGGACGGCTCGAGCACGCTCCTCGACAAGGCGACGTTCACGTTCTGCATCGGCTGAGGCTTCGCTCGCGATGCCTGCGCGACGGGCCATGAGACGAGGCACCGTGCGGCAGAGCTCTCGTGCACTATTCTCATGGAGTGGCGACGCGAGACCGTTAGCATGATCAATTGGTTCGAAGATGACCCTCAGGGGGGGAGCGCTTCATGCGCAGCCTTGGGGCAACGTGGACGACGGCAAGATTCACAAGGTGGACACGGTTCCTCCTCCCGCTGGGGAGAGTGACGCGTACAACGCGCCGACACGCGTCGGTGTGATCAGCTCCGATGCCTGGGCCGAGCTGATCGAAGCCGCTCAGCGTCGCGACGCGGAGGATGCCGCGAAGGCGAAGTCGGCCGGCTTGCCTGCCACCCCCGCTCCGGCTGCGACGAGGCTGCCGGCGGAGGCGAGCGCGGTCCCGCCGACGCTCGAGGAGCTTCCACGCCTGTCGTCGGACGATGACGACGACGCCGCGTGGATCGACGAGAACCTCGCCTCGGAACAGATCGCTCGATCCATCGCTGCGTCGATCTCGCAGCCGGCCGCCGCACCGATCGAACCGCCGGCTCCGCTGTCCACCGCGCAGCCGACACCGGCATCCACCGCGCCGCCGATTCCGGCGTCCACCGCGCAGCCGGCCGCGGCTCCTCGCGCATCGCTCTTCCCCGAGTGGGTCGCGGGCACGAACATCAACGAGGTCGAGGCGCGCGAGGCAGCGCGCAGGCAGAAGATCCGCACGACGCTCCGCGTCGGGATCGCCCTCGCCCTCGTGCTCGCCCTCGGGACCTGGGCCGTCCTCCGCTGATCGACGAAGGCGTGCCCGGCCGGGCGCGCCTTCGAACGCGGCAGCGTTTCGGCCTCGGCCGAGGCGACGAGAGCGGAGCGCCGCGATCGGCTCCGCGATCGGACACTGGCGCCATCAAAACTGACAAAAGGCTGACAGGCCTGAGCGCTACCGTGTCTCGCATGAGCAAGAAGACCTACACGGGCGGCTGTCACTGCGGGAACGTTCGCTACGAGGCGGACATCGACCTCAGCCAGGGCACGGGCAAGTGCAACTGCTCGATCTGCTCGAAGGTCGGCCGGCACGGCGCGATCATCAAGCCGGATGCCTTCCGCCTGCTCTCCGGCGAGGAGAGTCTGTCCAACTACCAGTTCAACTCGAAGACGGGCCATCACCTCTTCTGCAAGACATGCGGCATCCACGCGTTCGGGCGCGGCGACCTCCCGGGCATCCTCGACGAGTACGTCTCGATCAACCTCAACTGTCTCGACGACGCCGAGGCGGATGTGAAGGCGGCACCGATCAAGCACTTCAATGGACGTGACAACGACTGGAGCTGAGGCCACGTGAGACCTCTGGCGCCCGGCACGTGCCGATGTATGGTTCGACTGTGGCGCAATCGCGACCTCCGAGCCGTCCCTCGAAACGCCCTTCGAAGACTCCACCAAGGTCCCAGAGCACGAAGCCTCCCGCAGCGCGCATGACGGCGCCGCCGCCACGCCGGCAGACGATGGAGGTTCAGATGGCGTGGCTCGAGCCCGACCCGAGCGACGGGACGACGGCCTCGACGCTCGACCGTCCATCGCAACGCCCTATCGATGTGGAGTCGGAGTGGCTCGACCCTTCGCCCGAACCGGGCGCATCGAACGAGGGAGCGCTCGCGTCGCCGCGCAAGCGCCCACCGCGACTGCCAGGCGCCTCGCGAACGCTCCCGCCGATGCCCATCGTCTCGATGACGCAGCGGCCACCTCCACGGCGCCACGCCACGATGGAAGTGGACATGAGCTGGCTCGAGCTCGTGGAGGAGAAGACGAGAAAAACGACCGGAGACGACGGCGCATCGAAAGGCGCGCCCGCCGCCTCGACGCGCACGGCGACTCGTTCGTCCGCGCCTCCCGCTGCCGCTCGTTCACCCAGCCGACAGCCGGCGCCGGCTCGAAGCAGCCGCCCTCCCGTGAGCGACAAGGCGGGCATCTCGAATGCGAGAGCTCGGAAGCCGATCCGGCGCGAAGAGGACTGACGCGCGCGACTACTGGTCGAAGCTGTCGGGGGCGGGCGGGAGTGAAGACGGGACCAGCGGCAGATCGCGCGTCGTGCTCGGAGGCAGCCCCGCCTCGCGACGCCAACCGGCGTAGGCCCGCATCAAGTCGGACGCGAACGAGCTCCCGAGCTGCGCGTAGCCATCACGTGTAAGATGCACGCGATCCCGCTGCGCCCGCGGCGGAGCCTCTGCGGCCCACATCGCGATCGAGCCCTCGCCGCCCATGGCGGCAAGCTGGTCGTAGAAGGCGCATCCCGCGGCCTCGGCGACACGCCTCTGCGCCGCGATGATCTCGCCGATCTTCGCCGCGGTCACCCAGCCGTCCTTCGTGTCGATCGCACGGTCCGGCGGGCCGAGGATCAAGCACGACGCGCTGGGCACGGCGCGCGCGACGCGCCCGAGCGCATCGACGAGCTGACGCTCGTAGACGTGCTGTGGCAGCTCGAGATCCGTCGACTCGTTCGTTCCGTAGGCGAGCACGACGAGCGCCGGCGCGCGGTGCTTGAGCTGCTCGCCCCAGTGCTGCTCGTTCCACGAGAGCGCCGTCGTGATCCGCGCTCCGTTGATGCCGAGCGCGTCGAGCACGACCCCGTGCTGCACACGGTCGAGCGACATCCCGTAGACGCGGACGTCGCCGTCGCCCACCGCCCGGACCTCGAGCTGGTGGGCCGACGCTTCGGCCACGTCGAACGCACGAAACGCGGAAGCCGTCCGGTCGCCGCGGGTCGACACGCGGACCACCCGGACACCGTCGACGTAGACGTCGAACGCGCCACCGTTCGGCTGCTCGAGGTAGGCGAGCTCGGCGCGGGACGTCCGCGTCGACACGTCCGCCCACGCACGCGCTCCAGGGCGACGCGTGAGGAGTCCGATCCCCGACAGACCGTAGAGGCCGTCGCCGGTGAGCTTGCCGCGCTCGAGCTTCCCCTTCTCCGGGGCCCACTCCGTCGACATCCCGACGCGCACACCGTCCTGAAGCCATTGCTTCCACGGCCGTCCGATCGCGACGAAGCCACGGCCGCCGTCACCGAAGCGCATCTGGAGCGCGCGCCGGACCGCGCCGGTCTGGATGTCCGCGGCCGTGTGCGAGTCACCGAACTGCGTGATCCGCACGTCGTCCTGGGCGCGACCGTCCTCGAGACGCACGAGCGCCTCGAAAAAACGGCGAAGCGCGACCGGACGCTCGAGCGCGCCCACGACCGACTGCGCCCTCATCGGGACGATGTCGACCGGCTGGGTGGCGATGGGGCGCTCACTCGCGCTCTCGAGGGCGACCGCTCGGCTCCCCACCGCACCGCCCGTCGCCGACGGCTTGGGCTTGGCGACCGCCTCGCCGCACGCAAGCGCGGGCAGGAGCGCGAGGATGGGTACGAGGCGACGCACGACATCCAATCTTTTCATACCGGTGCGCGCGGGCAAAAGTTTGTTTAGCGTGACTGCGTGGAGGGTGGTGAACGGAGCGGGGAAGATCGCGGGGCGTCTTCTCCCGACAGCGGCGGAAGCGACCCTGGGCCCGCGGCGCCTCCGAGGCGACCGTCCGTCTTGGCATCGCTCCCACCGTCCCCAGGTCCGCCGGCGAACTACCGCATCCTCATCGCGCTCGTCTGGCTCGTCGTCCAGGCGACCCTCGTGATCACGGCGAACCGCCGCACCGATGGTGCGTTCGGGTTCCGGATGTTCAACGAGTCGTCGACGGTCGAGCTCTCGCTCCATCGCGAGCTCGAGACGGAGGACGGTCGCCGCCTCCGCGTCCGTGTCGACGACGGCGTCTGGTCCGCACGCGCGAGCGACGGGACGCACCATCGATTGACCTGGTACGACCGCGTGCCCATGCCCTACTGGGTCTTCGATCGCGAGATGCATGCGTCCTACGGAGCGGCGACGCAGCTCGCACGGCTCCAGGCCGCGCTCGACGATCTCGCGGCCCACGTCAGCCCGTCCGACGACCTCGAGACCCGACGCTTCGTCCTCGACGTCACCGTCCGGCGCAACGGTCGCGAGCCGGTGGTCCACCATCTCGTGAGCCCGGAGCGGACAGGCCTGCCTGCTCCAGCGCACGCACCGGCACCACACGCCCCGCAAGGCAGAGGGGTGCCCTGAGATGCTGGCCATGCTCGCGCGCTTTCGCGACGAGATCGCGGACGGACACGTCCTCGGTCCCGTACGTGCGGCCATCGGGGCGCTGCTCGGCTGGCATGCGCTCTCGGCCGCGGAGGAGCTCGCGAAGATCGGGTACTTCGGCGACACGTTTCACGTCCCGATGATCCCGGAGGGGCTCGTCCCCTCGCCGCGCGTGTACGCGGTCGTCCTCGCAGCCCGCGTGTGTCTCGCCGTCATGGTCGCCATCGGAGTGTGGGCACGTCCTGCGCTCGCCGCGAGCGCGGGCCTGGGGCTCTGGCTCCTTCTCTGCGATCGCAACCAGTTCCACCACAACCGATATTCCCTCTACTGCTACGCGCTGCTCCTGTCGCTGACGCCGTGCGATCGATCATGGCGCGCGAGCGAGCCGTCCGTCCCCGAGCCGCGACGCGGTGCGTGGTGGGGCGTCCGGCTCGCGCAGCTCCAGGTCTCGCTCGTCTACCTCGCGTCGGGCGGATCGAAGCTCCTCGACCCGGACTGGCGCAACGGGCTCGTGCTCGCGGACCGTATCGCCCGCCATGCCCACGTCGCGATCGCGAAGGGTGTTCCGCATGGCGTGGTCGAGCTGCTCGCGCGACCGGACATCGCGAGCGCCACCGCGAAGCTCGCGATCATGACGGAGCTCGTCCTCTGCGCGGCGCTGTGGCTGCGGCCCACCCGGGTCGTCGCGCTCTGGTGGGGGCTCTGGTTCCACGTCCTCGTCCAGGCCACGTCGAAGGTGGAGACCTTCAGCGTCCTCGCCCTCTCGCTCTACGGGGTGTTCGTCACGCCCGACTACCGCGCCCGCAAGCTCCGCTTCGATCCGTCACGCTTCTGGGGAAAGCTCGCCGGCGCCGTCGTGCCTGCGCTCGACTGGTTCGCGCGCTTCCAGGTCGAGCCGTGGGAGCCGGACGATCAGCGCGGCCACTCCATCGTCGTCATCCGACGCGACGGCGCGCGTGCGACGGGCATTCGTGCATTCGCGATGATCGCTCGCTGCGTCCCCCTGCTCTTCCCGCTCTGGGCTCCGATCGCGCTCTTTGCGAGCTTCACCCGACGCGGCGATCTGACGACCCGTGGGTGACGAGCTCCGTCGAGGCGCTGCTCACCGCGTCCATCAGCGAAGCGTGGCCGCGATCAGCGTGACGTTCGAGTTGCCCTGGTCGTGCTTCTGGTCGAGCGACCACCGGACGACGAGCATCGTGTCCTTCTCGACGTGATGCCCGATGGCGAAGCGGAGGTCGAGGTTGTCGCCGTCCTCGTCAAACGTCGCGGTCTTGGTAGGCGCGTCGTCGCCTTCGCCGAGCGACACGCTGAAGCTCGCAGCAGCCTTGAACAGGCTCGCGTAGACCACGAGCTCGTTCGTGGCGCTCGTGACCGGAACCCTGAGCGTGAAGGTGGGGCGGTTGTCCTTCGAATAGACCCCGTGCTTCGTCCCCGTCGTGCTCTGGGTCGGCGTCCCCTGCGCCCAGCGGATCGTCGTGCGATTGTCCTGGAACGTCCGCAGGTTGATCCCTCCCGACTGGACCGTCAGCTGGAAGGTCGGGATCGCACCGACGAAGCCGACGCGCTGGTTGAAGGCGTCCTTGTTCGCGTCGAGCCCCCAGTGCGCCCATCCCAGCACACCCTCGACGTCGAGATCGAGATCCGCCGGAGGCGTCGTCGTCGTCAACGAGAGGAAGGTCTGCGGAGGCGCGTCGACCACCGCATCGCTCCCTGCATCGATCTCCGCGTCGGGTCCCGTCGGCGGAGCGTCGTCGACGGTCGCGTCCGGTGTGTTCGGCGGCTCGAGCGAGTCTGGAGTCGCCGGAGCACCTGGGTCCACGACCGTCCCCACGACGTCGAGCCCGCACGCGAAGGCCACGCTCGCCATCGACAGCAGGAAGATGCGCCGGAGCCACACGAGCTCGAGCGTAGCACCTCGATGAGCGGCGGGCGAAGACCGTGCTCTAGCCGCGCTAGCGCCGCTCTAGCCCCACTCGGTGCGCTGCACCACGGGGAGCTGGAGCGCGCGCTCGCGATCGAGATCGAGGTTGCCGACGTGGAGGCAGAGTGGCGTCTGCACCCACTTGTAGATCGACTGCGTGAAGAGCCGCGCAAACCGCGACGTCCATGCGTCGACCTTCGCCGCGTCGTGCTCCGGGAACATCGTGACGAGGACGTCGCGGACCTCGCCGGGCGACATCTTCTCGCCTGCGTAGAGGGCGAAGCAGGCGTCGAGCACCGGGAACGGCATCAGATCCTTCTCGTCCTCCTGGTCTTCCGCGAGCTCCGCGGAGGCGGGCTTCTTCAGGGTGAGGACGAAGCCGGGCATGTTCGTCTTCTCGATGATGTAGTCGAGGAGGTAGTTCACGACGGTCTTCGGCACGTTCGCGATCACGCTCAGCGCGCCTTCCATGTCGCCGCCGATCGTCGTGTAGCCGACCGCCTTCTCGCTCATGTTGCTCGTCTGGAGGAAGAGCCCGCTCGCCGAGTTCGTCCACGTCCACATGCGCTCCGCGCGGATGCGGGCCTGGACGTTCTGACGCGCCATCGACCCGAGCGTCTCGCCGGGCTGGAGCATCTTCTCCACCGCCTGGAGCTCCGACTCGAACGCATCGTCGATCGGGATGACCGCAAACGGCACGTCGAGGTCCGTCGCGGCCTGCTCGGCAGCGGCGTGTGTCTCCTTCGACGAGTAGCGCGACGGCATGAAGAACGCGCGGAGGATCTCGCGAGCCTTCGCCCTCTCGGCATCGGCACCGAGATGACCGAAGCGACGGCTGATCCAGCGCCGCGCGATGTAGAGGCAGAGCAAGCTGTCGCGGCCACCCGAGAGCGCAACGCCGATCGTCTTGAACGCGCCGACCTTCTCGAAGTAGTCCCCGATGCCGAGGGCGAGCGCGTCGAGGAGGTCCTCGCAGAAGTCCTCGCGGGGCGTCGTCGTCGGACCCGGGCCCGGGAGGAAGAAGCTTCGGTTCGCCGGGACGGGATACGTGAGGCCGTCGCGACCGGTCGTCTCCGAGTCGACCTTCACGCGCCGGATGCCGGGGCTCGTAGCGGCAAACGTCTCCTGATCCGCGCGCCAGGTCGTGTTCTCGTTCCGCAGGCGGCGCGTTCGATCGAGATCGACGTTCACCGCACCGAATCCCTCCCGGTACCGCGGCTGATCGAGGACGAGACGGCCGTTCTGCGCGACGTAACCGCCACCGTCGAACACGAGGCCGTCGTTCGCGCCGACGAGGTTCGCGTACGCGACGACGCACTGGTTGTCGCCCGCACGCGTCGCGATCATCTCGCGACGCGTCGCGACGACGCCGAGGCGGTAGGGCGAAGCGGAGACGTTCACGATGACCTCGGCGCCCGCATACGAGCGCCGCCGCATCGGTCCGTCGGGGGACCAGAGGTCCTCACAGACCTCGAGGGCGAGGCCGCCGAAGTCGAAATCGAAGACGAGATCGCCGAAGGGGATGCCATTCACCTCGTCGACGAGCCCGGGCGTCCCACGCGCGAAGACGCGCGCCTCGTAGAAGACGTTGTACGTGGGGAGCTTCTCCTTCGGGACAATCCCGAGGATCCGACCGCGATGGACGAGCGCCGCCGAGTTGTAGAGATGCGACCCGCGCGACACCGTGAGGCCGAGCGCGAACACGGACGCGAGGTCCTTCGTCTCCCGGGCGAAGCGCTCGAGCTCGACCCACTGCGCATCGACGAACGCGCGCCACTGGACGAGGTCCTCCGGCGAGTAGCCGGCGATCAGCTGCTCGGGAAACGCGACGATCGTCGCCGCGTCCTTCGCCGCGTCCTTCGCGATCGCAACGGCGCGGTCGACGTTCGAGCGGACGGCGCCGACAGTGGTGTTCACGCTCGCGACTGCGATACGGATGAGCCTCATGGGAACGGTTTTCCGGGGCGAGAGGAGAAGCCGGATCGGGTGCTAGCACGCCTCGCCGACGAGGCGCTCGATCTCGTCGACGAGCTGGTCGGAGGCAACGAGCTTGCGGGACGCAGGGGTCGAGGCCTTGTCGATCCGACGCAGCTCCGCGGGCAGCGCCCCCAGCTCCTCGCTGGCGTGAGCGCGCGCCGCGGCGAGGTCGGCACGCGCATCGGTCTCCTTCACCGGGGCCTCACCACGCCAGACCGGCTCGAGCATCGGGCGACCACCACCGCCCGGCGGAGGCTCGCTCGCGAGCGCCACGAGGTCGTGGTCCGAGAAGCGCCACACTTGGAGCTCACCGGGAAGCGTCGCCTTGCCGGTGCCCTTCGCGACCTTCATCGTGAGCGCCCCGTAGCCATTCGTGACCAGCTTCGCGACGGCGCCGATGCCGATGGCAGCGTCGGGCGAGCAGACGATGTGCTCTCCGATCCCGAACCCGTCGGCGAGCTCGCGAAGCTCGAGGACGCGGTGCTCGTCGAGGCCGTCGGAGACGTAGATCTTGGTCTCCGCCGATCCCAGCTCGGTGAGCAGCTGGCGTGCGCGGAAGAGCGAGTCCGGAGTGACGTTCGAGTCGATCCGGATCGCGCCGAGCTTGGTTCCGCGCGCCGACGCGGATTCCACCGCGTGACGGATGCCGCGCTCCGTATCGTAGGTGTCGACGAGCATCGTCGTCGGGAAGCCGTCGAAGGTGCGCCCGTACGCCTCGAAGAACCCGCGCTCGGTCTCGGCACGCGAGACCCCCGGACGCTCCGACGCCTGGATCGCGAAGTGGTCCATCGTCCCCGTCGTGGTGATCCCCCAGCGCGCGAACGCGGCGACGTTGGACGTCGCCGACACTCCCGCCACCCACGCGGCCCAGGCAGCGTCGAGCGCCGCGGCCGGATGGGTCCGGCGCTGGCCGAACTCCATCACGCTCTTATTGCCCGCGGCGAAGACGACCCGCGCGGCCTTCGACGCCACCATCGACATGTGATTCACGAACCCGAGCCACGGCGTCTCGATCAGCTTCGCTCGGAGGAGGTCGGTCTTCACCTGCAGGAGCGGCGTGTAGATCGACAGCGGCGCGCCACCGATCACGAGCGGAGATCCGTCGGTGCGCGAGGCGGGACCGGCGAACGCCACGCTGCCCTCGGCCATCGCGTCGATCGAGCCGCGAAACCCGCGCAGCGCCTTCAGACGCTCGCCGACGGCAGGACGCGCGAGGAGCGCCGGTCCGATCGCGGAGTGCGACTCGAGCGCAGCGAGCTCGTTCGGATCGAGCGACATCTGCGCGGCATGCTCGAGGATGCGCCGGAGGCCCGAGAAGAGGACGAAGCGCCGGCCCGGCGGCATCCGACGGAAGAAGAACGACATCGTCACTTCGTGATCGAGCCGGCCTTCATCCGCGTGGGTGAGCAGCGTCGTCAGCTGGTAGGCGTCGATTCCGAGGGTGGGTAGCGACATCAGCGGGATCCTATGCCGAACAACATGTGGCCCGCCAATAGAGTGTCAATGACTTTATCTGGGCGGACCGGCACGGGATGATCGCCTCGGCGGTGCCCGCGGCGTCGGTACCACGCACGTCGTCTTCGGCGCGGCCCGAGGGATGCTTGCGATCGCGGTGGGTAGCGGTGGGGTGGCTCGCGGAAAGCGGCCTCTTGCGTACCCCGGGCGCGTGCGGTTCCGGAATTGCTTGAACCCGCCATCGGGAGCGGCCCGTCGAAGTTCGAGAATGAAGCAGCAATCGCCAGAGGCCAAGAAGACGAGCTCGAGGTCGGCAGCCCGAGAAGAGGTCCGCCGTCGGCTCCGACAGGATCATCAGGACAGCCTCGACGAAGAGCTGGAGATGGAGATCGACGACGAGCGGCTCGCCAAGCTGCTCGACGAGACCGAACGTCGGCCCCCCACGACGGAGCTCGATCGCAGCACGTACTTCCACGAGCTGCTTCGACTGCAGGCCGAGCTCGTGAAGCTCCAGGATTGGATCGTCGCGAACAGGCGCAAGGTCGTCGTGATCTTCGAGGGCCGTGACGCGGCAGGAAAAGGCGGCGTGATCAAACGCATCACCCAGCGGCTCAACCCGCGCGTTTGCCGTGTGGCCGCGCTTCCCGCGCCGAGCGAGCGCGAACGAACGCAATGGTACTTCCAGCGCTACGTCACGCACCTCCCCGCGGCCGGCGAGATCGTCCTGTTCGATCGCAGCTGGTACAACCGCGCGGGCGTCGAGCGCGTGATGGGCTTCTGCACCGAAGCGGAGGTCGAAGAGTTCTTCCGCACCGTCCCCGAGCTCGAAAAGATGCTCGTCCGCTCGGGGATCACCCTCGTGAAGTACTGGTTCTCGATCAGCGACGACGAGCAGCACCTTCGATTCACGATGCGGATCCGCGATCCGCTCAAGCAGTGGAAGTTGAGCCCGATGGACCTCGAGTCGCGACGGCGCTGGGAGCAGTACACGAAGGCGAAGGAGGAGATGCTCGCGCGGACGAACATCCCGGAAGCCCCATGGTGGATCGTCGAAGGCGACGACAAGAAGCGCGCGCGCCTCAACTGCATCGCGCACTTGCTCTCGTGCTTCCCGTACGCGGACGTTCCTCGCGAATCGATCGTGCTACCTGCGCGCGTGCACCATCCCGACTACTCGCGCGCGACCATTCCGGAGGGCATGTACGTCCCCGACGTGTATTGACGAACATCGCGCCGCCGGTCTCGCGTCGCGATGCGCGGCCAGCGATGAAGCGATGGAGACCGGCCGGCAACCAGGTCGCGATCGGCTCAGCGCGCGTTCACCACGATCGAGCGCGGCTCGGGAGGAGCGAGGCTGGCCTCGACCACGTCCACGATCGTGCGATAGCGGCGATAGAACTTCGTCACCTTCACGACGTAGTCGCGCGTCTGCGCGTACGGCGGGATCCCCTTGTGCTGGATGACGGCGTTCTCGCCCGCGTTGTACGCCGCGACGGTGAAGTCGAGATCGCCGTTGAACATGTTCGCGAGAAGGCGCAGGTAGCGGACGCCGCCGAAGATGTTCTCGCGCGGATTGTTGATGTCCTTCACGCCGAGGCGCTCCGCCGTCTCGGGCATGAGCTGCATCAGGCCGCGCGCGCCGGCGTAGCTCACCGCGCGCGGGTCGTAGTCGCTCTCCACCTTGATGACCGCGCGAACGAGCTGCTCGGGGATCTGGTAGAAGGTCGCTGCCTGACGAATGTGCTCGTCGTAGCGGGAGTAGCGACTGACATCGCGGTCCTGCGGAGCGAACGGCACGACGCCCGGTCGGACCGCCCCCGGCGCAGGGTTCTTCGGCTCGCTCTTCAGATAGAGCTTCGCGTTCGGCGCTGGCTTGGTCGTGAAGTGCACGACGCCGTCCGCGTCCGTGTACGAGTAGATCGTGTCCGCCGCGGCCGTCACCGGCAACGCGGTCGCAACCACGACAAGCGCGAAGACCAGCGCGGTCGATCGGCCGACCGCGCGTCGCGAGTCGGTCGGCTGCTGCGCGTGCTTCGTCATCGTCTCGCGATCGTGCCGCATCCGCACCCGTCACGCAACTTACCGCGGGGCGTCCGCCCTTATTCCGGCTAGAGTCGCTCTCGCTTTTCTCCGCGCCCGCCCCCCACGCCCCACGCCCGCCCGCCGCGCCATGGACTGGCAGATCCCGCTACTCGTGTCGGCCGTTGTCTTCGCGGCCTTCCTCGTCTTCCGGATGCGGCCGGCGGTGACCCCGCGGGCGCGCGAGCGAGCCGCGGCGCTCGCGGTCGCGACGAAGCGAATCGAGGCGTCGAAGGACGACGCAACGCGAGCGGTCGCGCTCGCCGACGCCGCCGACGCGTGCGCCGCGCTCGGCCGAACGAACCGCGCCGTCGGCTACTACCTGCGCGCCCTGCGATCGGATCCACGCTCGGCGCGGATCGTCGAGCGCACGGCGGCCGGGCTCGCGCGTCGCCCGGGCGCCCTCGAGCGCCTCATGTGGCGTCACCTCGCCGCCCACGCGTGGGAGGGCGAGGGCCGTGAGGCCGCGCTCGCCGGCCTCCGCACGCTCGAGCGGATCTACTCGAAGCGGCCCCGGCATCGCATGCGGGCACAGGCGATCGCGCACGCGCTCGCAGCGCTCGCAGGCGCCGCCGACGCGCCCCCCTCGGCCTGACGTCACGTCGATCTCGCGGAGGTCGAACGCCGCCGTTCAGCTCTTCTTCGGCGCGAGCGTCCAGAACCGCTCGCCGCGGCGACGACGGCTGCGGATGATCATCACAATCATGAAGAGGAAGAGGACGGCGAAGACGATCGCACCGACGCGCTCGACCGTCTGGGCGAGCGCCTCGCGCTTCTCTTCTTCGAGGATCCATGCCTCTGCGCCCACCGAAGCGTCCGACGCCCAGAGGTGGAGCGGCGTCGCCTTCCGATGGCGAAGCGCGAGCCAGTCCATCAGGGCGGCCACCGTGATGTGGACCAGGAAGCCCTGGTAGATGCTCTTCGTCTTCATCGAGAGCGAGCCAAGCGCGATCCCCGCGACGATCGCGCCGCACGCCTCGAGGTACGGCTTGCCGTAGTGAATCATGCAGTACGGCACGGCCATCACGAAGATCGCCCCCGAGCCGAAGCTGCGCCGGAGCGAGCCGAGCCAGAAGCCGCGGAAGAACACCTCCAGCGCGAAGAACTGGGCGAAGTACATCGCTTCCCACACGAGGAAGTCGAACCAGCTCCGCGTCGACAGCTTGTAGAACGGATAGTAGGTGCCGAAGTCCGGGCTCTTCGCGACGACGAGCATCGCGGGCACGACGAACGCGAGGAACAGTCCGTAGATCCACGCGTGATCGAAGAAGCCCTTCGTGCGGAGACCGAGGTCGAGGAGGCTGTCCTTGGGGAAGAAGAGCTTCCACAGCGGGAACGGCAGCACATAGCCGAAGACACGCGTCCCGGCCCACCACGCGAACCCGTAGAGGTCCTCGTACTTGGTGAGCTGCATCCCGGGATGCTTCGCGGCGAGGCTGGTGAGGAGCGGCGAGATCGTCGTCTCGAAGTACTGACGACCGCCGTAATACTCCTGCATCGTCAGGATGATCGAGACGAGGACCAGCGCGATGAACGGCCGGTGATCCATCCGCCCCTTCGCGTGGACCTCGGCGCGAAGGCGGAGCGACTCCTCGTCGAGCTCACGCCACGTGTCGCGGAAGAAGAGCCAGACGAGGAGGAGGATCCCCGCGAGCGCCGGGATCGGCAGCAGCGGCTTGTAGTCCTCGACGAACGCCGCGAGGCCCGTCAGCTCCTTCGCCGACGGGAGCCTTCCGGGCCCCAGCAGGTTCAGCACGCTCAGCTCGCGCTCGCGTCCGCAAGCTCGGCGCCGCGGGACAGGCGCGCGAGGGACGCGTCACGCCCGAGCACGAAGAGCACCTGGTAGAGCCCCGGGCTCGCGCTCCGCCCGGTGAGCGCGACGCGCGCCGGCTGAGCAACGTCCTTGATCTGGAGGCCCGCCGCCTCGAGGTGCGCGTTGGCCGCCGCCTCGAGCGTAGCCTCGGTCCACTCGGCCGCCCCGGCGAGCGCATCGCGGAAGCCGCGAAGCCGCGCGGCGGCGTCCTTCACGAGGAACTTCTTCTGCGCCTTCTCGTCCATCACGGGCGTGTCGCGGAAGAAGTAGTCGAGCATGTCGGCGGCCTCGACGTACGTGCGGGCGCGCTCGCGCACGGTGTAGAGGGCGGCGAGGACCGCCTCCTTCGTCACGCCTTCGATCCCTCGCTGAGCGAGGAACGGCAGGACGCGCTCGGCGTACTCGCCGGCCGGGACGAGCCGCTCGGTCTTCAGGTGCTCGTGGTTGATCGAGATGAACTTCTTCTCGTCGAACTTGCCGTCGCCGCGGCCGCAGTTCTCCCACGAGAACGCCTGCACGAGCTCGTCGCGCGAGAAGACCTCCTGATCGCCGAACGACCAGCCGAAGCGCGCGAGGTAGTTGAGGACGGCCGCGGGCGCGTAGCCCTTGTCGCGATAGTCGGTGACGCTGACGGCGCCGTGACGCTTCGAGAGCTTCTCGCCGTTCGCCGCGAGCATCATCGGCAGATGCGCGAACTCGGGCACCGGCGCGCCGAGCGCCTGGTAGAGCAGGATCTGCGGCGGCGTGTTGATCATGTGATCACGGCCGCGCGCGACGAGCGTGATCCCCATCGTGACGTCGTCGACGACGGCGCCGAAGTTGTAGAGCGGGACCCCGTCGGACCGCATGATGACGAAGTCCTGGTTCTCGACGTTCGGCGTCGTGATCTCGCCGAAGACCTTGTCGACGTACGTGACCGCTCCCTCGCGCGGAGCCTTGAAGCGGATCACGTTCTTCTTGTCGGGCTGATCGGTCCGATCGCGGCACGTACCCGGGTACTTGAACTGCGCCTTCGGGTCCTGCTTCTTCAGGGCCTCGCGCTGCGCGTCGAGCTCCTCCTTCGTGCAATAGCAACGGAAGGCGTGACCGCTCGCGATCAGCTTCTCGGCGTACTCCTTGTAGAGCGCGAGACGCTCGGTCTGCATGTACGGCCCGTGCGGGCCGCCGACCCCCGGCCCCTCGTCCCACGAGAGACCGAGCCAGCGGAGGCTGTCGAGGATGATCTCGCGGCTCTCCTCCGTGGAGCGCTCGAGATCGGTGTCCTCGATGCGGAGGACGAACGTGCCGCCCGTCTTCCTGGCCCACAGCCAGTTGAACAGCGCCGTGCGAACGCCGCCAATGTGGAGATAACCCGTGGGAGAGGGCGCGAACCTGAGCCGAGGCTTCGTCATTGTGGAGCGTTCACGAGTAGCAAACTCGCGCCCTTTTGGTCGAGACCAGCCATTCGTCCGGTCGAGATCGACCAGGCCGGGGCTCCGCCGGCAGGCCGCAGCGCACGGCGTAGCCCTCGAAGTATGCGGACAGCCCGATCTGCATCGCTCGAGGCTGAAGCGCGAGGACGACGAGGCCGTTCGGGCGGCACCGTGCCCGGCACCGGCACGGACAGCCTTGCGCGCCGCGATCCTGACCTTGACGCCCGCGCGTCGCGCCTCGGCCCTTCACGGCGCCAAGCTGCTTGGGCTTGCCGTCGACCCGAACGACCCATCGGCGAGTCTTTTCGGGGTCGCGCCGCAGGGCCTCTGCGAACGCGTCGCGGATCACCGACCGCGCCGACTTCTCGACGCTCGCCCAGACTCGCTTGTCTGTAGGGGGGTGGAGCTCTCGTTGTAAAGGACGATCTCGGTCGCGAGCGACTCTTCCGGTACGGGGCGCGGCGTCGCGCATCGGCTATTCTCGCCGCATGAAAGCTTGGCTTGGCGGTTCCCTCTTCGCCTCCATCGCGGTGCTCTACGCATGCGTCGGAAGCGAGCCGGTGTTCGGTCCCAACGGAGAAGACGCTGGGGCGTCGAACGATGCTGCGGTGCTCGAGAGCGCAGCGCCCGCCACACTGCAGGTGGAAGCGACCCCTCGCGTCTTCGTTCCGCCGAACGTCGCGACCGACGTCAAGGTCACCATCACGCGCACCGGCTTCGACGGACCGGTGAAGATCGAGATCGACAAGCTGCCCGACGGCGTCACCGCGGACGGAGCACCGACGATCGCGGCCGGTCAGACTACCGCCACGATTCGGCTCTCGACCTCATCCAGCACCCAAGCATTCTCGCGCGCCAAGATCACCGCGACGTTCGAGGGAGCGAATCCGATCATGGTCTCGACCGACGTCGAGGTCACCCTTCGCGGCAAGAGCGGCGAGGCGGACACGACCTTCGGCGCGGCTGGTGTCGTCGATCTCGCGAGCTCGAACGTCGGCGAGTCGATCATGGATGCGATCGCCGACAACGAGGGGCGCATCTACCTCCTGCTTCCCGACTTGGGCGACCCCAAGAAATGTCGCGTCTTTCGCACCACTCCGAACGGTGCGATCGACGCGAGCGGGTGGGGGACGAACGGCATCGTCGATTTCCGTCGGCCGGGCGACACCCCGATCTTCTGCGTACGCCTCGCGCTCCAGGCCGATGGGAAGGTGCTCGTCGGCGGGAACGACGACCTCGGCGGCGCCGGAAACGTCGCCTGGGTCGCACGCGTCTCCGGCACCGCGACGAACGGAAGCTTCCTCGACACCACGTATGGAGCCGGCGGCTTTGCGCTCACGAACGGGACCGCCGTCTTCGGTGTCACCGTCGATGCGAAAGAACGCGCGCTCGTGCGCGGACACACCGGGTCGAGCAACTACGTGAGGCGGGTCTCTACGTCCGGGACGATCGACAACACGTTCACCCTGACGAGCAGCGCCGTGCTCGACACGCTCGCCGGAGCATTGGTCGCCACCGCGAGCGGAGCGATCTATGGCACGCGGCAGGGTGGTTCGGACGTCTTCCGTTTGAGTGAGACCGGGTCGCTGGACACCACCTTCGGCAACACTGGATTCCTCGCGGTCCCGAAGCCAGCCGACGCCGTCGAGGCGGAGCTGAATGGCTTCCGGCTCGACAGCAAGGGTCGCATCGTCGGCATTGGTAAGACCGACTTCGACGACACGGTGGGTGGAGTCGTCGTCCGCCTCGACGGCGACAAGTTCGATACGACGTTCGGGCCAGACCACAATGGGATGGCCTACGTCAAAGGCAGCCACGACCTTCAGTACCTGAACGCCGTCGTCGACGAGACCGACGGGATCATCGCCGCATCCAACGAGCAGCGCTCCCCGACCGACACCCGCGTCGTGCTCACTCGCTTCGTCGACGGCACCGTCGACTCCATCTTCAGTCCCGGGGGAACGCGGTCCCTGCCTGCCATCGGCGGGATCGCCGACGTGCGCGGGCTCGTCCTTCAAGAGCAACGCGTCCTCGTGCTGCTCTTCGTGCAACTCGACGGCAAGTTCCACCCGATCCTCGCTCGCTTGTGGCGCTGAGCCCCGAGCACGTGCTTTCCGACGAACAAGCTGAGCCCGCCGGCCTCTGCGCGGCTACCAGCGGTTGCACGTCCTCGAGGCGAGCACCGGGCTCACGATCGTGTCGCAACGCACGCGCACGCTCTTCAGCATCCACTCGACGCTCGGCTTCGCGCGCTCGAAGGCGTCTTTCGCGCCGCCGGCCTCGACGAGGAAGAGCTTCTCTTGCGCCGGATAGATCGTGACCCAGTAGGCGAACGGCTTGTCGCCCTCGTCGTGTCCGAACTTCAGCAGCTTGCCCTTCGTGCCGTCGCGTGACTCCACGTCGACGCTGTCGAGCAGCGCATAGCCCGAGACATCGCGGAGCTGGAGCGTGATCGCTTGCGTCCAAAACGCGAGATCGCCGCGCTTCTCGTCCTCGACGACGCGAACGGCGACGACGACGCCCTCCGGGCTCGTGGCGCGGTACTCGTACGAGGTCTGGTTCTCCAGCGGGACGAAGCCCGGCGCGGTCTTGACGTCGAACGGCCGGCCGCAGGCGCTGGCAGCGAAGGCGAGCACGGCGATGGAGAGGACGGCGAGCGCGCGTTTCATTTTTCCTCGTAGAGCGAGAGGAGCGACGGGAGGTTCAACGCCTGGAGCCACGGGAACGGGAGGCGCGCTCGGGCGGCGACGATCTGGGCATTTCGCGGCTCGAAGATGACGGTGATCGTCGAGAAGGCGATGCGGTCCTTCAGGACCTTCATGCGTCCTTCGAGGCGTTCGAGCTCCTCCGTCACGCGATGGAGCTCCTTCTCGATCTCGAGCGCGTCCTTCACGCTCGCCCTGGTGAGCAGGTCGGTGAGCCGCCGCTGCATGGCACGCGCGTTCTTGATCCGGATCTCGAGGTCGACGTGCTCATCGGTCACGTCTTCGGCCTGGATCTCGCGATGGAGGACGTCGCCGATCCCGTTGACTGCCGCGAGCATCGCCTCGAACCGCCCACGCGGGACGCGCACGGTGATCTCGCGATCCTTCTTGTGTCCGAGATAGCCGCCATTGTCGCGCGCGATCTTCTCGACCGCGTCGAGGCCCCGGTTGACCTCGTAGACGGCCATCGTGAAACGCGCGGTGTAGATGACGAGGTCGCGGTTCTTCGCGGGCTCCGTCGTCGGATCCGCTTTCTCGGGCTTCATCGCAGCCGACGGCTCCGCGGCCTGCGGGGGTTGCGGCGGGGGCGGCGGCGGGGCCGGAGCGGGGGCGCCGCCCGCGCTGTCGCTGTCGGTCGCCGACGACGCCTCGAGCGCCTCCTCGCGGGCCGCGACCGCTTGGCCTCTCAGCACAGTGTCCCGCGGGGCAGCCTCGATCCGCCTCTCCCCCGCAGTGGCAGCGGGGGACGGATAGGCGACGTAGCCGCCCGTCGAGGGAGACTGGGGGGCCGACTTGCCGTCGTAGCCGCCGCCGCAACCGACGACAGAAGAGAGCGCGACGAGCCCGAGCGCTGTGAATCGTGACCTCATGACACCTCCGAAGCCGACGACGGAGGAAACGCCCCGCCAAGGTCGACCTTACACGCGTCCCGCGATTCGGCTTTGGCCGGCGCCCGAGAAAGCTGGACCGGCGGGCCGACCGGCGGGCCCCGCTTGCGAAGAGGGGGTCGGCTGGGGTAATGAAGCTGCCCCTTTTGCCGCGCGAGTGATCTCGCGCACCCTCAGGAGAAAGCCATGAAGAGCCCCATCGCAGCAGTGAAGGAGTCGTTCGGTGACAAGGCGAAGCTCGTCGCCGAGCTCGAGAAGTTCGCGAAGAGCGACGACCTCTGGGTCTCGCGCCTGAACGCCAAGAAGGGCCTCGCCCACGTCTCCAACGCGAAGCTCCTCCGGCTCCACACGACCTTCACCGCGGTGAAGGAGAAGTTCGGCACGCGCGCGAAGCTCATCGACGCGATCGCGGAGATCGAGAAGCGCTCGAAGGACGAGGGCTACAAGACCCGCCTCGGCGCGTACCCCGTACCGCGCCTCTGGGACATGTACCAGTCGGCCTCGAAGCGCACCGCCTCGGCCGCCAAGAAGGCGGCGGCAGCGGCAGCGCCGAAGAAGGCCACCGAGAAGAAGGCCCCCGCGAAGAAGGCCGCCAAGAAGGCCTGACGCTTACGCAGCCCGTTCGTTCGTTCGAGCGACCGGGAACGCAGACGGCCGCGTTCGTTGCACGAGCGCGGCCGTTTCGCATTTGGGACTCTCGACGCACACGCTTTAGGTAGGCTGCTGGGCTCGAAACACGACCGTTGCCGTCGCGCTCGGCGGCTTCATCACCCGTCCGGCGCCTTGTAGCCAGACGCCGCTTCCGAGGATCGAGTCATGCCCGAAGTCACGCTCCGCCACGAGATCGACACCGACGAGGACACCTTCTGGACGAAGATCGTGTTCGACGAGGCCTTCAACAAGAAGCTCTTCGAAGGAGCGCTCAAGTTCCCGGGTTGGAAGGTCCTCGACTCGAAGGAGGACGACGCGAAGATCGTCCGCCGTATCCAGGTCGATCCGCCCGTCGGCGACCTTCCCGGACCGGTGAAGAAGGTGATCGGCGACCGCCTCGCGTACACGGAGGAGGGCACGTTCGACAAGGCGGCGAAGCGCTACTCGTTCAAGGTCACGCCGAGCACGATGGCCGACAAGACGAAGGTGAACGGCGAGCTCTGGATCGAGAAGATCAGCGACAAGAAGATCCGCCGCATGTGCCGCATCTCCGTCGAGGTGAAGGTCTTCATGGTCGGCGGCATGGTCGAGGACCGCATCATGGCGGACCTCCGATCGTCGTACGACAACAGCACGGCGTTCACGAACCAGTTCATCAAAGAGGCCGGTCTGTAGGCCGCGGGAAGCTCGCCCCCGCACGTTCGGGCAGCGAGCTCCTGGCGATACCGAAGGCGGCCTCGCGCCGCCTTCGACGACCTGACCGCGTGAGCAGAGTCGGCGCGGCTGGGCCGATGCGGGCGGCCGACCGCTCCGCCCAAGCGATCCCGCGAAGCGATAAAACGTCGCGATGACGGCAGGTTGGCACCGTTTACGGTTCTTTACCGGCCGGGACGAATCAGAAGCGGCCCTCCACGCGTCATACTCGCGTGGAGGTCACTGGATGAAGCTCGTTCGAAGCATCGCATTCTCTCTCTCGGTCGCCGGCATCTCCGTGGCCGCAGTCGCGTGTGGCGGCTCCGTCGAGCACTCGCCCCAGACGAGCGCGAGCGCGGCGACGAAGGCGCCGATCGGCACGAACACCCATGGCTTCGTGAAGCTGGTCGGCGACGCCCTCGGTGAGGTCCCACTCCGTCCCGAGCAGCGCACCGAGATCGAGAAGCTCGCCTCGGAGGCGCAGGCGCGCCACGCCCCGATGGCCGACGCGCACAAGGACCTGATGCTCGCCTTCGCCGACCAGCTGGAGAAGGGCTCGATCGACAAGACGGCCCTCCAGCCGAAGCTCGACAAGGTGAAGGCCGACCTGGAGAAGATCCGCGCCGATGACCGCGCGGCGCTCACGAAGCTGCACGGGCTCCTCGACGCCGAGCAGCGCAACGCCTTCGTCGACGCGCTCGAGAAGCAGATGAAGGGCAAGCGCGGCGAGCGTGCCGAGCACATGAAGGGCGGCTTCGGAAAGCTGAAGCAGCTCGCCGACGACCTGAAGCTCACCGACGATCAGAGGACCCAGATCCGGGAAGCGATGCGCGAGGCCCACAAGGAAGGCCGCGGCCACAAGGGCGGCAACGAAGGCTGGCGGCACCGCGCGCGCGGCGAGCACGGTCCGTCGCACGCGGAGGGGAAGCGCGGCGGACACCATGGCAAGCGGGCGATCGAGGCTTTCCGCGAGGAGAAGCTCGATCTCGACAAGCTCGCGCCGGCCCATGGCGCGCAGGCGCGCTTCGGCGCCGATCGCATGACCGGCCTCGCGGAGAAGATCCTCCCGATTCTCACGCCCGAGCAGCGCAAGATCGCGGCCGACAAGGTCCGCTCGATGGCCGCGAGCGGCGACGCGACGCTCCTCGGTCACTGAACGCCAACGTCGTCCCCAAAGGGCCACCATCGCGGTACGCGAGCTGCTGGGCAAGGCACCGCTCGGGAGCTCGCCGCCCGTTCCGCTAATCGGGACTCTTCGGGGACATCGAGCTCGCCGAAGAATACCTATCCCGATACGACCACGTCCCGACGCGGAGAAGGATCGCGGCTCGACACTGGAGGTGCGAATCTCCAAAACGTGCTTATCGGTCGAATCGTCAAACCCATCCGCCGGTGCTAAAGTACCGACGAATGGGCACGAGGGGCACGCGGCTTCGGTCGAGCAACCGACGGCTCTGCCGCCGGCCACGGGCTCCGCTCTCGGGCGTTCCGACGGACACGGCCTCCTACGGCCCATGCCTCCGATGACCTCGGATCACGAGCTGTCGAAGGCCGATCTCCTTCGTGTGGTCGACGCCGTTCGCGAGATGAGTCATGCCACCTCGAGCGGTGACCACCATGAGATGCTCGTGCTCGCGCTCCGCGTTGCGATCCGGGTCACCGAGAGTGACGGCGCCGTCGTCTACCGCCTGAACGAAGCGGGGGACGAGCTGACCCGAGTCGTCTCCGAACCGCACTACGACCAGCTCCAGGATTCGTTCGGTCGAATGCGCGTGGACAGGACGTGGACCGGCAAGAGCACCTCGAGGGCCCGAGCCTCGGCAACGCCGGTAGCGAACCTCCCCCCGGCGGCGCAACAAGTGCTGCTAGCGGTGGGCTTCGTTCACGTCGCCACTGTGCCGCTCTACGTACGCGGCCTGCCCATCGGCACGGTGAACCTGTCGCGCCGCCGTGACGAGCCGTACACCCAGCGCGAGCTTCGTATCACCGAGATCCTCTCGGATTTGCTCGTCGTGCACGTCGAGAACGCGCGCCTGTTCGCGGATGCGAACGCCCGGCTCGACGAGATGCGCATGCTTCTAGAGGTCGCACGGTCCGTAACCGCTTCGCACTCGCTGGCCGAGCGCCTCGAGACTTCGGCCGACATCCTCGCGCGAATGCTCGGCGCATCGAACGCGATCATCGCTCTCGTCGAAGACGAAGAAGACGTGCTTCGGGGAGTCGCAAGCGCGAATGCGGAGCTGCGGGACTTCGTCCGAACCATCCGCATTCCGATAGCTGCCACTTCCGCTGCTGCTCGAGCAGTGAGGACGATGAAGACGGTGCTGGTCGCCGACGTCGAACACTCGAGCGAAGCCCGGAGTGATCTCGTCCAGCGCTTCGGGCAGAAGAGCCTCGTCGCGCTGCCCCTGATCGCGCATGGCAACGCGATTGGGGTCGTCGTGATCGACGACACTCATGGCGCGCGCGTCTGGGAAGCAGCGGAAATCCAACGTGGCGAGCTCATCGCGGTACAGGTGGCGACGGCCGTGGCGAACGCGCGCCTGTTCGAGAAGGTGAAGCAAAGCTACGAGCAGCTGGCACTGGCTCAGGAGGAGCTCGTCAAGCAGGAGAAGCTCGCGGCGCTGGGACAGCTCGCGGCGACGCTGGCGCACGAGGTACGTAACCCCCTGGGGGTTCTCTTCAACTCGCTCGGCACCCTGACCAAGCTGTTACCGAGGACCGGTGACGTCGCCTTGCTCCTCTCGATCATGGGTGAGGAGAGCCGGCGGCTCGACAGGCTCATGCGGGATCTGCTCGACTTCGCGCGCCCCGTCAGGCCCTCGATCGAGCCACACTCGCTCGCGGAGGAGATCGACGGGGCACTCCGCGCGGCCGTCCAGCAGCTCGGTCCCGATTGCGCGTCCTTCTCCTCCGAAGTGCCGTCCGATCTCCCGCGCATCAGCTTCGATCAGGCGATGATGCGCCAAGCCCTCGTGAATCTCCTCACCAACGGTGCACAGGCCGCCGGTGTCGGCGGCTCCGTGGTAATCCGCGTGGCGATCGAGTCGGGGAAGCGAGGCCCGCTCGCGCGAATCGAGGTCTCGGACACCGGCCCCGGAATTCCCTCCGACCTCGCAGAGCGCGTGTTCGAGCCGTTCTTCACCACCAAGGCCATGGGAACGGGTCTTGGGCTTTCGATCGTGAAGAGCATCATCGAGGCCCATGGAGGCTGGATCGAGTTCACCTCCGATACCGCAACTGGGACGTGCGCAAGATTGCGCCTCCCGCTCGAGCGCAGGGGCGGCCCGTGAGCGCGATTCCCTTGCGCCGATCTCGAATCGAGAGAGACGGTATCCAGACCATGCCGACTGGTCACAGCACCGACCATCGCCATTGTCGTCTGGCAATGGCGTGACGCAGCCCGCCTATACCCATTATCACTCGAGACGAGACGCGGCGCGTCGATCGACTTCGACCGCCGCCCCACTCCCGTCCTGACAAGTCTGTAGGGCCCGCTCGAGAGTCATCCACTACGGGGGCTCGCGGAGGATCGGAGCTCACGAAGACGCGTGACGCGATCGGAGCACTGCTGCCCATCGCCGCAGAGAGCTGTACCATCGATGCCGACTGCGTCCGTCATCGACACGACACGCCCACCGCTTCGCGCCTTCGCGCGGGCAGGAGACCAATCACCATGACGACCGTGCGCATCTCGCCCTCTCGCGTCTTCGCTGTCCTTCCTCTGTTCGCCATCGCATGCAGCGACGGCGCTCGCACCGACATTGCTGGGAACGAAGGCTCTGAAATTCACGCGAGCACATCTCAAGCAATCGGGACCAATCCGCTTGGCGTAAAGACAGAAGAGATCTGCTTCACGGTTCACAATCCCGGAGATCCAAATCCGACTTCCGTGACGGGGACTCGATTCAGTCAGCGCAGCTTCAATGCGGTCAAGCCGAACAACCGCGTCATCCTGCTTTCGCACGGCGCGGTCGAGACGCGCGAGATCTTCGACGGTGGCAAGGCGGGTATCGACGTCGACTCGTCGTTTGCCCGACGCCTCGCGAAGAACGGGTACATGGTCGTCACGATCGACCGGGCGGGTTACGGCGACAGCCCGTACGTGCGCGGCCCCGGCGCCGGCTTCTCGCTCAACTTCAACAGCTATGTGGAGATGACGCACGAGATCATCACGCAGTTGCACGCGGGCACGTACACGAAGAAGGTCGGCTCGAGCTGCGGCACCGGACCGAGCGTGGGCCTCGCGTCGACGAGCGTCATCCTGGGCGGACACAGCATCGGCGGTGGAGAGTCGATGCTCTACGCCACTCGCTACCACGACATCGACGGGCTGATCTCGTTCGCGTGGAACAACACCGGCGCGGCATCGGTTCCGGGCGGTTTCTTCACCAACTGGATCGTGCCGCAGCTCCAGCAAGGCAAAGACTACGTGACCTTCTTCCCGCCCGGAGCCTCGGGCGTATCCGATGCCTGCCTTCTCGGCTTCTTCTCCCAGCCGCTCGCGCAGACGGCGGTCGCTCCGGTGGTCCCGGCCATGGAATGCGCGAACGCGAATCTCGGCAAGTCACCGAGCGGTGAGCTCGCCGGCACCCCTGCGCTCCGCCAGGCAAACATCGCCGCGCTCGGTGGTGTCGGACCGACGCCGACCCTGCTCACGTTCGCCGAGCTCGACACGATGGTTGCCGGAGCCAACAACCCCGCAGGCGATCCGGACCACTCCGGTCAAGAGGTCGCGCTCTGGCAGCAGAGCTGCAACTGCGACGTCAGCTCGTACACGCAGCCGACCGCAGGACACGCCATGTTCGCCCACGAGACGATGCCAGCCTTGGTCGACAACGTCGTGAGCTGGCTCCACGACCGCAACCTCGGTCCCCGCTGAACGGGCCTCGAGAGCGATCCTCGCCGCCGTGACCAGAACGAGGGCCGACGGGACGGCGCCCTGGATGCAGGCGTCCCGTCGAGCCGTCCTCGCGTCACCGCTCTTCCGGCCTCTGGGCGTCACCGTCGACATAGGAGACGCCAGAGCTCGGATCCCGGCTGAGCCTCTTCAGGCTTTCGTTGACGTCGACCGCGTACCACTCGGTCAGGCCGCAGCCGGCGCAGATCCAGACCTCGAAGCGGCCGTGCTCCTGCCTCTTGCCCCATGCGTGCGTCGCGGTATCCCCCAACTCGGACCGGCAGACGACCGGGAGCGTGTACATGGCGTTGCGCGAGTCGAACTGCGGGAGCATCACCGGGTCGATGCGCCAGAGCTTGCGCGATTCGCATGACCTGCAACGAAGCGTGGTTCGCATGACCACGAAGGATAGAACCGAGCTCCGCCTCCGCCGCGGGAATCGGACCGCCGAGCCTCGGCCGGGTGCGATGGTCGTCCCGCTAACGCACGGACGCGGAGTTCGCCTATAGGTGGCCCATGGCAATCACGACGGCGGGGCGCCGTCTCGGCGTCCTCGCTGCGGCTTGGGCGATCTGCAGGAAAGACGTCCGCATCGAGCTCCGGACGCGTGAGATCCTCGCGACCGCGGGCGTGTTCGCGATCGTCGTCGGCGTGCTCGCGAGCATGACGTACTTCGTCCACCCGAAGTACAACCGTGCGACCGCCGCGGGGACGATCTGGCTCGCCGTCTTCTTCGCGTCGGTGCTCTCGTTCAGCCGCATCTGGCAGCGAGAGCGCGACGAGTCGGCGCTGACAGCGCTGCTCGTCTCGCCGATCGCGCGCGCGTCGATCTTCCTCGGCAAGGCGCTGGCGACGTTCGGGACGATCCTCATCGTCGAGCTACCGCTGATCGCGCTGTCGATGTTCCTCTTTGCCATCGACTTCACCCCTCCCGGCGATGCGATGAGGGACCCGCGGGCGGTGCACGATCCCGCGATCGTCCACGCGCTCGCGTTCGGCGCGCTCATGATCATGGGGACGGCTGCGCTCGCGCTGATCGGCACGCTCTTCGGCGTGATGACGGTCCGGACACGCGCGCGCGATCTCGTCCTCGCGATCGTCCTCTTCCCGCTCCTCTCGCCGGTGCTCGTCTGCGGCGTGGCGGGCACCCGGAACGCGTTCGAGACGCAGCCGTTCGACGACTACAGCGGCTTTCTCGCGCTGATGGGGCTGTTCGTCTTCGTGGGGCTCACGATGGGGATCGCCCTCTTCGGCGCCCTCGTCGACGAGTAGCGCCCGCTCACGCGACTGCGTCGTCGAGCAGGCGCTCGATCTCGCGCAGGGTCGTGACGTCGTCGCCGACCATCTCCTTCATCGACTGGATGCGACCGGCGACGACGCGCGCGATCCGATCCTCGATCGTGTCGTCCGCGTATGCCCAGTAGACCTGGGCGAACCGACCGTCGCGATGGCAGCGGCCTTCGATCTGCGCCATCTGGATCGCCGACCAGCGGAGATCGTGGATGACCTCCGAGCGCGGGATGTCCACGTGCTCGCCTTGATGGAGCGAGATCCCCTCCTCGACCGTGAAGAGGACGACCGGCGCCTTGCCACGCTGGAAGCGGAGGCGCTCCTCTTCTCGCGCGCTCGCAGACAGGCCGCCGTGGATCTCGGCGCAGGCGACACCGTCGGCCTGGAGCGCGTCGCGGATCGCGTTGAGCGTCTCGGTGAACGCCACCGAGACGGCGACCTGATGGCCGTTCGCGATCAGATCCTGAACGAGCTCCACCGTCCCCGGCGCGCGGATGAGCGAGCTCTTCTGGCGGAGGCGGAGCGTCGCCGCGAGCGCCGACTTCGGATCGCGCCCGCGCGGCGCGAGCTCCATGTCCTTGCGGAACTTCGTCCACGCCTCGAGGTAGAGCGAGCGCGCTTCGCCCGCGAGCTCGATCGGCGTGAGCATGCGGTTGATCTCGGGCCAACCGGCGATGTCCTCCGGACGTCGGCGGACCCCGGCGGGCGGCGCGCCGCGCGGCGCATCGAAGAGAAGCGCCCGCATCTTCGCGCAATCGCCGGCGTCACCGCGCCACTCCCAGCGGCCGAACGTACCGCGCGTGAGGCCGAGCCCCTGGCCCTGGCACCACGCTTCGAAGTCCTTGAGGTCGGCCGCCCGACTCCCGGTCACGCTCGCGAGGAGCGGAGCGAGGTACGAGAGCTCGAGCGGGTTCTGGCCCGCGGTCGCCGAGAGCCAGAGACAGAAGCCCGCGTTGGCGACGAGCTTCGCCGCGAGCTTCGACCGCGCCGACGTCGGGTTCTTGCAGCGATGGCTCTCGTCCCAGACGATGACGTCGAACTCGGGGGCGCTTCCCGCGCGGGCGAGGCCCTTCTTCGAGCGGACCTTCTTCCTCGCTTCGGCGCTGATCTCGAAGAGCTTGCCGAGACGATCGTAGTTGAGGAGGACCACGTCCTTGCCGGCGTCGCCCATCGCTTCGATCGTCCGCCGCCAGTGCGCGACCACGGCGAGCGGGCAGACGACGAGCACGCTCTCGACCGAAGACATCGAGCGGATCGCCTCCCAGGTCGTGATCGTCTTGCCGAGCCCGACGTCGTCGGCGAGGAGGAAGCCCGGCCGCTTGGCCGTGTGCGCGGCGAGGATGGCGCGCACGGCATCGCTCTGGTGCGACCGCAGCTTGATCGCTCCTTGCGGCTTCGACGCGCGCGCCGCGACGCCGTCGAGCCCTCGCTGCACCCGCGCTTCCCACGAGTAGCTCGCGGGCACGAACGCCGCGAGCGAGGCGGGGAGCTCATCCCCACGCCAGACGAAGACGCTCTTGTCCGCATCCCATCGCGCGCCGGCCGCGGTGGCGACCCCTCGCATCGCGAACGACACGTCGAGGACGAACGCCTTGCCCGACGCCGCCGGCACGACGCGCGAGGCCGGCGGCCGTGATGAGAGGGTCCGCTTCGCACGCATGATCGCCATCGAGACCGGTCTACTCGATCTCGCGTCCGGTCGCCGAGTTTCACGCGAACCCGTCCACGCGCAGCGTGGCTCGCAGAGGACGCGAGGACGCTCATCGCTTGCTCCTCGAGGCTCGCTTCGCCGGCTTCTTCGTGTCGTCGCTCGTGGCTCCGCGCCCGCCTTCGGTCGAGGCACCGACGAGGCGGAGCGCCATGTCTCCGTACTGGAAGACGATCTCGTCCTCCGAGAGCGGGCCGTCGGGCCGGTACCACATCGATACGCCGATCCCCATCTGCAGGATCGCGTAGGCCGACAGGAGCGGAGAGCGCGTCGAGAAGACGCCCTCCTCGACGCCGCGCTCGATGAGCGCCACGAACATCCGCGAGTACTCGCGGCGAAGGTTCGAGATCGCGCTCCGGTGCGGCTCTTCGAGGGCGGGGATCTCGTGGTTGCCGATGCGGACCTCGCGCGGATGGCGTGCGTGATAGCGAACGTGGGCCTCCGCGCCCCGCCGCAGCATCTGGACCGTGTCGTCCGTGCCCGTCATCGCCGAGCGCACGACCTTGAGGAGGTCGTTCATGGTCTCGACCATGACGTCACGCAGGATCTCCTGCTTCGCCGAGACGTGGTTGTAGAGGCTCGGCGCGCGGAGGTGCAGGGCCGCGGCGATGTCCTTCATCGAGGTGCCGTGGTAGCCGCGGTCGGCGAAGAGGGTGAGGGCCGCTTCGTGCACGTCGATGCTCCGCTCGCTGCGTGTCCGGACCGCTCGAGCTGCGCTGTCGTTCTTTGACATGAGCTCCCCATTTTTCGCATCCGAGACCCGCCTCGGCAACCGATTTTCACGATCGACATCGAACATACGAACGCTCGTTCGCCCCATCGACCCATCGCATCGCGGAACAAACAGCTTGCCCCGTTCGATACATGGGTCATGGTGACGATACGAACTAATAGTCGTTCGTATCGCCGCGCACAAAGTCAGCAGGAGGCTTCATGACTCAACTGTCCGTTTCGAAGTTGCTCGAAGGTCTTCCGACGAACTGGGGTCGCTGGGGAAAGGACGACGAGATCGGCGGTCTCAACTTCCTCACCCAAGAAGAGGTCGCGCGGGGGCTGGCGTCGATCAAGTCGCACAAGACCTTCGCGCTCTCGGTGGTCGTCAACTCACCGAAGGGAGATCCCGTCTGGCCGGGCCGAAGCGGCGCAGTGAAGCTCATGACCCAGGACAAGGGGAGCTACCTCTCGGGCAAGCTGCAGGCTCTACCGGGCGGCCTCGAATACGCCGACGACTACATCACGATGTTCCTCCAGGGCTCGACGCAGTTCGACGGCCTCGGCCACACCTGGTACGACGACAAGCTCTACAACGGCTTCGACGCGCACACGACGCTCGCCGGCCTCGACAAGGCGAGCGTGCTGCCGCTCGCGGAGCACACGGCCTCCGGCCACGCGGTCCTCCTCGACATCGCGCGCTTCCGCGGGAAGTCGCGCCTCGATCGCGGCGAGCTCATCACGCTGAAGGATCTGCTCGAATGCGCGGCAAAGCAGGGCACGAAGATCGAGAAGCACGACATCCTTCTCATCCGCACGGGCTGGCTCAACCTCTTCTACGACGAGGGACCGGCGAAGTTCTACGAGCCCCCGTTCGTCGAGCCCGGCCTCGTGTTCTCGCGCGAGCTCGTCGAGTGGTTCCACGACATGGAGATCCCGCTCTTCGGCACGGACACCATCGCGAACGAGGTCACGGTCGATCCCGAGACGGGCATCGTGCTCCCGCTGCACAGCGCGCTGATGCGCAACCTCGGCGTCGTCTTCAACGAGATCCTCTGGCTCGAGGAGCTCGCCAAGGACTGCGCGCAGGACGGCCGCTACGACTTCTTCTACACCGCCGCGCCGCTCAAGATCTTCCGAGGCACGGGCGCCCCCGTGAACCCGATCGTCATCAAGTGAGGGCCGGCATGGCGTCCACCGAGAAGAATGCCGCGAAGCCCTGGCTATCGCTCTACTCCCCGTGGGTACCGGAGTCGCTCCCCCTCCCGACGACGAGCATGATCGACGTCTTCGAGGCCACGGCCGCGAAGTCGCCGAACGCGCCCGCAATCCACTACTTCGATCGCACCATCAGCTACGGGGAGCTCGACGATCTCGCGACCCGCTTCGCGACGCTGCTCGCGTCGTGGGGCGTCGGACATGGCGACCGTGTCGCGCTCTACCTCCAGAACGTCCCGCAATACGTGGCCGCTCTCTACGGCCTCTGGAAGCGCGGCGCCATCGCCGTCCCGCTCAACCCGATGTTCAAGGACAAGGAGCTCGCGTACCACCTCGAGGACTCCGGCGCGCGCGTCCTCGTCGCGCACGAGTCGCTCTACGACACGGTCGCGCGCGATGTCGTTCCGCGGACAAAGGTCGAGCACGTGGTCACGACCTCCGAGGTCGACCTCCTCGGCTCGGAGGCGCCGCCGGCGTGCTTCGCGGCGAGCAAGAAGCTCGACGCGAAGGCCCTCGGGACCGTCGACTTCGTCCGCGCGCTCGCGGAGGTCACGCCCGATCCCGCAGCGCGCGTGACGGTCATGCCCGGTGACCTCGCCTCGCTCGGCTACACGTCCGGTACGACCGGGCAAGCGAAGGGCGCGAAGACCACACACTCGAACATCGCGTACAACGGCAACTTCTACCGGACGTGGATGCGCCTGGACGAGAAGGACGGTGTCCTCGGCGTCGCCCCGCTCTTCCACATCACCGGAATGGTCGGGCACATCGCCGCCGCCGCGACGGCGGGCTGTCCCCTCATCCTCGGCTATCGCTTCGATGCCGAGCAGACGCTGCGTCTCACCGAGCGTTGGCGGCCGACGATGACGGTCGGATCGATCACCGTGTTCCTGGCGCTCATGAACCACCCGGCAACCTCGAAGAGCGCCTTGTCCTCGCTCACGAAGGTCTACAGCGGCGGCGCGCCGGTCGCGCCGATCATCGCCGACCGCTTCGAGGCGGAGCTCGGCATCTACATCCACAACATCTACGGCCTCACCGAGTCGACCTCTCCGACGCACGCGGTCCCGCTCGGCGCCCGCGCGCCGGTGGACCCGCTGACGGGCGCGCTCTCGGTCGGCGTCCCGATCCCCGGTTGCGAGGTGAAGCTCGTCGACCTCGAGGACCCGACGAAGGAGGCGTCGGCCGGCGAGGCCGGGGAGATCGCCGACCGGGGCCCGATGATCTTCACGGGCTACTGGAACAAGCCGGAGGCGACCCAGAACGCGTTCCGCGACGGGTTCTTCGTCACGGGCGACGTCGCGACTCGGAACGAGGACGGCTACTACTTCGTCGTCGATCGGAAGAAGGACATGATCATCGTGTCCGGCTTCAAGGTCTGGCCGCGCGAGGTCGAAGACACTCTCTACGGACACGCTGCCGTGAGAGAGGCGGCCGTCATCGGCGTGCAAGACGCCTACCGCGGCGAGACGGTCAAGGCGTTCGTCTCGCTCAAGCCCGGCGCGAACGCGACCGCGGAGGAGCTGATCGAGTTCTGCAAGTCCAAGATTGCAGCATACAAGTACCCGCGAGTCGTCGAGCTCGTCGACGAGGTGCCGAAGACCGTGACGGGCAAGTTCCTCCGCCGCGTGCTTCGCGATCGTGACCGAGCCCCTGCTCCGTCACAGGCGGGATCCAACCCCGGAAAGGTCTGAGGAATGTCGAGCATCACTGCCGAGAGGTCCGAGCGAGCGAAAGACCTCGAGAAGCGCGTGGCGGCGTTCGTCGCCGAGCACGTCTACCCCGCCGAGGCCGTCTTCGAACGCCAGCTCTCGGAGGCGAAGACGCGCTGGGCCGTGCCCCCCATCATGGAGGAGCTGAAGCGGAAGGCGCGCGCCGCCGGGCTCTGGAACCTGTTTCTGCCTCATCATGAGGGAGGAGCCATCAGCGAGCAGATGGGAGCCGGGCTCACGAACCTCGAGTACGCGCCGCTCTGCGAGATCATGGGCGGCTCGCCGATCGCCCCCGAGGTCTTCAACTGCAACGCGCCCGACACCGGCAACATGGAGGTGCTCGCCCGCTACGGGACGGACGCGCAGAAGAAGCAGTGGCTCGAGCCGCTCCTCGCCGGCGAGATCCGCTCCTGCTTCGCGATGACCGAGCCCGAGGTCGCCTCGTCGGACGCGACGAACATCGCCTGCTCGATCCGGAGCGACGGCGACTCCTACGTGATCGACGGGCGAAAGTGGTGGACGAGCGGCGCGCTCGATCCACGCTGCAAGATCGCCATCCTCATGGGCAAGACGGACCCGAGCGCTCCTCGGCACGCGCAGCAGTCGATGGTGCTCGTCCCGATGGACACGCCGGGCGTCGAGGTCCACCGGGCGCTCACCGTCTTCGGCTACGACGACGCTCCTCACGGCCACGCCGAGGTCTCCTTCACGGGCGTCCGCGTCCCGAAGGCGAACATCCTCCTCGGCGAGGGGCGCGGCTTCGAGATCGCCCAGGGTCGGCTCGGGCCGGGGCGCATCCACCACTGCATGCGCCTCATCGGCCTCGCCGAGCGGGCGCTCGCGTTCATGTGCAAGCGCGCGCGTGAGCGCGTCGCGTTCGGCAAGCCGCTCGCCGAGCAGGGCGCATTGCGCCACGAGATCGCCCGGAGCCGCATCGAGATCGATCAGGCACGGCTCCTCACGCTCGACGCCGCGCACACGATGGATGTCCACGGCAACAAGGTGGCGAAGAAGGCGATCGCGATGATCAAGGTCGTCGCGCCGAACATGGCGCTCGGAGTCATCGATCGGGCGATCCAGGTCCACGGCGGCGGCGGCGTCTCGCAGGACTTCCCGCTCGCCTATGCGTGGGCCTGCGCGCGCACGCTCCGGCTGGCCGACGGTCCGGACGAGGTCCACCTCGAGGCAATCGCCAAGCAGGAGCTCGACGAGCAGCGCGCTCGTCCCGCAGCAGGGATCGCATGACACTACCCCGAGAACGATCGGGGGCGAGCGAGACACGCGTGACGGGCGAGGTGACGGACGTACGCGCCGCGCACCGATTCGACGAGGACGAGCTCGCGCGCTGGCTCGAGGGCCGGCTCGAGGGCGCCGAGCGAGGCCTCTCGGTCCGTCAGTTCGAAGGAGGGCAGTCGAACCCCACCTTCCTGCTCGAGACCGATCGCGGGCGCTGGGTCCTCCGGAAGAAGCCCGGAGGACCGCTGCTCGCGTCGGCCCACATGGTCGAGCGCGAGCAGCGCATCCTCCGCGCCCTCGCGGGCACCGGCGTTCCCGTGCCCGAAGTCCCGCTCTTCTGTGACGACGAGTCCGTCATCGGGACGCCGTTCTTCGTGATGGCATACGTCGACGGCCGCATCTCGCGCGACCCGAGCTTGCCTTGGGCGTCGCGGTCGGAGCGGACGGAGGTCTACCTCTCCGCCGTCGAGACGCTCGCGAAGGTGCACGACGTCGACTGGGCATCGCGCGGCCTCGCCGACTACGGCAAGCCGAGCGCCTATCTCGAGCGTCAGATCGGCCGGTGGTCGAAGCAGTACCGCGACTCGAAGGGGCGCGAGATCCCGGCGATGGACTGGCTCATGGGCTTCCTGCCGGAGCATCGGCCCGAGGAAGGCGCGGTCACGATCGCGCACGGCGACTATCGCCTCGACAACCTGATCCTGCACCCGACCGAGCCTCGCGTCGTCGCCGTGCTCGACTGGGAGCTGTCGACGCTCGGCGATCCGCTCACCGACCTCGCCTACTTCTGCGTGCCTCATCACATGCCACGAAGCGATCAGGGACTTCGCGGCCTCGTCGGCTACGACCTCGATGCGCTCGGGATCCCTTCGCAGGAGACCATCGTCGAGACCTACTGCAGCCGGCGCGGGATCGCGCCGCCATCGCCTCGGGTCTTCGCGTTCTATCTCTCCTTCAGCATGTTCCGACTCGCCGCGATCCTCACGGGCATCGACGCTCGGCTCCGACAAGGGAATGCGAGCTCCGAGAGCGCGCAGAGCTTCGCCTCGCAGACCGAGCTCTTCGCGGAGACGGCGAAGCGAATCGCGGAGGGCGCGTGAGGTCGGCCACGCCGGTCAATCCGCGTTACGTGGAGGACGTCACGGCCGTCGTCGGAACGACGCCCGCGATGCGCTTCTACGGCTTCGAGCTCGTCCGCGTCGGTCCCGGCATCGTGGAGCTCGCGCTCGACTTTCGAGAGCCCCTCACGGCGGTCCCGGGCACCTTCCAGGGGACCATCCAGGGCGCGATCGCCGACTTCGCCGGTACCCTCGCCGCCCTGACGCTCTGCGAGCAGGGCTCGAAGGTCGCGACCATCGACTATACGCTCAAGTTCATGGAGCCCGCGAAGGGAGCGCGACTCTTCGGGCGCGGCCGCGTGCTGCGTCCCGGCAAGTCGCTCACGTTCTGCGCAGCCGACGTGTTCGTGGAACGAGACGGTCAGGAGAGGCACTGCGCGGCGTGCCTCCTCACCACACGGAACTTCGCGCCATGACGAACGACGTTCGCGCCGTGCTCTTCGACTTCGGGGGCGTGATCCTGTCGAGCCCCATCGAAGGCTTCTTGGCCTACGAGGCGGCGGCGGGCCTGCCGCGCGGCTTTCTCCAGAGCCTGAATGTCCGCGATCCCGATACGAACGCGTGGGCGTGCATGGAGCGGGGCGAGCTCTCCGAAGACGAATTCTACGCCCGCTTCGAGGCGGAGGCGCGCGCGCAGGGCGGCACGATCGACGCGCGCGAGGTCTTGCGACGGCTGACGGGACGCGTGAGGCCGGAGATGGTCGACGTCCTGCGCACGCTTCGCGCTCGCTACACGACGGTGTGCGTGACCAACAACATGCGCATCGGCTTCGGGACGGCGATGGCGAGCTCGCCGGAGCTCGCCGCCGAGATCGCGGACGTGATGGCGCTCTTCGAGCACGTCATCGAGTCCTGCAAGATCGGCGCGCGCAAGCCGGAGCGGCGATTCTTCGAGCACGCCTGCCAGGCCGCCGGCATCCCTCCCGAAGCTTGCGTCTTCCTCGACGATCTCGGGATGAACCTGAAGACGGCGCGCGCGATGGGCATGACGACGATCAAGGTCACCGCCCCCGCCGCTGCCATCGAGGAGCTCGAGCGCGTCCTCGGTCACCCGATTCGACCGGTCTGACTCCTCGCGTCAGGACGCGATCTGCTTCGCGACGAGCGCGGCGTGCGCGTCGATGGCCGCGGGATCGAACGGGACGCCGCACACCTCACCGGTCGTCCAGACCCCGTCGGTGATGCGACCGTCGTCGCTCTTCACCACGAAGCCACGCGGCTCGTGCACGACGCTGGCGCCGGCTTGCTGGCAGAGCTCGAACGCAGGCGAGCGCGGAGCATCGATGAGGACGACGTCGGCGTCGACCTCGCGCTCGCCCTTCGCCGTGCGGACGCGGACGCCCTTCGCGTAGTTGCTCCCGCGGATCGCGAGCGGGTCGCCATGGAGCACGGTGACCTCCGCGTGCGATCGCGCCGCACGCGCGAACGACTCGCCGAACGGCCCGCCGCCGCTCGGGACGACGACGGCGATCCGAGAGCCGACGAGCACGCCGCGAGACAGGAGCCACCCGGCGGCCCGCGCGCTCATCACGTTCGGCACGTCGTTGCCCTCGAACGGGAGCACTCCGTCGTGGCCGCCGCATGCGAGCACGAGCGCGCGCGCCTCGACGATCTCGGCGCCCTCCTCGCCCGCGACGAGAAGATCGCGGCCGTACACGGCGCCTGCGGTGGTGCGCGTTCGAAGACGGATCGATCCCGATGCGACCCCGGCATCGAACGCGCCGCGGATCGACTCGAACGTGCGAGCGTCTTCCTTTGCGAGCGCGGTCATGCCGCCGCCCGCCTCGAGCTGATCGTCGAGCACCTCGACGGCGCGCCCCGCCCGAGCGAGCCGAGCGGCCACGGCCATCCCGGACGGCCCGGCGCCGACGATGACGACGTCACCCGTGCGACGCGCGGCCTTGCGCGGCGGAGTGCTCTCGAGCGGGAGCTTGCCGAGCCCGGCGACGCGACGCGCGAAGCCCTGCATGATCGTCTGAATGCCGGGGATGCCGGCGAAGAGCTCGTGGTGGTTCATCCCATCCGGGAAGAACCAGTCCGTCATCCGCAGGAGGTCGGCATCGCGCGGACCGATGCGGTTCTGGGAGACGACGGACATCCCCTGCTCCGCGGGCACCAGGCACGTCATGACGTTCGGCGTCTCGTTCACACGCGCGAGGCAGCCGTCGCACGCACCACGCAGGCACGCCGGCCCGCGGGGACGGTGGAACTTCGGGCTCCGTGCGATCGTCGTCTTTCCCGCTGCGACGAGCGCGGCCGCGACAGGCTCGCCGCGCTCGGCAACGACCTCCTCGCCATCGAGCGTGAGCGTGACGGGGTCCTTGATCGGTCGAGTGCGAGAGGAAGGCATGGTGAGCTCCGACGGAACGCGCGGGCGCACTCTAGTTCGATTTCTCGCCCGACGGCACGAGCAGGAGCAGCACATGAGCTAGCTCTTGCGAGCGCGCGAGCGCGGACGCGAGCTCAAAAGGCTCAGCTCAATCGAGAGGGCACGACGGATCGAGCGCGATCGAGATGTCGTCGAGCTCGAGCTGGCCAGGCATGCAGCCCTCGACGGCATTACCGGAAGGGAAGAGCTCGATGCGGAGCCCCGTCGGACGCCCCCACGAGTGGCTTGGAAGGCACACGACTCGCTCCGTCCAGGTCGTGGCCGGCGCGAGTCGATGCGCGGGCTCGGGCATGTAGGTGTCCCCCGCGCGCACGTCGACGTTCGACTCGCTCGGCAGCCGATACCAGAGCTTCACGGCGGGACCGCCACCGGCATCGGGCGGGCGCGGGGGGACCAATCCCGTCCAATGGCCGATCGCGATTCGGAAGCTGCAGGAGGCGCGAAGCTCGAGATACGCGGTTCCGGAGTGCGCCCGAGCCGGGTCCTGGATGACGACGGCGGTTTCTGGGCCCGGCGGTTCCGCATTCCACGCGACGACCCCGGTGCGCTCGAAGCCACCGTTGATCACGGTCTCGTCCGCCACACACGACGGATCGGACGTCACGACGAAGTCGTCGACGCGGACGACGTTCCGCTTCCGAGAGCCGCAGTCGGCCTCGGCGTCCACGCGGAGCTCGAATGCGAAACCGGACGACGAAGCAGGGAGACAGACGACCGCCTTCTCCCGCGCACCGCTCCCGGGCACGACCCCGATCGTCCGGCCGTCGAGGGAGACACGCGTGCGCCCGCCGAGCGTTCCGTCGAGCGAGAACGCGATGGCGGGCTGCTCGAGTGCCTCGGGGATCGAGATCGAGGTGACGATGTTGCCCGAGATCGGCGGCTGATCGGGGGCACACACGCTCTCCAGACGCGCCAGGCGCGTCCCGTTCTCTTCGACGAAGGTCGCGCCCGGCACACCCTCGTGCGCGCCGGCGATCTTCCAATCGCCCGCTTCGAAGTCGCCGTTCTTCACCGTCCCTGGCGCAGCGCACGCGACCGAAGGGACGAACTGGGCACGACCGATCAGCGCATCCTGCGGTCGCCCGAAGTCGGCACCATCCAAAGACGGGTACGCGCGAAGTCCGAACGTGAGCTTGCGACCGAATGCGCGCTCGCCGAGACACACTTGGACGGTCTCCGGCGGCCCCTTCTGCCCGACGAAAAGCCAGTGATCCGTGAGCCGATCGTCGAATGCGATCGACAGCGGACCTCGCATGCTGCCGCAGGACCCCATGCGCGTGCATGCACGTTCGAGCTCGAGCGCGAGCGGCTCCGCGTCCGCGTAGCTCGGCATCTCGAACGACTGGAAGACCTCGCCAAGACCGCCGAAGCGCGCCCAGCCGCGGCCGCCGGCGACGTCCGACGGATTGCCGACCTCGATCCTCGCCGCCCCTCGGGTCGCCCAGCCGTTCGGCTGCGGGTTGTCGAACGACGGATCCACCGGTCCGCCGGTGAAGACGCAGACGCCTTCGTCCGTCCGTGTGTATCCCACGACGCAATCACAGAGCGGGCGCCCCGATACTTCGCTGCACCGCTCGTGCGCCCCGCACGCAAGGTCCGCGCAGGAGCCGGCGCAGAGCCCGTTCCCGTCGATGTCCTGGAACCCGGGCGCACAGTCGGCGCACGTCGGGCCGGAATAGCCGGCCTCGCAAACGCAACTCTCCGAGTCACCGACGAACGTGCATGTCCCGTGTGGGCCGCATCCGTCGTTCGCGCATGACGGCTCCGCCTCCGGGATGCTCGTGCATGCCACGAGCATCCCGAGCAAGACCGAGGCCGCAGCAACTTTCTTCCCCGAGATCCACGACATGCTCGTCTTGCCCGACATTCCCGATGGTGAAGCACACTCGACGTCGACGGACATCGTTGCACACCTGCCATGGCCGGCGACGCGATATCCGTCGCCTGATCGCCGCGCTCCGAGCATCGGTTGGCTGCGGCCGATCCGTCTTGGGAGCCCCAGCGCCCGGAGTGGTGCCCCGACGCCCCAACCAGCGCAGTCGTGCGCGTCGAGCTCACGTCAATCGGGCGGGCACGATGGATCGGGCGCGATCGAGAGGTCGTCGAGGTCGAGCACGGTCGAGACACAGGTCCCGAAATCGTCGAACGATGCGTTGAGCTCGATGTCGACGGCGGCCCGGCGCCCCCATGAGTGACTCGGGAGACAGAAGGTGCCCTTCGTCCAGCCGGTCGCCGGCGAGAGATTGTGCCGATTCGAGTCGATCAGCTCGTCGCCGGCGATCACGTACGCGGGAGCAGCGGCGGGCAAGCGATACCAAAGCTTCAACGCGGGACCGCCACTGGCGTCGGACGCTCGAGCCGGCACGGCGGCCTCCGCAAAGGCGCGGGCGCGAGCGCGACGAACGCAGTCTGCGTGGAGGCGCAGGTAAGCGTCTCCCGAACGAGCCGCTGCGGCGTCCCGGACGATGACGGCGTCCTCGAGGCCCAGCCCGCTCGGGCCGGGGCGCTCGAAGCCACCGTTGGTCACGGTCTCGTCCACACACGAGGGATCGGACGTCACGGTGAAGTCGTCCACGCGTACGACGTTGCGCTCCTCCTTCGCGCAGGTCTCCCGCCGGAGCGTCGCCTGGATCGCGAGCTCGAAGGCGAGACCACGGGTCCATTGCGGTAGGCAGAGGACCGCCGTCTCCTTCGCGCCGTTCCCGAGCACCGTCCCGATCGACACGCCGTCGAGCGTCACGCTGGTGTGCCCGTCGGACGTCGCATCGATCGTGAACGAGAGGGCTGGACGTGGCAGCGCCTCCGGGACGGAGATCGACGTCACCATCGAAGAGACCACCATCGGCGGAACGTGCGCCGGGTCGCAGAAGCTCGTGACCCGTGCCAGACGCGTCCCGTCCTCTTCGACGAAGTCCACTTGACCCTCGTCCGGCACCCTCCAGTCGCCGGTCTCGAAGTCCCCGTTCTTCACGGTCCCCGGCGCCGCGCACCCCTCCCAGGGCACGAACTCCGCACGTCCGAAGAAGACGTCCTCCGAGCGCCCGCGCGGGGTGGACGCCGAATAGGTGCGGACAGCGAACGTCAGCCCACGACCGAACGCGCTTTCCCCGAGGCAGATGCGTCGGATCTCGCTCAGCGAGGGACCGACGGTCCGATGCTCGAGGATCCGGTCGTCGAAGGCGACGGAGTACCGGCGTCGCACGTTCCGGCAGGCCCCTCCTTGCCAGGAGCAGGTGCTCTCGAGCTCGAGCGCGAGCGGCTCCGCCTCCGCGTAGCTCGGCATCTCGAACCACTGGCGGACCTCACCGCGCCCGCTGAAGCGCGCCCAGCCGTTCCCGCCATTCACCAGCACCGGCTTGCCCGTGTCGATCTGCGCCGCGCCGCGCGTCACCCAGCCGTTCGGTCGCGGATCGTCGAACGACGGATCGACCGGACCGCCGGTGAACACGCAGCGACCGTTCACCGACGAGTAGCCGACCACACACGTGCAGACCGGCCGGCCCGAAGCGTCGCTGCAGCGCGCGTGCGGACCGCACGACACGCTGGCACACGCGGGCGCGCAGAGGCCGTTCCCGTCGACGTCCTGGAACCCGGGCGCGCATGCGACGCACGTCGGGCCCGCGTAGCCCTTCTCGCAAACACAGCGCCCCGCGAACGAGCACGTCCCGTGCGGACCGCAGCCGTCGCTCATGCAGGAGGGCCCCTCGTTCGGGATGCTCGTGCACGCCACGAGCAGGCCGACCAAGACGAACGACCCCGCAACGCCCTTCATGCCGCGCCCGATTCAAGCACGCACCGTCCGGACAAGCACGACGCTAGCGTCGCGGCGCTGCGTCATCGGCCATCGTGCGCGCCAGAAAGCGGGGAGCGATGAGGACTGCTCTTTACTTTCGATCCCCACGTCGGGAGACTGTCGGGAACGCGATGCGGCTCGGTCTGCTCGGTCCCGCCGGTGGAGACGTCGGTGCGCTCGGTCGAGCGGCCGAGTTCCTCCTGAACGGCGCGCGCGTCCATCGCGCGATCTACCTCGGCAACGACGGAGCGCTCGACCGGGCCGTCGCCGCCTGGGCACGGAAGCTCGTCGGTGACGATCCGAGCGACGACGGGGCGTGGCGGCGCGCGGCGGAGATCGCGCTGGCGGGCTCGGCGCAGGTGATCGACCGGTTCGTCTCGACCGAACGCGCACGGCTCCGCTTGAAGGCACTCGAGGCACTCCCCGAGCAGCTCGCCCGGACGATCGAGATGGTGGGCGATCGTGTCGCCGTCCTCATCTACGACAAGGCGCTCCTCGACGAGGAGGACATCTCCGCCGCGAACCTCCTCCTCTTCGGCAAGAGCGACGGTCCGCTCGTCCACAAGGTCGGGCCACGCTGGTTCGTCACGCCTGGGCCGATCGGGTCACGCGACGGTGGCCTCGCCGTGCTCGACGACGAGCAGGACGACGTCGTCGTCACCGTCTACGACGGGGCCGGGAAGCCGACCCACCGCGAGGTGCTCACTTCGGAGCGCGCGAAGGCGCACGCGGGCCAGCCATGAGCACGGAGAATCCGCAGGCAACAGCAGTTCCGAGCACGCCGATCATCGGCGTGTTCGGAGGGAGTTTCAACCCGCCTCATCTCTCGCACGTGCTCGCGCTCGCGGTCGTGCTTGCGCGGTTCGACGTCGAGCGGCTCCTCGTCGTCCCGACGTTCCAGCATCCCTTCGCGAAGTCGCTCGCGCCATACGACGACCGCGTGAAGATGTGCGAGCTCGCGATGGGGTGGCTACCTCGCGTCGAGGTCTCACGTGTGGAAGCGGAGCTCGGCGGAGAGAGCCGAACGCTCCGGACGATCGAACATCTCCGCACGGTGTACCCGAACAAGCCGCTCCGCTTCATCATGGGCGCGGACATCATGCTCGAGTCGTCGAAGTGGCACGGCTTCGACCGCATCTCGGCGCTCGCGCCGCCGATCGTGCTCGGGCGCGTGGGCATCGAATATCCCGGCGCGCCTCAGCCGGTGCTGCCCGCGATCTCGAGCACCGAGGTCCGGGCGAAGCTCGGCGAGGGCGACGGAGCGCTCCAGAGCCTCGAGGAGCTCGTTCCACGAGCGGTCATCGAATACGCGCACGCGCGCGGCCTCTACGCGAAGAGAGCGTGATCGGCGGCGGCGGCCCGCCTCCCCTCCTCGTTGCAGGCCCGAACGAAGCGCGTCGTACCCATCGGCGTTCATGATCCTCGAACGCCGATTCGCGAGCGGAGCGAGCGCGCGGCGGGGTGGGGCCCCCGGAAAACCGCGCTTTTCCGGGGCGAGGAGGCGCGAGTCTCCCCCCGAGATGGGAAGGCCCTATAGCGGTGCTCACTTGGAGTGACCTCCGATTCACGCCCGCCCGTTGGGCGAGCGGGCGTGAATCTCCGGTCAAAGCGAGTACGTGTGAGCCGACCGCTTCGAGCTTTCAGGATCGGCGCAACTGAGTTGCGCCTTAGCTGGGCCGAGCGTGATGACAATCACGCTCGGTCATCTAGGATGCGCGCGATGAAGGTCTTCATTCTCGGCGCCGGCAAGGTCGGGCGCGCTCTCGCCGCCGCGCTGAAGAAGCAAGGGACACCGGTCACGCTCCGCCCTGCACGAAAGGGCGTTCCGACGACGCGCATCGACGCGACGATCATCGTCCTCGCCTTGCGCGATCGGCAGCTCGGGCCGGTGGCGGCGGACCTCGCGACCTCCGGTGTCGTGCCGCGGAACGCGGTCGTCGTCCACAACGCGGGCTCCCTTCCCGCCGAGGCGCTCGAGCCGCTCCGCGGCGTCTGCGCAGGCATCGCGCAGATGCACCCGATGATCGCGTTCGCATCGACGAGCTCGTTCCCGACGCTCACGCGCGGTCATGTCCACGTGAAGGGCGAGCCCGTCGCCGAGAAGCGCGCGCGCGTCCTGGCCAAGCGGCTCGGAATGACGCCGCGCACCTTCGCGGAGCTCGACACGGTCGGTTATCACGCCGCCGCCGGGCTCGTCGCGAACGGAGCGGCCGCGCTTGCGGCGATCGGCGTCGAGCTCCTCGTCGTCTCGGGCGTCCCGCGAGCCGAGGCGCCGAAGATGCTCGGCCCGCTCCTCCGGAGCGTTGCCGAAAACGTCGAGAAGCTCGGCTTTCCCGATGCCCTCACCGGTCCCGTCCGCCGGGGCGATGCCGGTGCCATCGAGCGACAGCTCGAGCTGCTCCGTGATCGTCTCCCGGACGCGCTTCCGCTGTTCATCGCCAGCGGCCTGGCCCAGCTCCCAATCGCGAAGCGCATCGGCGACGCGCCCAAGGCACAGCTCGACGAGGTCGGCGAGGTCCTCCAGCGAGCGCTTCGTCGGTCCGCCCGGCCCCAGGCGGCAGCGGGAAAGCGCGCACCTTCTCGCCGATCACGAAGATAACGCCTCCGCCCGGCCCGCCCGTGCATGCGTTGACGGTCGGCCTCGGAGGTATCGGTAAACCAATCAATCTCGGCTGCTTGCCGGCCAAGATGAGGTGGCTCTCGACTTGCATGAGCCATCGCCAACTCCAGCTCGCGGCGAGGCTCTCGGTCGAGGCTCCGCCGTCGGGACGGAGGACGCGAAGCGTCGTCATTTCCAGCCGTGATTTCGCCAATCTCCGAGCCATACTGAAGGGTCCTGGGGAGCCGCGATGGAAATGGGTCGCTCTCCTTGAACAGGGCCATTCTTGGAGTAGGTTTCGTCCCCTTGGCACTCGCAGCCCCCCTCGCCCAGGTCTCCGCTTCGAGCACACGCGCGTTCGTCGACCTCGACGAACGCATCGTCTCGGCACAAGCGGGCGTCGTCATCGTGCGTGCGTCCACGGACGTGCACGGTCCGATCGTCGCCCACGCTTCGCGCCGGCTGCGCACGAGCGGCCTTCACCCTGTCGACGCCGCTGTCCGGACGGGAGCGCCTCTGTTCCGCGAGGTCGCGATGCACCTCGGGCTCAGCACGGTCCCGGTCGACCCGGTGGCCTGCGCCGACGCCATCACCGTCGCGGCCGTCGCCCAGCGCGCGGCCATCGTGGCGCCTCTGCCGTTGGACGGCACCTGGGATCGCGCCGTCGCCGTCGAGCTGGCGAAGGGTGGGCGCGTGATGCTCGTCTTCGTCACCGAGGGAGAGTCGCCGGCGTTCGCCGAGGCGACCTTCGACGTCACCTCCGAGCTCAGCACCGGCGACAAGCTTCGCTGGCTCTCGGCCATCGCGGAGGAGGCTCAGAGCGACCTGCCCGCGACCGACCTGCGCTCGCTCGAAGCGTGGTGGGCAAAGGCCCGGCGCGTCGTCCCCGGGGCCGTGCCCACGTTCGACGATCTCGGCCCGACCGCACGCCACGTCCTAACGTGCATCGCGCTCGCGGGTCGCTCGCTTCCGCTCCTCTCGCTCGCGTCGCTGGCCCCGCCGAGCGACGCGACCGCTGCGGTCGACGAGCTCGTCACTGCCGGCCTCGCGTCGTGCGTCGCCGGCCTCGTGTCCGCATCCCCGTCCGCCGACCTCACGCTCCTCGCGGCGTCGGCTTCGAACACGACCCGCCTCGCCGTCGCTGCCTGTCTCACGGGTGAGGTGGGCGGCTTCGAGCCCGATCCGTGGGCGTTTGCGCGCGCCGGCGAGCTGCTCGTCTCGGCGGGTGCGTTCGACGCGGCCGACGTCGCCGTCTCGAAGGCCCTCAAGGCCGGTGTCGATCCCCAGGTCAGCGCCGAGCTCGCGACGCGCTGGTTCGGGGTGGTCGCCCCGATCACCGGCGCGGGTGGGCTCTCCCTCCGCGTGAAGGCGGCGCAGCGCTCGCTCCTCCTCGGCGAGGCTGCGGACGCGCAGCGCTGGTGCGAGAGCGCGGCTGCGCTCGAGCCGAACGATCCGACGATCAGCCTGCTGATGGGCCGCTCGCTCATGCAGCTTGGCGATCTCGTCGCGGCACGTGTCTGCCTCGCCAGGGCCGAAGCCAACGCGCCGGCCGGAGACGCAGAGCTCTCCGCACGCGTCGCTGCAGAGCGCGCCGAGGTGAGCTACCTCGGAGGCGAGCTCGAACAGGCGGCCGGCCACGCGATGCGTGCCGTCGAGGTCGCGGTCACCCCGGCGACGCGCCTCGCTGCGCGCGGCACCCTCGGCAAGATTCTCCTCGCTCGCGGCTCGTGGGAGCTCGCGGACGAGCACTTCGCCGAAGACGCGCTCGTCGCCTCGTCGGCCGGAGAGATCACCGCGGAGCTCCGCGCGCGCTTGAACCGCGCCATCGCGCTCCTCTCGAAGGGCCGGCTCGACGAGGCCCGCGCGCTGCTCCACCGCGTCCTCGAGGACGGCACGCGCCTCGGCGAAGAGCGCGCGCGCGCCTATGCCCTCTCGAACCTCGGGCTCGTCGCATACCGCCAGCACGACTACGGCGCGGCGCTCCAGTACTGGGAGCAGACGGTGCGCTTCCCGCAAGCGCTCCGCGGGCGACTCGCGACCGCGCTCACGATCGCCAACCTTGCCGACCTCCGCCTCCGTCTCGGCCTCGTCGATCACGCCGAGCACGCGATCGCCTTCGGCAAGAGGCTCCTCTCGGGCAGCGCCCCGCCGCGTTGCGCGGCGCTCTTCAAGTGGGTCGCGGCGCAGATCGCGCTCGCGCGGCGCAACACCGAGCTCGCCCGGCGCGAGATCGAGAGCTCGCTCGTCGACGCGCAGGCATCCGGAGATCGTGACTGCCTCGAGTCCGCCTATCTCGTGTCCGCGCGCGTGGCGCTCGAGGATGGCGACGTCGTCCGCGCCGCCCAGGCGCTCGCTCACGCCGAGAGTGTCGCGAAGAGTCCGCGAGCTCGTGCCGAGATTGCCATCATCCGTGCGATACATTTGCGCGCGATGGGTCAGCCCGCGCTCGACTCGGCCAACGAGGCCCTACTGGTCGCGCGCACCTCGGGCGAGGAGGACCTTCTCTCCGAGGTCCACACGCTCCTCGCAACGCTCCACCGCGATGCCGGTGACACGCTCGCCGCGCAGGCTCACTGCTGCCGCGCCATCGCGGTCCGCGATCAGGTCGCAGGCGGGCTCCCCGCCGACATCCGTGCGGCGTTCCTGGCGAAGCCCGAGACCGTCGCCCTCTCCCGCCTCCAGTCGTCGCTCGCGCACGACAGCGAGGTCGAGGAAGAGACGCCGCGCTCGCAGCGCGTGGTCACGCGCAACGACGGGACCCCCTCGCGCGAGATGGTCGGCGACGACCCGGCGATTCGCAGCCTCGCCATCGCGATCAAGAAGGTCGCGAGGTCGAACAGCACCGTCCTCATCCGCGGTGAGAGCGGCACCGGCAAGGAGCTCGTCGCCGAGGCGCTCCACCGTGCGAGCGATCGCGCTGCGGGGCCGCTCGTCAGCGTCAACTGCGCGGCGCTCGTCGAGACGCTCCTCCTCTCCGAGCTCTTCGGCCACGAGAAGGGCGCGTTCACCGGCGCATCCGCCCGGCGTCGCGGTCGCTTCGAGATGGCCGAGGGCGGCACGCTCTTCCTCGACGAGATCGGCGACATCTCCCCGCGCACGCAGGTCGCGCTCCTCCGCGTGCTCCAGGAGAAGACGTTCGAGCGCGTCGGCGGCACGACGCCGATCCGCGCCAATGTTCGCGTGATCTGTGCGACCCACCGCGACCTCCGCGCGATGGTCGAGCGCGGCGAGTTCCGCGAGGACCTCTACTACCGCCTCCGCGGGATCACGCTCGAGGTGCCCGCGCTTCGCGCTCGCCTCGGCGACCTCCCGAAGATCGCCGATCACCTGCTCGGGCGCATCGCCGTCGAGCGCGGCGAGGCCACGAAGCTGCTCTCGAGCGACGCCGTCGACCTCCTTGGTCGTCACCGCTGGCCGGGCAACATCCGGGAGCTCGAGAACGTGCTCCGCGCGGTGTCGCTCTTCGCGGAAGGCCACGTCATCACCGCGACGGACCTCATCGACAACGTCGACGACCTCCGCGCCATCGCCCAGGCGGGGCCGACGTCGCAAGCACCGATCTCGCTCCGGACCGTCGCGTCGTCGGTCAACGTCCTTCCGCCCCCCAGCGTCCGCGATTCGGGAGGGGCTCTGCCCACCCCCTCGAGCTCCTCGGTCGATACGGACGACGAGGATGCCGACGGCGTCCTCCCGGAGGACGAGGCGAACGCAACGGCGGTCGCCTATGCCCAGGTCCGCCAAGGTGCCGTCTCGCTCTCGGACATCAAGCGTCAGATCGAGCGAGATTGCATCGCGCGCGCGCTGGTGGAGACCAAGGGGAACATCACGCGAGCAGCAGCGCTTCTGGGGATGAAGCGCCCACGTCTCTCGCAGCTCGTCAAACAGTACGGCCTCTCGGCAGCCTCCTCAGAGGGGAACTCATGAATCGCTTCATCATCGCTCGACTCGCTCTGGTCTCGTTCCTCGCTGCGATCTTCGCGGCAGGGTGCGCCTTCGAACAGGCTTCAGCCGACGACGACGACCAAACGGAGCAGGGTGACGAGAGCTCCGGAACGGCCGGCTTCGGTACCAGCACCTACGAGCAGACCAGCACGGGCGAGGGCCCGATGCTCCAGCGCAGCTCCGACACGCAGAGGCCGGACAACAGTGTCTGCGCCGGCTGCGGACCGCTGCCGGATCCGTGGAAGAAAATGGGGCCCCTCCCCGATCCGTGGACGAGCAGCAGCGGCGGGTCGACCAGCAGCGGCGGCACCAACTCGGACGGCAAGAGCAAGTAAGCGGCGCACGCTCGATGCCGTGCGGCCGCTGATGATGCGGACTCGACGCTGAATGGAACACGTTTGGGGGGCTACCGCCCTCCCCGCGGCGCAGGTGAGCGCCGACGTCGCGCGCGCTCGAGCTCCCTCGAGCGTTCCGTTCTCGTGATCAAAGGAGCGAGGAAGGCTAGGCTCCGAGCGTGGAGGATCTCCGCGCCAGGACAACGCTCTTCTGCGGCATCATCGCGTTCGCGATCGCCCTCTCGATGCTCCTCCGGGGCCGGCGGTCGGCGCACTGGCTGTTCGCGGCGTTCTCGACGTGCGTCGCGTTCTGGTACGTGAGCCAGTCGCTCGCAGGGCTGCTCGAAGATCCGGCGCGCTCACGCTTCGACCGCGCGACGGCCGTGCTCACCGTCCTGCTCCCGCAGTTCGCGGTGCACCTCTTCCACTCGATCACGCCGCTCGAGACCCCGAGCGCTGCCGGCGCCAGGCTGCCGAAGATCGCCGCGATCCTCGGCATCCCGATGCTCGCCGTCGCAGCTTCGCCGTTCGAGCAGGCGGGGGCGGCGATCAAGGCCCTCGCTCTCGGAGGCGTGTACCTCTACGTCTTCGGGCTCCTCGCAGCAGCGCTGACGTCGCTCTGGCGGCGCGGCGAGAAGAGCTCCTCGCGCGCCATTCGCGACCGCATTCGCTTCCTCGCGGCCGTCGGCGCGCTCGCGATGACGTTCACGCTCGCCGACTTCATCGCGTTCCTCGGCGTGTACCTGCCGCCGATCGGCGCCGTCCTCGCGGTCGTCTTCCTCTTCGTCCTCGCGGAATCGCTCACGCGTCCGCGCCTCGCCGACCTCTACGAGCTCTCGGGACGCCTGCTCGTCTCGACCGCGCTCGCGTTCGCGCTCGCCGGTATCTTCTACGTCTTCATCACGTACATCGGCCGGTTCGGCGCGATGTACCTGAACGCGGTCCTCGTCGCCATCGTCGTGCTCGTCCTCTTCGAGCCGCTCGAGCACGAGTTCGAGACCCGCATCAATCGCTTCTTCTTCCGCGAGCGCTACGACCTCGAATCGAGCGTCGTCGAGCTGCGCCGCCGCCTCGCACACACCCTCGAGAACGAGGAGATGATCGAGGTCGTCGTGGCGGGCCTCGAGCGCTCGCGCCGCGCAACCACGTGCGCCGTCTACCTCCGCGATCAGGACAGCAACGGCTTCGACCTCGTGGGCGCGGTCGGCGCCGCGCCGCCGCCACGGCTCGAGTCGCTCGCGATGCGCCCGCTGCTCGAGCGGCTCGGGCTCTCGATGTCGCTCGAAGAGCTCGATCGCGAAGCCGAGGCCGCGCCGCACGCGCGCGAGACCATGGCGCCGGTGCTCACCGCCGTCGAGGCCCTCGGGACGCTCAAGAGCTCCGTGCTCCTCGCGATCCGCGGCGACAGCGAAGAGCTCGTCGGCCTCCTCTGCGTGGCCGACGACCGTGTGAAGGACGCATTCACACCGGAGGAGATCGCGCTCCTCGAGACCGTGGCTGCGCAGATGGGCGTCGCCATCGCCAACAGCCGCCTCTACGACCGGATGAAGGAGCGCGATCGACTCGCCGCGCTCGGCTCGATGGCCGCCGGCCTCGCCCACGAGGTGAAAAACCCACTCGGCGCGATCAAGGGCGCGGCACAGCTGCTGGAAGAGGTGACCGAAGGCGCTCCGGACGCCGACCCCACGGTGAAGGAGTTCCTCGGGATCATCCTGGAGGAGACCGATCGCCTGAACCGCGTCGTCGGGAGCTTCCTCGACTATGCGCGCCCCCATGCCGGCAACCCGGTGCCGCTCGACATCAACGGCGCCGTTCGGCGCAGCGTGCAGATCCTGAGCAGCCAGAAGAGCGACGAGCATGTCGATCTCCGCCTCGAGCTCGCCGAGTCGTTGCCGCGCGCGAGCATCGATCCCGAGAAGCTTCGTCAGGTCCTGATGAACCTCGTGCAGAACGCCATCCAGGCGATGAACGGACGGGGACGCGTGACGATCACCACGAACAGCCGCCGAGCGCCGCGCTCTGGATGGGTGACATCGCCGCCGAGTGGGAACTCGGGGCGGCTCCCGCCCGACGACGCCGAGGTCGTCGAGATCAGCGTCGCCGACACCGGGCCGGGCATCAGCCAGAAGGTGCTGAAGAACCTGTTCGTCCCGTTCTTCACGACGAAAGAGCAGGGCACCGGCCTCGGTCTCGCGATCAGCCAGAGCATCGTGCAGAACGCAGGCGGCAGCATCCAGGTCCAGTCGCAGCAGGGCTCGGGGACGAAATTCACGATCACGCTCCCCGCCTCGGACGACGTCCTCGCGACGCCGCTGCCGAGCTCGATCGCCCCGTCGGCTGCATCCGCCGGCGAGTGAGCGCGCGCGATCTCGGACCTCTCGCCGGACGAGCTGACGCTCTACTACGTGACGACGGTCACCGGCTCGACGGGAGTGCACATCGCGATGCGTTCGCGCGCGACGACGACGAGCCCCGTTCGGGCCGGTGTCGTATCCGTTCGGCTTGCCCGCTTCCGACGACTGGTCGGTGGCCATCAGCGCCGACGGCCTGTCGGCTGTCCTCTCTACGATCCGCAGCGGCACGGCGGGGGTCGACATGTTCCTGACGAGCCGCCCGTCGCCGGCGGACACGTTCGGGAGCCTCACCAAGCTCACCGGCCTGAACAGCAGCGCCAACGAGCAGGGCTCCCAGTTCAGCGCCGACAGCAAGACGTTCTACTTCGATTCGACGCGGAGCGGCATTCGCGATCTGTATCGAGCACCGGTCACCCTCGGAGGGTTCGGGACGCCGGAGCCCATTGCCGAGCTGAATACGCCGGACGCCGACGAGGCCGTCCCCGTCGTGTCAGCCGATGAGCTCACGATCTACTTCCACTCGACGCGCGGCTCCGATTCCGCGGGCGACATCTGGATGGCGAGGCGCGCCTCGAAGCAGGCTCCCTTCACCGACATCACGCTCGTCCCCAACGTCAACGTGTCGGGCGCAGCAGACGTGCCCGCCTTCGTGTCACGCGACGACTGCCGCCTCTACATCTCGAGCACGCGCGGGCCGAGCGGTGACTACGCGGCGTACGTCTCGACCCGCCCCAAGTAGCTCGCCTCGGCGTGGCTCAGGCCCTACGCTTTCGACCGCATGACGTGGGAATCCGCCTTTCTGGTTGCGGTCGCGCTCGTCCTCGCGCTCGCCATTCGCGATCGCCTCCAGCGCAAGCACGCCATCGTCAGCAACTTCCCGATCGTCGGGCGCTTTCGCTACTGGTTCGAGGCGCTCGGCGGACCGCTCCGCCAGTACATCGTGACCGGCAGCAACGAGGAGCGTCCGTTCTCGCGCGATCAGCGCCGCTGGATCTATGCGTCGGCGAAGAAGGAGAACAACTACTTCGGCTTCGGTACCGACAACGATCTCGAGCTCACGCCGGGATATCTCGTCGTTCGCCACAGCGCGTTCCCCGTCCACACGCCCCATCCCGGAGAAGCGGGATACGACCCGACCTACGCGTGCCCGTCGGCGAAGGTGCTCGGCGGCTTCCGCCAGCGGAAGAAGGCGTTCCGCCCTTCGTCGATCATCAACACGTCCGCGATGAGCTACGGCTCGCTGAGCCACGCCGCCGTCGAGGCGATCAACCGCGGCGTCGCGATCGCCTCGGCGATGCAGAACACGGGTGAGGGCGGGATCGCGCCCCCGCACCGCCACGGAGGCGACCTCGTCTGGCAGATCGGCACGGGGTACTTCGGTTGCCGCGACGAGCGCGGACGCTTCTCGCTCGAACGCATGCTCGAGGTCCTTGCCGGAGCCCCCGTGCGCGCGATCGAGATCAAGCTGAGCCAGGGCGCAAAGCCCGGCCTCGGCGGCGTCCTACCGGCAGCGAAGATCACGCCGGAAATCGCCAAGATTCGCCTCATCCCACTCGGCCAGGACTGCATCAGTCCGTCCGCGCACTCGGCATTCTCCGACGTCTCCTCGATGCTCGACTTCATCGAGAGGATCGCGGAGGCGACCGGCTTGCCGGTGGGCATCAAGTCCGCGGTCGGAGATCTCGGCTTCTGGGAGGAGCTCGCGCGCGAGATCGCGACGAGCGGGCGCGCGCCGGACTTCGTCTCCATCGACGGCGGCGAGGGTGGAACCGGCGCAGCTCCGCTCGTGTTCTCCGACCACGTGGCCCTTCCGTTCAAGCTCGGCTTCGCGTCCGTCTACAAGGCCTTCGCCGAGCGCGGAGTGCACGAGAACGTCGTCTTCATCGGGTCGGGGAGACTCGGCTTCCCCGAACAGGGGCTGCTCGCCCTCGCGCTCGGTTGCGACATGATCAACGTGGCCCGCGAGGCCATGCTCGCGATCGGATGCATCCAGGCCCAGGAATGCCACACGGGCAATTGCCCGACCGGCGTGGCGACCCAGCGTCCCTGGCTCGTGCGCGGGCTCGATCCGACACTCAAGTCCGCCCGCCTCGCGAACTATCTCATGACGTTTCGCAAGGAGCTCCTGCTCCTCGCGAACGCCTGCGGAGAAGTGCATCCCGCCCTGGTATCCCTCGATCGCCTGGCGGTCCTCGACGGCTTCACGGCGAAGTCGGCGCGCGACACGTTCGGCTACGAAGCCGGCTGGGGTCTCCCGACCGAAGCGGAGCGCGCCGCCATTCGCGAGCTGATGACGTCTTCGAAGCGCACCTCGTCCGCGGCATGAGGCGCGTCAGCGCGGACGCGACGGCGGACGGACCGTCGCTGCGTCCGGCGCTTCCGTGCCGGGCTGCACGGGCGTCATCGCGATCGGTGAGCGCTTGCGCTTGAACGTCGGCACCGGCATGCGCGCCCCGAGGGTCTGCTCGGCGCGCTGCCCATCGAGGCGAACGAGCTCGCTGTCCATTCGAACGCCTTCGTGATCGAGCGCGCCGTAGGCGCGACGATGGGCATCGTAGAGCGCCCAGTTCCCCGCGCGCGCTGCGCCTCGAAGGATGGCGAGGAGCGCACGGTCGCGAGCCGATGGAGCCGCGGTATCGAGGATCGCGTCGGCACGGCGCGCGAGCTCGTCGGGATCGGCAACGCCGAGCGCTTCGCACATCGCCTCGTGCCACGTGCCGACCTGGAGTCGCGGCTCGACCTCGCGCAGATGACGAGCCGCACGAGCGTAGAACTCCGGCACATCCTCCGGTGGACGGCGCGCCTCGAGCCAGAGACGCCCCATGACGAGATGCGTGAGCGAGCGGTCCTCGAGCTTCAGCTCGGCGTCGAGATCCTCGAGCACCTCGCGCGGCCATGCCCAAACGGCGAGCTGCTCGGAGAGGTACCGCTCGTGCACGAAGAAGGACGGGTCGTGCGCGACCCAGCGCGCGACAGCGGTCACGATGTGCGACCGGAGCCTCGTGGCGGCGACGGGGTCACGCACGAGGTCGAGAAGCCGACGCGCCCAGTAGGCATCGTCGGGGGCAGCCCTCATCGCGCGCACGACGTCGTCGAGGATGTCGTATTCGATCCGCGTCACGGACACGCCGCGCATGCCAGGCCCCGACGACGGCGCATCCGGGGAAGCGTGGGTTCTCTCGAGACGCGTCGACATCGGATCCATCCTTTCGTTGAAGTGGTCGACCGCTCGGGAGGAGCGGCGACGACAACCTCCATCGCAAGGACGGGGCCACCCCGAGGGACGCAAATCCCTCGCTATTTCGACGACGTGTACCAGCGCCGGGTACGGTGTAGCCGACTGATACAGGTGATACACCCCGCGTTACAGAGACGGTCGGACCGACCGCACCTCAAGGGTCGCGACGAGGGAGCTGGAGCTCGAACGTAGCGCCCCCGCCCGGCGTCGCTCGAAGGACGACGTCGCCGCCGTGCGCGTCCGCGCACCGGCGCACGACCACGAGGCCGAGGCCTGTGCCCTTCGGTCGCGTCGAGAAGAACGGCGTGAAGATACGCTCACGCAGCTCGTCGGACACGCCCTCGCCGTCATCGGCGATGCGCACCGCGATCATCTTTCGGCCGTGATCCTCGGCGATGCCGACGCGGACAGGGACACGGCGCCCCGTGCTCTGGAGCGCGTTCGTCACGAGATTCACGACCGCCTGACGAACGAGCCGATCGTCACACGTCACGTATCCGACGTCGTCGTGCAGCTCCACGACCACGTCGGAGGCGTCCACACCGACGACGCTGCACGCGGTATCGACCGCGCCGCGGACGATCTCGTCGAACGACGTCGCGGCGAGGACTGGCGGACGCGGGCGCGCGAACTCGAGCAGGTCGCTGACGATGTCGCGAAGACGCTCGGCCTCCTCTTGCACGATCGAGACGAGCGCGAGATGGTCCGCCGATCCGGGCTGCGCACGACGGAGCCCCGCAGTGGCGTTGAACACCACGGCGAGCGGATTGCGCACTTCATGAGCGACCACGGCAGCGAGCTCGCCCAGCGCCGCGAGCCGCTCCTTCTTCACGAGCTCCTGCTGGGCGGCCGCGAGCTCGTGTGACGACGCCTCGAGCGCGCGTGCGCTCGCCACGAAACGCGACGTGATCGAGCCGCCCACAGCGAGGACGAACACGACGAGGGAGAGATCGAGGATGTAAGGGCTCCGGATGACGTCGGAGGCGGCGAGGGCATCGTGCACGGCACCCATGACCACGGCGCCGAGCGCGATCGCGTGGGTCGTCGAGCCGACGTCACCTCGCAGACGCCGGCGCAACGCCCTCACGAAGAGGAAGCCGACGCTTGCGATGTAGTACGTCGTGGCGGCCACCCCGAGCGGCGTGGGAGGCGAGTCGGCATACGTCACACCGAGGAACGGAACCGGGCGCGGCACGATCCGATCCTCGAGGAGCGCACCGGGCACGAGCGTGAAGAGCGCCACCACGAGGCCGACGACGACCCAGGTGCTCTCGCCGCGCGAGAGCCTGCGGTTCTCGTACGTGGCGGCATACTTGAACCACGTCGCTGCGTGGAGCCCGCCAAAGAAGAGACTCAGCCGCGAGGCGAGCTCCAAGGTGCTCTCGCTGACCGTGGTGGTGAGCGGCGCGTTCGCGAGGTTGAACAGCGCTGCGAACGTCGCGCAGACGGCGAACCATCGGAGCTCGCGCCAGCCCGGCGCCGACGACATCCCGAATGCGAGCAGCGCCGCGAGGAGGCCGATGGACGCGGAGGTGATCGAGAGCGTTGCCGGAAGGGTCAGAGGTCGAGGTTCTCCCGCAGATGCCGCGTCTGGCAAGACAAGCTAGCCCCCGGCCTGCGGGGCGCAAGGGTCGAGCGAGGATCCATCTCGACCCGATCACCCCCCACTCCGCTCACGAGCGCGGCGAGCGCTGTCAGTCGTTCTGCATCAGTCCCTTGATCTTGCCGTCCGGAAGCACCTTGATGCCGCGGGAGGCAGGGACCCTCGGGAGCCCCGGCATCGTCATCATCTCGCCCGTGAGCGGTATGAGGAAGCCGGCGCCGGCGGAGAGGCGGACCTCGCGCACCGTGATCGTGAAGTCCCGCGGACGGCCGGGGATGGCAGGATCGTCGGTGAGCGAGAGCTGCGTCTTTGCCATGCAGACCGGGAGCTCCGCGCCACCGAGCGCCGCGCCACGCTCGAGGCCCTTCTCGGCTGCCGAGGTGAACACGACGTCCTTCGCGCCGTAGACCGTCCGCGCGATCTTCCGGATCTTCTCCTGCGGGGGATCCGAGAGCTCGTAGACGTACTTCGGCTTCGGCGGATCCGCGTCGGTCGCGTCGACGACCTCACTCACCGTCCTCGCGAGCTCGAGCGCGCCTTCGCCGCCCTTCGCGAAGCCCTCCGAACGGGCCAGGCGGGCGCCGAGCGCGCCGACCGCCTTCTCGACGAGGGCGACCTCTTCCGGCGTGTCCGTCGGGAAGACGTTGATCGCCACGATCGGCGTGAGCCCGAACGCCTTCGACGTCTCGAGGTGCTTCTCGAGGTGCTCGAGGCCCTTCTTCAGGCGCTCGGCGTCCGGCTGGCCGCACGTCTTCACGGGCGCGCCGCCATGCATCTTGAGCGCACGGAGCGTCGCGACGAGGACGAGCGCACGCGGCCAGATGTTCGCCTGCCTGCACTTGATGTCGAGGAACTTCTCGCCCCCCAAGTCGAAGCCGAAGCCTGCCTCCGTGATGGCGTAGTCGCCGAGCGCCATCGCGAGCCGCGTCGCGACCACGCTGTTGCAGCCGTGCGCGATGTTGCCGAACGGGCCGCAATGGACGATCGCCGGGCCGCCCTCTTCCGTCTGGACCAGGTTCGGCTGGAGCGCATCGCGCAACACCGCCGTCATCGCGCTCGCAGCGCCGATGTCACCCGCGGTGACCGCCTTGCCGTCGTACGTGTGCGCGACGACGATGCGCGAGAGGCGCTCCTCCAGGTCTTGGTGGCTCGACGCGAGCGCGAGGATCGCCATGACCTCGCTCGCGGCGGTGATGTCGAAGCGCTCCTCGCGCGGAGTACCGTGCGCCTTTCCACCGAGGCCGACGATGCATCGGCGGAGGAAGCGGTCGTTCATGTCGAGCGCGCGGCCCCAGCTGATCTGCCGCGGATCGATCTCGCCCTTGTCCGCGATCGACTCGCGGAAGTACGCCGAGTTGTCGACGAGCGCGGACAGAAGGTTGTGCGCCGTCGTGATCGCGTGGATGTCGCCAGTGAAGTGGAGGTTGATGTCGTCGGCGGGCGTGAGCGACGCCTTCCCACCGCCGGTGCCCCCGCCCTTCACTCCGAAGACCGGCCCCAGGGACGGCTCGCGGAGCGCGAGGACGGCGTTCATCCCGAGGCGGCGCATGCCCATCGCGAGCGCGATGGAGGTCGTCGTCTTCCCCTCCCCGGCCGGGGTCGGGTTGATCGCGGTGACGAGGACGAGGCGCCCCTTGCCGCGAGGCGGGCGAGCGAGAAGCCCGAGATCGAGCTTCGCCTTTCCGCGGCCGTACGGGATGTAGTCGTCGGGACCAAGGCCTAGATCCTCGGCAACATTGGCGATCGGGCGGGGGTGGAGCTCCATTTCGGGGGGATGGTCCATGGTGATTTCAGGGGCGTCAACGACTCAATCACCTGGTCACGGATCGATCCAGATGGATAAAGAAATCCGCGCTGTCCTCCCGAAATTACCGATGAAAATGGGTGATCTACCGATCGGCCGACGCGGCACACCGCATGCACTCACTGGAATCGTGCGTCGCCCCCGTCTCGCCCCCTCGCTCCTCTCCATCGGCGTCACCGTCCTGGTCGCGAGCTCCGTCGCGTGCTCCGCGCAGCCCGGCGAAGACGAGGCGTCGAGCAGCGAGGCCGTGGCGGTCTCGGGCCGCTGGAGGCTGCCCGCGGCGGTGGCCGCTGCCGGCGCGCAGGTCCGTCTCAACTACGACGGCGCGCCGAACTGGAGCTCGCGTGCGTGCGCCGGGAAGTTGAAGAGCGGCGCGGATCGCCTCGGCGACTTCCTTCGAGACGAGTTCGTGTCCGTCACGTCCGTCGGCGGCTACGTCTGCCGCCAGAACACCGCCAACCGCTCGAAGATGAGCGTGCACGGGACGGGACGGGCGCTCGACGTCTTCATCCCGAAGATCAGCGGGCAGGCGAACAACACGAAGGGAGATGCGGTCGCCAACTGGCTCGTCATGAACGCCGAGCGCATCGGCGTCCAGCTGGTCATCTGGGACCGCACCGTCTGGCAGGCGAACGGTTCGAACGACAAGGCGTACACGGGCCCGCACCCGCACGACGATCATCTTCACGTCGAGCTCACGAATCGCGGTGCCGCGATGCAGACGGCCTGGTTCCAGGATCCGCAGAACGGCCAGCCGGTCGACATCGATCCGGAGGACGGTGAGGAGGACGCGGAGATGGATGCGGACGCCGGCGCGCCGGCGCCCGAGCCGGAGCCCGAGCCGGAGCCCGAGCCCGAGCCGGAGCCCGAGCCCGAGCCGGCTCCGCCCGCGGATCCCACGCCGAACGGCGGTCAGACCCCGCCCGACGACACGACCCAGCCCGCGACGCCCGAGTCGAGCGACTACCCGGACGAGGGCGTCGAGGGATCGCTCCACGACGACGAGCCCGCCGAAGGCGAGTCGGTTGGACCGAGGTCGTCGAAGTCCTCGTCGAGGCGCTCGAGGAGCCTCGACGAGATCCCGTCGAGCGGCTGCAGCGCTGCACCGTCGGGCGCGAACACCGGTACGGTCGTCGCGCCGCTCGCGCTCGTCCTCGCCGCGTGCTTCGTCCGTCGCCGCCGCAGCGCCTGATCCACACGCAGTCCGCGCTCGTCGGGCCGCGCTCGCCGTCCTCGAACGAGCGAGCGTGACCTCCGTCGCGACCGCTCGAGCGTGCTCGGGCTCCGTCGCGCACGGCGCCGTCCGATGGCGCCGCGCGCCAAGGGCACGCTCATGCGGGCGGTTGGGCCGCGAGCCCCGACGTCACGGCGCTGAGGCGTCGCTCCCGAGCGCTGCGAGCAAGGCCTTCGCGTCGTCGCGACGATAGCTCCCGTAGGTGCCGGCCGCGAACGCGGCGAGCTCGCTCCGAGCCTCGGCATGACGGCCGAGACGCACGAGGGCAAGCGCCCGGTTGTAACGCGCCTCCGGGGCGAAGCGCCCGTTCGGGTCGACCGCGAGGTAACGGTCCCACGCTGCGAGGGCACGCGCAGGATCGCGCTCCGCGAAATGGAGCCGGTGGGCTTCGGCGAAGAGCGCGGCATGCGGATCCGGGGCTGACGCCGACGGCGACGGTACCGTGGGCTCACGGGCCGACTCGCTCGTGTGCGACGGCACGACGGGCGACGACCCGTGAGCGATCGCCGGCGGCCGCGCGGCGGTGACCGGCTGCGACGGCGTCGGCTCGGGAGCGGGAGCGGGCGGCGGGCTCGGTGCCTCCGCGGGCGGCGCCTCGGCGACGATAGGCTCGACGCTCTCCGGCACCTCCGGAGTCACGCTCGTGGCCGTCTCCGCCGCGCTCGGCGGACGCGTGGCGACCGATGGTGCGCTCACAGGCGGAGGCGGTGCGGTGCGCTCGGAGTGGAAGGTCTCGAGCACCGATTGCACGGCCGGCGCGAGCCGCCCGGTCACCCCTGCCCATGCGGTCGACGCCATGAGCACGGCGGCCGCCGGGAGCACGACCCAGCGGGCGACGCGTCGCTTCCGCTCGCGTGTCCGGGTCCGGAAGAGCGCGCGCTGAAGCGTGAGGTTCGACTCCGCGTTCGTGCCGTCGTACGTCTCACGCACCGAGCGGAACGCGTCCGCCAGATCCAGGTCGTCGTGGAGGTGATCGTCGTTCATCGCTCGCCTCCCTTCTCCGCCTGCATGATGTCGCGAAGCTTTCGCTTCGCATGAAAGATACGCGTTCGCACGGTGCCCTCTGGCGCGCCCACGATCGTGGCGATCTCGGCGCTCGTTCGCTCCTCGATTTCTCCGAGGACCACGGCCACACGCTGCTCGAGGGGAAGCTCGTCGAGCGCGAGCATGAGGCGATCGGCGAGCTGGCGGCGCTCGAGGTCGCGCTGAGGATCGGGTGATGCGGGCTCGGGCTCACGCCCGAGTCGGGCGAGGGCCGCACGCCGCCGGGCCGCCGCCCGCACATGGTTTTTCGCCTGATTGACCGCGATCGAGACGAGAAAGGTCCTGAGAGCGCAGTCACCCCGGAAGCGAGCGATCGCCGTGGGCAACGCGATGAAGACGTCCTGAACGAGATCCTCGGCGGCCTCGATGTCACCGACGAGGCGCTGGGCGAACGCCCGCACCGCGACATGATGCTGGCGATACACGAGCGTCATCGCGCTCACGTCGGCGCGCTGGAGCCGTACGACGAGCGCATGTGGGGTGTCATCCCCCCGGTCGGCATCGGGAGGGTGAGCGACGAGATGCGCCATCGGAGCGGTGTCCATGGGGCTCGAGCGTTCGTCACCGGTGCCCGGCAGTTCGTTCAAAGCAAGATGCGAAATACCAGCTGCGGTCAGAACTGAACACCTGCGAGCACTTCGGGCCGTACGACGTCACGGCCGAGGTCGACCGAGATCGGCAGCCTGGCGCCGCCCCCCGCAAAGACCCGGAGGTGCGGCGCGAAGGAGTAGCCGCCGATGAGCTGAGGCGCGACCCAGTTGTTCCCCTCCTTGGTGCTCTGGCTGGGTCGAGGCACGAGATAGGTGAACGCGCTCTGGACCTCGACGTCGAAGCCGAGCGGGAGCGGGACCCGCCCACCGATGACGGCGGTCGTGCCGATGTTGCCGAACTCGCCCTCGAGCGTGCCGTAGTGAACCGCGGCGATCGTGTAGACGTACTTCGTCGAGAACTTCACGCCGGCGTTCATGTACTGGAGGTTGGACGTCCAGACGACGGGATGGATCCCGCCCTTCGAGATGCTGATCACGCCGACCGCAGCGCCGTCGACCTCCTCGGCGATGTTGATCACGCCCACCTGCGCGCCGCGGACCTTCCGTGCCACGTTGATCAAGCCGACCTGCGCGCCGTCGATCGTGTCGGCAACGTTGACCGCGCCGCTGATCTGAGCGCCCTCGACGTCGCGTGTCGCGATGTTGGCGGCGCCGGCGATCTGGACGCCGTCGACTTTTCCACGGCTCAGGTTCAGCGCGCCGCTGAGCTGAGCTCCCTCGAACCCCTGGAGCGCAATGTTCGCGGCGCCTCCGATCTGCGCGCCGTCACCTGCGCCGGTCGCGAGGTTGCCGAGGCTACCGAGCTGTGCGCCGCTCATCGGACCGGAGACCGCGGTCGCCGCCCCTCCGAGCTGCACGCCCGAGACGCCGCGCGAGGCGTAGACGAAGCCGCTGCCGAGCTGCACTCCATCCACGGTTCCCACGCGACCGTAGACGAAGCTCAGGTTCAGGTTGCTCGTGACATTGGGCCGGGCGAAGTTCGTCCCGATCGGAGAGAACAGCGCGACGCTGACGGGATGATAGCCCTCGTCGACCGCCGGCTTCGCCGGTTGGACCTCCGGCCGGATGACCTCCGGCGTCTTCGTTGCAGGCGGAGGAGGCGCTGGTCGCGCAGCGAGGGCATCGAGGATCTCACGTGCTTCGTCGCGTGCGAGGTTGCCCGCGAGGAGCACCGCCTCGCGCTGCACGGCCGCGTCGTCGCCCTCGGCCTTCACCGACCGCTCGAGCACTCGCCCGCCGGAATGAATCGCACGCACCGTGAGCTCGCGATCGCGATACCGGATCGAGATCGCCGCGCGTGATGCCGCGATCGTACCGGGCCGGACGACCGCTTCGCCGAGCTCCGAACCGACGCGCGCAGCGATCGCCTCGAACGACACGACATCGGGCGCATCGGAATCCACTTCGAGCGTGTACGCCGGCGCGCTCACGGCGTCGCCCGATACAGGCTCCTTCGGCTGCGCATAGGCGACCTCACACGCGGCGCCGAACGCCATCACGGAGAGAATCGCAACGGCGGCCTTCCGTCGTCGGGACATCATCAGCTCCTTACCTCGAACCTGCACGTGTAGGTGATCTCCGTCGCGACCGGGGCGCCGTCGCGATCGATAGGGGGCTCCCAGCGCGCCGCGCGAACCGTGCGCTCGCATGCGGGGCCGAAGCCGTTCCATGACTCGGACATGATGCGGACCTCCCCGATACGCCCATCGGGAAGGATGCGGACACGAAGAACGGCGCTTCCGGAGATCCCGGAGCGTCGCGCCTCGGCGGGGTACTGACGCTCGAGCTCGGCATCGAGCCCAGGCGCTCGCGGACGCCGCGCGAGCGACGACGGCGGGACCAGGCGCGGCGGCGCGGGAGCGGCCCGCGCGCTACTCCGCACAGGTGCGCCTGCCGGCGCCGACGCGGGCGCCGCCAGCGAAGGTCCGCCGCCCCCCACGGCGAGGCCCGGCCCGTCGTTCGAGAAGACGGTGCTCGTGAAGTCCATCGGCGCCTCCGATGCCGGCGCACTCGCGGGCGCCGCTTCACGCGCCGCGCGCGCGACGTTCGCCGGCGCTGCGGGCGCGCGTGATGCCGTGCGCGCCGGCGCTGCCTCCGGCGTCGGCTCGGCCGTCGGCTCGGGAGTCGGAGGCGGAGGGGCAGGCGCCGGCGGAGGAACGTCCGCGACCTCGAGCACGAGCGGCGGCGGCGGGAGCTTCGTCGGACTGGGGTGCGTCGAGGGCAGCCAGGCGAAGGTGACGACGTGCAGCGCGATGCTCGCCGGGAGGATCCAGCGGAGCAGACCGCCCCGCTCTTCCTCGGACCACCGCACTGCTGCGAGCGCCATCATGGCGTTCCCTCGGCACGCACGACGATCGCGATCTTGGCGATGTGCTCGCCGCGCAGGAGCTCGAGCGCATGAACCACGGTCTCGTGGCGGGCGCGACCGTCCGCTGCGAGCACCGCGGAGACCTGCGCATCCCGAGCCACAGCCTCCCGAGCACGCGCACGAACGCCGGACTCGTCGAGACGATCGGTGTCCACGAAGAGCGCTCCGGACTCGTCGACCGCGACCATCAGCGGCTTCTTCGACGAATCCGCGTCGCCGCTCCGCGCCTTGGGCAGCTCGACCTGGATCGTCTTCTGCGCCATCGCCGTCGCGGTGACCATCATGAGGACGAGGAGAACGAGGACGACGTCGACGAGCGGCGTGACGTTGATCTCCGTCATCAGCCCGTCATCGCCCTTCTTCGACGAGCTCGCCATCAGGCCACCTCCGCGGCAGCTGCCGCGGTGAGCGTGCGTCGCTCGTCCTTCACGAACGAGAGCATCTCGCGACCGAGCGCCTCGGCGCGCGACACACGACCGGCGATCTGGCGCTGGAAGAAATTGAAGAGCGCGACGGCGGGGAGCGCGACGAGGAGGCCGACCGCTGTCGCGGTGAGGGCTTCGCCGATTTCGGACATCAGCGCGGTCGAGACCTGACCTCCGCTCGCGTCGAGCGCGTGGAACGCACGGATGATCCCGATCACGGTCCCGAGCAGGCCGATGAACGGCGCGTTCGATCCGATCGTGCCGAGGAGCGCGAGCCGGCGCTCCATCGCGAGCTTGGTGAGCTGCGCCTCGCTGGCGAGCCGCTCTTCGACCGCGGCCGCACCACGAGGAAGCGCGCCGAGGCCGGCGGCCAGGACCTGCGCCTCGATCGACCGCGAGGCCACGACGACCCCACGCGCAGCGAGGAGATCGCCCCGCCCGAGGGCGCTCGACAGGTTACGGCGCAGCTCGCCGACGTCCTCCTTCGAGAGGAAGAGCACGATCGCCCTCTCGATCGCGATCGCGATCACGATCACGCTGAGGCCCACCAGCAGCCACATCACCCAACCAGCACCGGCACCGGCCAGCGCGCGAAGCTTGTTCTCGATCGACATGTCACGGTCTCCCTTCGTCTTCTTCTCGTCGTGCCAACAAGATGCGGGCCGAAGCCCCGTTCACGGCCGCACGCAGACGGTGCGCCGGCCGAACGCCGCTCCTCCGCGACCATCGCGGAGGACGAAGTACGCTTCGACCAGGCGCCCGTCGGCGCTGACCTGATCGCCGGGCGGCGCGGTCCACTCGATCGATGCCTCCTTCGGCACCGGATCGTGCGGCTCGAACATCGAGTACTGCCGCTTCAGCTTGCCCGCCGTCACCACATGCGACGCGAGCACGTTCTCGAGCCCCTCGGTCGCACCCGAGACGCTCTCGCGCTCGTCGCCGCGGAAGCGGAGCACGAACGTGTGCTTCGTCCCGGGAGCTACGACCGGCGCAGAAGGTCCGGCGACGCATGGCCCCGTGCGCAGCGTCGACGGCGCCATCGCGGCTCCGTCGAAGAGCACGGCGTCGGGCGCGAGCTCGGGGTTCCGGTTCGGCCCCGCCGACGCGAGGCGGATCGTGCCCGAGGCGAGCCGGGCCGGAGCGCCGCTCGCGCAGGTCGCCTCGAATCGGCTCGCGTCGAGCGAAGCGTCACCGTCCTCGCAGAAGGCCGCGAGCATCTGGAGCTCTTCGAGGTCGCCAACCACATCGGGCCGAGGAGCGTCGAGCTCCATCGTGACGAGCTCCCCTTCGGAGACGCCTGCGCCCGACGCGAACACGGGGCCTTGGCAGCGGGGCTCGGGAAAGTTGCCGATCGGCGGCGCGCAGACCGCGTACGCCCATCGCAGCTGTCCGGTCCCGTTCGGCGACGCGACGAGCCAGGTCACGTGCATCGGCTCTCCGGGAGCGATCGTCGCGCGGGCGGGCTCGTCCTTCGCCTCGACGCGGGCCCCGAGGACCCGCGTGCGATCGACGAGCCAGCCCTTCGTGTCCGTCTCCTCGCAGCCGAAGACGAAGGCGAGCGCGAGGAGCGACACGCGCGAGACGCGGAACGATGCGAGATACTCGCGAAGGTCGTTGCTGCCGCGCTCGATCGGGCTGCGCGGCGAGGAGGAGTTCAGACGGTTCACAGCTCACCTCGCAGTCCGAGGATGGGAAGGATGGGAAGCCCGCGAGCGCCTTGTCGTTCGCGGTAGTCGTAGCTGTAGGAGAAGCCCTCGCGGTTCGGCGCGTTGAGCGCGTTCTGGACGTCGAGGTACGCGGCGAGACTCCATTGCGCGAACGTCCACGTCTTCTGGATGCGGAGGTCGAGGCGCGAGAACGGCGGATTCCGCGCGCTCATCGATCGGCCGGCGCGCGGCGAGTACACGTCCGCGGTCGCGTCGTAGGTGCTCGACGTCACCGGCGTGTACGGCGTGCCGCTCGTGTAGCGGACGCTCGCGCCGATCTCCCATCCTCGTCCGAGACGATAGACACCGGTGCCGCCGAGGATGTGCGTTTGATCGCGATCGAAGAGACGCCAGGGCTGCCCGTCGTCACGTCGCTCGCTCCGCATCAGCGTGTAGGAGACGAAGCCGAAGAAGCGGCCTCGCGGCTTCATCCGGAGCAGCGCCTCGCCACCGAAGATCCGTCCTTCCTGGGCGTTGACGAAGTAGGGGGGCCGACCTTCCGGCGTGGCGGTGACCGCGCCGTCGATCCACTTGCCGAAGCCTTCGAGCGATGCGCTGAACGCCTCGGTGATCTTCTGCTCCACCCCCGCGCTCGCGTGGAGCGCGTGCGACATCTTCAGGTCGGGGTTGCCGATCGGCGTGGCGACGTGGCGCTCGTCCGGCGACTGGGAGAAGCGGCCGACACCGGCCTTGATCGTCGTCGACTCGGTGATGTCGTAGCGAGCGGAGAGACGCGGATCGATCGCGCCCTCCTTGATCATGTCGTTGTAGTCCGCACGCACACCGGGCGAGATCAGCAAGGGCGCGACGGGCCGGATCCCGGCCTCGACGTAGGCGCCGGGCGTGAGGGCCCACTGGTTTGCACGGATTTCGATCTGCCGCTGGGTCGAGATCGCCGTCGGAACTCCGCCCTCCTCCGGCGGAACGGGGATGCCCGAGTAGCTGCCGCCGAAGTGGTTGCCGAGGAAGTCGAGCCCCGCGGTCACGCGGAGCGCCGGCGAGACGACGCCCACCCACTCCGATCGCGCCTGCAGCGTGTCGATCGCGAACTTGACCCGACCGATCTGACCGAACTCGCCGTTCTCGTCGCTCCTCCCGTAGGTGAGCTCGGTGTTCTGCTCGGAGCCGCCACGGAAGCGGTGTCGATAGCCGAGCTGCACGCGGTGGAAGACGCTCGTGCCGCCGAACGCGCCGCGCACGGCGGGATCGCCTCCGTTCGGGTTCTTGAAGACGACCCTGAAGCTGTCGCTCGAGCCGTAGGCGAGGAGCCGGATGCGGTCTCGATCCGTCGGCTTGAACGCGACGACGGACTGGTAGTCCCAGTAGACCGGCGCGGCGGTGATCCCGAGGTCGACGCTGTTCTGCGCCGAGTTGAGGACCGCGTCGATGTTGCTCCGGCGCGCGGCGGCGAGCACCGAGAGCTTGTCTCCGATCGGCGTCTCGACCAAGAGCGACGTATCGAGCAGGCTCGCCTCGGCGATCCCGTGCAGACCGTCGGTCCGCGGATCGCGAAGGCGCGCTTCGATCACGCCGCCGAGCTTGCGGCCGTAGCGCACCGAGAAGTTCGACGGGTACATGTCGACCGTGTCGAGTACGCGCGAGTGGACGAAGCTGGTGAGCCCGCCGAAGTGGTAGAGGAGCGGAACGGGCGCGCCCTCGAGGAAGACCTGCGTGTCGAAGCCGTTCGCGCCGCGAAGGATCGGCATCCCTCCCATCGCCGGGCGCCCCACTCCGGGCATGAGCTCGACGGCGCGCAGCGGATCGCCGCGCGTCCCGGCCACCTTCGTCATCTCGTCGCGGTCGAGCGAGCGCTTCGTCACCTCGCGCGCCGGCGCCTCGACGCGCGCCGTTGCCTCGAAGGCGTCGGGATCGGGCGTCGTCTCGAGCCGCAGCGTCGCCTCCGTGAGGGTGCCGGGATCGAGCGTCTCGTCGAGTCGCTGCGGGACGTGTCCCTCTGCGCTCGCGACGACGTGCGCCGGCCCAGGTTCGACGCCGTCGATCCGGAACGCTCCGCTCGCATCGGTCTTCGTCCGGTAAGAGCCGCCAGCATCCGTGGTGACGACGACGTCCGCGTTCGCGATCGGAGCGCCGCTGTCGCGATCGCGGACGACCCCGCTCACCGCGGCCGGCTTGACGGGCACCGGCGCCTCCGGCGGAGGAGGAGCCGCGGGGGCGCGCGCGGCGAACACGTACTCGTAGCGGATGCGCGCCGGCACCGGCGTGCCGTCGCGCGTCGCCGGCTCGAACACGAAGCTCTTCGCCGCGGTCATCGCAGCGGCGTCGAGCGCCTCGCTCGCGGAGCGGAGGACACGAGCATCGATGACGTTGCCGCTCGCGTCGATGTCGAGCTCGAGCTCGACGCTCGCGCGCTCCACCGGCCCTTCCGGTCGCGGATCGACGGCATCGACGAAGCGCGACAGACGCGGCGGCGACAGAACGGGTGTGTCGGCGCGTGCGATCGAGCCTTGCGAGAGCAGCGCGCAGACGGCCGCCGCTCGTCCAAGGCGGACGAGTAGGTTCGACTTCAAAGGGTCCTCTTTCACGGACGCGCGGCGCACGACGCTTCGCCGGCGCGCGACGAGGTCGCGGCCTCGGCTCGCACGAGCCAACGCAAACGGGATCCAGCTGGCTGGAGTGTCCGCTCGGATCGACGGGCGCGGTGGTGATCACCGAGCGCCGTGAACGACAGCGCGTCCTGGTTTCGAACGTTGGGTCACCGGCCAGCCGCGAACCGTTCAAAAGAAAATGCACCGGCCACCAAACGCCGGGCGCACTAGACACCCGTTCAGGGGACGGGCGCATCGCCCCCGAGTTCACGAACACGTGGTCGTCAGCGACACGGGCACCGCCTCGGTGAGGTGAGGCTCGCGTGAGTGGACATGAGCAAGAGCGAAGTCGAAGGCTCCTCCCTCTTGCTGCTCGGGTCGCCCGACGCGTCCGCGCCCACGCCGATCACGTGCGAGCGCGTCTTCCCACCGACCTACTGAGTCGGCGCCGCCGCCTGCATCGTCACGGCAACCAGCGCTGTCCCGTCTCGCAGTCGATGTGCTTCATGTCGACGCGCTGCGGGGTCACGTCCATCACCCCGAAGACGATCGGGAGGTGGAATCGCCGCGGCCCGATCGAGCCGGGATTGAAGACGCTGAGGTCGCGATCGCGACCGATGAAGGGCACGTGCGAGTGCCCGCAGATCACGAGCTTCGCGCCCTCGGCGCGGGCGAGCCGGGCCGCGTCCGCGCGGATCCGCGGTCCGTTCACGCCGATGTGAAGGAGCAGGATCTTGAAGAGGGTGTCGCCGGCGTCGGGATCCGCCGGGTCCTCGAGATCGCGCACGTCGATCGTCAGGACGTCCGGCACCACGTCAGCGTGGACGTCGATGTTCCCTCGCACCGCGGACGTCGGCGCGATCCGAGCGAGGCGGTCGAGCACGCTCAGGTCTCCGATGTCGCCCGCATGGAGGATGTGGTCGGGCTCGAGCGCCGCGATGAGCTCCTCGGTCCGCGGATGCGGGTCCGAATGCGTGTCGGCGACGACGACCACGCGCAGCGCGTCGTCGTGGAGCGCGAGCGTCTTGGTCTTCTTGAGCAGCTTCGGCTTCGGCATCGCTCCTCCCATGGCCTACCACGAGGGGAGCGACGCCGTACCACGGGGGGAGGTCGCTCGTCAGCCGTAGCGCTTCTCGAAGAGCGCGCGCACGTCCGCGAGGTCGCGCATCATCGCGAGCGAGTGCTCTGCGTGGCCCTCGGCGTAGCCGTTGCCGATGACGAGGTCGACGTCCTTGCTCACGCCCTCGGCGCCGAGCGCAGCCTTGGTGAAGCTCGTCGACATCGCGAAGAAGTACGCGACGCCGCGCTGCCGCGTGACGAGGATCGCGCTCATCTCTGCGCCTTCGACGTTCACGCAGGAGAGGGAGAGATCGACCTCGTTGCCTCCGTTCGCCGCCAGCACCGCGCGCCGAACGGCCACGGGATCGCGGGCGTCGGCCTCGATCACCGCGTCGCAGATCCCGAGCTTCACGAGATCGGCGGCGAACGGCGCGTAGCTCTCGACACCGATGATCCGCGCGGAGGGGCCACCGCGCCGTCGCGCTTCGGCGGCGCAGAGGACCCCGCTCTTGCCGCCTGCGCCGAGCACGCAGACGCTCGCGCCGGGCTTCACGAGCCGCGCGACTTGCGGAGCTGCTCCCGCGACGTCGAGCACCGCGAGCGCGAGCCGGTCGGGCATGTCGTCGGGCATCTTCGCGTAGGCGCCGCTGGCGAAGAGGACGGCCTCTCCCTCGACGTCGAGCTGCGCGCTCGTCCGGCGCACGGCCTTCACCTTCGAGATGGAAAGCGGGGTCAAGGAGAGCGAGACGAGCGTCGCCACCCGCTGCCCAACCGCGAGCGTGCCGGCATCGGCCCGGTCGGGCGCAAGCTGGAGCACGCGGCCGAGGAGCATTCCCCCGGACCCGGTCACGGGGTTGTGCTGCTTTCCGCGCGCGCCGACCGTCTCGAGGACCTTGGCGGTGACACGGGCCTGGACCTGCTCCTCCCCCTCGCCCGGGACGGCCCCCGCCTCCTCCATCTGCCGGAAACTGGCCGCGTCGACGTTCAGGGTGTCGACCGCGAGGAGCAGCTCACCGGCGAAGATCCTCGTGAAATCATTGTCTACGCGCTGGGCCGGCTGAGGCAATGCGCCTCGCGGCGAGAGCGCCCGGTGGGTCCCGTAGGGTTCTCCCCCCTCGACCAGCGGTCGGGGGCCCCGGAATTTCGGTGTATCAGCAGCGTTCTCGGTCATTGGCGACCTTTCCCATACCGTGACTTGACCACGTTTGGGTCGGCTCGATACTCTCCCGATCGCACAAAAGTGTGCGAAAAACCCCGCGCTTGTCGCGGTGGTTTGCGAAGTCACAGCCGTGACGTCGCTCTTTCCCACACCCTCGTGGTAAGCCGCTCCTGAGGCTTCTCTTCTGACGATGCAAGATCCCGCCGCCAAGGCATCCGCAATGCCGTCGATTCCGCCAGGTGGCCGTTCCGCCGGGGGTGGGCGCTCCTACGTCTTGCGCTTCATCAGCGGCAAGTACCAGGGCGGCGAATTCCCCATCGTGAACGACAAGCCGATCATCGTCGGCCGCTCGAGCGATCTCGACATGGTCCTCGTCGAGGACATGGTGAGCCGCAAGCACGCGCGCATCACGATGCAGCAGGACCAGATCTGGATCGAGGATCTCGGGTCCACGAACGGCACCTTCGTCAACGGTGAGAAGATCAAGCGCGCCCGCCTGAAGGAAGGCGACCGCGTCCTCATCGGCACGTCGATCCTCAAGGTCATCGCCGGCGAAGGCGCCCGCGACTCGACGGACGCCAAGCGCGATCTCGAGAACGTCGCCGCCGCCCGCCGAACCACTCAGGCCCGCACGATGAGCGGCAGCATCGAGGAGGTCCCGCTGCCGGACCTGCTCCAGCTGTTCGCGACGTCGAAGAAGAACGGTGTCCTCGTCATCCGCACGGAGAGCGACGACATCGGCAAGATCTTCATGCGGAAGGGCGTCATCTACTACGCCTCGATCAACGACCTCGACGACGTGCCCCCCATGAAGAGCATCTTCCGGATGCTCACGTGGCAGAAGGGCCTCTTCGATCTCGATCCGCCGGACGAGCGCGAGTTCCCGAACGAGATGAGCCTGAGCGTGCAGGAGGTCCTCATGGAGGGTCTCCGCCAGCTCGACGAGTTCAACGAGATCCGGAACGAGCTCCCCGACCTCAACACCCGCCTCGTCCTCTCGCAGCCGGTGATCCCGCCGCTGCGCGATCTCAAGCCGGAGGAGCTCGACATCCTCCAGCTCGCGCACAACTACGGTCACCTCGAGACGGTGCTCAACAAGAGCCTCGCGACCGATCTCGACACCGTGCAGAGCATCCTGAAGCTGATCAAGGGCTCGTACCTGCGCCCGGAGTGACCGCTCCCCGCTCGTTCGCGGGCGGCACATCGCACGGCTGGAAGCTCCCGGGCGCGCCGCTCCGGGAGCAGGCCCGCGCGCGCTAAGCTTTCGGCCCATGAAGCTCCAGGCCGCCGTCTTCGATCTCAACGGCACGCTCGTCGACGACATCCGGTTCCATTTCGAGGCGTGGAAGGCGCTCGGCGATCGCGTGGGGTTCGCGATGGACGAGGCGATCTTCCAGTCGTGCAACGGGCTGAAGAACGAGGACATCTTCCCTCGGCTCCTCGGCCGCGAGGTCGGTCCCTCGCTGCTCGATGCGCTCGGGCGCGAGAAGGAGGAGCATTACCGTGCCCTGTATCGACCGCATCTCGCCCCGGTCCGCGGCGCCGTCGAGCTGCTGTCGGTCCTTCGCGGACGCGGTGTGAAGCTCGCGGTCGCGAGCTCGGCACCGATCGAGAACCGCGCGATGGTGCTCGACGGTCTCGGCTGGAACGACACGTTCGACGTCGTCGTGGCGAACGAGGGCCTGCGCGGCAAGCCTGAGCCGGACATCTTCCTCGCCGCCGCAGAGCGCCTCGGCATCGAGCCGAAGGGCTGCCTCGTCTTCGAAGACGCAGTGAACGGCGTCGTCGCCGCGCGCGCGGCGGGGATGAACGTCATCGGCATCACGGCGAACGTGCCGGCCGAATCGCTCCGTGCGGCGGGTGCCCGTCACACGATCGCCGACTTCACCGCGATCCCGGGCGATCTCGACGCGTTCGTCAGCTGAGCGTCGCTCACACGATCGAAGCGGCGCGCAGGCCGCTCCCGATCGCAGAGGTCTGCGCCGCATCGTCGGCCCGGGGGGCGCGCGCTAGACTCCGCGCCGTGTCGTGCAAGCCCCGCAAGATCGCCGTCATCGGAGTGAGCGGGAACGGCAAGACGACGCTCTCCCGCCGGCTCGCGAAGATGCTCGGCGTCCCGCACATCGAGCTCGATGCGCTCTGCCACCTGCCGGGCTGGAAGGAGGCGACGAACGAAGACTTCCGCCGCGACGTGCTCGCGGCCATGGATGCCTCCGATGGTTGGGTGATCGACGGCACCTACGATCGCAAGCTCGGAAACCTCGTCTACGAGCGCGCCCATACGATCGTCTGGCTCGATTTACCGCTGCCCCTCGTCCTGTCCCGTCTCGTACGTCGCGCGCTCTGGGACGTCGTCACGCAACGCGACCTGTTCAACGGCAACCGGCAGACGCTCCGGTTCGCTTTCTTCGAGCGCGACTCCCTCGTCGCGTATGCGGTGAAGCAGCACCTCCTCCGGCGGCGGCTCTATCCCCGGAAGTTCGCCTCGATGAAGGCGATCGAGCTCGTTCGCCTGCGCTCGCCGCGCGAGGTCCGCCGCTGGCTCCGGGCCCAGACCGCCACCTGAGGCTTTCGATCCTGTCGGCGTGATCTTTCGTTTCTGCACGATACGGAGCTTCGGATCACGTAATTCCAAACACTTAACCGTTGGCACGGCACGAGCATGTCTGTGGCCAGCGCTGCGGCGTGGCTTTACCCCCCCCGAGCCCGCCGCGGCGTTTTTCTATTTCCGCCCTCCCGTTGCCATCGTGCGGGACGGCACGCTGACCGGGCGTCAGTAGGCCAGGATCGGCCCCCAGACGACCGTCTGGTCCGGGCGCTGGAGAACGACGCGGAAGTAGCTGCCGGCGACGAACGATCCAACATTCGATCCGCCGATCACCAGCGAGTGCGTTCCCGCGGGGATCGAGACGCGTCCGGTGTCGTCGTTGAGGAGGAGGCCCTTCTCGTAGACGGCGAGCTGATAGGTCCGGCTCCCGGTAGCGAAGACGGCGTTGAACGGCGCGGGAATGACATCGGTCCCGACCCACGTGTCCCATTGCTGGTTGAACGCCAGCGCTCCCGCAGCGTCCGTGCGGACGAGGGCCATCGCGATCGCGGGCCCTGTCACCTCGACCTGAAAACTCCCGTCGAAGACTCCATCCACCGTGATGGGCCCGTCGGCAAACCTCGTCGTGTCGATCCTGAGCGAGTCGGCAGCGATGCTCGTAGCACCGACCGCTGTCGGCGGTTCGTCAGGTCCTGCGTCCCCCGCTGCGTCGCCAGTGGCGTCGCTCGCTGCGTCGCGCGGATCTCCACCATCCACCGCACGCCTGGGCGTTGCCTCCGCCCCGCCCGAGTCGAGCTCCGGCTCGAGTGTGCCGACCTGCGTCAGCCCGCAGCCCGCGAGCCCTCCGCCCACTGCGAGCACAATCCAGGCAGCCAGCACCACTCCATACGAGCGAGTACGAGGGGGCACGAGGATCATTTTAGAGAGCCTCGATCGCGACTGGAAGCCTCGAGCTCGATGCCGCGGAGCGCCAACGCCCTCCTATCCATTCCGTAGCTACCGAGAATGTATGTAGGTGCATGCGTCGCGATCTGCGCGAGCGTGTTCATCGAGCTCGTCCGCGATCTGATCGTGAAGCTCTCAGTGCCGCCATGTAGAGTTTTGGGTTCCGCGCGACCGAGCTCATCTTCGTCGAGCTCATTTGATTCGTGCCGTGAAGACCTTCACCTCCAGGCCGTTCTCCCCGTCGAGCTTCGTGGTGTGCTGAACGTTCCCGTAGTCGTCACGCTGACCGCTGCAGTGTTCGGGCTTTGCGTCGGGGCGCTCGCGTTCCTTCTCGGCGGCTCGCCACGATGGTCGCGCTATCGAATCCTCTCGGCGAGCGCGTGGACCGCGAGCGTCTTCTGTGCCCTCGAGGTCGTCTCCACGCTCCCAGTTCGACCCAGCACGCTCCTGTTCGCCATGCAGCTGGAGGGCGCGTGCGCGGTCCTCTACGTCATCCTGTGGCAGGTCTACACCGACCGTTACCTGAAGCTCCGTCCGCGGAAGTGGGAGCTCGCACTTCGAGCCGCGGTCGGCCTCCTTGCCGGAGCCTGGCTCGTTCCAGGGCTCATGTACGACGGCACGACCGTCGAGTTCGAGGCACTCGGCGTCGCCTACCACTACCCGACTCCGACGCGAGCCGGGGCGGCGGCATTCGCGATCGAGGTCCTCTGTCTCGTCCTTCCGCTGCTCCGCTACGTGCGTGCGTTCCGGCAGGGGACCGAGGGAGCCGCCATCCACGTCGCGGCGATCGCGACGATTCTGGCCGCAGCGATACACGACGCGCTCGTGGTGACCGGCGTCGGGGACAGGCCGCTCCTACTTCCGATCGGCGTCATCGCATCGGTCGGGTCGCTCATCGTCCTTCTGGCACGTTCCTTCGTTGCCGATGCGCGCCAGCTCGATCACCTCACACACCACCTCGAACAGGTCGCCGCAGACCGGACGAACGAGCTCGTCGACGCCGAAGCCGCCCTCATGCGCGCCGAGAAGCTCGCCGCGCTCGGACGACTGAGCGCCGGTGTAGCGCACGAGGTCAACAACCCTGCGGCTGCGGTCGCTGGGAACATCGAGTACCTCCGCCAAGAGCTCGAAGCTGGGCGCATCCCTCCCGACGCGCTCGCGTCGATCGACGATTCGCTCGACGCGATCGATCGGATCGCGAAGATCGTTCGCCAGCTGCTCGATCTCGGACGTGCCGCGACGACGGCCGGCCCCAGCACCCGAACGGTGAGCGTGAGCCGCGCGATCCAGAAGGCGCTCGGAACCGCACGCACGTCGTTCCGACCGTCGATCACGGTCACCACGACCGTCTCCGGCGAGCTGTTCGCCCGCGGAGACGAGGCAGCGCTCGTCCAGGTCCTCGTGAACCTACTCGTCAACGCCGCCCAGGCGATCCCTACGACACGCACCGAGGGAAAGGTCGCGATCGCCGCGACCGAAGAGGGTGAACGCATCGTCATCGCGGTGACGGATGACGGCACGGGAATGACCGAAGACACCCAGCGGCGGCTCTTCGATCCGTTCTTCACGACGAAGCCGTTCGGTGAGGGCACCGGCCTCGGGCTCCCCCTCAGCCTCGGCATCGTTCGGTCGATCGGCGGAGACCTTCGCGTCGAGTCGCGTCCCGGTCAGACGACCATGTTCGTCGACCTGCCGGCGAGCGCCACGCCGACCACCACCTCGACCGAGCGCCTTCGACTCCACGGGCACCGCCGCACGATGCTGCTCGTCGAAGACGACGATCGCGTCCGGACGGCGCTCGCGCGGATGCTCTCGTCAGCCTTCATCCTGGAGATCGCTTCCGGCGTCGAGGCCGCCGTCGACCGCCTCCGCCACGAGACCTTCGATGTCGTGCTCTCGGACTGGAAGATGCCGGACGGCGGAGGCCGACGCCTCTACGAGGAGATCGCTCGCCGGCGACCCGACCTCATGAAGTCGCTCCTCTTCGTCACCGGCGGCGTCCTGTCGGACGCGGACGCATCGTTCCTCGAGCGTCATCACGCGCCCGTGCTGCAGAAGCCGCTCGTGGTCGAAAAGCTCCTCGACGCCATCCGCCGCGCGGAGAGCGATGCGTCGCTTCGCTCCGCCGCCCCGTCGAGTCCACCGTAGAGCGTTGGAGCCGCCTCCGCTCACCTGCGGGCGAGGCAGGCGACTTCCTCCGCCGAAAGCGCGCGATTGTAGATCCGGACTTCGTCGAGCTTGCCGAGGAAGGGCTGCTGCCCAAGGGCGTCGAGACCGAGGATGAGCTCGGTGCCCCGTTGGACGATCAACGGCGGCGCTGACTGCTGGGCCCTGGGAACGCCGTCGAGATAGCCCCACCCGACGCTGTCGCCGAGGACGAAGGCGATGTGCACCCATTTCTCGAGGTCCATCGGCATGCCGAGGAATCTCTTCTCGCCCCCTTCCGTGCCGACGAAGAGGTCGATGTTCTTGCTCCCGTCCGTGTCGATCTCGACCCCGAACTGGTAGTAGGGCCGCTCCATCGACCCTGACGTCCACGGCTTGCCGAGCACGACCTCGTCCGCCGAGGGGAACGGGGCATCGGCGTAGATCCAGAACGCCAGCGTGAAGGCCGGGCCACCGAGGTCGAGCGACGTCGAGTTCGGGACACGAACCGACGTGCTTCCCGCACCCGCTGAACCGAACTGGAGGGCGCTACCATGCACGCCGGGGACGGTCATGGCACCGACGCGAGTACCGTGGTTCGACGCCCCGGAGCTGTCGCTCAGCTGCGTGCCCGCAGTCTCGTCGAATCCGAGCGCGAGAACGGCGCCGTCGAGCGTGCAGGAAACGGCGGCGTCGACCTGCACCCCGCCTCCATCCGGCGGGGCGGCTCCGTCCACCACGGGTCCCGCGTCGATCGCTCCGGCGTCGCCGACCTCGGCAGGCGGCTCGGCGCTGAACGGCGTACACGCAGGGAGCGCCAGCAGGAAAAAGGACGCAAGCCGGCGGAGAGCGCGCGGTCGATCCGACGGCTCGCGACGTGAAGCATCGGTCTGGAACCGACAAGCCGTCCGCATCGTCGACGAGACTACGCGTGAACGCGACGCGCTGTCAGCCCGCTGATGATCAGCGCGACGCCGAGCCTATCCGACGACAGCCGGTATCCGGCGGCCCTCGACCTCGTGAGGACCGCCGGATCCGTTCGCAGACGCTCTCGCTAGGCCGCGAGCAGGTTCGCACGCGGCGCATGCGCGCTATTACGCGCTCCTAGTACACGCCCTTCAGCCACCCACCGAAGCGGCCGAATCCGAGCTGCGTCTCGAGCTCGTACATCAGCTTCGGGATCGCCGTGTAGTCCTTCATCTTCATGCAGTACTTGCTCTGCGCGCACGTCGCGACGGGCGTGGTGCCGTTCAGGTACTTCACGTTGCCTGCGGTGAGCTTGGCGCGAAGGCCGACGTCGCGGTCACCGCGCTTGACCGGCTCGGTCTCGACCGCCTTGGCGAGGAGGCTGTTCGCATACTCGAGGACGCGCGCGCCGATGCCTCGCTGGACGGTCTTGCCGAAGATGGTCTCGGTACCGAACGTCTGGGCGACGTAGACCTTGCCGTCGGGATCGTGGAACTCGATTCGGTTCTCGAAGCCCGGATCTGCGTCCTTCGACATGTCGTAGATGCGCATCTGGTCGAGCCAGTTCGTGCGCGCGTTCTCGGGGAGGAAGATGAGCGAGAAGATGATCGCGAACTTCTGCTGTTCGAAGCCGACCTGCGAGTCGACGACCGTGCCGCCCGCGCCCGCCGGGGTCCCCGGAGTGAACGGATCGTTGCAGAAGAGGCGGTCCTCCTTCGGGATGCAGGTCTGCACGCCCTCCTTCGGCCACCACTGCGTGTTGCTGAGGACGGCGTAGCCCTTGTCGTCGAGCGCGGGCGGTCCGACGACGCCGCCACCGCCTTGGGCCATCGCGTAGACGCCCTTGATCTGCTCGTCGTTCGTCAGGTTGTTGGCGAGCCAGCGACGGAAGCCGTCGGGGAAGACGTCGGCGAGCGACACCGAGCGGAAGCGCGGATCGACATAGTCGTCGCGGCTCTGGCTGATGAAGTTGTCAGCCGACTCCGTCATCAGGTACGCGGTGTACGCCTTCTCGTAGTACGAGCCGACGTTGAGCGTGTACCAGGAGTTGTAGTCGCGGCCCTGGTTGCGATCGAGCGCGTTCTCGACCGGACGGCCGCCGAGCGAGATGGTCCCGAAGCCGCCTGTGACGCCGTTGGCGACGGAGAGGAGCGGGCGCATGCCCTTGTCGGCGAAGCCCGTTCCGTCCCACGAGCGAACGATCGTGGTGCCGTTCTCCGCGTCCTCGACACCGACGGTGCCGTGCTCGCCGGGCTGCGGACGCGAGAACACGTGCGAGAACTGGTCGAACGCGATCGAGCTCGCGATCGTGCTCTCGACGGCGACCTGCTTCAGGATGTCGGCGACGAACGCCTCGGGGTCGTCACCGGCGCTGTTGTAGTGAACGACGGTGTCGCGCGCGAGATTGACGAAGAGGCCGATCGCCTTCGCGGAGTCGCGCATCTTCTCGTGGTAGCGCGTGAGCGTGCGCCGGAACGCGCCCCAGATGTTGAAGTCCCGGCGGCCACGGCGGTACGACGTGAAGATGTGGTTCATCTCCTGCTGCGCCTGCCAGAAGTGCATGGTCTCGTAGAGATCGGCGCCGTTGTCGTGGCGGAAGACGGCGACGTTGCCGAGGTCGGCCCAGTTGTCCGACGCGAAAGCATGCGGGACCCTGACCCGGTTCCTCCCGTCGTACGAGTGCGTCTTCTTATCGGTGGACTTCATCGCGTCCCACTGGACGAAGTCGACCTTCGGCTGGCTGCACTTGATCGAGCGGCCCCCCTCGTCCGTGACGATGTGGCCGTCGATGAGCGCGCTCCACTTGCCGTCCTTCTCCTCGTTCCAGCTCGCGGGCCTGAACGCCTCCGGCTGGACGGCCTCGCAGGCCTCGATGAGGTTCACGCGCTTGTCGAGCTGCGAGTAGTGGATTGGGTTCGAGAAGTTGCCGTAGCGGAAGCCGAGGAGCCCACCGAAGTCGTTCTGGTGATCCTGAGCGACCTTGCCGATCTCCTTGTCACGTTGGAAACGGGCGTCCTTGTAGACCGTCACCGCATCGCCGTAGAACATCCGCGCGGCGCCGAAGTCGTAGACGCCGATGCCGAGCAGATCCTGCGAGGGCTCACCGGCGTACTCCATCGTGGACGACTGCGCCCACATGTTGATGAGGTTCTTCTGCTCGTTGGGCGTGACCTTGTCGAGCCAGCGCGGGCCGACGCACTTCGAGCCGTCCGCCGCCGCGCTCGCGTCGGCCGGACACTCGGCAGTCACGGTCTTCGCGTTCGTGCGAAGCGCCCAGTATTGCGGGCGGTAGTTCCACGAGTCCGACGAGCTCACGAAGTTGTGTCGGAGCGCGAACGAGTGCCCCATCTCGTGCGCGATGACGGAGTAGTGCGCTCGACGAGCGAGCCAGTTCTTCATCCTGTCCGCACGTTCGAGCTGCACGCCCGGTCCGTCGCTCGGATTGAAGCGCCCGAACTTGTTCTGGAGCTCCTCGGCCAGCGCGGCATAGCCGAGCGGCGCGAGCGCCTCGTAGTTCATGACGCACGCTCCGCGCTCGGCGAGCGAGCTCTCGAGACGGTGCTCGAGCGCGCTCGCGAGCTTCGGGTTCAAGCCCTGGAGCGGCGACGCCGCCTTGAACATCGCGCTCTGCGGATCGGCGCTCTGGGCGCTCGAGGCACTCAGACTCCCGCCGAGCTTCCCGAGGGCCGACTTGGCGAGCTCCTGCATCGCAGGCGTCACGAGCGCAGCCTCTCCCGGTGTACCGCGGAGCTGGTTCATCCGCGCCTCGTAGACCGGCGCCCACGTCGACGGTGCGTCGAACGACGCCTTCGTCTGCGCGACCCGCTCGAGGTCCGCGAGCAACGCCCGCTCGAGCGGCGTGCGCTGGGCTTCCGAGATGCGGCCCTTCATCGGACGTCGCTTCTCGTTCTTCGCCTCCAGCTGCTTCAGCTTCTCGACGGACACACCGGCGATCGCCGCAACGCGCTTGTCGACCTCGGCGCCGCCGATGACGGGGGCGATCCCGAGCCCGTTCGAGCTCCGCGCAGCCTCGACCCACTTGTTGACGTACGTGCCGTCGGTGATCTCCTCCGTGGTGAGCTCACCGCCGATGTAACGGAACGTGTCGATGAGGCCGCGCGCGAACATGTCGTTCACGTGCGTCCAGACGTTGATGCTCGCCGCGACGTGCTCGCCGGTCAGCGGATCGTTGGAGTCCGACATGATCCCCCACGGCGAGTTCGTCTGCGGGGTAGCCACGGACGTCACCAGGTGGAACCGGAGGTCACCGAGACGCGCGACCGTGCCAGGCTTGCCGCAGACTGCGGGGTCGAGAGCGTCGACCGGGCTGTGGCAGAGAATGACCATCTCCGGCATCTTCGCGATCGCGCGGACGGCCGGTGAATAGCGGCGCTGATCGGAGAGCTGGTCGGCAAGCCCCTCGCACTCCGCGATGGGATCCTTCTTCCCTGCCTTCACCGCATCGCGCCGGCAGGCCTGCACCTCCTTCACGAGGAAGAGCGCGTCCTCCTCCTCGGCGTAGTTCCCGTCGATGACGCCCGGGTACTGCTCCAGACAGATCTGGTTCGGATCGCCGAGGTTGCCGAAGCGCATGCACTCGGCGTACTTCGCGGTCATGACCGCGGAGCGCATCGCAACGTCCCACTCCTCGGCGGCCTCGCGAGTCGGCTCGAAGAACTCGGGCGCACTGCCGTCGGAGTAGTGCCAGACGACCGGCTTCTCCTTGCGCTGCTGGTAGGGGAGCGTGCACTTCCCGGCGTAGGTGTCACAGCGCGAGCTGCCGAGCGCGCCGATGTCCGAACAGTCGACGTCCGCGTTGCAGGTCACCGCCCCCGTCATCTTCACCGGATCGCTGTAGACGTGGCTGCGCTCCCAGATGTTGTAGCGGCTGATATAACGCTTCCAGTTCTGGTCCGCGAGCCCGTAGTCCCGCGCGTAGCCGTTACGATCGGTGGTGAAGGCGCCGTAGGTCTCGAACCTCCGGCCGTCCCAGTCCATCGGCTCGTAGTCGGTGTCGACGACACGCTTGAACGCGTGGCGGATGGTGATCTCGTTCGGGTTGCAGTTGCCTACCGGCTCCGTACCGCCGCGGACGATGCTCGGCAGGAGGCAGCCCGGGAGCTGCATGCTCCCGAGGTTGATCATCTGCGGCTCGGCGAAGACCTTGTTGGTGATGTCGAGATAGCCACCCTTGATATCGTAGACGGGCGCGTTTTCGTCGTTCGGATTACGAAGATCGAACTGCATCGGCGTGTAGCGAATGCCGTTGTAGACGCCGAGCAGGGAGAGCGTGTCGAAGTCGTAGGCCGTCGTGACGAGGTTCTGGGAGAAGTCGACCCGCATGTACTCGCGGTCCTGCCACGGGCGGTCGGTGGCATTCTCCTCGATGATGTTCGACTCCTCGCCGGTCTGCGGGTTGTACGAACGGCGGATGTCGAACTGGCTGATGATGCGGAAGTTGTAGACGACGACACCGTCGTTCTGCGCGAGCGGCTTCGTCGGATCACGCTGCGGATCCTTGTTCGGCGTGAGGCCCTTGCCGTCCGTGCCCGCGATGCGCTCGAAGCTCACGCGACCGACGAGGTTGTTCTCCTCGATCGACCATTTGATCTTCGACATCGAGTTGATCGTGTTCGTGAACATCAAGAAGTCGGAGCCCGACTCGCCGTACGGCACGTCGATGACCATCGATCGCGCGTAGAACTCGGGATCGTCGCTCGAGTCGTTGAGCTTCGCGCCCACGAAGAAGCTCTTCGGGATCGCGTTCGCTTGAACGCGATCGATCGGATCTCGCTCCTCGGCACATCCGACCGCAGCGGTTCCGCTGCCGATGACGCCGATGACCAGAGCGGTCAGGCCAAGCCTGCCAAACCAACTTTGGGCTCGCGCCCCAACCACCCGCAGTGGTGCCACACGCACAGGGGCGCCCTCGGCGCTCCTTGATTTCGACGACATCCCGACCTCCTCAGCACGCCGAAGGCCTCGAGCCCTGCCGGCGCGCACCGTCCCGCGCGCCCCGATGCAACTCTCGCTCCCATCGCGCGCACTCGACGATCGTCGACGCTTTTTGGATGTTTGCTGCGATCCGTTAGGACGATGACTCGTTCGCGGGCGTCAGCACGTTTACGCAGTGACGAACGCATCCGTCACGCCATGCTCTACCGTCACGTCACGAAGAAGGAAGACCTCGCGTACGCACGAGCACCGCGCGCGCATGCGCTTCGAGGCCCTCGAGGCGCGCGAACGCACAGATGTTCGCTTCGTCCCTGCGAAGCGCATCCGCGGTGTAGCGGATGAGCGAAGTGCGCGCGACGAAGTCGTGGACACCGAGAGGCGAGCCGAAGCGCACGGCGCCTCCGGTCGGCAGGACGTGCGACGGACCAGCGACGTAGTCGCCGGCCGCCTCCGGCGTCGCCGGGCCGATGAACGCAGCGCCGACGTTGCCGATGCCGTCGAGGAGCGCCTCCGGCTCGTCGACCTGGAGGCTGAGGTGCTCGGGCGCGATCGTGTTCGCCGCCAGGGCGAGACCCGCGCGATCGGAGACGATGAAGATCTGACCGTGGCGCCGGAGCGACTCGCTCGCGATCGCCTTGCGAGGCAACGCGTCGAGCTGGCGGGCGAGCTCGCGCTCCACGGCATCCGCGAGCGCGACCTCGGTGGTGACGAGGAGCGCGTAGGCGTCCTCGTCGTGCTCGGCTTGAGAGAGGAGGTCGGCGGCGACGTGCGCGGGGTCGGCCGTCTCGTCTGCGAGCACGAGGATCTCGCTCGGGCCTGCGATCGAGTCGATCGAGACGGCCCCGTAGACGAGGCGCTTCGCGCATGCCACGTAGGCATTGCCCGGGCCGACGATCTTGTCGACGCGCGGGATGCTCTCGGTGCCGAACGCGAGCGCCGCGATCGCCTGGGCGCCGCCCGAATCGACGATCGCCGACACCCCTGCGAGGTGCGCCGCTGCGAGGATGCTGTCGTCTTCCTCCGCCTTCCCGCTGAGCGGCGTCGCGAGGACGATGTCCTGGACCCCCGCGACCTTTGCCGGGATCGCGCTCATGAGGACGCTCGACGGGTAACGTGCCTTGCCTCCCGGCGCATAGACGCCGACGCGCGCCAGCGCGCGGACGCGCAGGCCGAGCGTCTTCCCCTCATCCTCGAAGCGGAACCCCGAGCCGGGGAACATCGCCGCGCGCTCGCGCTCGTGGAACTTGGTGATGCGCTCGGCCGCAAGCGAGAGCGCCTCGCGCGCCGCCGGGGCGAGCCGATCGAGGGCCGCCTTTCCGTCGAGCTCGCGAACGCAGAGCGCCTTCGGCGTGCGGCGCTCGAAGCGCTCCACGAACCGGAGGACGGCGCGATCGCCTTCCCGCCGGACCGCGTCGAGGATCTCGCGGACCTGCGGCTCGACCTTGGCGAAGTCGCTCTCGCCGCGATCGCGGAGGCGCGCCATCGCCTCGTCGAAGCCAGCCGTTCCATGCACCAGGCGAGCGACTCGACCGTCGTTCATCGGAGGCGCGGACCTTAGCCCACGGCCCCCGATTGTGGGAGCGACGCCCTCGAACGCGAACACGAACGCAAACGCGGACAGAGCGCGACATGAATGCTCACCCCGGACGGCACGGCGCCGCCCGGCACGACGGACGCGCTCTCGCGGCCGAGAGAGCCCAGGCGTGTCGAGCCCACGAGCTCGGGAGTCGCGCCCCCCCCGCAGAGCTGCGCCTCATTGCTCCTTGAAACTTGGGGCTCGCGCCCCAACTACCCGCAGCCCCCGCAGAGGTGCGCCTTCGACACTTCTCTATTTTTGGGCTTGTCGCGTGGTGAGGGGAAGATCGGTATCCGAAGAGGCCCCGCAAGTGGTAACGTACGCGCCCTTCGCCGCGGCGCCGCGAGGCCCGCTACCGAACACTTCGAGCATTTTTCGGACGAGGGCTCCTGTGGACAGTGATCTGGCAGATGCGGTCGAAGGTCTGAAGACCGTCTTTCAGAAGCGGAAGATCGATCACGCGTTCGGCAAGGCTGACAAGGCGCTGGTCGAGGAGCTCAAGAAGAAGCTCCGGATCCCGGCGCGCTACCGCGCTTTCCTCACCGCGGCCGATCCGACCAAGGTGGAGACCGTCACCCCGGTGGAGCGTGTCCGTCTGCTTCCGGCGAGCGAGCTCGAGAAGGCGCAGGACACCGTGAAGACGCCGCAGGACGGCGGCACGGTCCCGCTCGACTGGAAGCCGTCGTGGGTCGTCGTCGCGGAGAGCTCTCTCCTGGGCGATCCCTACTTCCTCGACGTGTCGAAGCTCGACCCCGAGGGCGACTGCCCCGTCTACACCGCGATGAGCGGTCAGGAACGCTGGCAACCGACGCTCGCCGCGTCGAGCTTCGCTCAGTTCCTCCGCATCCTCTCGACGGCCATGGAGATCGCCGCCGGCTTCGGCGACGCGATCATGGACGACGAGGACGAGGACAGCTTCCGCGAGGCGCTCGGACCGAAGGTCAAGGTCATCGACGCCGCCGCGATGCGCGCCGGCCACTGGACCTGACGCGCGCGCCGCGCGACATCGCGCGCAACGTAAAGTGACGTCTCGCATGAAGCACGGTATACGCCGTGCTCATGGTCGAGATTGCCTACGCCCAGAGCCGGTACCGAGCGCCCGAGATCGATCACAAGTACGGGCCGAACGTTCACCTGCTGGACGACCCGGTCTGCTGGACGCAGCTCGCCCGTCTCTGCGCGCGTGAAACGGTCCAGCCCGAGGTCGGGCAGCTCGTCCGTGCGCTCTACCAGCGGCTCGCGCAGGTCGTGCTCGCGCAGGAGTTTCCGCGCGAGCGCGTCGCAGTCCCCACGCGCATGGTCATCAAGTCGCCCGAGGCCGTCTACCGCGGCGTCGCGCTCGACCACTCGACCAACTGCGTGACCGTCGGGATCGCGCGGGCGGGCACGATGCCGTCGCAGATCGTCTACGACCTCCTCAACGAGGTCCTCGATCCGGCGGGCGTGCGCCAGGACCACCTCTTCATGTCCCGCGCGACCGACGCCGACGGCAAGGTCATCGGCGCGACCTGGCACGACGCGAAGATCGGGCGCGACGTCGAGGGCCGCATCCTCCTCATCCCCGATCCGATGGGGGCCACCGGCTCGTCGATCAACGGCGCCCTCAACCACTACAAGACGCGCCTCGAGGGCACGCCGAAGATGTGCATCACGATGCACCTCATGGTCACGCCGGAGTTCATCAAGAACGTCCTCGCCGAGCACCCCGACACGCGCATCTACGCGCTCCGCCTCGATCGCGGCCTCTCGCCGGCGAGGGTCCTCTCCACCGTTCCCGGGACTCACTGGGACGAGGAGCGCGGCCTCGACGAGCACCAGTACATCGTCCCGGGCGCCGGCGGCGTCGGCGAGATCCTGAACAACGCCTGGGTCTGACTCACCGCTCGCCGTCGGCGAACGGCCCGTGGCTTCAGGGATCAGGCCGCGGCTCTCACAGTTGGACTCGAGCGACGTCGCTGCCGCTCCTGCACCGTCGCCGTACTCGAAGCACGGTCGCGAGAGCACAACCGATCGCCAGCGAGCTCCAGCTGCCCGAAGGTGCGGTGGGAAGAACGCGGCACCCGCAGCCCCCAGCTTCGCTCGAAGGTGCGCTTGGCGGCGTCGGAGCTTCATGTCCGGTCTCTTCGGGCTCTGCGCTCGACGGCTCGTCGCCGGAGTCGATCCGGGCCCCGGAGTCCGTCTCGCTCGGAGCCGCATCGGACTCGCTCGAAGCCGCATCGGACAACGTCGCGTCGGTCGAGGCATCGACGGGCTCCCCGCCGTCCACGACCACTCCCGAGTCGATCACTGCATCGACACGGCACGTACCATCCCGACACACGCCTCCGTTGCAGGGCGTCCCGTCCGGCGCAAGTGGGTCGAGTGATGGGCACAGCACGGAGACACCGTTGCATTGCGCCGGTCCACGGCACTCGCTGGGTGCAGGGCGGCAGACCGTCCCTGCCGGCTCGGGATGCGTGGGCGGGCACGATGCGCTCTCTCCAGTGCACGCGATCTCCGCGTCACACGCGCTGCCCTTCGGATGGCACACGTGTGTTGCGGGCCGAAACGCGTTCGCCGGACACTCCGGGTCGACCCCGTTGCAGGCTTCGGCGAGATCGCAGACACCGGCCGATGCTCGACACGTGTGAGCGCCACCAAGCAGAGCACACGTGCCATCGACCTGCGCGCCGGCTTGCACGCTACACACCTGACAGTCGGACGGATCGCCTCCGCCACATGCCGTCGAACAACAGACGCCGTCGGCACAGAATCCGGAGTCACATTCCGCCGACGAGAAGCACGGACTACCGACAGGCCCCTGCTCGACGCGATAGACGTAGGTCGCATCGCTGGCGAAGTCGTCGGCACCACCAAAGAGGACTGTCTGATGGTGCGTCGGGTCGTACACGAGCGAGGCATCGGAGAGTCGAGATGGACTCGAGACCGGATTGCGTTTGAGCCATCGAAGACCGTCCGACTCCCAGGTCTCGTTGGTCGAGCCGACTTTTGTGTAGCCGCCAAACAGGACCGACCGGTTGCGGTGAGTATCGAAAGCCAACGCTGCTCCCGACCGACTCGGCGGGAGCGGCGTGGCGGTCGCAGTCTGCCAGTCGACACCATCCCACTCCCACACGCTCGATCCCTGATAGAGGACCACACGCTGGCGGACAGGATCGTATGTCATGGGTGCTCCGGTCATCCCCAACGGCGAATGAGCCGGCATCACCTGCGACCAATCGCTCCCCGTCCAGAGCCAGGTGTCCCTTTGGTAACCATTGGGTCCAATGCCACCGAACAGGACGACGTAGCCACGCGAGGGATCGAAGGCGGCGGACGCATTCGATCGAGCCGGCGGCGATTGTTGAGGTGACGCCAGGTGCCAGTTCCCTCCGCTCCACGTCCAGGTATCGCCGAGGTGACCGTCGAACCGATCCGGCGTTGTGTGTCCGCCAAAGAGAACGCCCTCGGCGCGCACCGAATCGAAGACGAGCACGTGCCCACCGCGCTTCGACGGCGACGTCTCCGGGGTCAGCGCGCGCCAGCGACTTCCATCGAACTCCCATGTATCGTCGAACGTGTCGACCAGAGCGGCGTTGTGCCTCGCAGCGCCACCGAACATCAGGATCGCGTTCGTCGTCGGGTCGAACATCGCCGCGGACTCGGAGCGAGCTAGAGGGATCGAGCTCGGTGCGGCGAGCGTCCAATCTCCGCCGTCGTACGTCCAGGTGTCGCCCGAGCGACCTCGGGTTCCGAGACCGCCAAAGAGGACGGTTCGATGGCGGACGGCGTCGTACGCCGCAGCCATGCCCGACTCGATCGGCGGCACCGTGGCGGTCGTTATCCGGCTCCATTGGGCACCATCCCATTCCCACGTCCCGCCCCAGCTGAACATCACGACCCTCTGACGGTCGCTGTCGTTCACCATCGCGTGTCTCGTGAGCGTTGGGCTTGGGTTCGTGTTCGCGTTGGTCCAGGCGACGCCGTTCCACTTCCAGGTGCTCGACCCACCGCCGTAGCCACCGTGAAGCAGTGTGTACCCACGCGCAGCGTCGTACGTCATCGCGGCGTCGTAACGGATCCCCGGGTTCGTTGGCCGCGACGTATCAATCCAATTCGTCCCGTCCCACTCCCACGTGTCGTTGTATCCCGAGTTGTGGCCAGGAGCCCAGCCACCGTAGAGAACGGTACGCCCTCGAGCGAAGTCGAACGCCAAGGAGTGGTTGGCGCGAATCGGCGGATTGGTCGCCGGTGAGCGCTGCGTCCAGTCGATTCCATCGTACTCCCAGGTGTCGCCGACGTTCCCCTCCACCCACTGAGAACCGCCGAACAGCACCATCTTCTGCCTTACGGAATCGAACGCCATGGCGGAGTAGACGCGCCCCGGCGGATGGTGAGCGGTCACTCGTTCGTGCCAGGCGGTTCCGTCCCATTCGTACGTATCTGCACGCTGACTTCCGACACGGTCATTACCGCCGAAGAGAACGACGACACCTCTCGCGCTGTCGAAAGCCATCGCGGCGCCGAGGCGACTGTTCAGGCCATACTCGAGCCGAGTCCAGGTCACGTTGTCGGTCGCCAACGCACTACTCATGGTGGCCAGCTGCTCGTGCGGCCCGGAGGCACCCGTGCAGGCACCGAGCGACGCCAGGACGACGATGGCGAAGAGGGAGGATGTCGACTTCGAAGGCAGTTTCATGCGCGAGGTGTCGAGGCGGAGCTCGAGAAACCGCCCGCTTTCACGTTTATCCCCATTTGGCCCAATAGCCCAGGCTCCTCTTTTCGCCGCTATGCCGAGACCGTCGCGGCACCTGGTGCAAGCGCCGTTGATCGCAATCGCATCGGCACTTCTATCCGGACCGCGGATCGGTCACCGACCTGGCATTTCGACCTGGGCGGACCGATCGCACCGAACCCTGTCGCTCGCAGCCGAACCGATACCGGTTTCTTCGGGGTGGCCATCCGGGTTTGTGGTCGTGGTGTACCGATGGTAACCGGTAGCGCCATGGCTCGACTGATCGACATCGCGAGCGCGCCGACGACCCCGTTCGAACCGACGAATCATCACACTCGGCTGGTTGCGCTCGCCGGACTCTGGGAAGGGCAGACGACCACCTGGCTCGATCCGAACGCGCCGGCGGAAGAATCTCGGATCGAGATGCGCGTCGAGTCCGTCCTCGGTGGCCGCTTCCTCCGGATCCAGTACGCGAGCGTCATCATCGGCAAGCCGCACGCCGGCGAGATGCTCGTCGCGTACGAAAAGGACGAACAGCGATACAGCCTGGCGTGGATCGACAGCTTCCATACCGGCTCGGCGTTGATGCTCTCGACCGGCACACGCGCGCCGTCAGTCGACGGCGCCATTTCGGTCCTCGGGAGCTACGCCGCTGGAGATCAGCGATGGGGTTGGCGAACCGTCATCCATCCGCACCCGGAGCGTCTCGTGATCGAGGCGGTCAACATCGCGCCTGACGGAACGGAATACCCCGCACTGAAGACGCAGCTCGCGCGAGTCTGACGGCTGGTGGTGCTCGGAACGGCCTCCAGCTGGATTTCAGCCATGCGTCCCGATCGCGAGTAGGTTGGATCGCGATGGCAACGTCGCTCGGACTGTTTCCTCCTCGACCGCGCGGGCTCAAGGGACGTGCCTCGGAGCTCGAGACGCTCGCCGCAGCGATCGAGACCTCGGCGCCGACGCGGCTCGCGCTCGTCGGTGCCGGCGGCAGCGGCAAGTCGATGCTCGCCGCCGCGCTCGCTTACCGCGTCGCGCCGCGCTTCGACGAGCGGATGTCGTGGTTTCGTGTCGGCGCCTGGGATTTCCGCACCCTCGCCGAGATGCTCGCGGTGCGGTTCGGCACGACGCGCGACAGGCACCGGATCATCGATGGTCTCCGCGCTTTCCTCTCGGAGGACGAACGCCTCGTCGTGCTCGACAACCACGAGGACGACGCCGCGATGGCGCAGCTCCTCGACGCGCTCTCGGAGACGAAGGCGACCTTCCTCATCACCGCGCGCCGTTGCTTGCTCGCCGGCGTCCTCGTGTTCCCGGTGACGGCACCGCTCGTGACCTCGGGTCGAGCCGCCTTTCCGCGTGTGGCGCCCCTCACGCGACGCCTGCGCTGGAACCCGCTCGCGCTCGACATCGCCGCGGCCATCGTCGCCTCTGGCGCCACGAACGTGAATGCGCTCGCGCGCTTCCTCGACGAGCACGGCATCGGCGCCGTTCGCGTGATCGAGCACGAAGACGATCTGCCGGAGGTCGCGCTGCTGGTGGAGTGGGCGTGGCGTCGCCTACCGCCCGAGAGCCGCCGCATGCTCGCCGTGCTCGCACACGTCGAGGGCGACAACGTCGATCGCGAGTCGCTCGCGATCCTCGCGCGCGCACCACGAGCCAAGGCGCAGAAGGCCATCGCCGCCCTCGAGCGCTGGCATCTCGTCCAGGAGGCGATGCGGGACCGATACACGCTCCATGCAGTGGTCCGCTACGCCGTTCAGAAGCGGACGGAGCCCGTGCCGCCGGCTCGCCTGTTCGAGCACTACGTCGGCCTTTTGGAACGCCATCCCGAGCGCATCGTCAGTGAGCAGACCCATCTCTTCGCCGCGATGGATCAGGCGCAGCGAAGCTCCGAGGTCGACGCCATACTCCGCGTCGAGGAGCTGCTCACGCGACTGGCCGAGGACTCCTGACCGGCGCCATCCGCTGCCGCTCGGGAAGATTCTACTCGCCGTTGCTCCTCCGCCAGGTCGTTAACCCCGGTTAACGACCGCGCGAAGCTCCGACACCGTGCCTGACGTGCCGGTAGTCCTCCTGCCCGGGCGCATCGAGGTCGAGACCGCCGGCAAGACCGAGGCGACGTGCCGCGCAGGGCGAGAGCTACGTATCAGCCGCAATCATTTGCTGATGCCTGCGATCGGAAACAAGCTCTGGCATGGCGCGACGCTGGGCGGTCCGGTTGCTCTCCACCATCGCTCTCGCGTGTTACGCGTTGCCCGCGTTTGCGGAGGAACCGGCGCCTTCGCTCGCCCCCGCAATGTCCCCGCGCGAGCAGATTCGCCGTCTCCTCGTCATGGGCCACGGCGACGAGGCCCGCGAGGCGATCGCGGATCAGCTCGCGTCGGAGATCTCGATGCACGAGCGAGCGGCGCTTCTCGAGCTCCATGCGATGGGAACGACCTGGCGATGGGCCCGCCCTCCGTCACCCATGCCCGACACCACGGGCACGAACGCCTCCCCTTCCGGCAAGGAGAGCAAGCCCTCCGCCGCCGAATGGAACACCTCATTCGAGGTCGCGCGCAACGACCTCGCCCGCGGTGCGTTCGCCGCTGCCGCACGCCGACTCGGGGTGCTCGTCGACACGGCGCCTGATCTCGTCGATGCATCCCGCTCCACCGAGCTTCGCTCGCTCGCATTCGATGCGCTCCGCGATCGATCTGCAAGCAGCGATCGACCTCCGACCACCACGACGCCAGCGAGTCTCGACGTCCCGCCGCCAGCGTCACCCCCAGCGCAAAGGACCCGCTGGTATGGCTGGCAGACGCTGATCGCAGACGGCGTCGCGATCGTGATCACGCCCGTCGCTCCAGTCGCCGGCGCAGCGCTCTACCTGACAGGCGGCCCGACGGTGCACGTCATGAATTGGAACATCGCCCGCGCCGGAACGAGCCTCGGCATTCGAGCGGGCCTTCCACTGGGGGCGGGGCTGCTCGGCGCGCTGAGCGGTGCGGTTATGGGCGCGGCGAACGGCTCCCACGAAAGCAGCGTCGCCCTCAACTCCGCCGCCTTCGGCGTCGCCGGCGCCGGCGCCGGAGCCATCTGCGCGATGATCGTCGACTCCGCGGTCATCGCCAAGGAGCGCATGCCAGCCGAGCCATCGAAGGCGGCGCTCACGACGATCCGTCCGAGCGCCGCGCCCCGAAGAGAAGGCGGCTTCGACGTCGGCATCGCGGGGACCTGGTAGCGCAGGGCGGCACTGCACCAGGCGTCACGATCGGCGAGACCGCATCGACGGACGTGTGAGCCGTCGGCGAACGTCAGCGTTTTCGACGTCCACCGCGAACGCGTCGGTCTCGCACTGCGCATGGTCGCGCTTGGTTGGATCGTTGATTCGCTCGACGTCCAACTCCGACGCGAAGAATCGGACTGCTTCGAGTTCGTTGCTAAACACAGCCTCGACGATCTGCGCTTAGCAGTAGGCGAACGTCGTAGCGCCACTGGACATGGCGCCCGTGCTCTGCGATACGGGAAATTCGCCTTCGTGGGCCCCGCGACAGAAAGCAGCCCTCGGAGGACGGATTGGGATCATGCGATCCCGATCGGGGGGTTCACTGACTTCGCTCGAAGGAAGGAGCCACGTTGAACGTCCTCGCTCGGAACACGGTAGTTTTTCTTGCTTGTTGGCTGGTGGTGGGGTGTGGGGACGACACCAGCACCAACGTCGATCCGAACACGGCGGACGCGGCCACCACGTCGGACGCGGCCGAATGCACGGCAGGAGCCACGAGATGCGATGGGCTCGTGCCGGAGACGTGCAGCAGCGCGGGGCGCTGGGAACAAGGTCAAGCGTGCGCGATCGCGTGCGTCGACGGCGCCTGCGCCGATGGCGTCTGCGAGCCGGGAACCAAGCAGTGCGATGGCCTCGTCCCCCAGAACTGCGATGCAGCCGGCGGCTGGCAGAGCGCTCCCGCGTGCGCCTACGTCTGCAGCGCGGGCGAGTGCACCGGCGCATGCGTGCCCGACACCAAGCAGTGCGACGGCCTCGTCCCTCAGACCTGCGATGCAGCCGGCGGCTGGCAAGGCGTCGACGCATGCCCCTACGTCTGCAGCGCAGGCGAGTGCACCGGCGCATGCGTCCCAAGCACCAAGCAGTGCAACGGGCTCGTCCCTCAGACGTGCGATGTTGCCGGAGCCTGGCAGAGCGCCGACGCATGCCCCTACGTCTGCAGCGCAGGCGAGTGCACCGGAGTGTGCGTGCCCGACGCGGTGGATTGCAGCGGCCTCGTCCCGCGACGCTGTGACGCCACGGGCAACTGGCAGAGCGCCGACGCGTGCCCGTACGTCTGCAGCGCGGGCGCATGCACCGGAGTGTGCGTGCCCGGAGATCACCGATGCGCCGACGGGGCGACCGTCGAGACGTGCGACGCAGCTGGGCAATGGCAGCGCTCCGCTTGCCTCCAGGTCTGTTCGGCCAAGACCAATCAGTGTGCCTGCGCGTCCGGGTACGACGGCGACGGGGCGACCTGCACCCCGATCGATTTCTGCAGCGCTCCGAACGGCGGCTGTTCCCCAAACGCGACGTGCTCGCAGAACGGTATCGTGCCGGCGTGCGCCTGCAACGGCGGGCGCGAAGGCGATGGGCTCGTCTGCTACCCCACGCCCTCTGCGGTCCTGAACGAGGGGTTCGACGACATCACCAAGCTCGCCGAAGCCGGCTGGCTGGACGCGAACCGAAGCTCCCCGGTTGGAAGCACGACCTGGTTCCAAGGGAACCACGTCGCGATGGGTGGGCCGTTCAACGCCCACGACGGAAATACGGACGCGTACATCGGCGCGAACTTCAACAACACGGGGAACACGGGCACGATCAACACCTGGCTCGCGACTCCGAGCGTCACGTTCGGCGCAGGATCGTCGATCTCGTTCTACACACGAAGCCCCAACGGTCAGACTAGGTATGCGGATCGGGTCGAGGTCCGCGTTTGCACGGAGGCCCCGTGCGCGCTGCCGCCGGACACGGGCGTCGGATCGTATACGACGCTCCTCGGATCCGTGAATCCGTCGCTGGCGGCGAATGGATATCCGGCGGACTGGACCAAGTTCACGTTCACCAACGCGAACGGCATTCCGTACCTGGGTACCGGTCGCATCGCGATTCGCTATTACGTGACGAGCGCGGGGCTCATTGGGGGCAACAGCGACTACATCGGGATCGATCGACTCGTCGTGAACGGTGGCGTCCCCGCGTACTCCGTAGGCGGCACCGTCAGCGGCCTGACCAAGAGCGGCCTCGTCTTGTGGCTGAACGGGATCGAGCAGCGCCCGATCGCGGCCGACGGTAGCTTCTCGTTCACGCGTGCCCTCGACACCGGCACGCGATACTCCGTCCGCGTCTACCAGCAGCCGGCGGGCGAGACCTGCGTCGTCACGAACGCACACGGAACGATCGCTTCGGCGAACGTCGGCAACGTCCAGGTCACCTGCTCGCCCGACTGAGGCGACGCCCCCGCCTCACCGACGGAACACGGGACGCCGATCGATCCACCGCACTGACGTGATCGTCAGTGCGGCGTCGACTCGGGCCCGTGTTCCTCGGCGGCGCCGGCTTGGGCTTGGGTCGACCGACGCTGGAGGCGCCGTTGCACGAACCAGACGACAACGGCGACAGCGCATGCCGCGACGGCGAGCTCCTCGATGTGGGCGGCGCGCTGGAGCATGGTCGTCGCGGCGGCGCCGAGCCCCCAGCCGATGGCAGCGATGCCGAGCGCCCAGAGCGCCGCGCCGATGACGTTGAGGATCGCGTACCGGACCGCCGGGAAGCCGCTCGTGCCGAGCGCGACCGGCGTGATCGTGCGCATCCCGTAGATGAAGCGGAAGGCAAGGACGAAGGCGACCCCGTACCGGTCGAGCCGGCGCTGGGTCGCGTCCGCGACGGCGCGCCATCGGGGACGCCGTTCGAAGAGGCGCCTGCCGCCGTATCGCCCCAGGTAGAACCACAGCTGATCGCCCAACATGCTTCCTGCAAACGCGGCTACGACGACTAGCGGGAACGAGAGCAACCCCCGATGCGCCAGCGCGCCTGCGATGACGAGGATCGTCTCTCCCTCGAAGAAGACGCCAACGCCGACCGCCAGATAGCCCCACCGGACGATCAATGCCTCGAGCATGTAGAGGCGATAACGACGAGGCTCCGTGAAATGAAGGGCGCCGGACCCGAAGATTGGCGCCGCACGAGGTCGCGCACGCCGAGGGGCGCGTGCGGGGCCGACGCTACCTGACGTCGGCACTGCAATGTAATGTGCTGGATCTTGACCTCCTCGACGAGCAGCCACTCGAGCACGAACGCCGGCGCCGCCCTCTCGGAAGAGGCGATGGACGTGGAGCTCGACCGCGCGATGAGCGAGCACTACGCGGAAGGCCGTCGCGGCATGCGCAGCTTCACGGCGACCGCGCTGCTCGTCGCCATCGCGGCCGGAGTCGCCCTCCTGCCGGCCTGGCTTCCGGCGCGTCGTGTGCTCGGCGTCGGGATCGAGACCACACTGCCGCTCACGACGATATCAGCGCTGTCCATCGTCCACGCCGCGATCGCCTTTCGCCGCGTCGGCGCGCACGGCCGCTGGTACCGCGCCGCGGAGCAACTCGAGTCGCTTTGCTCGGTATCCTGCGGCGCGGCGCTGATTTACTTCTCGGGCTCAGCGACCAGCGTCTTCTGGATCTACTTCCTCCTCTTCGTCGCCGACGCGTGGAACAACCCGCGAGACGCCAAGATCTGCATCGCCATGTACAGTGTCGCAACGACGGCGTTGGCCGCCGCGTTCGCACTCCGCGAAGCCTCTGCCGACGTAGCCGTCACCGCGAGCCTCGGCGTCCTCGGTGCGGTATGCATCTATGTCTTCGCCGCCTCTGCGAAGCATCGGCTCCGCGGCGAAGCCGAACGTCGGGTCCTGCGATCGCGGCTCGAGCGCTTGCTCGTCGAACGCGAGCGCGACCGCATTGCGCGGGATCTCCACGACGGGGTGGCCGCCGATCTGTCGACGCTGCTCTGGCGGGCGCGAGAGTTGAAGGAAGCCGTCGCCGGGATCGGCGACGGGCAAGCGACCTCGATCGTCGATGATCTCGTGAACGACGCGCGAAGCAGCTTGGACGAGCTTCGCGAGGTGGTCTTCGCGCTGCGTGTCTCGGGCGGGAAGTGGGACGAGTTCCTCGCCGAGCTCCGCACGCGGGTGACGCGTCTCTGCGCCGGCTCGCTCCGCTGCGAGATCGCGATCCACGACGACGAGACCGCGCCGATGGTTCCCGTCGACGTTCGGGTCCATATCTTGCGAATCGTCCAGGAAGGCGTTCGGAACGCCGTGCGCCACGCCCGAGCGCAGGTGGTGCGTGTCGAGATCGAGCGCGGGGCACGCATCGTCATCCGTGTCTCCGACGACGGCGAGGGCATTCCGGACGACGCGCTCTCGACGTCCCGCGGAGGGCTGTCGAACATCGCGAAACGCGCGCGCATCCTCGGCGGGGAGGCGTCGTGGTCACGCAATGGCGGCACGGAGCTCGTCGTCACACTGCCGCTGGCGGCCTAGCGCCTTTCGTTCTTCGGCTCGGCGCTCGGGCGTAAACGCTCGTGGAGCGACCGCGGGCAAGCCCGGTCAGCTCTTCTTCCGCTTCTTGTGCCGCGGGTTGTGGCGGTCGACCAGCTCGAGGTAGTCCGGCATCGGCTCCTCCTCCGGGGGCTTCCACCGCGCGCGCGCCAGCTCGGCCTGCGGCGGGAGGAGCTCCACCATCCGACGCACCTCTTCTCTCGCCGGGCTCGCGACGGTCTCGAGCTCGGGGAGCGCCGCGACGATGTCGTCGATCTTCGTGCCCTGAAGGTGTCCGCGCTTCGCTACGTCCGCGTAGCTCCGCGCTAGAGCGTCGCCGTCGAAGCGATGGAGCGTCACCATCTCGGCCGCGACGCGGAGGAGGCTCGCCGCGGGGAGCCGGCCGTCCTCGTGGACGACATATGCAGCTTGCAAGTAGTTGTAGAAGGGGACGACGCGGGCGCCGAAGATTTGGAAGTCGCGCGGGTGCGTCTGCTGCTCGAGATGGATGAAGATCCGCTCGACGACGGGCGCGGGCTTCACGAGGCGAACGGAGCGCAGCGCGGCCTCGGTGACGTCCTCGTAGACGCGGCCGCGCTCGAGGATCCGATGCACCAGCTCCTCACCGGCGCGACCTTCCATGATGTCGGCGTAGAGCGAGTAGACGAACGCGTCGGCCTCGGCGTCGTCGCCGAAGAGCGTCTCCTTCACGCCGGCGATCTGATCGCCGGCGCCGGTGCGCGAGGTGAGAAGCGCGGGGAGCTTGTAGCCGAGCTGATCGCGCAGCGCCCGAAAGCGGAGGCGCAGCATGTTCTGCAGATTCGGCTTGAGCGTGAAGTTGTCCCACACGATGCCGTCGAGCTTCAGCTTCGCCTCGAGCCGGCGACGCATCTGCTCGGGCGACCCCGAGAGGATGTGGATCGAGACGTTCGCCTGCGAGAGCTCACGGAGGAGCGTGGCCGCGCCCGGGTTCGTGCGTTTCTCGTCGGCGCGCTCGAGCGCCGTCCGGACGAGATCGCGCATCGTGTCGAACTCCGTACGGAGGTACGTCTTGTCGAGATCCCACCGAGAGATGTGAGGCGGCAGCACGATCGAGCCCTCGCCTTCGTCAGTCCTTCTTCCGCCGCGCGGACGCGCTCGACCGCGAGGATGAACGAGCCGGCGCCGTGCCTTGCAGCACCGCGAGCGCCCTCGACGACGGAGCTCGCTTGAGCTTGCGCGGCGGCAGGAGCTCTTCCTCGGCGACGACCTTCTTCGCGAGGAAGACCGCGGCGTCCAGCTTGTAGAAGCTGCGCCCTCGATAGAAGCGGAGCGCGTTCTCGTTGTTCTCCGCGACCTCGAGGACGAGATGCGTGCACCCGCGCACGCGGGCGAGATGGTCGAGCTGCTCGAGGATGAACGCACCTAGCCCCTGCCCCTGCATCTCAGGGTGAACCGCGAGCTCCTCGACGAAGAGTGGGCGCATGTCGCGCTTGGAGAAGTAGCGCGCGTTGATCCAGTTGTCGCCGCCGAGGACCTCGAATGCGCACTCCGTGTAGCCGACGATGGCGTCCTTGTCCTTGAAGCGCGCCTCGAACACGAGCTGCTCGATCCCCTCCTCCTCGTAGATCTCGAGAAAGCGGTTCTTCGTGCGCGGCCGCTGGTACTCGACCGTGTCACGGTTCACGTCGCGAAAGCAGAGCTTCAAGAACTCCCACACCCGGTTCAGATCGCGCCGGTGGATGCGCCGGACGCGCACCTCGGGGGCGGCGGTACGCAGGTTCGGGGTGGAGCTTTCCGGCGAGTCGTCCGGCATCGGCCGAACAATACTACTTCGGCGATGCCGGGGTCGACGCTGGCGCCACGATCGCGTTCGGGGCCGGAACGCAGGCGGCCATCGGGCCTTTCGCCGAGGGGTCGCAGGCTCCGAGGCCAATCCCGCTGCACGAGACCTTCGCCAACCTCCCGGCGGCGCAGAACACGACGGATTCACCCTCGCACTTGGGGAGGAGCTCCTTGTCGCACTCCACGTTGGTCGGGACGTAACAGCCGGCGCGCGGGCCCACGCCCGCGCAGCGGAGGCCGAAGCCGACGCAGTCGGTGACGCGCGCCTTGCTCGTCAGGCCCGTACGGTCGCACTCGACGAGTCGGTCTTCCTCGCAGTGACGGGCGCCGCGAGCCTCGCAGCGGCGGCGACCGGGGAGCTCGCAGGCGGCGACGATCTCGCCAGCCTCGTCCTTTCCTTCCTCGCACGTCGTCCCCGGACGGCAAACCACGCGCTCGAACGCGCCATCGCGGCAAGAGACGACGGCGCCGGGCCCATCGCACCGCGACTCGGGCGCGCCGGCGGGGCACTTCTGCGGCGACCAGCAGGCCCGGACGACGAGACCTCCTGCTGACTTCACTTCGCGGCAGCTCGCGCCGATCTTCGCGCAGTCGATCACACTGCTCGGGTGAGCATCGTCTTCGCCGCAACTCACGAGGCGATCGCCATCACACCCGGAGACCACGCCCTGCCGTTGCGAGCAGAACGCAGCCGCGCGCGAGTCACCGCCGCCCTGCATGCAGACCGAGACCTTCTCGCAGGTGGTCGCTTCGGCGAGACACGTGCGGAGCGGATCAGCCTTCCTCGCGGCGTCCGGCTCGGACAGCCACCAGTCGACGCACGCGCCCGGCTCACGGAAGCGCGGCACGTCATGCGCGCGCGTGCAGGCGGAGATCCGGGCGCAAGCGGAGGCGATCTGCGCGAGCAACGGCGGATCCTTCGGCGGAGCAGGGGGCGCCGGCGGCTTCGCGGGCGGCTCCTGCCCTCCACACGCCGCGATCAGAACGGCGGCGCTCGCACCGACGCCAAGGAGGGCTGCTCTGACTCGGGTGCGCACATTCCCTCTCTACTAGAGGCGCTGCGGCCTGGTCCAGGTTGTCGCGGAGACTGGAGCTCGGCGCCGATCGATGCGAGCAGCGTGGCCTCACGGCCGCATCCCCACGCGGCACATCGGGTGCAGAGCTCTCATTTCATGAGCGCGCAACGCTGGAAAGTCCGCGCGGTCGTCGTCGGCGCCGCTCTCCTCACTGCCGCAGGTTGCGACCGTGCGCGTACGCGCGGTCCCAGCACCGCGACGAGCACGAGCGCGAACATGCGTCCCGAAACGATGTCGTCGAGCCCGCGCACCGTCGATGCGGCTGGCTTCGTCGACAACGGCGGCCGCACGAGCAACGAGACCTCGCGCACCGAGTTGAGCGGGATGCGAGCCACGGAGACCGGAGCCGAACGTCCAACCGGCACCCCCGGCGTCGGGCTCCCGCTCCCGATCGAGCCGCCGACCCCGAAGGCCGAGCGCGGCGAGCGCTCGCGGCCTCCGCCGACAGAGGGCGGCACGAGCACGCCGCTCGACCCCATCGTTCCTCGAGTCGCCCAAGCGCAGTGCGATCGCGCGCGTTCGTGCGGGCAGATCGGGAGCGGAAAGACCTGGTCCTCGCTCGCGAGCTGCATGGACACGGAGCGGCCGCTTGCACGCGAGGCCCTCGCGCAGCTGGGATGCCCCGACGGCTACGACTCCACCGCCGTCGCGAGCTGCCTCTCGGCGATCCGCCTCGCAGCATGCGACAAGCGCACTGACGGGCTCGGTTCGGTAGCGGAATGCGCGCCGCACGCGCTCTGCCTCCAGCGTTGAGCGAAACGCTCGTGGCCCCGGGGCGCGCGCGTTGCACCTTCGCCCCGATCGCCATGGTGCGTGGCTCGGCGTATCTGAACCGGCGTCTCACGACCGCCGCGCTGATCGCGGTGCTCTCCGTTGCATGCCGCGGCAAGTCCTCGAGCACGCACGTGCCGCCGGACGCGACGACGATCCTGCCTCAGGAGAACCCAGCTGGCACGGTGGAGGTCAAAGCGATGTTCTACGGGCCGATGCCCACCGGCGTCACGGTCTCGCGGGACAATCGCATCTTCGTGAGCTTTCCGCGCTGGGGCGATCCCGTCGAGTTCACCGTCGCGGAGGTGCGCGACGGCGGGCTCTACCCGTTCCCTAACAACCAGATCAATCAGTGGCCCAACGGCCTCCCTGCCGACAAGGCACTCATCAGCGTGAAGAGCATCGTGCTCGGCCCGAACAATCGGCTCTGGGCGCTCGACACAGGCAATCCGCGGTTCGAGGGCGTGATCGATGGTGGGCCCAAGCTCGTCGCGATCGACCCCAGCAGCGGCAGCGTGATCGAGTCGATCGCACTCCCGCCGACGGTCGCGCTCCCCGACTCCTACCTGGGCGATGTCCGCTTCGATCTCCGCCGCGGAACGCGCGGGCTCGCGTTCATCACGGACGCGTCGATGAAGGGACCGAACGGGATCATCGTCGTCGACCTCGCGTCGGGGCGGAGCTGGCGTCGCTTGAACGATCACCCGAGCACCAAGGCGGATCCGCGCTTCATCCCGTTCGTCGAGGCGCGCGAGCTCTGGCTGCGACGGCCGGGCAAGCCACGCCAGCCTTTCTCCGTCGGCGCGAACGGTCTTGCGCTCTCTCCCGACGGAAAGCGGCTCTATTACTCACCGCTCGCGAGTCGCAAGCTCTACGCGGTATCGGTCGACGCTCTCGTGAACGAGTCGCTGCCGGACTCGGAGGTCGCCAAGACCGTCGAGGACCTCGGCGAGAACGGCGCGAGCTCCGGCCTCGAGTCCGACGAGCAAGGACACGTCTACCTGACGAACTACGAGCACAACGCCGTCATGCGCCGCAACGCGGACGGCACGTTCGAGACGCTCGTGCACGACTCTCGCATCCTCTGGCCGGATACGCTCTGTCTCGCCCAGGACGGCTGGCTCTACTTCACGGTGAACCAGCTCCATCGCCAGCCCCAATTCCACAACGGCCACGACGAACGTGTCCGCCCCTACGCGCTCATGCGCGTGAAGACGAACGGACGTCCGGTGCGCCTGACGACCGCCCCGGTGCTTTGACTCGCCGTTCGCCTATTGGCGAGTGGCTCGAGCGATCAGGCTCCCGCGATCATCGGCCTCGCCGTGCACCGGGATCTCGGTGCAATCCACGTCACCATGCGATCCGCGACGTTACTCGCACGATCGCCACAGTCGCTCCTGCTCGATGCTCGTTCACAGCAGCAGGCAATCCGCGCACTTGCCGAGCAGGAGCCCCATCCGATCCCGAGCGGATGACCGCCACCGAACGAACAGCAAGACCAGACAGTCCGAAAAAGACCGACGATCACCTCCTTCCCGTCTTCCCGCCTTCCCCTGGACTCTGCTCTCGATCTCACGAGCATCCGAGCGACCAACGCATACGAGCGGGATGCGCGAGATGCCCCGCGGCTTGCATGGGCGCGGCCTCGGAGGTCGCGATGATCCGGATCATGCACCTTGGATGCGTCACGCTGTGTCCGCCCGCGCGCCGACTGACGGATGGCCGGGGCGGTGCTCGCGGCCGCGCGGAGCTCTCCTGCCACTGCCTGCTCGTGGAGGTCGGCGATCGGCTCGTGCTCGTCGACACGGGACTCGGGTTGCTCGATGTCCGCTATCCGAGGCCTCGTTTGAGCCGCCTCTTCCTCGACGTCCTCTTCCGGCCGCGGCTACGAGAGGCCGACACGGCGGTTCGACAGCTCGAGCAGCTCGGCTACCGCGCCGAGGACGTCACGGACATCGTCCTCACGCACCTCGACTTCGACCACGCCGGCGGGCTCGACGACTTCCCGCGCGCGCGCGTCCACTTGCTCGAGTCCGAAGAGAGAGCGGCGCGAGCGCAGAGGACGTTCCTGGATCGCCAGCGCTTCCGACCGCAGCAATGGAGCAGCGCCTCGCGCTGGCGCACCTACGAGCCCGGAGGAGAACGCTGGTTCGGCTTCGATGCGGTTCGGACGCTCGACGGACTCCCGCCCGAGATCCTCCTCGTGCCGCTCGCCGGCCACACAGCAGGCCACGCGGGCGTCGCCGTCCGCACCGGCTCGCAGTGGTACCTCCACTGCGGCGATGCCTACTTCCACCGCGGCGAGATGGTCCCGCGCCGGACACGCTGCACCCCCGGGCTCCGCTTCTACCAGCGGCTCATGGAGGTCGACCGCGAGGCGCGGCTCGACAACCAGCGTCGGCTGCGCCAGCTCGTGAAGGAGCACGGCAGACATGTGAAGGTCTTCTGCTCGCACGACGTCGTCGAGCTGGCGACGATGCGGAAGATGTCGCGTGCGAACACGACACCGGTGCACCGGCGCGACCGAGACCTGATCGTGCTCGGCACGGGCTCGCCGCCACCGCGCGCCGAGTCGACCGCCACGCGCGTAGCAGCGCAGACCTAGAGCGATCGTCAGACCGCGATCGACTTCTTCAAGTCTTCGAGCGAGTGGAGCAGCTCGTGGGCTCCCGATGCAAACGCGAGCTCGAGGGCTTCGAGCAGGAAGCGATGCGCCTCGTCGTTGCGGTCTCGGATCGCCGAGACCTGCGCGAGGGCGCCGAGCACGCGAGCGCGGTCGGAGCCGCTCGGGCCCGCCATGTCGAGCGCTTCGCGGAGCACGCCCTCGGCGTCGGTGAAGTGCCCGGCCGCGGTGAGCGACTCACCGAGCTTGCGCGCGAAGATGAGGACGGCGCGCATCGGATCGTCGAGCTCGCCTCGGAACAGCTCGCGACGCGCGAGATCGAGCCCGCGACGCAGCGACGAGATCGATCCACCGAGGTCACCGCGATTCGCCGCCCGCGTCGCCACCTGCTCGAGCAGGATCAGTGCCTGGAACGTGCGCTGCGCGTTGTACTCGTGGAGCGCGCGCGCCTCGAGCGAGATCCCGATCTCTTCACCGATCTCCGCGCACGCAGCATGAAGGCCACGGCGCACGGCAGCCGGGATCGTCGCGAGCACGACGTCGCGGATCAGCGGATGCGCGGTCCGATTGCGCGTTGCACCGGGGTCGAGCGGCTCGATCATGCCCGCAGCCTCGAGCACGGCCTCCGCCTCCTCGAGGTTCGTCCCCTCGGTGACCATCTTGAGAACGGTCGCGTTGTCGGCGTTGTCGCCATACACGGCGATCGCCTGCAGAACGCGACGAGCATCGGGCGGGAGGCGCTCGACGCGGAGCGCGATCAGGTCCGCGAGGCGCGTGGGGGCACGACCGCCCTGCTCACGCGAGAAGCGGAGCAGCTGCTCGACGTAGAGCGGAGCGATCCCACGACCGCCGATCTGCGAGCTCGGCTTGTTCGTTCCCTGGAGGAGCTTCGAGACAAGCGCCGGGGGGAGTCCCATCAGGACGCGCGCCGAGGCGGTGCTGGCCGGCCAGCCGGGATCGTGGCCGGGCGGGTAGCTGACGATGAGGAGGGACGGAACGAGCGGCGGCTCCCCCACCGCGTCGGCGAACGCGGTGCGGCTCGCGCCGTCGATCGCATGGAGATCGTCGACCGCGACGATGACCTTCTTCCCCTCGGCGCGCTCGCTCGCGCGGACGATCGCCCACCGAAGTGCCTCGGCGACGGCGAAGCGGAGCTCGTCCGCGGAGAGCTCGCCGCGCCCGCCATGCTCGAAGATGTCGGCGAGCCCGCGACGCGCCTCTGCGCCGGCAGCGGTCCAGTCCTTGGTCGTGCCGCCGCTCTTCGGCAGATTCGCGAGCTGCACGATCGCGCGGCGAACCGCGAAGTAACCGACCTCGGCCCAGGCGGGATCGGGCCCCACCTCGATGACGAGGTTCCTCTCGGACCTCACCGCCGAAAGGAACTCACCGAGGAGACGCGACTTGCCCATGCCGACGTCACCGACGATGCGGGCGCCGACGAGAGAGCTCTTCGCGTCCGCGAGGCGATCGTGGAGCCAGAGGAGGTCCTCGTCGCGTCCGACGAACTCGAGCGGGAACTGCGCCCGTTGCCCGTCGACGAGGACGGGGCGTTTCCCGGTGCCCGGCTCGATCGCGATCGCGGTCGTGGGGGCGCGCGGGTCGGGCGGGCTCATCGTCGCTGCGGTCCCGACCGCGCGGATCGTCGCGGCCAGCGCGTTCGTCAGGGACGAGCCGCACTCTCCGCAGAACTTCTGGCCGCCCGGGTTCTGCGCACCGCACGCCGAGCACCTGACCGTCGCGGCCGCCGCCACGGGCGCCTTCGGGACGCTCGACTCGATCTGGGTGAGCGCATCGCCGAGGGCCTCCGCGAACTCGTCGGCATTGGCGAAGCGATGCGCGGGATCCTTCGCGAGCGCCATCAGGCACACGTCGGCGAGCAGCGAGGGAATGCTCCGCTCCGGCACGACCGAACGCGGATCGTCCGGTTGCTCGGTGATGTGCATGAGCACGACCTGCGTCGGGCTCTCGGCCTCGAACGGGAGGCGTCCCGTGAGGAGCTGGTAGAAGATGACGCCGACCGCGTAGAGGTCGGAGCGCGCGTCGAGCGGATCGCCGCGCCCCTGCTCCGGGCTCATGTACTCGGGCGTGCCGCACACGATGCCCGGGCTCGTGATGTTCGTCTGCACGGCCTCGATGCGCATCTTCGCGAGGCCGAAGTCCACGACCTTGACGAAGTCGCCGCCGGTGCGGACCTGCTCGAGGATGATGTTCTCGGGCTTGAGATCGCGGTGGATGATGCCGAGGTGATGCGCTTCGGAGAGCGCCGCGAGCACCTGCCGGAGCAGGCTCACGATGCGGCGGAACGAGAGCGGTCCTTCCTCGTACTGGACGCGCGCGAGGTCCTTGCCGCGCAAGAACTCCATGACGAGGTAGAGCTGCCCGTCCTCCGTCTTGCCGAAGTCGATGACGCCGACGGAGTTCGGGTGATTGAGGCGACTCGCGGCGCGTGCCTCCGTGATGAAGCGCGCCGCGGCGTTCTCCTCGCCGACGAGATGCGGGTGGATGATCTTGACGGCGACGGTACGGCCGAGGTTGGTCTGCTCGGCGCGATACACGCGCCCCATCCCGCCGATGCCGACGAGATCGAGGATCACGTAGCCGCCCGGGAGCGTTCGACCGACGAGCGGATCGTCAGGTTGCGCCGCGACCTTCCCCACGGGAAAGCCGCACGTCGGACAGAACTTGTGCGTCTCTTCGCACGCGCTCTGGCACTGAGGACATTGCCGCATACGCTCGCCCCGAAGTGCGAAGCTATCACGCGGTTAACCTGGCGGAAACGGTAAGTCTCTCCACCCACATACACCGTAAAGGCGAGCGCCAAGCACGACCGGAGCGCTCGGCTGGGGGCCTCGGGCCCCGTTTCCCCCGCCCCGAACGGGCCCGCGACCGGGCAGAGCCCTGCCGGATCCATATCTTCGCCGCTTCGCCCCGGTTTTTGCCCTCCCGGGGGTACGTCCCGCTACCATGGAGTCTTGGTCGGCGATCCGAGCAGGCCCTCCTCCCCTCCCGGTGCACCAGGCGCGCCCGAGGCGACGAACGTCCGACGCGTCCTCCTCGGAGAGCTCCTCGTCGAGAGCAAGGTCATCACCGCCGAGCAGCTCGGGGAGGTGCTCGGCTCTCCTCGCGAGGCCGGCAAGAAGCTCGGTCAGGTGCTCCTCGAGCGCCGATGGATCACCGAGGCGCAGCTCACGCAGACCCTCAGCCTGCAGCTCAGCGTGCCGTGGGTGTCGCTCTATCACATCGACTTCTCGCGCCAGCTGCTCAACCGGCTCTCTCGCGAGGTCGCAGAGAAGTACTGCCTCATCCCGATCTTCGTTCGCCATGTGAAGGGCCAAGGCGAGACGCTCTACGTCGCGATGGACGATCCGACGAACGAGAGCGCGCTCCAGGAGGTCTCCCGGCTGGCGGGCCTGCCGACGCGTCCGATGATCGCCTCCGCCTCGGACATCCGGAGCGCGATCCGCGTCTATTACGGCGAGCCGACCGGCAGCGCTCCCGTGCTCGAAGTCCCCGTGGCGCAGGCGCGCGCAGCTCCACCCGTGAGCGCGCGCGACGCGGCGCCGGTGACGCCACCGATCGCGACGCAGCCCGATCCCCCGCGCTCGTCTCCAGCTGCGGCGCGACGCACGACACCGAGCGTCCCTCCCCCGACCCCGGACGAGGCTCCCCCGAGCACCACGCGCTCGTCTCCCCCGTCCACCGTGACTGCGGCGGGCGAGGAGGGCGTGCGGAAAGCACCGCCGGCACGCGCAGAGGAGGCGGAGCCCGGACGCCGAAAGCCGCGCATGGTGAACCTCACCCTCCTCGACGGCACGACGATCTCGCTGCCGGCGAAGAAGAAAGAGGCTCCTCACGCCGAAGGCCTCACCGCGCGCGACTTCGTGAGCGCGCTCCGGGCGACGGCCAACGGCGCGGATGCCAGCGACATCCTCGGCGATCAGGTACGCTGGGAGCCGGTCGTCGCAGCCCTTCTCTCGATCCTGCTCCGCAAGGGCCTCATCGCGGACTGGGAGTTCGTCGAAGAGCTCCGCAAGATCTGATCGCCCGTGCTCTAGCAGCCGTAGCGGCGCGCTCGACCTAGTGTCCTTCACCCGAACTCTGTTCGGGTGAAGGCACGGGAAATGAGTACATCATGCGCGAGCCGGACGTCCGGAACGACCGGGATTCTCTCATCGCCCTCACCCTCGTGGGGGGCGATGAGAGAATCCCGGCCGGATTTCCGGCGAGCGGCACTAGCGGACGGCGCCGGCGGCGCGGAGCTTCGCGATCTCGTCGTCTCCGAGACCGGCATCGCGCAGGATCGCGTCGGTGTGCTCGCCCTGCCGCGGCGGCGGCGCGTGCACCCGATCCGGCGACGTGAGCGGCGTGCGCATCTGCGGGATCGGTCCCCACGGCGACGCGAGCTCGAAGAACATCTTCCGCGCCGCGAGGTGCGGATCGGTACGGGCCTCGTCCGGCGTGAGCACGGGCTCGAGGCAACAGTCCCGCTCGGCGGCGAAGGCGATCCACTCCTCGCGCGTCTTCCCCGCGAAGACGCCGCTGAGGTGCTCCTTCAGCGCAGCCTGATGCGGGCCCGGGACGAGATCGCTCATGTCGACCTCGCGGCCGATCCCCGCGCAGAACTGCATCCAGAACTTCGGCTCGAGCGACGCGAGCGCCATCGCCCCACCGTCCTTCGTCGCATACGTCTGGTACGGCGCGAGCGCGCCGGTGAGCGCCTCGTCTCCACGCGCAGGTGACTGCCCCCCGAACGCGAGGCCGAAGCCGGCGATCGCGAACGGCATCGCCGTCTCGATCATCGCCACGTCGACGACCTTGCCCTGCCCCGTCTGCGCACGCTCCATCAGCGCGCCCATGATCCCGATGACGGCGTAGAGGCCGCCGCTCACGTCGGCGAGTTGGAAGCCCGGCACGGCGGGAGCCCGATCGTGCGGGCCCTGGAACCCGAGGACGCCGGCACGCGCGAGGTAGTTGAGGTCGTGCCCGGCGCGATGCGCGAGCGGGCCGGTCTGGCCGTAGCCCGTGAGCGCGCAGACGACGAGCCTCGGGTTCGCCTCGAGCAGCGCCGCGTGCGACAGACCGAGCCGATCGAGCACGCCGGGCCGGAACTGCTCGAGCACCACGTCGTACGAACGCACGAGGCGAAGGAACATCTCCTTCGCCTCGGGCTTCTTCAGATCGAAGACGGCGCTCCGCTTGTTGCGGTTCAGCGCGAGAAAGACGGTCGAGGTCGGATCGGCGTCCTTGCCCGACGCGACCGGCGGCAGCACCCGGAGGTAGTCGCCCCCGGACGAGTCCTCGACCTTGTCGACCTGCGCGCCGAGATCCGCGAGCACGAGCGACGCGAGCGGCCCAGGGAGGAGCCGAGAGAGGTCGAGGACCTTGATCCCGGAGAGCGGGATCATCGGCGCTCGCTCTCCCGACGCTCGAGTCGGCTCGCGCCGAGCCCGCTCACTTGTACGAGAAGAGCTTCTGGAGCTTCATCGCGAGCATCTGGTTGCCCGTGACCTTGAGCTTGCCGGCGAAGAAGAGCTGCATGCCGTTGGCCTGCGGGTTCTCGATGAGCTTCTGGAAATCCTCGGCCGCGATCGTCATCGTGCAGTCGGCGTCGGCCGTGCCCGGCTTGCAGGAGGGGCCCGTCGACGTGACGTCGATGTTCCACTCACCCTCGCCGGTGACGTTCATCTGGTACTTCGCGCCGATCGTCTTCGCGTCCTCGGCGTTCTTCGCGAGGGCCGCGGGGAGCTCTTCGTTGAACAGCTTCTTGATGTCGACGGCCATCGGCGTCCTCCTCGTATCGAAATCGATCGGTTGTGCGCCCGGAAACGGGGCGCGATGAATGAATGACGGTTCAGTTGGGTACCAGGGCAAAACTTTCGGGTCAAGGCTCGCGGCCTCGTCCTCGGACTCGATCGTCCGTCTCCGTCATGCTCTGCCCCCTGGCGTGCGACGTCGCTCGTCGTGCCGGGCCTCGCGTCCGCCGCCGTGCGCGCGACGAGGATGTACCTGGCGGCAGCTCGCAGCTCGCAGCTCGCAGCTCCAGGCTCGTCACCGAGCACTGAGCTCGACCGTCACTGCTTGCACGAAGAAGACGATGCGCCTGCACTCCAGGCGCCTCCGTAATCGGACGACCGTGCCCTCCTCGTTCGCAACGTCGCGGCAGGGAGCCGAGCGTCACCGACGACCGATGTCGTGACCGGGCTCACGCGGCGAGCCCCACGCGTGCCGTCAGTTGTCCGTCGCTCCACCGCAGACGCACTTGACCTGACCGGATCCCAAGACCATCGAACACTCTGACTGGACCCCGGGGCAGCATTGCACGTTCGGGGGCGGCTGCTTCTCCGCGGTCCCACACTCGACGGTGGAACAAACGCACGGCTTGGCATCGTTGGCCATCTTGACCGACGGGCACGACTTGAAGAGGCCGGGGCAGCAGCTCTCGGAGTCGTCTTCCGCGAGCTTGCCCTCGTCGGGAACACACGCGGTCGCCGCGTCGCCCGCGGCTGCATCACCCTGCGCCGCGTCGCCCGCGGGCACCGGAGAGTCGCCATCGCTGCTGCATGCACCGATGCAGACGCCGAGCGCGCAGAACAGGCCGGTGAGCACGCGTGGAAGCACTGCCGTCATGGGGGCGACGCTAGCATCAACGTGTATTTCGTCGATAGCGTGCGATTGGGGTAACTCGACCGTGGCGGCGCGCCCCCCGACACGCCGCACCTGCAGCGCGGTCGTCCGCGCGCGTCAGTGCACGGTCAGGAGAGGAGTGTCGACGAGCTTTCGCTGTGCCTGTCCGCCCGGATAGGCGTAGCTCGTCCATTGCGACCATCCCCAGATCGTCGCCGTGAAGGGGCCTTCGCTCTTCATACGCTGGAGGCCCTTCTGGCAGACGCTCGAGCCGAAGGACTGCCCGGGACCGAAGTTGCGCGCGAGATCGACGCGCGTGAACTCGTACTCGCCGCGCGTTCCGACCGACTTCCAGTCGGTGAGGTTGCCGGCGCACTCGAGCCACACGTCCTTGAAGGCATCGCCGCTCTTCGCGCGCACGATCGTGAGGGCCGTCTCCTGGTACGACGGATCGGCGAAGAAGCTGTACGCGTTGAGGTACTGCCTCGCCGGGACGACGTTGACGAACTCGGGATCGCCCCTGCCGCCGAAGTCGAGCGGGCTGAGGAAGTCTGTGGCGTTCCCGGTAGTCAAATGGATCTTGCCGCCGCTCGACATGTACGCGGCCAAGTAGAAGGGGTGTTCGGCGTCCTGGCTGCGGACGACGAACGGCTGGCCCGTGCCCGACCAGAACGTGACGACCTCGCCTGCCGACATCTCGAGCGGAGCACCCGCCGGGACGGCGGGGTCGTAGTCGAGCCGCGTCCCATCGCGCGCGGCGACGATGCGATAGGGCATCGGTTCGAACTCGTTTCCGAGGCGCGGCCGGTAGCCGACGCCGACGTATTCCGATCCCCATTGCGGGAAGGGCGGGAGCTGCTGGAGCGCGGCGTCACATGCAGCCCTCATCGAGGGAACGTTCATGCACTCGTGACCGCCGAACACACTCGTGGGCTTGTTCGATCGGACGATGCTCCCGGAGAGCTCCTGCGCTTGGTTGATCTGGAGGAGCTGCCCCTTGGCGAGGTGATACGTCGCCGGGACGTTGGCGGGGGCGCCGACGAACCCGATACCGTCCTGGATATCGCGCTTCGGGACAATCGTGATCTCGGTGTCGTCCTCGGAAGCCACGATCTGCGCCGCGGGCCCGCTCGGCGACGCCTGGAGCGGGTGGGTCAACTGCTCCCATGCGTTGACGATGATGTGCTCCGTTCCCCAGGTCGCGACCGGCAAGAGCAACGTCGCAGACGCGATGTGGCTCTCCGCTCCGCTGTACGGAAAGATCGCCGAGAGGCTCACGGGCGCGCTCGTGGTCAGGTGAAACGACGATCCGAAGCCAGTCCCGTTGGGGAGCGAATTGGTATAGCTCGCGGGGACGGCCTCTTTGGGACACGCCGTGTGGATACTGCCTGGTGACACGGATCCGGGCTTCGCATCGGATACGAAGAGGGCCACGCTCTCTCCGGGCGCGATCGGGCCGACCTGAGGCGTCCAGGAGACGTCGCCGCCGGGCTTCAGCGTGAAGAGCGCCTTCGAGAGATCGAGCTTCTGTCCGTCTAGCGAAAGCTCAACCTCGACGGGCACGGCGGACGTGTTGACGACGTAGGCCGCGTAACAGCTCTGGCCGATGTCGATGGCGCTGTACGGCGGCGGCTGGAGGTAGAATTCGCAGCCATTCGAGCTCCGATCGGCGGCGGCCGCGGCGCACGGCTCCTGGCACGCCCCCGCTCCGCACGCGAGGTGTGGAGGGCACGTCTCGACGACCTCGCCGGTGCATGTCTGCACGACCGACCGGCCATCGAGCGAACACTGGAAGTAACAGCTCGGTCCGTCGGTAGAGGCATCCTCGACGAAGGTCCCCTGCGAGGAATCGAACCCCGCCTCACGGGTGCTGCAAGCTGCAAGGCTCGCGGTGCTCACCGCGAGCACCGCCCCCAACGCAGTGACCACGGTCGTGACGGAACGGCTCGCGGAGCGAGTCATGGCAGCAGTACCTCCTGCGGAACGGTGCTCGCGGCCCGGATGTCGCCGTTGCCGAGCTGGCCGTAGCGGTTGTCTCCCCAGCAATGGACCTTCCCCGTGGTGAGGAGCGCGCACGTCGACAGCCTGGTCGTCTTCACACGCGATACGCGACCCGGTAGACCCGTGACCTTGACGGGCGAGAGCGCGTACTCGCGTGTGCCGTCACCAACCTGGCCGTAGAGGTTCTCCCCCCAGCAATAGAGAGCTCCGGAGACGCCCACCGCGCAGCCATGCTGCATGCTGCCGCCGTAGTCGAGGCACGAGTGCGTGGCGATGTCGACGACCGGCTCTGGCGTTGCGATCGCCTTGGGGATCGCGAATTTCATCGGCTCCTCCATGCCGTAGATGGCGCTGCCGTGAGGATTTCCGCCCCAGCAGTACGCGATCCCCTGCGCAACGGCGCACGCGTTCTCGCGGAAGGCCTCGAGCCTCGAGATCCCGTTCAGCATCGCCGGCCTCGGGTACGGATCCGGGAACAGCGACGAGATGCGCGCGAGAGGCGGATTCCGCCCCCAGCTCAGCACCGTTCCGTCGGAACGAACTGCGAAGGCAGCCTGTCCGACGACGATGCTCTCGATCGGCGCGCCCGGCGGCAGCGCGATGGTACGCGCCTCGTGAGGTGCCGTGCTGCTGCCCCCGAGCTCCATCGGCCCGAGGTGTCCCATCCCGTTCGTTCCCCAACAAATCAGTCCAGCCTGCACCGTCGCGCAACCAACAGCGAAATAATTCACCGTGTCCTGACGATAGAAGCCGATGCTCACGCTGGTCGCGGCCGGGATCGGCAGCTTCACGGGAACCGGTTCGGTGGTGAATGCCGTCGTCGTCGATTGGAGATAGGGACCGGTCCCCCAGCACCACGTCGCGCCGGAGCCGTCGATCGCGCAGCCGCGATTGAGGTAGCGGATGTCGGTCAGGCCGACGACGCGCGCTGGATCGGCGCTGTCGTCGCGCATGTTGGGCCCCCGCCCGAGGTCCCCGCTCAAGCGGTTTCCTCTCACGAGGTTGGCTCCCCAGCAGGCAACGGTCTTGTCCTCGAGCAGGACGCAGTACGTGTCGGTGCCGGTCGTGGTGAGCGAAACTGCGCAAGGTGATGATTCGCAGACGACCGGCTCTGGAGCCGCGTCGGACGTGGCAGCGTCGCGAAACGGGCTGCGGGGCGCGCCTGCATCCGCGTCCTCGTTCGCGGAGCCGTCCGTCACGTCCTCGTTGGTCGAGGCGTCCGTCTCCTGGCCGGGCAGGATGTCGTTGTCGTTCGTGCAACTGGCTGCGCTAGCGCCTGCCGCCGTGGCCGCCGCGATCGAGGCGAGGGCGATCAGAGCCGACGTGCAGCGCTCACGGAGTCGATTTGAAGTACGCACGATCTCTCCCGACTGCCCAGAGGTTCTGATTCGATGTCCCACGAATTCGCGACAGGGGCGCCAAGTTCGGCGCACCATTGATGGCAAGCGTCGAGAATTCGAACTTTCCGGCGCCATCCCATACGGAGGTCGCGCGCAAGATGCTGCTTGCACCACGATCTGCGATCACCCAGAGGTCGTCCGGCGACGTCCCCCACACGGACCTCAACGTGACCTCCATCGTGCTCGCGGGGCTCGCCCGCTTGATCTGGACCTCGCCGCTCACGACGGCGACCTGAACGATGTCGTTGTCGACGTCCGAACCAAAACCGAGCGCGTGGACGCCGACGAGTCGATCCTTGACCGGCACATGGGCGTGGTAGAACTGCCCGGGGATCATCGCGACACCGGGCTTCGCTACGCAGCGCTCGCCCGCAGTCGGAACTCCGTCTACGACGGTGGTGTACCCCTCGGAGGTCTTTCGGATCAAAAGGACGCACTGGTCGGCCCCCGCGGCCTGGATCCCGACGAACCAGACGTCACCGGTCCCGGTCCCGGTCACCGCCGTCCACTGCTGGAAGTTGGGGTCGCTGACTGCGTATTCGACCTCCCAGCCGTCAGAGACCGCGGCGCCGCCGTCGACACCGGCGTGTCCCCCGTCCACACCGGAATCGAGGGGCGCGCTCCGATTCAGGCGATACACGCTCTCGCAGACGGCCAGATAAACCTCGTCGCGGCTCGCGCCCCATAGGACGGCTTGGGCCCGGCTGTGCGTGAGGTCCGGACAATCGATCTGCGAGCGAGTCCACGACCACGTGGTCTCCGGTGGGGTTGGTCGCGTTCCACGCAGCACGAGGGCACCAATCGGCCGCCCGACGCTGAATCCAGACGTGTCCGAGATCACGAAGAACACCTCGTTCTCGTCAGGGGCCCATACGTTGACCGGGCTCATCAATCTGGAAAATCCCATCTTCTTGTCGATGAACTTCCAGCCGCCCGCCGCATCCCATTCGAGGAACTTAATCCCGTGCACCGTACTCGTTGCGACGGCGAAGGCGCGGGATCCGACCGGCCAGACGTCGACGAGGTGGATGTCGCTGGCGGGCAGCTCGGTTTGGCACCAGCCTGCCGGACTGCACACCGGCGGTTCGCCAGAGCCCTCGTCGGCCGCATCGCGTGGGTGGGCGGCGTCCCCGAGCACGATCGAGCCGCCGTCGCCGGGGTCGACCGGCGTCTCCTGCGCCGTATCCTGGACGCCCGTTGCGGCGCACGCCGCAACAACGCCGAGCGCGCCGAGCGCTCCGCAGAGAAGCGCGATGCCTGCGAGCGGACGTCTCATGGCTTGCCTCCAAGCGAAAGAATGACGCCTTCGCCGCCCACCCAGACATGACCGGGAGCGGGCGACCAGACGGTGAAGAGGTTTGGCTTGCGCTGACCGAGACCCCGGATCTCCACGCGGGACCACGTTGCTCCGTCGTAGTGGAGGACAGTCGCGGCATCGCCGACCGCCCAGACGTCCGACGAGGACGTGCCCCAGACGCCGTGCAGATCCTCGGTGGTCGGCACGCCGTCGACGACGTCGAGCGAGACAGCACCGCCCGTGTACCGACGGATCGTGCCGGCGCCGCCTACCGCCCAGACGTCCGTCGCCGAGGCAGCCCAAACACCGTCCAGCCCGGCCCAGGTCTGACTGTCGAACGCAGTGATGGTCGGCGTCTCGCTCTGGGCACCCGTGATGTGGAACGCGGCACCCCTGACGCCCACCGCCCAGAGATCGTCGGCGGAGCTGCCGTGGATGCTGAGCATCTGAACACATCCCATCAGCTCGCACGCGTGACGCGGCAGCGCAGGGGCGACCTCGAGCGTCTGCGTCCCGGGCGCGATGCGCGCGCGCCAGAGGCCGTTCTCCTTTATCCCTTCTATCCAATCGGCGAGGGTGCTCGTTCCCCAGAGCCACTCCGCGGACGGCGAGGCCCAGACCGAGCTCACGTTTTCAGGCCGGCCGGCCATCTCGGGTGCGGTCGCGGCCGGGTTCGTTCGGAGCCAGCCGCCCGCCGAGGGCACGCCTCCGTCGGGGCCGTCGAGACCGGCGTTCCGCGAGTAGATGGCGTCGAGCGACGCCAGCGCGATCTCACTCGTTTCGCGAAGCCAGACGGCCCGGAAGGATTCGGTGGCTCCGGTCTCGGCGCGCGACCAGGACGTCCCGTCGAAATGCGCGACGGCGCCGCGCGCTCCGAGCGCCCATACGTCGCTCGGGGAGCGACCGCGGATCAAGTGGATGCGCGTACGGAGATCGAGCGCGCCGCCGGGAGTGGACGGCTCGAAAGGACCGAACGGGCAGAGAGCGCCGGGCACGCACGGCTCGTCCTCGCTCTGACTCGCATCGGCGTCCGCTCCGCCGTCGAGCCCGGGTACGCGGCTCTCGTTGTTGGGGTCGGCGAGCGTCGGGTCTTCGTCCGACGCGCAGGCGAGGAAGAAGGCGCCCACACTCAGTGCGCCGAGGGCCGCGATCGCACGAGCGGCTTTCATCGCGCCTCCTCCTCGCCTTCGCTGCACGGATGAACGGCGCACCCTCCGCCGACGCAGGGTTGCCCCGCGAGCACATCGCATGCGTTCCCACACGTCCCGCAATTGCGCTGATCGGAGTTCAGGTTCACCTCGCAACCGTCGCTGGGGTCTCCATTGCAATCACCCCAGCCCTGCCTGCATTCTTGAATGCAGTAGCCGTAGGCGCACGTACCGACCTGATTCATGGCCGAGCCGACAACGAAGCAGCGGTTCCCGCAGGCGCCGCAGTGTTCGGGACTGGTCGTCAGGTTGACGCATTTCTTCCCGCAGAGGGTCAAGCCGGGAGCGCACATGCACTCGGGCTGTCCCTGACTGTTCGCACGGCACGTCTGCCCGGGAGCGCAGGCGTTATTGCACGCGCCGCAATGCTCGTTGCTCAGGAGCGAAACCTCACATCCGTTCGAGAGATCTCCATCGCAACTGAAAAATGGATATCGGCATCTCAGATGTCCGCACTCGCTCTTCTGGCAGCCGTAGTACGCATTGGCTGGAGGCGCGCCTCCGTCGCTTCCGGCGCCTCCATCGGCTGGGTCGCACTTATGGTCGCAGGCACCACAGTGCTCGTCGTCGTCGGTCGGGTCGACGCACTTTTCTCCGCAGAGGAGAAGCCCTGGTTTACATCCGCAGCGGCCGACCTGCGTGGTCTCGTCGTAAATGCACGGCTTGTTCGGGTCCGGGCAGCGGTCGCCGCAGCCGTTGCAGTTGTCGTTCGTCCCGAGCGTGACCTCGCAGTCATCGTCGACGATGCCGTTGCAGTCGGCCGTGCGGATCCCGTTCGACTCCGTGCAGCGGAAGGTGCACTTCCCGCTCACGCATTCGAACGTGGCGTTGCCGCTCCCGGCGCATTGGAACCCGCAGGCCCCGCAGTTCTTCGGGTCGGTCATCAGGTTGACGTCGCACGGGTACTGCGAGGTCGGGCAGGTCGTGTACGGCATCGGGCAGGTCGTCAGCGGGCAGTACTCCGTGAGCGCGAGCTCCGGCTTGGGGGCCTCGGCGTCCGGCTCCACGAAGGCCGGCGGCGACCCTGCGTCGTACGACTCGGCGATGGTGACGTCGGGCCCGCGGCAGCCGCCGAAGAGCCACACGAGCGCGACGGACGCAGTCAGCGTGAATGGCGCGCCGTAGCGCGCGATGGGTCGAAGCATCTCGGTCATTCCTTCGGAGAGCGGCTTACGGAGTGGCGGTCGAGAGCGAGCGGGCGCTCGCCTCGGGGGTCGAGGCGCCGGACGGCGCCGGCAGAGGGCGCCCGATCGCCATCTCGAGGCGCGCGGCGTAAGGGGTCTGCGGGAAGCGGCGCACGAAAGCGAGCGCGCGGCGCGAGGCCTCCTCGTTTCGCCCGAGCCGCGCAAGCGCCTCGACGGCGGTCACCTCGCGTTCCTGCACGAGCTCGCCCTTTGGATACGTGACAGCATGCTCGTTCGTGAGCGTGAGCGCGCGATTCGGATCGGACGCGAGCGCTGCCTGCGCGCGTTGGACCAGCTCGAGCTCCGTCGCGGACGGCGCCGCCTCGGCGCCGCCGGCCGGCGACTTCGTGCTCTTCGCAGCAGCGGGAGTGGAGCTGATGCCTCGCGCGAGGGGAGGTGCGGAGGGGAGCTGATCGACCGAGACCACGGCCGCGGGGCGATCGGGCTCCGGCGCCACGGCGACCTGCGCCACCTGCGCGACCGGCAACTCCGACGCCGGTGACACGACCTCCGGTGCGGGTGATTGCGCCGTCATCGATGGCGCCTGTTCATTGGTCCCGGCGAACGGTCTCTCCGCCCGATCCCAAGAGACTGCGAGCACCCCCGCAACGGCGGCCGCGAGAAGGCCAGCCTTGTAGTATGCAACTTTCCCGTTGACCGAAGGCCGGTCGCTGGCCGGCTTCCGCGTAGGGCTGAGGACCCCGGCCGTTGCGAGGCGCTTCGCCACTCGATCCAGAGCAGCATCGCTGGGGCCGACCTGGCGTGAGCGCACGAACGCGCGCAGTCCTTCGGGATCCTGCTCGCCGGCGCGCGGAGCGTCGGGATACTCCGTCTTCATGTTGCCTCTCCGAGCGCGCGAGTGAGCTCGCGCCGTGCAGCGTAGTAACGGGTGAAAGCGGTCTTGAGAGGGCACTGGACGGCCTCTGCGACCTCGCGCATCGACATCCCTTCGACCTCATGGAGGATGAAGACGATCTGCTTGTCCTCGTCGAGCGTCTGGAAGACGCGATTGAGCAGATCGATCTCCGCGCGTACGGACGGGTCTCCCGGATCGGCCTCCTCGGGCACGGTCGCGACGGGCTCTTCGTGACGGCGATGACTGCGCCGGCGATAGGCCGACGCACAACGGCGTGCGATGGCGAAGAGCCAGGCGCGGGGATGTTTGCCGTCCCAGTGGCCGATGCGCCGGTGGGCGATGAGGAAGACCTCCTGCGTCTGATCCTCGAGGTCGGCGCTCGCAACGCCGAACTGCCGCAACGTCCGCCAGACGAACACGGCATAGGACGAGAAGAGGTCGTCGATCGTCATCGGCGCAGGCATCACGTCTCCAGCGGCTTCCCGCATGGCGACATCACGAGCGATCAAGGCCTCCACGCTGGGATCAATGCACGCCCCCCACGACTTTTCCTTCGTGACGGCCTCGCTTTTTTTGGGTGCAGGATCGACTAGCGAAACTCGTAGCCGACACCAACCGATAGGCGGCCCTCGAGGGCGCTCGGGCGGTGCACATGGTAGAGCTTGCCATCCTCGCGGATCAGGAAGCCCTCGCGATGGAAGATGCCTTCGATCTCGGGGAGGGCCTCCACGAAGAGCGAACGCGCGACCTCGACGCGCACGAGGACGCCAGGCCCCGCGAGGATCGTGGGGCGGACTTGCTGATGGACCGCCTGGAAGCCTCTCGGCGTGTTGTGGATGAAGGCGAGCCGTGCGCCGAGCGTCGGGATGAGCTCGAACCGCGAAGCGCTGAAAACGGATAGCCCGACGCGTGCGGACGCCCCGAACATCGAAAATCCGACCTCGCCCGCACCAGCTCGTACCGAACCGCTCGTCTCGGCGCTCGCCTCGAGCCCGAAGAGCACGATCGAGCTCGGCGAGTAGAACGCGCGAACCGCGAAGCCGCCGGCCGTCGTGGGAAGCGCACCGCGCGACGCGACCGCCGCCGCGCCGATGAGCAGTCGATGCGTCCGCGGTCGAGGCTCTGCGGCTGGCGCCGGCGCCGGCGGTCGACTCGGCGCTGCGGCGGGCGGCAGACGAGCGACCTCACGCTCTGGTGGCGCCGCCCCGCTCGGCGGCGTCTCGACGTGGTCGTCCGGGCTCGCGGGCGCCTCGATCCGCGGGCGTGCGACGGCGATCATCATCGCGAGCACGAGCGACGTCGGACCTTCGACCTCCTTGCACGTGCGGCTTTCGACTCGGACCTGACGTTGTCCGATGCGACGTCCAGAAGCGTCGTTCATCACGAGTGTGACGCTGAACCCCTCGTTGCTCTCGCTGACTGTACCCTCCACGAGCAGCTCTGGGGTCGCCGCGCTGCGAGGCTCTCCGAGACGAGCTCGCGTCGCCTCCATGATCTCGTCGCGCGAGGGGCATCCCGCCGGAGCGGACCACACGAGCTCGAACGGCGCGGCGTAGGCCGCCTTCGACCACGACCACGATGCGAGCACGAGGCCGACACCGCTCACCAGGGCACGAACACGCGCATGAGTGCCGATGAGCCTCACGGTCTTCGAACCCTCGACCCGCGATGCTACTCCGAACCGTGGGACACCGAACCAGATGAAAGGACGAACGGGGCTCCGCGCGCACGTACGGTCGCGCTATGGGGACGCGTGTGCCGGCGTCGTGGAAGGCTGGGCATTCTCACCGATGCTCGCAGCGCTCGAGAGACAGCACGCGCCTCGCTATCCGGCTCGGTGTCGCGGAGTGCAGCCGCTCACCGCGCGGGCGATGACGCGCGGTGAGCATGACGCCGTCGAGAGCGGGGCTCTCAGCTCCCTGCTGCCCTGCGTGGCAGCTCGTTGGTTTGGTACATCGAGATCGGGTGACCGTCCGGATCGGCTACGTCCGCCGACCAGCCGCCAGGCGCTTCGCTCACCGGCGTGACGATCGTGACGCCTTTGGCGGCGAGGCCGGAAACGACGTCGTCGATCCCACCGTCCGGAAGGTCGAAGACGACGACGGGTGTGTCGCCGGGGCGGGCGTCCCGCTTGAAGAAGATGAGCTCGATGCCGTTCGCGGTCTGGGCCGTGAGCCAGGCATTGCCCTCTCCATCGTCATCCATGCGCTTCACCTCGAAGCCGAGCACGTCGCGATAGAAGGCCTCCGTCCGAGCGATGTCCGCGACGTAGTAGCAAATGGTCCCGAGCCGGAATTTCCCAAGCATGTGTTTACTCCCTGACTGTAGTGGAGGCCTTCGCAGGTTCCTCCTCACCCCCGTGTTGCCGTCGGCCGTCGTTTTGTGAGCTCGTCCGTATGACAAAAAGATGTCCGTCGGGATCATGGCTGGCAAGCGCCACCCCTTCGCCCTGCGCTGCCCCGAGGAGCGCACGCCGGATCCGCCCGTAGCTCAGCGGCCCGGCAAGGCCCGCAGCGTCTTCGATCGAGGGATCGTCAGATTCGCGCCAGCGCCGTCGGATCGCGCTGACGCGCTGCCGGAACGCCGCATCCGAGAGCCGTTGCAACCAGAGGATCTCGGGCTTGGCATGCCCGGTCAGGACCAGCAGGGCCGTCGTGCGCAGGCTCGGCGTGAGCGCTCCGAGAAACGACGCCGGAAGCGGGCTGCCAGCAGGCGCCGCGGCGTCCGTGGACCAGCCCCCCTCTCGGCGACGGCGCCGGATCGCCGTTCGCGCCTCGAAGGCGGCCCGCCTCCGGAGAGCGCCTTCGAGCCAGCGCCGGTTGTTCGGGCACGAGAGATCCGCACGCCCTGCATGGATGGCAGAGAGCAGGATCGCCTGGAGGAGGTCTTCCGCCTCGTCCGAACGTCGCGTCAACCGCCGTGCTCGTGCCAGCAGCTCGAGATAGGCGTCCTTCACGCGTCATCTTCCACCGGGAACGCCGCGTCTCGCAAGCGGCCCGAACGCCGCTCCTGGGTCATCGCCACCCCTCCGGTCGACACCGGCACCGACGCGTCGGTGGAACCGGACACCTCGAGCGGCGCGGAGCCCGATGCAGGTAACGGCGACGGCGGCGTGCCTTCGCCGGAGGAGACCTCGCCCATCGACGACGGCGCATCCGGATGCAGTGTCCGCGCGCCGGGAGCGAGCGAGCCGAGCGGTCTCGCCCTCATCGGTCTCGTCCTCGCAGCCTGGCTCCGCCGCCGTCGCCGGTGAGGGTTGCCCGCGCTCTCGCCGCGCGCGCTCACGAGGGTGCGCGCCGGCGAGAAGACGTGCTCGCCTACGAGACCTTCACACCGACACGCGGCGACTTCGCCAATGCCAGAGCGCCGCCGCGCGTCGCGACGGCTTCGCCCCCACGACGGCGACTTCTTCGGTCTCGCCCCCACGGGTCGGACCTTCGAGGTCGCGCAGATGACGATCGAGCGATTCCGTGACGGACGGATCATCGCCCACCATCGGCTCACCGACGAGGCGTCGCTCATGCGACAGCTCACCGACGACGGAGCCGCCCCCTCGCGCGCTTGATGCGACGCGCGCGCCGTCGCCCCGCGTCGTCCTCGACGGGGAGACCCGCTTCCCGTCTCGAAGGGCCCTGGCCGTCCTCGAGCTCGTCGTCCTTGCCCGCGCCGGAGAAGCTCGATCGGTCGGAGGCTGGGCTCCAGCCAGGAGCTCGTACTTGGCTCGTTGCTCGGCCGACCTCCGTTCGACTTCCGACTCACCACGATGGTCCAGCGCATGCATCCCGGTCTCGACTGGCGAGCACGACGAACGTCACCGCGCACACCAACGACCATGCGCAAGCTGCGGTTGCCATCGGGTGAGTCGATTCCCGTTCTCGGGCAAGGCACGTGGTGCATGGCCGAGCGTGTCGGGCGCAGGAATGAGGAGCTCGCAGCGCTCCGCCTCGGCCTCGATCTCGGCATGACGCTCATCGACACCGCCGAGATGTATGCCGATGGCGCCGCAGAGGAGCTCGTCGGAGAAGCGATCACCGGCCGTCGTGACGAGGTCTTCCTCGTCAGCAAGGTGCTCCCGCAGCACGCGAGCCGACGCGGGACGATTGGTGCATGCACGAACAGCCTGCGTCGCTTGCGCACGGATCGGCTCGACCTGTATCTGCTGCACTGGCGTGAATCGGTCGCTCTCGACGAGACCGTCGATGCGTTTCGTACCCTGATGCGTGAGGGAAAGATCCGCCACTGGGGTGTGAGCAACCTCGACATCGACGACATGCAGGAGCTCATCGAGCTCGGAGGCGAAGAGGTCGCGACGGATCAGGTGCTCTACAACCTCTCACGACGAGGAATCGAGTACGACCTCCTGCCTTGGTGTCGCGAGCGACGCATTCCGATCATGGCGTACTCGCCGATCGAGCAGGGCCGACTGCTCGCTCATCCGCCGTTGAAAGTCATCGCCGAGAAACACGGAGCCACGCCTGCGCAAGTAGCGCTCGCATGGGTGCTCCGTCATCGCGGTGTCGCCGCAATCCCCAAGGCGGGCACGCGCGAGCACGTGCGAGAGAATCGCGCCGCACTCGAGATCCGGCTCGACCGGGACGACCTCGCGATGCTCGACGAAGCGTTCCCACCTCCCACGGAGAAGAGGCCGCTCGAGGTGCTGTGACCACGACGATGCCCGTTACGCCGAGACCCACGCGGCGATACGGGCAGGCAAGTCGTCCCGATTGGCACGGGTCACTTCCCAGAGCTCGCATTCGGGGCGGCGCTTCACTTCGGCGATGAAGCCGTCTCCGCGCGCGCCGACGGTGGCGACGACAGGCGTGCCGTAGGAGAGGAGGGTGCGCATCGCCTCCACCAAGCAATCCGAGAAGCACTCCATCTTGCCGATCTCGTCGACCAGGTAGACGTCTGCCTTCGGATCGGGCTGCAGCAGCGGCGCGGCATCGTCGAGCGCCCCGACATCGACGCCGTACTTGCCCACGCGGCAGCTCTTCGGGAAGTCCACATGCGCGATGACACGCGGGGCCCCGTCGAAGCTCACGAGCCGAAAGCCGCACCGCTCCCCGTGCAGGCGGATCTCCTCGGTGTAGAACCCCCGGAGCACCTTGGCGGTGAGCCCATCGGCGACGTGCCGGATCACCGTCGTCTTGCCGATGCCGGGCAGCCCGGTGATCAGCAGGACATGAGCCTTCTTCTCGAGGTCGTTGGACATGGCTCATCCGCCGGCAGACGTTCTGCTCGAAGGGGATGCGAAGAATCTGCCAACGTGGCCGTCCTGCGACAAACATCGCGAGGAACATGCCCCTCCCGACGCGCACCGAGCAATCCACCCCCTCGATCTGAACTGAATTAGAGTCGGCGGGATGAACCGCCCCGAGCGACCGTTGCCCGCTGGGACAACCGCTACCGGCCGCTGGACGACCGCTCAGAAGCGTGAGACCGATGCGGTAGCGGCGTTCATCTGGACGCAACGCCCATCCTCATTCCGCTGGCCCGTCGTCGTCGCCGCCCTGGTCCTCGCTGCACTCGGAGCCGATCTGGCGAGACACGCTGAACCGCTGGGGTGGATTCTGCTCTCCGCCATCATCATGTTCCTCCTCTTCGTCGTGTTCGTCCGGACACGGCTCAAACCATCACTGACACGCGAGCTCTTGCGGCTCAGTGTCCCCGATCGTTCCGAAGTCACCGCCACGCTCGACGAGACCGGATGGAGATCATCCGGCGCCGGTCGCGAATCCCACCGCGCCTGGGCTGAGCTCGACGGCTGGTCCATCGCCGGTGACGACCTGTTGCTGATCAAGCGAGCCAAAGGCCGCTGGATCCCGGCGGTCATAGGCCTCATCCCGCTCAGCGCCTTCGGCGACGACAACGCGCGCGCGCTCAGCCTCGTCGCACACCGACTGCCGCGGATCGGCCCACTCAACGCACTCGGGCTCCGATCACGGACGGCGAATCCGGCATCAGCAGAGATCTGAGAATCGGCGCTCGAGTCGAACAACTGCGTTCATTGGGAGCGCCGGAGGTTCTAATCGAACACGCGAGCACGGGGTTCGCGGCCTCGGGTGCGACACTGCGCGGTACGGTCAGTTCGGCTTCGGCCCGATCACGTCGAAGCTGTCGATCACCGAGAGCAGCACGGGGCGGCTGGCCTCGAAGCGCGACTTCGACGTCCACGTCTGGATCTGCACGAAGTGCTTGGGCGTCTCCACGACCGCGCTCAGGTAGACAAGGTTGAGCCCCTTGAGCGTTCCACGCAGCTCACGTACGAGCGCCTGCATGCCATGGATCACGCGCGGCTCGAGAGGCTCGAACGTCGCGTCCTCGAACTTCTCCCGCTGCAGGTCGGCAATGATCTCCGCGTATCCGGCGAGATCGACCGAGAAGTCGTCCTTCGGCTCGGCGATGACGACGACGAATGAGGCGTCGAGGTTCGACCCGTGGACGATCTCCGCTTCGTCGTTCTTGAGCAGTCCCTCGGTCCAGTGCGCCGGAACGATGATCGAATGCTCGCCGGCGGGACACGTCAATTGCTTCGTGCCCCCCTTCTTTCTCGAGAGGAGGCGCTTGCAGCCGATGAAGGTCGTGGCGACCCCGACCATGAGCGCGCGGCGGGACATGTTCGACAACGGCATTCTCCTTCGATGAGCATACAGCGGACTTATGCGTTCGTGACCGAGATGTGCCCGGACCGTCGAGCAGCTCCGTCCGCCCTCGCGCGCCGATGTTCCGCGCGTGTGCCGATATCCGACCCGCCCGGCCTTCCCGCTCGCTCGATTCCGCGTCCGGCGATTGCGCTGCTGGCCGACGCCTTCGAGCCCGCTACTGGATCGAGAGCTCCTTCACGTCCGTCGCGAGCGCGGCGAGGTTGTTTACCTTGATGCGGGTAGCCGACACGCTGAAGATCCAGTCATCCATGATGATGCTGCGCTTCACTTCGCTCGACGCGTTCGTCCACCAGCTGGAGCAGCCCACGTCGTAGTAGCCGTGGGTGTTCCGCGGCGGGCCCGGCTGGGACGCGTTCGGGTGTGAAACTCTCCCGCGAAGGCTGAATCCGTTCGCGACCGTGGTGTCGTAGACCATGAGCCCGCTGAACGTCATCTTGCTGCCATAGTTGCCGTTCCCGTCACCGCCTTCGCAGATCGTCATCGGCAACGCGAGGAGGTTCTTCGGGGCGAAGTAGTTGAATGCGAGGTGGTTCGTCAGCGCCTCCGAGCTCGTGCCCCGCGTGCCGATCGTCTCCTTGTGCGTGAGCTTGGGGTCGCTTGGATTCGAGACGTCGAAGATCTGCAGGACGACGCCGGTGAAGAACGCGAAGTTGTCTTGATCGGCGGCGTCGTAGCCGATCGTGAGGAGATGCGTCTCGTCCAGCATGTGCATGTAGGTCGAGAAGCCCGGGATCTTGAGCTCGCCCATCGTCCTCGGAGCGCGCGGATCGGTGAGGTCGAAGACGAAGAGCGGGTCGGTATTCTTGAACGTGACGATGTACCCGCGTGTACCGTCGAAGCGGACCGAGCGGATGTCCTCGGACTTCGCGATCTGGTCGATCTGACCGACGACGTCGAGCTTGCCGCCCCTGTCCTCGAGGATCGAAAGCGTGTTGTGTGCATCCGGGTTCGGCGAGCGGCCCGTCGTCGTCGCCACGCGGAGGAATCCGTCCTTGTCGTCCATCGCGAACTGATTCAGGACGCGTCCCTTGACGACGCCAGTGCCGACGTAGGCGGTGGCGGACGGCGCGGTCCCGATCGAAAACTTGTGGATCGTGGAGAGCTCGCTCTCGCTTCTCCCGTCGTACCACCCCCACCCTGCGATCTGCTGGTGGGGCACGGCCATGTAGAGCGCGTCCGCGGAGGCGTAGACCCAACCAGAGCGGCTGATGACCGATGCCACCTCGAGCGAGGGATCGGAGACGAGATCGAGCGAGAGCACGCTCGTGAGCGCCGTGCCGTCCGGGATGCTCGACTGGAACAGCACCATATCGGGCGGCCGGCCGGTGCTGTCCGTAAACGTGGGCAGCACGGTGCCCAAGTCGACGGCATCGAGCTTGGTGAGGTTCTTCGCGATGACGACGTCGTAAGCTTCGTTGATCTCGTTCTCGGAGGGCGTGTTCGAGAACCTCGGCTGATCCTCCCAGCCGATCGGGGCGGTGAGCGCCGGCTGTCCGAGCACGGTATGGACCGCATTGCCGATCCGGCGGGCGGCGATGAGGGAGCTCGACGAGTGGATGCTACGAACGAGCTTCGGATCGGTGCGATCGGAGATATCGAAGATCGAGATCTCCGTCTCGGAACCGTCGCCTGCGGGGACGCAGCCGTCATAGCCGTAGGTGCAGTCGCCGCTGACGCCCGGATAGTACATGGCGTCGGCGCTGCCGCCGATGTTCGTGCCGCCGTTCGTGACCTGGCGTGGAGTCGAGGAATAGACGAGGGCGCGGTTCCCTTCGACGAAGAGCTTCTTGGCGGTGCCCGGCACGGGCACCTTCGCGATCTCGTGAGCGGTCTCTGCAGGCCATGCCTCGATGACTCGGAGGGTCGAGCCGGTCACGACGTAGATGTACTTGTCGTCGTTCTTGATGAAATCCGCTTCATCGACGCCCGCAACTTGGTTGTTCGTGCCCGACACCTCGCTTGCGCCGCCGCCACGACCCACGCCCGGCTCGGACGTGTTCGAATCAGCCGAGACGGTTTCGGAGTACGAGCGGTCCGGCGGCGGACGGAGAGGCTCGCACCGGACAAATGCGATCGAGGATGCCCGCGCAGACTCGAGCGACCTTCGCATGCTCGCCTTCACTTCGTCGCGGACGATCGACTCGACCCTCGACGGGTCGCTCACGAGGAGCGCGGCAGAGAAGGGACCTTTCGGTGCGTCCCTGCTCAGGGCAGCGGCCGTCAGCGCCGCCGTCTCCGCGCTGAGGCACGCGGTGTAGTCGGCCATGGAGCTTCCGCTAGCTCCTCCGCTGCATCCCGCGACGAGCGAGAGAAGGAGAGCGGGCGGAAGAGCGAGGACGTGGCGCGTCATATGGCGACGAGCTTACACGCAACTCGGGGCGCCGGCGGCGGAGGTCTAAGACCGAAACATGAATTTCATCGGAGCCGGGTAAGCCAACGTGAGCGACGCGGCTCGGCTCCCCTCGCGGCGTGCGCACGTGCGGGCCAGACCGCGCTCGTGCCGGCGACCGGACGGGGAGCCCCCGCTCTCGGTCGCCAGGGACGACGCGTCGTCGTCAGCGCGCGGGCGTCGCCGGACGCACGCTCGACGCTCACTGGATCGGGAGCAGCGGCGAATCGACGAGCTTCCGGAGCGCCATGCCGCCGGGATAGGCGTAGCTCGCCGCGAACGCCCAGCCCCAGATCGTCGCGGTGAACGGCCCGTCGCTCTTCATTCGGTGAAGCCCGGTCTGGCAAACCTTGTCGCCGAACGACTGCCCAGGCCCGCCATCCCGCTGCAGATCGACGCGCACGAACTCGTAGTCGCCACGGGCGCCGATCGGCGTCCAGCCCTCGAGGATGCCGGCGCACTCGAGCCACACGTCTTCGAACTTGTCGCGCTGTTTTCCGCGAATGACGACGAGGGAGGTCTCCTTGTACGTCGGGTCCGCGTAGAACGAGTACGAGCTCCGCCACTGCCCGGCGGGGACGACGTTGACGAACTCCGGGTCTCCGATGCCACCGAGGTTCGGAGTACCGAAGTACCCTCCTGAGCCGTCGCCCCCTCCCCCGCCGCCGACCATGTACGCCGCCATGTAGATGGGGTGCTCCGCGTCCTGCGTTCGGACGACGAACGGTTCGTTCACGCGGACCGGGAACGTCACGTCGTCGCCCGCATTCATCTCCGTCGGCGCGCCGGGCGGGATGTACGGATCGTAGTCGAGCCGCGTTCCGTCCTTTGCGGCCACCATGCGGTAGGGCATGCGTTCATGGGTGGATTCCGTTCGCTGGCGATAACCAACCCCGACGTACTCGGCCCCCCACTGCTCGAACGACGGAATCTGTTGCCAGAGCATGTCGCACGCCCCAGTGGAGGAGGGAACGTACGCGCAGGTCTGTCCCCCGAAAACGCTCGTCGGCTTGCTCGAAAGCACCACGCTTCCGGCGAGCTGTTCGGGCTGAATGAGCTGCAGGTACTCTCCCTTGTCGAGCGAGTAGGTCAGCGGCACCTTCGGAGGCCCGCCTTTGATGTTGGTACCGTCCTGAACCGACTTGGTCGGGATGACGGTGATCTCCGTTCCGTCTTGCGCCGCGACGATCTGCGTGGCCGGCACTCCAGCGTTGAGCTCCCACCCGTCGATGAGCACGTGCTCCTTGGCCCAGGTCACGACGGGCATGAGAAGGGTCGTCGCGGGCTTGTAGCTCGGAGCGCCACCGAACGGGAACATGGCCACAGCCGAAACGGGGGCGGATGCCGTCAGATGAAGCGACGATGCGATGCCCGATCGATAGAGCGCCGAGCCTTCCGTTGCGGCAACGACCCCATCGGGACAGGAGATGATGACGTCGCCGTAAAGTGGCGGCATGTGTGGATTGGGGCTTGCGATGAAAACGATGACGCTCTCGCCGGGCGGGATTGGCCCAGAATGCTCGAGAAGCGTGGCGTCACCGGGATTCGTGCGCCAAACCGCCTTGGAGAGCTCCAGCACCTCGCCATCCTTGTCGAGGGCGATCTCCACGGGCTGCGCCGACGTGTTGACGATGAACGCCGCGAGGCAACCATCCTCGTTCTGGGCAAAGTTCTGCACGTAGAACTCGCAGCCGTTCGAGCTCGGGTCCGCCGCTGCCGCAGCGCACGGCTCCTGGCATCGGGCCGCGCCGCATGCCTGCGTATCGGGACACGTCTCCGCGACCGTGCCGTCGCAGGACTGAATGACGGAGCGCCCGTCGAGGGAGCACTGGAGCGGACAATCGCCAGCATCGGCTTCCGGCAGCGGCGGCACGAGGTCAGGTGACTTGGCGAACCCATCGCGATCGCCGGCGCATGCCGCGAGGGCGATGAGCGCGGCGACGACCGCGAGGCAGGCCAGCGAAAGGGCCGCCGGCGTGGCGAAACGTCTCGTCATGGAAGCACCACCTCTGTCGGAACGAAGGTTCCGCCTCGATTCAACCCGTTGCCGAGCTGCCCGTAGTAGTTGCTGCCCCAGCAGTACACCTTGCCGTTCGTGAGCAGCGCGCACGTCGTGTTCATCGTCGTTCGCACGCGCGCCACCTTCTCTGGAAGGCCGTCGACCAACGTGGCGCGCGTGACGAACTCTTGGTCCCCTGTCCCCGCCTGCCCGCTGGTGTTGTAGCCCCAGCAGTAGAGGCTTCCCGAAGCGCCCACGGCGCACCATCGGTAGGGCTTGAACCCGACGAGCTTCTTGCTTGCGGGGTACACGTATCCTTCCGAGTGGGTCGTCGCGATTCGAACGAGCGGCTCGGGCGCGACCGCCGGCTCGGGGAGCGCCCGCTCCACGAGTGTCCCCTCGGTGGGCACGAGGCGCGCGCCCCAGCAATACGGCTTACCATTCGCTATCGCACACGTGTTGTTGCGCGTGGCGTCGACCTCCGTGACGCGCGAAAGCGAGACGGGTTGCGGGCGCGGGTCCGGGAAGCTTGGCGATACACGTCCGATGCCCGGGTTTCCGCCCCAGCTCACAAGGGCGCCATCCTCGCGAAGGACGAAGGTGGCATTGCCCATTGCCAGCGACGATGCTCGTGCTCCCTCAGGAAGCTCCGCCCGCTGCGGCTCGCCGTTGAACGTCTCCGTGAGCGGTCCGAGCTGGCCGAGCCGGTTATCGCCCCAACAACGAACATCGTTCGCGCCCACGATTGCGCACGCGGTTTCGAAACTGCGTGCCACGTTCGTGGCGGGCGGTAGCGGGAGCTTCACGGGCGAGGTGGAGGTGGTGCTGACCACGCCCTCGTCGGTCCAGGAAAAGGGACCGATTCCCCAGCACCAAACGCCGCCGCTCTTGTCGAGCGCGCACGTGTGGTCGAGCGACGCGACGTTCGAGAGGCCGACGACCTTGGCCGCCGTCGCACTGTCGACGAGCGCTTCGTCTTCGCCCTCTCCGCGACCGAGTTGGCCCGCGCCGTTCGCGCCCCAGCACGCGACCGTGCCATCGTCGAGCAGGACGCAGAACCCCTCGGCGCCATCGTCCTCGTTCGCACCGAGCGTCGTCACGAGATCGGTCGCGCACGGCGTCGACGCGCACACGACGGGAAGCGGCTGCCCCTCGAAAACAGCTGCGTCCCCATCGCTCGCGTCGGCCTCGGAGGGTGCGTCCGAGCTCTCCGAGCCCGCGTCGGTGGGCGGCTGAAGGTCTGGCTCGTCACTGCTCGAGCAGCTCACGGCTGCCGCCGAAGCGGCGAGCACCGACATCGCGACGAGCAGCCCAGAACGTCGCCGATCAAGGAGTCTTCTTGTGAAGTGCATAGCGGTTTCCGACTACCCAGAGGTTGTTCGCCGACGTTCCTCGCACCTGGTAGAGCGGCTCGTTCAGGTAGCGCCCTTTCATCTCCACGCTGGACAGCTCGAGCAGCGCACCAACTTCGGTGCCCGCCTGCTGGAAGTGCTCGAGCGTGCCGATGCCAATCGACGCCTCCCACGGCTCCTTCTTGATCTCCGAGCTGAAAGCAATGCCGTGACCGCTGAGCCACATCCGGTCGCCGAGGCGGACGCCGGAGTGAAGGAGCGGAGTGCCGGTCATGACCGGCGGCACGACGGAGCGGATCTCGTTGAGCCGTGCGATGCCCTTCGCGAGATCGATGTAGTAGAAGGTGTTGTTGCCATCGAGCAGAAGGACGGCCTGCCCGGAGCCAACGGAGAGCACCGCCGTCCCCCAGCCGTCAGACGAAAGAGGGAGGGGATACGGTCCCAAGCCAGGGATGTCGATCACCAACGTCGGGTCGATCGATCCCGGGCGCGTTGAACAACTGAAACTGACCATCGAAGCGTTGATGACCGCCGAATAGCCGGCGGCCGTGCGACGGTACAGCGTCGGACAGCCCTGGTAGCTATTGCTGACGTACGTACCGCGCCCGCCGACGAACCAGACTTCGTCGCCCTCTCCCTTCGCGGCGTTGAAGATGTAGAAGGACTCGTCCGAGGGCACATCGGGATCTTCCGCAACGAACTCGGAAACCCATGTCGGAGGCGCGCCGTCGACGCGCGTGCGACGGAAGATGCGGTTGCCAAACCACGCATAGACGTCGCCCTCCGACGTACCGAAGACGCCGAGCGCGTAGACGAAACGTGGCGGTGCGACCAGGGCGTTGTCCGACCTCCGGGCGATCCCCGGATCACGATCCGGGTAGACAGGACCGTCGTATGGAAGTCGCGCCGACTCCCACGTGAACGCGGATTGTGGATTCGCGCGTGTTCCGTGGAAGACGAGGCCTGGCGCCGTGATGAAGTAGACCTCGTTCTCGCTCGGGGCGAACATCTTCCCCGTGTAGTGGCCGCGGCCGTACGCATTCTGCGAGTTGTCGTCGACGTAGGTCCACTTTGCCGTCGCCTCGGTCCACTCGAGCAGCTTCGTTCCGAGCGTCTCGCTCTGCGCGACGGCGAACGCCCGCTTTTCGAAGGGCCAAACGTCGAACAGCGTCAGGTCCGGCCCCGGCAGCTCCGTCTCGCACCATCCGTGGTCGTTGCACGCAGACCACACGGGCGCCGACGCGTCGCGCGTCGGCGTCGCCGCGTCCGCTTCGATGGGAGACGCCACCTCCGGAACCACCGTTCCACCGTCGCGAGCAGGCTCGAGCGCGACCGCATCTCCATCCGCCGCCGCGCAGGCGACGAGGGCAGCCAGCGCCGCCGCTGATGTTGCGAGCAAATAGGGGAGTCTCATGGCTTGTCTCCGAGCGAGAGGAGAACCCCTTGGCCTCCAATCCATACTTTCCCGGGCTCCGGAACCCACACCGATCGGAGCTCCGGCCGGCGAAGCCCCATCCCCGCGACCTTCACGCGCGACCAGGTCGTTCCATCGTAGTGAAGGACGACGCCCTCGGCGCCGACCGCCCAAACGTCCGAGGACGACGAACCTGCGACGGCGTACAGGTTCGCCCGTGTTGGCACGTCGGCCACCTTCCAGTCGAACGTTGCGCCGACGTTGTGGATGACCGTGCCTTGCGCTCCGACGGCCCACGCTTCAGTGTCGGATACCGCCCAGATGCCGTTGAGCGTCAGCCACGCGAGCGGGTTCGACACTTCGATGGTCGGCGACGCGCTCTCGGCGTCGACCACGCGGATCGCCGCGCCCGTCTCGCCGACGCCCCACACGACGTTCGAGGATGCTCCGTCGAGACCTCGGAGGTGCTTGCACGGCAGGCTGCTGCACACCGACGTGGTGAGACCTGGCGCGGTCGTGAGCGCGTCATCGTCCAAGCGCATGCGCCACACTTCGGAGTCCGTCGCCACCCACATCGCGCGGGAACCGGTGCGTCCCCATGCCGTGGTCACATAGCGGCTGGCCCCCGCCGGCTGCGTCACCTTCCCTCGGCTGACCCATCCATCCGGCGACGGGTTGCCATCGCCAGCGCCCAGTCCCCGCGTGAACACAGCGTCGGGCGTGCCGAACGCAAGCTCACCACCTTCCGCGAGCCAGAGGAACCGAAGCGAGTTTTCGGTATCGACGTCGACGGTCTTCCACGTCGTCCCGTCGAAGCGGGCCGCCAGCCCGACCGTGCCGACGAGCCACGCATCCGTCGCCGAGCGCCCTCGAATCGCCGACACCCACGTGCGCCAATCCACACCGCTGGAGGGGGCCGCTTCGAACAGGCCGCTCGGACAGAGTGCTCCGGGCTCACACTCGGCGGGAAAGAACGCGCAGTCGTCGCCGGTGCACGCCTCGCTCCCGTCCGAACCGTCCCCATCGCCGGCATCGCGCTCGGGGATGACCACTTCCGTCCGCTCGGGATCGAGATTGAAGGTCGCGTCGTCCGACGCACACGCGCTGACGAAGATCCCCGCCAGCGTGCACGCGGAGCCCACGCCGAAGCCCAAGGTAGAACGCCACACGCTCATCGGGTCACCTCACCCGCGTCGACTTGGTCACACGGCACGACCACGCATTTGCCCGCCGCGCACGCTTGCCCGATCGAGAGATCGCAGGTGATGCCGCAGCCGCCACAGTTGCGCGGGTCGCTCTTCGTGTCGACTTCGCAGCCGTCGGATTCGGCGCCGTTGCAGTCGGCGTGCCCCTCCACGCAGACGACCGTGCACTTGCCGTAGTCGCACGCGACGCGCTCTTTGAGCATCGACACGATGGCCGGAGTGCACGATGCGAAGCATCCACCGCAATGGCCGATCGCTGTCTTGGTGTCGACACATTCGCCTTTGGGAAGGCCTTCCTGTTCTCCGTACTGACAGAACGTGAAGCCGTCCTCCGCGCACGCGCAGTAGGGTCGATTCCGCCCATCCAACGCACACTGCTGTCCCGGCGCGCAGGCTCGGCCGCACGCGCCGCAGTTCTCATTCGTGAGCGTCGACGCCTCGCAACCGTTCTCTATGTCTCCGTCACAGTTGGCGTAGCGCGCTTCACACTTGATGTGGCCGCACTCGCTCGCCGCGCACCCATAGAACGCGTGAGCGTATTGCGACGCGCCAGCTCCCCCGGCGCGATCGCACACGTTGTCGCAGGCGCCGCAGCTGGCATCATCCCCACTCGTGTCCACGCAGGAGCCGGAGCACGCCGTCTGCCCGGCCGGGCATCCGCACCCCACCTCTCCCCCGACTTCGTCTTGCCAAACACACTGCACGCCGACGTCGCACGCGACGCCGCACGCCCCGCAGTTGTTGGGGTCAAGCCTCCCACTCTCGCAGCCATTGTCGACGAGGCCGTCGCAGTCCTTGAGGCCGAAAGCCGGATTGCATTGGAGCTTGCATGCTCCCTCGATGCACGCGAAGCCGTCGAGCCCGTTCCCATCCGGGCAGGTCATTCCGCATCCGCCGCAGTTGCGTGAATCCGCGAGAATGTCCTTGTCGCACGGGAAGCGCGAGTCCGGGCACGTCGTCCACCCCGGCGGGCACTCGGACGAAGGGCAGTACGCGGTGAGTCCGGCCTCGGCGTCGGCCGCGGCGTCCGGCGTCTCCGTGAACGCGGGCGCAGCGGCGCCGTCGCCGCGGTCGTTGCCGAGGATGATCGGAACGCGATCCGCCGTGCACGAGGCGATGAGCGTCGCGAGAGCCGTCACGGTGAAACACAGCGTGCCGACGTAGACGAGCCTCGCGAGGGTGTGCCCTCGCAGGCGTGCTGGGCGATGGGGACGATGGTCATCCATGAGGGTTGTGGAATCCTCGTGCGGCGTTCCTTATGAACGTCAGGTTTCAGTGGCTGGTTCGCTCGAGCAGCGAGCGAACGCGATCCGCGTAGGGGCTTCGCGCGTTCGCTGCGAGAAATCGCTCCGCGTCAGCGTGCGCCCGGGCGCGCTCGCCCGACGCAGCGAGCGCCTCGATGCGGATGACCTCGATCTCCTGCGCGAACATCCCCGAACGAAAGCGCTCGCCATAGCGATCGACGGCGCGCATGCACGCGGGGACGTCGCCTCTCCCGAGCGCCGAGCGCGCCGCCGATACGAGCGCGAACTCTTCGGCGAAGGTCGAACTCCCTGCGTCGGTGCGCCCGAGCTCGGTGTCGCTGCGCGAGTCCAGGCTCGTCTTTGCGCTCTCGTTCTGCGCCTCCGGAGATCCTGATCGTGCGACGACGGCAGGCGCTGCGGCCCTTGCCTGTGACGTCCGCGCCGAGAGGTCGGCGGCGGGCGGCGCGGATGGCGCGGAAGCGAGGTCATCGACGGAGACGGTCATCACCGGCGTCTCGACCAGCGTCTCTGCCGCGGGCGTGTTTGGTGCAGGCGCCGTGACGACGCTCGTTCGAACGGCTGCATCGCGGGCGGGGGCAGCTCCAGGCATCCCGACGAGACCGATCACGGACGTGCCGATGACCGCGATGCCGACCGCCAAGCTCGCTCCGAACCAACGCCACGACGTCCGCGGCGACGTCATCGCGGTCCGGGTCGCGAGCGCCAGGGCCTTGTCGACCTCGGCGCTCGACGGGCCGTCGTTGTTGCTTGCAGCCGCGAGACTGGCGAACTCCGGATCGTCGTGGATGAGACGTGTCGGTTCCTCGATCATGTGCCTACCTCGCGCCGCGTGCGCGCGCGGTGCCGCTCGAGCCGCGCGCGGAAGTCTTCGCGTGCATGGCGAAGACGGGAGGCCACCGTCCCCACGGGGATGTCGATCACCTCGGCAATTTCCGGCATGGTCATTCCTTCGAGCTCGAACATGACGAACACGACGCGAAGGCGCTCCTCGAGCTCGGACAGCAGTTGGTAGAGGAGAGCGCGCGCCCGCTCCTCGTCGAGGAGCTTCTCCGGCGTCGCCGCACGGTCCGACGGCTCGGCGCGCTCGGCGAGCCGGTCCACCGGCACTTCGCGCGCGCCCTTGCGTTTCATCTTGGTCGCGATTCGAAGCGCGGCTCCGAAGAGGAACGCGCGCTCGCGCCCCGGCGTCATGTCGTCGGCGCGGCGGAGCGCGACGAAGAAGAGCTCTTGCGCGGCGTCGTCGACGAGGTGCTCTTCGAAGCCGAGCCGTCGAAGGAACCGCCACACGCTCGAGAAGTGCTCCCGTACGAGCCCGCGAAGGTGCTCGGCACGCTCCAGCTCGCTCGCGGTCGGTCTCTGGGCAGGCAACGCCGGATCACTCTCTGCGTCGTCGCGCCCGACCAGGTTGGCAGCAGCCGCGGAAGCGGCCGACGGGTTCAGCACGCGCCGTAGTGCCGCTACCCGCCCGTGCCGATCACGAAAACGTCCGACGAGCTTCAGGACCGGTCAAAACGTAGCACCGACGCCGATTCCACCCAGGAGACCGAGCGCGGGGGCGGTCGAGACGGACGCTCCGCTCGCGAGCGCAAAGGGCTGCCGGGTGACCGGTGCCGTCACGAGCACGGTAGAGCTGAAGAACACCCGCTTGGAGAGGTTCACTGCGGCCCATACCGATCCGCCGAGATCGAGCCAGAACGTCGATGCGCCTCGAGCATCGGGGAAGCCGTCGGCAGACGCGTGAAGGCGTCCAATGTTCATTTCGGCGCACGGCGACACCTCCGCGACGCCGCCGAGCGCGATCCGAAACGGACAGACGCGAAGATGGCCCGCGGTCCATAGGAATTCCACGCTGCCACCGCTCAGCTTGCGCTCCTGCGGGAAGCTCTGACGGATGCCGATCCCGAGGCTGGGCTTCCACTCGCGGAGCCAACGTGGCCCCGTGGTCTCCGGGAGCTCGAGCTTCGTCGACATCCCGATCCCCGTGAGCGACCCTCGGACGACGGCAGAGGTCGCCTCCACTCGAAGGTCGAGCGTGACGCGTGGACCGGCGATCGGAGGTGACGCTTCTTTCGGGTGCTGGGGCGGCGCGAGGCGATCGGAAGTCGGTGGTACGCGCTCGGCATCGGGTTCAGCCGTGCTCGCGCTCTCGTCGGGATGTCGTTCGTTCGCCTCGCCCGCGTGCGGGTCGATCGCGACGGCGACCATGACCGCCAGTGCTCGAGACACCGCCGTGCAGTTCGGGCCGACGATGTCCCGTTCGGAGATCACGCCGCTCGAGTTCGCCACGGCGAGCGTGCCGACAGTCTCGGACGGCCCCACGGTCACGCGAACGCGGATCGTTCGCGCCGCGGTGGTGCCCTCCGGCACGGGCGACCAGAGCGTGGTGTAGCCGCGCACCTCCGACAAGAACTCCGACTCCGAGGGACAAGCCCCGGTCGTCTCGTAGCGGATCGCGACCGGCTCGACCTCGGCAAGCGCCGATGCAGGGACGAGCAACACGGCGATCACGGCAACGCCGCCAAGGGCACGCCGCCATGACGAGCTCAGCTCGTTCCGTCTGCTCACGTCCGACTCGCCATGGCCCGATCTCGAACGTATCGCACGACTCAGGAGCGACGCGACCGAACGTACGCCGAGATCCAGATGGGGCGGGCGGACTGCTGAGGTGGCTCGCCGAACCGCCTCGCTCGAATCCTTCACGGCTCGAAGAGCATCACGCGACGCGTGCCCCCCCGGTCAGCCGGACATCAGTGTTTTGCTGGCGTGCCAGGGGCGCTTCCCGCCCCGTTCGGGGGGAACAAGCCTTGTGGTGGCTCGACGCCTGGAGCCGCGACGATCGGGTAGCCGCGGCGCTGCCACTCGAAGATGCCTTCGTCGAGGATCGCTGCGTGCTTCACGCCGCGCTTTCGGAGCGCGTCGACGACCTCGCCCGAGAGGTGATGTGGACACGCGCAATAGGCGATCACCCAGGTGCCGTCGTTCGGGACCTCGTCGAGGCGCTTCAGGTCGTGGTACGGAATCGACACTGCCCCCGCAATGTGGACGCGCATCCAGTCCGAAGGCGGACGGGTGTCGATGATGACAATCCTGCGCTTCTCGTCGAGCGCTTGTTTCACCTGATCGACGGGCACGAAGCGCTCGTCCGGCGTGCACGGAACCTTGGGAGCGCATGGCGTCGAGCGCGGCTTGAACGTTGGGGCCTTGCCGCCTGGATTGATGACGATCGGCTCCTTGCCCGTCGGGGCAGGCAATGTCTCGGCGACCGGTGGCTTTCCGAGCGCACGCACGTACGCGACGACGTCGTCGATCTGCGCGTCGGTCAGGCGACCTTGCCAGGCTTCCATCGGAGTGCCCGGACGACCATGCGCGATCGCCCATCCGATGAACGGGTCGGACGCGCTCTCGAGGAAGCGAGGATTCGCGAGATGGACGGCGTTTCCCCGCGCCTTCGCGGTACCGTGGCATCGCTCGCAGTTGGCGGCGAAGAGCGGCGCGCCGCGCGCGGCGTCGCCGACGGCTCGGGGCGGGATCGTCATCGGCGCGGGGCCGTGCCCTCGGATCCACGTGACGATCCGGGCGATGGCCTTGTCGTCGAGCGGTCCGCCGCGAGCGGTCCCATATGCCGCCATCGCGGTGCCGGGGCGGCCGTCTCTGATCGAGCGGTGGAGCTGCTCGTCGGTGGCGCTCTCGAGGAAGGTGCGGTTGACGAGGGACGGAGCGTTGTCGGCCCTGTATCCGGTGCCGTCGGCGCCGTGACACACAGCGCATAGCGAGCTGTAGAGGGCAGCCCCATCGAGCGCACCGAGAGCCGAGGCGTCCGCTGCACCAGGCTCGTCCCGGGCCGCATCGCGGCCTGGCGACGCGTCACCGCCCGAAGGCGAAGTTCCACCTGGCTTGCAGGCCGCGAGCAATAGAAGAGGCAGAAGCCAAGCGCGCATCAGTGATTGCGGGAAATACCACGACCTCGGCACGGCCCCCGATGATGAGGAGGCTACGCACTTGTGAGGCACAAGCTCATGCGTTGAAAGCCAGCCCTCGTCGAGCCCCCGTTTTGCACCGATCCGGGGCGTCGAAAGGCCGGGGCTAGCTCTGCCGGCGGCTACTCGCAGTACGTCGGCTCGGCGTACGGCGGCAGCGCAGCGATCTCCGCGCGCGTGATCTTCCCGGTCTTCGCGGCGTTCGCGTAGAGGGCCGTGCTCGGGCGGACGGCGCGCTGCCCGGTCGCGCGGTCGACGGTGTGGAGCCCGAAGCGCGGACAGAAGCCGTGCGCCCATTCGAAGTTGTCGAGCAGCGACCAGTACATGTAGCCGCGGATGTCGAGACCCGACTCCCGCGCGAGACCGAGCTGGAAGAGATGTTCGAGCACGAAGCGCGCGCGATTCTTGTCCGCGGAGTCGGCGATGCCGTTCTCGGTGATCACGATCGGGAGGTTGTACGGCCGCACCTCCTCGAGGATCACGCGAAGGCCTTCGGGATAGATGTCCCAGTTGAAGTCCGTCTTCGGGCGATCGGTGAGGAGGCGCTCGAGACGGATCGCCGCGTCGACGACCGGCAAGACGAGGCCGCGCGCGCTCGCAGTGAGCGCGGAGTAGTAGTTGATGCCGAGGAAGTCGGAGCGGTTCGCGAGCGCCGGATCGCCCTTGCGATCCTTCGGTCCGTCGAGCTTGCCGTCGAACTCGTCGTCCCAATCGCCACGCACGACCGCGTTGAGGAACCAGAGGTTGTTGAGGTAGCGGACGCGATCGACGGCGGCGACATCGGCCGGCTCATCGGGGTTCTCCGGCTCGACGGCGCGCTGGTGCTGCACGATGCCGACCCACGACGCCTTGCCGTCGCCGTCGGCGTCCGTCGTATCCGCCGCCTTGACCGCGTCGTAGCACTTCGCGTGACCGAGCACCTCTTGGCGCCCGACCTCGAGCGCGCGATTGAGCTTGAGCACGAGCCCCGGCGGGAAGGAGCCCTGCACGTAGCCGGCGAGCGGCGCGACGAGCGGCTCGTTGATGGTCACCCACCAGTCGACCTCGCCGCCCCACCGGGTCGCCGCGCGCGAGCACCACGTCCCGAACGCCGTCGCCGTCTCGGGCCGCTCCCAGCCCTGCGGCTCCTCGGGCTTGCTCGGATCGGAGAGGTAGTCGGGCAGCGTGAAGTGTTGCAGCGTCACGAACGGGCGGATGCCGGCGGCACGGAGCGCGGCGAAGAGCTTGTCGTAGGCGGCGATCGCGGCCGCATCGGGCTGGTCGGCGTCGAACGCTTCACGTGTCGGGTAGACGCGCGCCCAGTCGATCGAGAAGCGGTAAGTGTTCTGGTTCGCCGCCTTCAGGAGCGCGACGTCCTCATCGATGTGCGCGAAGGCGTCGGCGCCACCGACGTCGGGATCGTCGCCGCCCTTGATCTTGCCGGGCGTCTTCACCCAGATGCCCCAGTCGGTGTTGCCGAGGCCCTTCTCGACCTGGAAGGCGGCGCTCGCCGAGCCCCACATGAAGTCCTGCGGGAACGTCACTTCAGACGGGCCAGTGTCCTTCGTCTCCGGATCGTCGCTCGAGCACGACGCAAGGCCAAAGGCGAGTGCAGCAACCGCGAACGACGTCCCTCTAGACATCACTGTTCCCCCTCCGCGCAGACACGGTTCTTCCCTTCGGCCTTCGCGCGGTAGAGGCGAGCGTCTGCGAGCGCGAGGAGCTCGTTCGGTCCGCCCTCGGGGGCGACGTCGGGGAGCGCGGCCACACCGATGCTGACGGTCCCGCGGATCGAGCGATCCGGAGCAACCGGGATGTCGAGCTTGCTGATCGACTCGCGAATGCGCTCGGCGAGCCGCACGGCGTCGGTCTTGCCGGTCGTGCGCGCGAGGATGACGAACTCCTCGCCGCCGTAGCGCGCGAGGAGATCCTCCAGACGGATCAGCCGCTGCATCTGGTTCGAGACGAGCCGGAGCACCATGTCGCCGGCGAGGTGGCCGTAGGTGTCGTTCGTCGCCTTGAAGTCGTCGAGGTCGAGGATCATGACCGCGAGCTTCACGCGGTGGCGTCTCGAATACGCGACCTCCGCCGTCAACCGCTCGGTGAAGTACTTGCGGTTGTAGACACGCGTGAGCGCATCGCGCGTCGACGACTCGTAGAGGCGGCGCTGGAGCTCCTCCTCCGCGTCGTCGGTGATCTGGAATCGGAGCGTGACGTGGGGGCCGACCTGGATCCGATCGCCGGGGCGGATCTCGAGGATATCGACGCGCTGCGGTCCGACGAAGGTGCCGTTCGTCGAGCCGAGGTCCTCGACGAAGTAGCGACCGTCCGAGCGGCACGTGATCCGCGCATGACGGCGGCTGACCCCGCCGTCGTCGACCCAGATGTCCGCCTCGGTGCCGCGTCCGATGACGTGGTCGGTGCCGTCGAGCGCGAAGACCTGACCGGCGTTGATGCCGGCGAGGACCGTGAGCGTCGCACGGTCCTTTCCGGGAAGCGTGAGGCCGGGGAGCGCCATCGCCGGATCGGTCGTGCGTTCGGTCGCGGCGTCGCCCGTGTGCCAGCCGTCGGAAGATGGAGGCCCGAGCGGGATAGTTGACGCACGGCTGCTGCTCGATGCAGGCTGGTTCGACGCAGGCTCGGCGGCCTGCGGCAGCGGGATCGTCTGCATCTTTCGCGTCTTGAAGGCGTCCTTCATCGCGTTGCCCTGGTCTTATCGTGCCTCGGATGCGCCGTCGACGCGCCCGAACCGACGACACACGCACGCCGAGGCGGCCGCCCCGAGGCCCGTCGATCGTCGCTTCGGCTTTGCCGCCCGAGTGTAGCATGGCCGCGCTGGCCGCTGGCTTACGCCGACGACAGTGCTTGCCGCGTCCGCGCGATGTCGCTAGGTCGCTCGCATGGGTCTCCTCGACGAGAAGGTCGTGATCGTGACAGGCGCGGGCAACGGCATCGGGCGTGCGCACGCGCTGCTCTTCGCCTCCGAGGGCGCAGCCGTCGTCGTCAACGACGTCGGCGGGATGCGTGACGGGACCGGGGCCGGCGAGTCGAGCGCGGCCGACGCGGTGGTGAAGGAGATCGAGGCCGCCGGTGGGCGCGCGGTCGCGAGCCACGACTCGGTCGCGACGGCAGCAGGAGCGCAGGCGATGGTCGCGCTCGGCGTCGAGACGTTCGGTAAGGTCGACGTCCTCGTCAACAACGCGGGCATCCTGCGCGACAAGACGTTCATGAAGATGGACGAGGAGCTCTGGGACTCGGTCGTCGCCGTCCACCTCAAGGGCACGTTCCTCGTCTCGCAGGCCTTCGCCAAGCACGCCGTCAGCCGCGGGGGCGGAGGCCGGATCGTCAACACCACGAGCGTGAGCGGCATGCTCGGCAACTTCGGCCAGGCGAACTACGCCGCGGCGAAGGCCGGGATCTACGGGCTCACGCGGACGATGGCGATCGAGCTCCAGAAGCACCGGATCACCGTCAATGCGCTCGCCCCGATCGCGAAGACGCGGATGACCGAAGACCTGCCGGCGTTCCAGAACGTCGAGACGATGACGCCGGAGCACATCGCCCCTGCAGCGCTCTTCCTCGGGAGCGATCTCTGCGGGGACAAGACCGGACACGTCCTCGCCGTCGCCGGCGCCCGCATGTACGCGTTCAAGGTCGTCGAGTCGGCTGGGAAGTTCAAGGAGGGGCCGGACACGGTGTGGACGCCGCAAGAGATCGCCGACAACTGGGCGGCGATCATGAAGGTCTGAGCCCGGGGCCGCGCCGAGCCTTTCCCTGGGCCGTCGAGCTGCTATCATTGTTGGGATAGGCCACCCGGCCGTCCCCCATGCAGGAAAGCCTCTCTCGAAAGCCCGATCGTGACCCGGACTCGGCGCCGGCGCCTCCCAGCTCGCTCTCGTCGATGCACGCCATCGCGATGCCCGAGGCAATGCAGCGACGGATCACCGAGCTCTACGAGAAGCTCAACCGGATCGATCACTACCGCCTCCTCGGGGTCGCCGCGACGGACGACACGAAGACGATCAAGCGCGCCTACTTCGCGCTCGCGAAGGAGCACCATCCCGATCGGTGGTTCCGCAAGGACATCGGCGCGCTTCGCGCCAAGGTGGACGCGGTCTTCAACGCGTTGACGGTGGCCGAAGCGACGCTCACGAACGCGCAAAAGCGCGCCGAGTACGACGCGTACCTCAGGGAAGTGCTGAAGACGCGCATCAACCGCCGTCAGGCCGAGGCCCTCGAGGTCGCGAAGGACTGGGCCGCAGCAGCGGAGGTCTGGGCGCGGATCGTGGAGCAGCTCCCGACCGACGCGTACATCCAGCATCGCTGGGCCCGTGCGCTCCTCCGCTCCAGGTCCGGCTACGACTCGGCGATGGCAGCGGCGACCCGAGCGATCGAGCTCGACTCGACCCGGGCGGAGTACCGCGTCACCGCCGCCAGCCTCCACCTCGCCGAAGGTCGGGACCGAAGCGCGCTCGCGCAGCTCGCGATCGCCTGCGAGATTGAGCCCGACCGGGTCGACCTCGGCGAGCTGCACGCAGCCCTCGCCGAGCGGGTCGCGCGGAACCGCTGAGCCCGATCGCGCCGCCTCCGGCAGAGTCCAGCAGCGCGCTCGATGTAGGTGTATGGTCTTGGGCGACGCCCCTCCCGCCAGGAGACCTTCGTCTCTTGCATAACGCTGGGCGCCATACGAAAAAGGCTGGCGACATGACCCTCCGCTTCGAAGGCACGTTCACCGCGCTCGTCACCCCGTTCAAGGACGACCTGTCGATCGACTGGGACGCCTTCGACAAGCTCGTCGAGGGACAGCTCGCCGGCGGCGTCCAGGGCATCGTGCCCTGCGGCACGACGGGCGAGAGCCCCGCGCTCGATCACGAGGAGCAGCTCGAGCTCGTTCGCCGCTGCGTGAAGCTCGCGAAGGGGAAGTGCATCGTCCTCGCCGGGACCGGCACCAACGCGACGCGAAGCACGATCAACGCATCGCAGGCCGCCGCGCGCGCCGGCGCCGACGCCGTGATGGTCGTCGTGCCCTACTACAACAAGCCGACGCAGGAGGGCCTTCGCCAGCACTACGTCGACGTGGCCGCGTCCGTCGACGTCCCGGTCGTCGTCTACAACATCCCGGGCCGCACCGGGATCGACCTGACGACCGACACGCTCGCCCGCATCTGCGAAGCGTCGCCGAACGTCGTGGCGGTGAAGGAGGCGACCGGCAACGTCCTCCGTGCACAGGAGATCGTCCGCACGATCGGATCGCGCATCAGCGTGCTCTCCGGCGACGACACCCTCACCCTCCCGATGATCTCGATCGGCGCCCGCGGCGTGATCAGCGTGACGTCGAACCTCTACCCGGCCGAGGTCTCGAAGACGACGCGGCTCGCGCTCGACGGCAAGTGGGACGACGCCCGCCGCGAGCACCTCGCGCTGTGCAACGTGCACGAGACGATGTTCGTCGAGGCGAACCCCTCGCCCGTCAAGGCGGCGCTCGCCCACCACGGCCGGATGAAGGACGTCGTCCGTGGCCCGCTCGCGCGGATCTCGGAGCCGGCGCGAGCGAAGGTGATCGCGGCAGTGAAGAAGTACGAGGCCCGGTGAGCACGCGCATCGCCGTTCTCGGCGCCAACGGTCGTATGGGCCGCGCGGTCGTCCGCCTCGCGCACGAAGGCGGCTCGAAGGTCGTCTGCGCGATCGGCTCCGGCGACGAGGGAAAGGACGCCGGCGAGCTCGCAGGCGTCGGCCCGATCGGGGCGACGATCACGTCGGACCTCGGCGCGATCGCGACCTCCGGTGCGGAGGTGCTGATCGACTTCTCCGCGCCTGCGGTGCTGGCGCGCGCCTGCGAGGTGTGCGTGAAGGGCAACGTCGCGATCGCGAGCGGGACGACCGGCCTCGACGACGCGGGGAACGCCGCGCTCGACGCCGCCGCGGCTCGGGTCCCGGTCTTGTGGGAGCCGAACATGAGCGTCGGCATCCACGTGCTCTCGGCGCTCCTCGAACGCGCAGTGATCGCGCTCGGCGAAGGGTACGACGCCGAGATCGTCGAGACGCACCACCGCATGAAGGTGGACGCGCCGAGCGGCACCGCGCTCCGCCTCGCCGAGGTCGTGAAGTCGGCGCGAGAGTCCGCCGGCCGGAAAGAGCCGCGATTCGTGACCGGCCGCGACGGCAAGCCGGGCGCCCGCTCACCCGAGGAGGTCGGCGTCCTCGCGATGCGCGGCGGCGACGTCATCGGCGATCACACCGCGTTCCTCTTCGGTGACGGCGAGCGGATCGAGCTGACGCATCGCGCGTCGAGCCGCGATCTCTTCGCGCGCGGCGCGCTCCGCGCGGGTCTCTGGCTGGTCGGGCGCCCCGCCGGGCGCTACCGACTCGCCGACGTGCTCGCCTGAAGAGACGTCCGAGCATTGGACGATCGGGGAGCTCGCGGGGTGTCCCCCCTCAAAGAGAAGAGAGGATGATGCGAAAGAGCTGTCCAGCATCTCTGGACAGCTCTCGAGCGAGCCGTCGACTCAGAAGCTGCCCGTGAGGATCAGGCCGCCCGAGCTCTGCCCGACGCTCGGGACGAGCCGGGTCTTGTTCTTCGCGGCCGCCTTCTCCTGATCGCCGCCGTCGGTGAAGAGGAAGTAGGCGCCGGCGAGCAGGAGGACACCTCCGCCGATGCCGGTCACCCACGCGACCGTGGAGGCGCTGTTCGCATCGGCGTTCGCCTTGCAGATCGCCTCGTTGGAGGCGAGGGACTTGCCGCAGACGTCGTCGGCCTTCTTGCCCGCCGGGAGCTTGGCGTCCTGCGGGTTCGTCGAGGCCTGGATGGTTTCCCCCTTGTCGAGCGCATCGCCGTAGGCGAGCGCGCTGATCACCGCGATGGCACCGGCCGCGGCGCCGCCGAGCATGAGGCCTCCACCCACGACCTTGCGGGTGGGGAACGGCTTGTCGGACTTCACCGGTTCGGTCGGGCCCGTGCTCGCGAGCGCGAGGTCGACCACGGTCTCCTTACCGGCGGTCACGAGCACATTGCGCTTCTGCGTGGTCCGGCCGGCGGCGACCTCGACGGAGTGCCCGCCGGGCGAGAGCTCGATCCGTGCGGTCCCGTTCTCGAGCGGGACGCGCTTGTCTCCGTCGATCACGACCTCGCCGTTCTCGTTGCCCATGCGGACGATGATCGTGCCGACGGCGCTGCCTCCGAGACGATCGAGGACGCGCTGCGCGATCTTGCGGAGCGTGTCGTCGTTCTGGTCCTTCAGGTTGTCCGCGTAGGCCTCGCGGATGACGGTGTCCGGCTTGCTCTTCTGGTAGAGATGGATCTCGGCGGTGACCTGTCCGGCCTGCGGTCCCTTGGTCACGTAGCCGAAGATGTAGCGCTCGGACTTGATCTGCTCGGCGATGCGCTGCTCGCATTCGGCGCTGATCGGCTTGGTCGCGCAGCGAAGAGCAGCGGTGAGCATGCCGAGCGACTGCGAGGTCTCGACGAGCGACCAGCCCTGGGCCGCGCGGATGCGCGACCGTAGCGCTCCCGTGAGCGCGTCGGCCTGCTCCTCGGCATCGTCCGAGTCGAGCGCGAGGACGGCAACCGAGACGCTGTGCGCCGTCGATTGATCGGCGCGCGCACCGCGCGGCGAGAGGACGACGGCGAGCACGGTGAGGACTAACGCGAGCCAGCGACGAGGCATCGGCCGCAGCGTAACGTGGATCCATCGTGCTGAGCAAAGGCGAGCCCAGCACTTTCTCCGGGCACCGTCGTGCCCCCGGATCGCGCCCCGAAGCGCCCAAACGCCTACCACCGGACGCCGCGGGTAACGGGTACGTCGGCCCACGACGACGGGTCGTTGGGACGCCGGCCCCAATCTATGCCTAGTCTGGGGAGCAGATGCGCATCACCGGCGGTAGCTTCCGGTCCCGAGCGCTGACCGCTCCACGAGGTCAGGAGACGCGGCCGACGTCCGATCGCGTACGCGAGGCCCTCTTCTCGATGCTGGCATCCGCTGGGGTCTTTGCGGAAGAGCTTGGCCCCCGCGTCCTCGATCTCTATGCCGGGTCGGGCGCGCTCGGGCTCGAGGCGATCTCACGAGGCGCGCGCTCGGCGGTCCTCGTCGAGAGCGCCCGGCCGGCGATCACGGCCATCCGCGAGAACGTCCGCGCGCTCGACGTCGGCGCGCAGGTCACCGTGATTGCCACCCGCGTCGAACGCGCGCTGGACACGGTCGAGGGCCCTTTCGACCTCGTCCTCGTCGATCCGCCCTACGCTGACGTGAGGGAGCCCAGTTTCGCCGACCTCATGGCGAAGGCAGCACGACACCTCGCCCCGTCCGGCGTCCTCGTGCTGGAGCACGCTTCGACGGACGAACCCGCCGCTCCGCTCGACCTCGTGCTCGATCGGCGCCGACGTCACGGCGACACGACGTTGTCACTTTACCTGCATCCCGCGCATCCCGCCGCGGATACGGATGACGCCGCGCCCGAATGACGCGCTTCACCACCACCCAAATCTCCGTATACTCGGCGGGCGCGCTGTTCGGCACCGCCCTTCGCTCTTCGGTTCAGGTAAAGCTCTAGATGGCCTCGCAAGCACCGCCTCCGTCTTCCCCCGCCGGGGTTCCTACCAGCGGAAGCGGCAAGTATGTCGTGATCGCGGTCGTGCTCGTCGGCTTCATCGGCGGCGCCGTCGCGTGGAAGTTGTCGCAGTCGCCTCCTCCGCCGCCCGTCGTCTACATCGACGCGGCGCCGCCTCCGGCGGCGACCGTCGGACGCAACCCGGACGAGGACATCCCGCTGCCTCCGCCGGTCGAAGACGCCGGACCGGAGGACGCCGGCAAGAAGGTCGTCGCCACGCAGGCGAGCAACAACCAGTGCGACGCGAAAAAGTGCTCGGGCGTCAACAGCTCCGAGCTCGAGAACGGACTCCAGTTCCGCGTCAAGCAGGCCCATCGCTGCTACGACAACGCGCTCGCGCAGGATCCGACGCTGCGCGGCAAGGTCACGGTTGCCGTCCGTATCGGCGCGAACGGCCAGGTGTGCTCCGCCGGGATCGCGAGCAACGAGATGGGCTCGCCGTCGGTCGCGCAGTGCGTGGCGGGCTACTTCCGGGGCGCGAGCTTCTCGGCTCCGAAGGGCGGCTGCGTCGACGTGAACATCCCCATCAACTTCGTCCCGAGGCAGTGAGATGGGCGCGAGCGAGAACGCGAGCGAGAGGACGAAGCTCGGAATCATGGGCTTCTCCGCGCTCGCCGTTCTCGCAGCCACCCAGCTCGGCGCGTGCGGCGTCGACGGCGTGACCCCTGATTGCTCGGACCCCGCCGTCTGCGCGCCGAGCGCCGGCGGCACGCGCGACGCGGACGTCGTTCCCGAAGGCGGAGGTCGGACCGACTCGAGCGTCACCGACGCGAGCCTCGACCTCGACGCCGACATCTCCGCCGACGCCGACACCGACGGAGGCTGAGCGTGCGGACGCTGCTCGCCATCGGGTGCGCGCTCGCCCCGCTCGCCGTGTTGCTCGTTGGCGCGTGCGGCGAGTCACGCCGGCCCATCGGTGAGGAGTGCCTCCGCAACGAGGATTGCCTCTCGAACTTCTGCGCAGCGCGATCCTGCGTCCCCGCTCCCACGCTCGTCACGGGCGCGAGCAATCCGCCAGAGGACGAGGAGCCGCTCATTCCGACCGACGGCTCGAGCCCGGCGGTCGACGCCGGCTCCGACGCCAACATCGACGGCTCATGAGTACGAGTCGACCGAGCCCGCCTCCAGCCACGAACGAGGCGGAGGGAACGAGCAGCGCTCTCGAGCGGCGGATCGGCGTCCTCGTGCAGGTCGCCTACGACGGAACCGGGTTCTCGGGCTGGGCGACACAGAAGGACGCTCGGACCGTCGAAGACACGCTGCGCGGCGCAATCCTGGCGGTCGATCCGCGTGCAGCGGGACCTCGAGGCACGAGCCGCACCGATGCCGGTGTTCATGCAGAGGGTCAGCTCGCCGCGTTCGACGCGAACATCGCCATGCCGCCACGCGGCTGGGTGCTCACGCTCAACCAGCATCTGCCGGAAGATGTCGCGGTCCGCTCGGCTCAGATCGTCCCGATCGGTTTTTCGCCGCGCTTCGCCAGCAAGAAGAAGCGCTACCGTTACGATCTCCTCTTCGACAAGGTGCGCGACCCGCTGCTCTGCAACCGCGCGTGGAGGATCGGCTACGACATGGACATGGACCGGATGGAGCGGGAGGCGAGAGCGATCGTGGGCACCCACGACTTCGCGGCGTTCCGTTCTGCCGGTGACGAGCGCGACGTGACCGTTCGCACGATCTACGGGGTCGAGCTCGCGCGACACGATCAGCGCCGCTGGAGCATCACGATCGAAGGAACCGCATTCCTCTACAACATGGTGCGCATCCTCGTCGGCACGCTCGTCGATGTCGGTCGCGGTCATCTCGAAGAAGGCACGATCGCGCGTGCGATCGCCGGCAAGGATCGCGCGCTGGCCGGTCAGACCGCGCCGCCGCATGGGCTGACGCTCGCGTCGATCGACCTCGAGCTGCCCGAGGGCACCGGTGAGCGATGGCCGCCGTGACGAACGCTCCGTCTGTCATCGTCCGCGCGGCCAACGCCGACGAGGGCCGCGCGATCGCCGGGCTCTGGCGCGAGCTCTGGGACGCGCACGAGGCCTGGGGTGGCTACGCCGGGACGCGTGACCCTCGCGTCTACGAGCAGCTCGCACAGCGCCTCTCGGAAGACGCGCGGGTGCGGGGCGGACAGCCCGTGCTCGGCCGGCACATCCACCTCGTGGCCCAGACCGACCTCGGCATCGTCGGTCAGGTCGAGGGCTGGTTCGAGCGTCACGGGATCGACGAGACGACGCCGTTCACCTGCGAGGTGCGCTCGCTGATCGTCTCCACGCGGACGCGCTCACGCGGCGTCGGACGCGCGCTCTTGGAGGCGCTCGCGCAGGTCGCCCGGCACATGAGCCGAGGCGCCCCCGTCGTGATGGCGGCCGAGGTCCTCGAGCCGAACCCTGCCCACGCGTTCTACGCGAAGGTCGGCTATTCGCCCGTGTCATGGACGGCGCGACTCGCCACGGACGGCGCCGATGATCCCGGCACCTCGAGCGGTCCGTGGGTCGCTCGCCTTGCGACGCCCGACGATGCGCTCGCGATCGCGATGCTCGACACGTCGCTCGCGGCGCGACGACGCAGTCAGGGAGACATCCGCTTCGATCGGCCGCGCGCCGTCGAGGCGACCTTCGTCGGGGCGCTCGCGGCGCACCTCGCACGTCCGGCCGGGTCCCTCGATCAATGCGAGGTCGTGGTCGTCGACGAGCATCAGGTCGTCCGCGGGAGCTCGAGCCTCACGGTCATGTCGCTCGATCCGCCGTTCGTCCCGGCGCGCCGAGGTCTGCTCGGACGCTTCGCCGTCGACCCGGCCCTCGATCCGCGACCGCTCGTGGCAACGCTCGTCCGGCTGGGCCGACGGCTCGCCTCGATGCGCGGCGCAGCGACGCTCGAGCTCACGGATCTGGATCCTCCCTCGGGGCCATTGAACGAGGGAGCCCTCTCCACGGGCGCACGTCCGTGGTCGCGCATCGTCGAGCGCTACGCCTGACCCGCGACTGACGCGCGCTCCACGTTCTGCCCGCCCCGATCTCTGCCGATAAAGGAGAGATCGATCGGGGCCGGTGATACGTTCCTTTCCGACAATCGTCGAACCTTCGAGACCGTTCGGTGAACGGCAACGCCAACGCCCTCGGTCTTGCAAGGTGTCCTTCGGAGGCTTCATGCGGTCTTTCGGCATTCGCGGTCTGGCTCCCGTCCTCTCGCTCGGTCTCGCGGCGGTAGCGCTCGCGCCCCCGGCGCTCGCACAGGGCGCCGCAGCAGCGCAGGCCGAGGCGAAGAAGCTGTCGGATGGGTTCGTCGCGGTCGCCGACCGTGTGAGCCCTGCCGTCGTGCAGATCGAAGTGACCGCGCGCGACGAGAACGCGGATCAGGTCCTCCGCTTCTTCGGCAAGAACCAGGACTCGCCGATCGCCCGGGGCACCGGCTCCGGCGTCGTCTTCACCTCTGACGGCGCGATCCTCACGAACAACCACGTCATCGATCACGCGCTCACGATCAACGTCCGGCTCCGTGACGGGCGCCTGTTCTCCGCCAAGCTCCTCGGCCGCGATCCCTCGACCGACCTCGCAGTCATCAAGATCGACGCGCCCGGCCTCACCGCCGCGAAGTTCGCCGATTCCGACGCCGCGCGCGTGGGCGAGTGGGTCGTCGCGATCGGCTCGCCCTTCGGGCTCGGCTACACCGTCACGACCGGTGTCCTCAGCGCGAAAGGTCGCGGCGGCCTCGGGATGAACGCGATCGAGGACTACCTCCAGACGGACGCCAGCATCAACCCTGGCAACTCGGGCGGGCCGCTCTGCGATCTCAACGGGAGCGTCCTCGGCATCAACACGATGATCGTCGGCCGCGGCGCCGGAATCGGCTTCGCCGTCCCGTCGAACCTCGCGCGGCGCGTGGCCGAGCAGATCGTGAAGAAGGGCAAGGTCGAGCGCGCTTGGATCGGGGTCGGCATCCAGGACCTCACCCCCGAGCTCGCGAGCGCGCTCAAGCTCTCCGACGCGCGCTCGGGCGTCCTCGTCAACTCGATCACCGACGGCGGCCCGGCGCAGAAGGCGAACATCAAGCCCGGGGACATCATCGCCGCCGTCGGAGGGAAGAAGGTCACCGACGGTCGCGAGCTCGTTCGCGAGGTGATCGCCCACGAGGTCGGCCAGACCGTGAACCTCGAGATCATCCGCGACGGAAAGCGTTACGGCTCGAGCACGCTCCTGACGGCACGGCCCGAGGCGGCAGTACCTCCCCTCCCCGTGCAGCAGCAGGGCGTCCCGCAGGCTGGACTCGGCCTCACGGTGCGCGATCTCACCGCCCAGCAGGCGGCGCAGCTCGGGCTTCCGGCGAAGCCCCTTCCCGTCATCACGAGCATCGCGCCGGGCTCGTCGGCCGATCGCGCCGGTCTCAAGCCGGGTGACGTCATCGTCGAGGCGGACGGGCTCTCCGAGCCGTCAGCTACGCAGCTCTCCGAGGCCGCGAAGGACGGGCAGCTCCTCCTCCGCGTGCGCCGCCGCGACGCGGTCTTCTACGCTGCGATGAAGAAGTAGCGCGCCGATCACGACGTCGTCGAGCCGCGTCTTCAGCTCCTCCGTCCACGCCTCCGCTACCTGCTCCGCCGAGGGCGCGCTCGCATCCGCGTCGAGGCTGCCTTTGGAGCTCCGCGGCAATGACCGCGCGCGCCTCCGTCGAGCCCCTGCGTGCTCCAACCCGACCTCCGCGCTGGTATTCGCTGGAATCGCGCGCAGCCGCCCTCTAGCCTTCGGCGGCCATGACCCTGCACGGCATCCCTGAAGTCCTCGACCGCCTCGGTAACGTGGTCCTCGCGTTCCATGGGTCACGCGCGGTGACGTTCAGCCGACCGGTGACGCTCGACACCGCCGAGCCGGGAGGGCTTGCGTTCATCCGTCCCGGGTACGGCAGCGCCGAGGCGTGGCTCCGAAAAACGAAGGCTTCCGTCATCCTCTGCGGTTCGGAGCTGACCGAGCTCGCGGATCCGCCGGCGGACAAGGCGATCATCGTCGTCGCCGACCCGCGGCTCGAGTTCCTTCGCCTCGTGCGGGCGTGGTTCGCTCCACCGAAGCCGCCTGCCGGCGTCCATCCGAGCGCGGTCGTGCATCCCGACGCGCACATTGATCCCACGGCCCACGTCGGTCCGGGCTGCAACATCGGTCGCTGCACGATCGGCCGAGGCTCGGTGCTCCACGGAAACGTCCACCTCTACGACGGCGTTCGCATCGGCAACGACGTCACGATCCACGCAGGCGCCGTGATCGGCACGTCCGGCTTCGGTTACCAGCGCGCAGCCGATGGAACGTGGGAGCATTTCCCGCACATCGGGGGCGTCGTGATCGAGGACGACGTCGACATCGGCGCGAACGCGTGCATCGATCGCGGGTCGCTCGCGGACACGATCGTGAAGAAGGGCGCGAAGATCGACAACCTCGTCCACATCGCGCACAACGTCGTGATCGGCGAGCACGCGGTCATCATCGGCACCGCGCAGATCGCAGGCAGCGTGGTGATCGGCGACCACGCGTGGATCGCGCCGAGCGCGACCATCGTCGACAACGTCCGTATCGGACGCGAGGCGACGGTCGGCCTCGGGTCTGTCGTCGTCAAGGACGTGCCCGACTTCGCGAAGACGATGGGGCAGCCGGCGGCGCTCCTCCCCGAGCGATTCTGGAACAAGCCTCGGAGCTGAACATCGATGGACCTGACTGATCGCGTCGTCGTCGTCACTGGAGCTGCGGGCGGAATCGGCCGCGCGGTCGTCGAGCGTCTCGTGCATGCCGGCGCACATGTCGGCGCCATCGACAAGGTCCCATGTGCCCTCGATGGCGCGCTCTCGGTCGAGGCCGACGTGCGCGATCCCGCCGCCGTCGCGACCGCGGTCGACCGGATCGCCGCCGAGTACGGCCGGATCGACGGCGTCGTCAACAACGCGGCGATCCTGCGCGACGGGGCGCTGGTGAAACTCACGCGCGGTGGCATCGAGACGCTCGACCTCGAGAGCTGGAACGACACGCTGCAGACGAACCTCACCGGGACGTTCCTCGTCGCCCGCGCGGCGATCACGCACATGATCCGTGCGAAGTCGAAGGGCGCGATCGTGAACCTCTCGTCGATCTCGCGTCGTGGCAATGCCGGGCAATCGGCCTACGCCGCGACGAAGGCAGCCGTCGACGCGCTCACGCGCACGTGGGCACAGGAGCTCGCGTTCTTCAAGATCCGCGTCGTCGCGATCGCCCCAGGGCTCATCGACACCCCGATGTTCCGCAGCATCCCCGAGCCCCGGGTCGCGGCGTACAAGCAGCGTATCCCCGCCGGCCGCATCGGGCTTCCCGACGACATCGCGAAGATGATCCAAGCGGTCTTCGAGAACGACTACGTCAACGGGACGACGCTCGAGGTCGACGGCGGCTTCACGTTCTGAATCCGATCATCGCGCGACGGTCGTGGGTCAGCCGTCGCCGCTCCTGCCCGAGCGCGTCTGGAGCGCAGAGCGTAGCGAGAGAGCGGCGAGCCGTGGCTCTCGCGGGAGTGCGCCAGGAACGTCGCCACATGCTCGCGCACGAGCGAGCACGGCGTCACTTCGATCGCGGTGCCTCCAGGAGGCTCTCGGGATCACGAAGGCACCGCTCGAGCAGTTGTCATGGGCGCCGTCATTCGGCGCCCGTGACGGCCGCGCGCAGCGCATCGAGCTCGACGCGCTCCACCCGACCTTCGCCGGGGCCCGTCACGACCGGCAGCTTCACTGCCGACAGCGTCCGCTTCTTGTCGCTCATCACGTAGGGCCACGCCGCGTCCACGGTGGCGAGGTCGACCGTCGTCGGGAGGCCGAAGCGCTCGAACAGCGACGCAGCGCGCTCGCTCGTCCCCGCCGGCGTGAGGCCGAGACGCTCCGCGGCGGCGATCTCGAGCACCGTGCCGATCGCGACCGCTTCGCCGTGGAGCCAGCGCGCGTATCCGCCGTGCGACTCGAGCGCGTGGCCCAGCGTATGCCCGAGGTTGAGGAGCGCGCGCGCGCCGGTCTCGTGCTCGTCCTCGCGCACGACGCGCATCTTCGCGATCACCGACGCCCGGACGACGTCGCGCAGAACGTCCCGGTCACCACGCGCGATCGCCTCGGCGCGTGACTCGAGGAGCTCGAGCAGCGGCGGCTCGCGCACGAGCGCGATCTTCACCACCTCCGCAAGGCCGGCCCGACGCTCGCGCGGCGGCAGAGTCTTCAGGTGCTCGAGGTCGATGACGACACGCGACGGCTGGAAAAACGCGCCGAGGAGGTTCTTCCCTGCAGCATGGTCGAAGCCCGTCTTGCCGCCCACCGACGAGTCGACCATCGAGAGGAGCGAGGTCGGGACCTGCACGCAGCGGACGCCGCGGAGGAGCGTCGAGGCGGCGAAGCCCGCGAGGTCGCCGGCGACGCCTCCACCGAACGCGACGACGACGGCTTGCCGATCGACGCCCTCGGAGAGCGCGGCGTCCCAGATGCGGGAGATCGAGGCGAGCGTCTTGTTCGCCTCGCCCGGGGACAGGACGATGCGCGTCTCACGGAGACCGAGCGATGCGAGCGCTGCGTCGAGCCAGGCGCCGCGCATGGTGACGAGGTTTTCGTCCGTCACCGTGACGATGCTCGACGGGGCGAGCTCTTTCAGCGCCGCGCCGAGGACGTCGGGGCGGCCGTGAGTCAGCTCCACCACGTACGAGCGCACGCCGAGCGGGATCGCGACGGTATCGCGACGCGCGAGCTCGACGATGCACGCTGCGATCTCCTCGGGTGCGCGCCCGTCCGTCGCGATCGACGCGTGGCACTCGCCGTAGACCTCGCGACGGAGGGCGATGAGGTCACGCGCGCGATCGAGCACCGAGGCTGCTCCGAGGTTCGGACGATCCGTCGGCGAGGGCACGCGCGCCGCGATCGTCTCGGGCGTGGCCGTCAGCGTCACGACGGTCGCCGCCTCGAGCGCGGCGTGACGCACGCGCGGGATCGTCATCGAGCCGCCGCCGAACGAGAGCACGCGCGGAACGCCGTCTGCGAGCAGCGGCTGGATGATCCGTGCTTCGTGATCGCGAAAGCGCGCCTCGCCCTCTGCCGCGAAGATCTCGCCCACGGGCCGGCCGACCTCCTCTGCGAGGATCGCGTCGGTGTCGAGGAACGGCAGCCCGAGCTTCTCGGCGACGAGGCGACCGATGGTGCTCTTGCCGGTGGCCATGAAACCGCTGAGCACGACGGTACGCATCAGGACTCCACGGTGAGCTTGGCGCAGAGGCCCGCTACGAGCGCGACGTGCGCGTTTGGGGCTCGCGCCCCGACCACCCGCAGAGGTGCGCCTGCGGCGCGCATGGAGTCGACGCGAGCCGAGGACTCAGCTCTGCGGGTTGTCGCGGCGCCAGCCCCTACTTCGCCGATGGTGAACCGCCCTGGACGTGACATGCTCTCGCTACTCTGCCAGATGTGGCGTCGGGAAGCGTGACGATCAAGCTCAGCGAGAAGGACGGGGCGATGCGCTTCGAGGTGCACGCGAAGCCGCGCGCGAAGAAGAGCCGCATCGTGGGGCCTCGCGGCGACGCGCTGGAGGTGGCCCTGGCGGCGCCTCCGGTCGACGGCGCCGCGAACGAAGAGCTCGTGCGGGTGCTCGCGGCGGCGCTGGGGCTGCCCCGGCGAAACGTCACAATCGTTCGCGGCGAGACCTCGCAGAAGAAGCTCGTCGCCGTCGACCCGGCCGGGCTCGACGAAAACACCCTACTCGCCCGGCTACTCCGACCCGTGTGACGGCGCCCGCGCGGCACGCACGCACGGCGCGCACGCATGCATGCGCCGGCCGTGATAACGTCAGTCGTGCGTATGGTGGGCCTCGAGAGCTCCGCAAGAGCTGGGCAGCTCGCTCCGAACGACGGAGGAGATCTCGGCTTCTACAAGTACGAAGGCCTCGGCAACGATTTCGTCGTCGTCGAGGCAGAGCGCACGGATGCCGTGTCGGTCGAACGCGCACGCGAGCTCTGTGACCGCAGGCTCGGCATCGGCGCCGACGGCGTGCTCCTCGTCCTCCCCGCGAAGACCTCGGGCGCGGCCGGGCGCATGGTCGTCATCAATGCGGACGGCTCGATCCCGGAGATGTGCGGGAACGGGCTCCGCTGCGTCGCGCTCCACGTGGCGCGCACACGCGGGGTCATCGACGGGACGCTCACCTTCGACACCGACGCGGGCGTGAAGCCCTGCACGATCGACGACCGGGACGAGCGCGGCCTCATCACCGTCGACATGGGGGTCGTGCGCTGGACCGAAGACGTCCGCCTCGACCTCGACGGCGACGTCTGGGAGCTCTCCCTCGGTGATGCCGGCAACCCGCACGCGATCACGCGACGTGCGGCCTCCATGGACGACATTCGGCGCATCGGCCCGCGCGTGGAGAAGCACCCGCGCTTCCCGGCGGGGACGAACGTGGAGTTCGCCGTCGTGCGATCGCCCACGGAGATCGATCTGGTGGTCTGGGAGCGGGGCGTCGGCATCACGCAGGCCTGCGGGACCGGCGCGTGCGCGACCGTCGCGGTCGCCGTGGAGAAGGGCTGGTCACCGGCCAACACCGAGGTCGCCGTGAAGCTTCCGGGCGGCGTGCTCCACATCCGGCTCGACGCAAAGGGACACGCGATCATGCGCGGCCCCGCGCGCCATGTCTTCTCGGGTCGCGTCGCCACACGAGAGGCCGCGCCACGATGAGCGCGAGCCAGGCTGCGTCGCTCCGCGTGCTCGTCGTCGTCGAGGACGAGGACGTACGCCGCGCGCTCGCGCACGTGGTCCACGACGCAGGCGACCTCCATCTCACGGCAGCCTCCGTCGAGGAGGCGGTGAAGGTCGCCACCGAAGGCCGCATCGACGTCGCCTTCGTGGAGCTCCGCGTGGAGGGCGGCGCGGCTCTTGCGCTCTGCCATCACCTGCCGAGTGTGTCGCCCGGCGTTCGCGTGCAGATCGTCCTGCATCCGGCCGAGCTCGATCGAGGCCCCGAGGCTCTCTCGCTCGGCGCCGGCGGCGTCCTCGTCGCGCCCCCGACCGGCGAGGCCATCGCGCGCGTCCTCGACGACGTGAAGGCCGAGCAGGCACGCAAGCGCGAGGTGACGACCCTCGAGGCGAAGCTCGCCCGCGAGCGCAAGCGCCTGGAGACGTACGATCGGCTCGTCCGCTTCGCACGCGGCGCCGCTCCCTCGGACGCCGTACGGACGATCGTGGACGGCGTCTCGCAGCTCAGCTCCGCGCAGGGCGTCGCGCTCTACGCGACGTTCGGCGACGACGACAGCGAGCGCGTCTTGCTCGCCTCGGTCGGCACGGCGCTCGATCTGCCATCGACCTGCGCCCCCGCCGACCTCTCGCGTCTCGTCCAGGCACGCGCGGCCCGCGTCGTTCCACTCATCGTGGCCTCGGGCCCGATCGGCATGCTCATCCTCGACCGCGCTCCGGCCGCGGTGGAGGCGGACATCGCCCAGCTCGCCGACCTCGCCGCCGCGATGCTCTCGATCGTCGACCGTCAGGATCCGATCGACGAGAGCGTGCGCGTCTTCCCGCCGAAGCACTTCCGCACCGTCGCCGATCGCCTGCTCACGCTCGCACAGCGACACGACCGGCGATGCAGCGTCCTGGCGATCACGATCCCCGGCGACAGGCCGAACCGACGTGAGGAGGCCACGCGCGAGATCGCCGACATCGTCCGCACGACCGACGCGCTTTGCGGCCTCGAGGACGGAGATCTCCTCGTGTTCTTGCCGGAGACCACCGGCCTCGGCGCCCAGTCCTGCCGCCGCCGCATTCTCGCGCGGCTCCTCGGTGATCGTCGCGCCAGGCCGCGTGGCTCTCATTTCAGCGGCGGACAGAGCGGAAGCGGCAGCTCCCGATCGCCGGACCCTCGCAGCAAGGGGCCGCCCGTCGCCGTCGGCGTCGCCACGTTCCCGCACGACGGGACGACGCTCCGGCGGCTCGTGAAGACGGCCCGCGCACGCGCCGTCGACGACGCTCGCTCGCCGGTGCATGCGCTCTCGCTTGACGGCCTCCAGCTGAACGAGATCGTCGACGCGCTGCTCTCCCGCCCGATGCTGGACGCGGGGCCGCGCTCTTCGTACCCGCTCGACATCGCATGCTCGGCGCTCTTCGCGCTCGCCGCGCGCGCCTGCAAGGAAGCACAACGCGGCGGCGAATCCCTGGTGACGACGACCCTCCAGCCCGGCCTCGGGCTCGCGGCAGCGGCGCGTCAGGTCGGGACACCGCGCGTCCACGACGTCCGCTCCGAGCCCGGCTGCGACAACGTCGAGGCGATCGTGATCGAGGCCGAGCACAACACGTGGGTCTGCTGCGGTCGAATCGTCGGCGAGCGCTTCCAAGGTGTGCACGCCGCCGATCCGCTCCTCGCGGACATCATCGAGCGCCGTCTCTCCGCCGTCGGAGCACCGAATGCCGGCTAGTCGTGTCCTCCTCGTCGACCACGACGTCGATGCGCTCGCCGAGCTCGCGGGTGTGCTCCGTGAGCGCGGGCTCAAGGTCTCGCTCGCGAATGGCTCGCAGATGGCATGCGAGCGCGCGAAGGCGGGAGCGTACGACGTCGTGATCGCCGCGCGCGAGGTCGCCGAGCCGCTCGACGGAAACCTCGGTGTCATCGACGCTCTCTCGGTGGAGCTGCCGCAGGTTCCGCCGCTGATCGTGCTCGTCGAGTCGGAGACGGGGACCGAGAGCGACTCGCGGATCGTCCGCAAGGACGTCGACCGGATCATCGCGCGCATCGGCGAGCTCGCGAAGCCGCCCGGCAACTCGGACCATCCCCGGCATCTCAGCCTCGCGCCTTCGTCGCATTCGCTCGAGCACGCGCCGCTCGCCGATCTCCTCGTCGTCCTCTCGACCGAGAGGCGCTCGGGAACGCTGACGGTCTCGACATCGAAGGGCTCCGGCGAGGTACGCATCGCCTCCGGCGAGGTCGTCGACGCCGTGTACGTCCGGCTCGAAGGCCTGAAGGCGATCACGCGCATGCTCTCCGAGCGGGAGGGAACCGCGACCTTCGCGCCCGGCGCCCCCGCGATCATGCGGCGGATCAACGTGCCCACGCGCGCGCTCGTCGAGGAGGCCCGCGCGCTCGCCGAGAAGGCGACCGAGCTCCGAGAGCGCGCCGGCACACTCCCGAACGGAACGCTGATCGCGGCCGACGGCAGCACCGGCGAAGCTCTCCACGCGATCGATCAGCACGTGCTCGCGCGCCTCCGGGTGCCGGCCATGCTCGACGAGCTGCTCGACGAGCTCCCTCACTCCGACGCCGACATCCTCGATGCCGCCATCCGGCTCGACGCGAAGGGCCGGATCAAGCAGCTCGGACACGCGTCCTCGCGCGTGCAGCTCTGCGGCGCCGACCAGCTTCACCTCGTGCGCGCCTCGGCGGCTCGCGCGAAGACGGCCGGCTTCGTGGGCGCCGCACGCCTCGTCGTCGCCGCGACGGCGGCCCGCCTCGCCGTCCTCGGACACACGGTCCTCTCACTCGCCGACGCGGTACCGCCGGCGGACCCGGCACCGCCGCTGCCCGTCCCCCACTCGCTTTCCACGATCCGTCTCGGCGACGGCGTGGAGCTCGACGTCGTCGCATTGCCGCTCGTGCCTGCATACGCGCCGCTCTGGCCGATGGCCCTCGCAGGCGCAGCCGTCGTGGTGCGTCTCGACGAGGGCGCGGCCCAGCCTCTCGAGGAGGCCTGCGGATCCGTGGCCGTGACCATCCTCGACGCGCGCGCGGTGTTCGGCGTGGTCGACGAGTCGAGCCCGATCCAGGTCGCAAGCCTGATCCGGACAGCGCTCGACGCCGACACGGGCTCCTGAGTCACCGGAAGGCGACGGCGTTCGCTCCGTGCTCCAGCCGGGTGCCGCTGTCCGCGATCGATCCGGCGAAAGAGATCCAGTGATACCGCTTTCGCCCAGCGTCCTCGAAGGGTGAGCCGAGACCGATACCCGACGAACGCCGTGAATTCTCTCTCCTCTGCGCAGGAGGAGCTGCACGATCTGGATCGTCCGTGCCCCGGCCGCCCGCACGGTACGAGCGTTGCACACCTGGCCTCCGTGACCGATCGATCGAGGACGCCGGGACACCTCCACGCGAGCGGGCGGCCGAACGCTGCGAGTGGCTGGAGCACGAGCCCCAACTACGCTGCGCCGGGAACGCGTGACTCGAGAGCGCCGCGCCCGACCGCGCTCGCCGGTCGTTACGCGCTGCGCGCCGAGCTCGGTCGTGGCGGCTGCGCCATCGTCTACGAGGCTCACGATCTCCGTCTCGGCCGGCTCGTGGCGCTCAAGATGATCAAGGAGGGCGCACGTGACGTCCAAGCCAACGCTCGCCTCGCCCGTGAGGCGCGCGCCGCGGCCGCGATTCATCACCCCAACGTCTGCGCGGTGTCCGACGCCGGCAATCTCGAAGACGGGCGCCCCTACCTCGTGATGGAGCGCCTCCACGGCGAGACCCTCACCCGCTGCCTCCACCGCCTCGGTCGACTCTCGCCGGAGGACGCGATCGACATCGCGCTCCAGCTCCTCTCCGCGCTCGACGCCGCGCACGCAGTCGGCGTCGTCCACCGCGACGTGAAGCCGGACAACGTGTTCCTCGTCCCGCGGAGCGGCTGCGGACCGCTCGTGAAGCTACTCGACTTCGGCATGTGCCGACGCGCGGCGGCGATGCTCCGCGACGACGCGACGCTCACGCGCGCAGGTCAGGTCGTCGGGACGCCCGAGTACATGTCGCCCGAGCAGGTCTCCGGCAAGCGCGAGTTCGACGCGCGCATCGACCTCTACGCCGTCGGTGTCATCCTCTACGAGGTCCTCTCGGGTCAGCGCGCGTTCCCCGGAAAGGACGCGCGCGAGGTCGTCGTCTCGGTGCTCGTCCGCTCGCTCCCGCCGCTTCGCTCGCTCCGTCCGGAGATCCCGCTCGTCCTCGATCGGATCGTCGCCCGCGCGATGGAGCGTGACGCGTCCTTCCGCTACTCGTCGGCCGCCGAATTCCAGGGCGATCTGCTCGAGGCGAAGGCTGCCCTCAACGCGCGCCGCCTTCGCAGCGTCCAGACCGGCCGCCACGCGAGCGAGCATCCGCCGGTGCACCACGCGCGCGCGGAGAACGAATGGGACGAGCCGACCCAGCTGCTCCGCCCTGCCCAGCGCTCGGCCTGATACGCAGTCGCGCCCGAGCTCTACCAGCGCTGGCTCATCGGAGCGAACTCCGGCATCTCGCTCACCAGACGAGGTGGCTCGGTGGAGTTCCCCTCCTCTGCCGGTCGGGCGTCGAGCACGATCTCATCGATCGGATACACGCCGTCGATGAACACCATCTGACTCACGCGCCGCGCTCGCACGCGGCGAATTGCCTCGATGGCGAGGAGTGGCACGCCGGCGAGGATGAGCCCGACCGCGACACCACCGATGAACAGGGGAGCTGCCTGAAGATCCGATCGCATCGGATCCGATCACGCAGGAAGCGATCCAGCGGAGGTCATCGGGCGAGCGCAAGCATGCGCCCACCCCGCGTTCTGCTCAGCCCTCGACGGTCGTGCCGATCGGCTCGCCGAAGACGACGCGCTTGATGTTGCCGGGCGTCGTCAGCTTGAAGACGCGAATCGGCATGTTGTTGTCACGGCAGAGCGTGGCCGCGGTCGAGTCCATCACGCCGATTCGATCGTTGATGAACCGGGCGAAGGCCATGCGGTCGTACATCTTCGCGTCGGGGTGCTTGACCGGGTCCTTGTCGTAGACGCCCTCGACCTTCGTGGCCTTGAAGAGCGCGTCCGCGTGGACCTCCATCGCGCGGAGCGCAGCAGCGGTGTCCGTCGAGAAGTACGGGTTGCCCGTACCGGCCGCGAAGATGACGAAGCGTCCCTTCTCGAAGTGACGGACCGCACGCCGCCGGATGTACGGCTCGGCGATCTGGCGGATCTCGATCGCCGTCTGCACGCGCGTGGGGACGCCGGCCTGCTCGAGCGCATCCTGGAGCGCGAGCGAGTTGATGACGGTCGCGAGCATGCCCATGTAGTCGCTCTGCGCGCGGTCCATGCCGGCGCTGGCGCCCTTGAGGCCGCGGAAGATGTTGCCGCCGCCGACGACGATGCCGACCTGGACACCGGCGTTCCAGACCTCGGCGAGCTCTTGGGCCGTCGCGCGGAGGACTTCGGGCTGGATGCCGAAGCCGCCTGCCGAGCCGCAAAGAGCTTCTCCGCTGAGCTTCAGAATGATGCGACGGTAGCGGAGACGGGAATCGCGCGCGGGCGGCGCGATGGTGTCGAGGCGTGGACCGGATTGCGGCCCTTGGAGGGGATCGCGCATGTGGGGGGGTGATTACCCGGCACGGCTCCCGCACGCAACAGCGAGCCGCACCCGACGCGCAGAAGCGCACGCCGGCCGGTGCGGAGGCTCGAGCTCGGGACGGCCGTCGCCGGGACGTGCCCGAGCCTCCTCCCCGGCGCAGGCGCGGGCATTGTGCTAGGTTTCGCGGCCGTGACGAGGCCTCAGCAGGACACGATCCAGAAGCGCCGACACCGTGGCGTCACGCTCGCCATCGCCATCGCGGTCCTCGCGGGCAGCTCAGCGGTCGTCGGCTGCAAGTCGTGCGACGGCAGCAAAGCGTCCGATGCTGGGCCCTCTCCGACGACGCTCCTGACCGACGAGCAAGCCGCGCAGGTCCTCGCGCGGGTCGGCGACACGACGATCACGCTCGGCGACTACACCGCCGCGCTCGAGCACATGGACCAGTTCGATCGGCTCCGGTACCAGTCGGCCGAACGTCGCAAGGAGCTCCTCGACGAGATGATCACCGTCGAGCTCCTCGCGATGGAGGCGACGGCCAAGGGCTACGACAAGGATCCCCTTGCCCAGCAGGAGCTCCGGGCGATCCTCCGCGACGCGATGCTCGCCGAGGCGCGCAAAGGCGCCCCGACGCCCGCCGACGTGCCCGAGTCGGAGGTCCGCGCCTGGTTCGAGGCGCACCGTGCAGAATACAAGGACCCGGAGCGCCGCCGCGTCTCCGTCGTCATGGTCGCGAGCGAGGCCGACGCGCAGGGCGTGCTCGCCGCGGCCAAGAAGACCCCTGGGGCCGCGCAGTGGGGTGAGCTGGTCCGCAGCAAGTCGCTCGACGCGCAGGCCCGCGCCAACGTCCCGGTCGATCTCGCCGGCGACCTCGGCATCATCGCTCCTCCCGGCGATCCGCGCGGAGACAACCCCCGCGTCCCCGCGGAGGTCCGTGCAGCGGTCTTCGAGATCGAAGACCTCGGCGGCGTCCATTCCAAGGTCGTCCCCTCCGGCGGCCGCTTCTACGTCGTACGCCTCACGCAGAAGATCCCTCCTCACGAGCGCTCCTACGACGAGGCCGAGCGGAGCATCCGCGTGAAGCTCGCTCAGGACAAGCTGCGCGCGAAGGAAGACGCGCTCATTGCCGAGCTGAGGAAGAGCGTGAAGGTCGAGATCGACGAGTCCGCGCTCGCGACGGTGAAGGTCAATCTCGGGTCCTCGTCGGCTGTCCCGTCGCCACAGGCGCCCGCCAACCCCGGCACACCTTCCGCTGCCGACGCCGGGCGCTGAGGGAGCCGTGGCAAGCATCATCTCTCCCGAGGCTCTCGTCCGTGTCAAAGGCACGAGCGAGAGCGCGCACACCAGCTCGGCCCCGCCCGGGCCGAACGACTGGCACGCGCAGCTCCGCGAGTCCGCGCGCAGCGTGGAAGACCTCGCGAAGGTGCTCGAGCTGACCCCCGACGAGATCGAGGGCGCGCGCCGCGCAGAGCTCGAGGGCCTGCCGATCGCCGTCACGCCGTACTACCTCGCGCTCTGCGATCGCCACGACCCCACGTGTCCCATCCGGCGCCAGTGCGTGCCGCGTGCGCTCGAGGCGCGCGAGGTGCACGGCGACATGGTCGACCCCCTCGGCGAGGTCGAGCACGAGGTCGCTCCCCACCTCGTTCGTCGCTACCCCGATCGCGTCCTGCTCCTCGCGACCGATCGCTGCGCCGTCTATTGCCGCTTCTGCACGCGCTCGCGCATGGTCGGTGACGGCGGCGGGCCCGCGCCGCTCGAGCGGCTCGAGCCCGCGCTCGCGTGGATCGCCGCGCATCCCGAGATCCGCGACGTCATCGTGAGCGGCGGTGACCCGATGGCGATGGCGACCGAGCGCCTCGATCGCCTCCTCACCCGCATCCGCGCCATCCCCACCGTCGAGACGATCCGTCTCGCGACCCGCGTCCCGGTCACCCTGCCGATGCGCGTGACGGGCGAGCTGCTCGACGCGCTCCGCAAGCATCACCCGGTATGGGTGATGACCCATTTCAACCACCCGAAGGAGCTCACCCCCGAGTCGATCGGCGCGTGCACGCGTCTCGCCGACGCGGGCTTTCCGGTGATGAACCAGTCGGTGCTCCTCGCCGGGATCAACGACGACGCCGACGTCCTCGAGAAGCTGTTCCGCGGTCTCGTCCGCGCCCGCGTGCGTCCGTATTACCTCCTCACCGCCGATCCAGTCCGCGGAACGGGCCACCTCCGCACGCCGCTCGCGAAGGGCATCGCGATCATGGAACGACTCCAGGGTCGTCTCTCCGGCATCGCGCTCCCGAAGTTCATCTGTGACACCCCCGCCGGACGCGGAAAGGTCCCCGTCACGCCCGACTACGTGGTCGCGCGCGAGCCGGGACGGACGGTGCTCCGGACGTTCCGTGGCGAGGAAGTCGCGTACATCGATCCCCCCGAGCCTGCCGCCGAATAGGCGGGTTTCCAGGGCGCCATCGCGCCGCAACCAGGTGGTCGCGACGTCCCGGAGTGATGTAACCTCGCGCCCGATGGCTCTCTTGCCCCCGCGGGTGCGGCGTCGCGTTGCCGCCGTCGTCACCGCTGCGCTCTTGCCCTCGGTCGTCCTGACCGCGTCGACCTCGTTCGCGCAGCCCTCGGGCGACGCGAAGGCCTCGCTCGCCGATGCGAACAAGGCGGTGAAGTCGAAGGACTGGGCGACGGCCGCTCGCTCGTTCGACGCGGCGAACAAGGCGCAGCCGAGCAGCGAGGCGCTCGAGGGTCTGGCGAACGCGCTTTACCAGGACGGCGGGCACCTCGCCGAGGCCCACGCGGCGTATACCGAGTGGCTCGAGAAGTACGGCGCGAAGGCCCCCGCCGCGAAGAAGAAGACCGCAGAGGCGCGCCTCAAGGAGCTCGACGAGAAGACGGGCGCCCTCACGATCACCGTCAACGAACCGGGCGCGGAGGTCGTCGTCGACGGGAAGAAGGTGGGCACCTCTCCCCTCACCGGTCCGATTCGCGTCGCGACGGGCGCGCGGCGGGTCCACGTGACGAAGGACGGCTTCCTCCCGTTCGACCAGTCGCCGAACGTCGGTGCCGGCACCACGACCACGGTTCAAGCCACGCTCACCCCAAGGGCGACCAAGGGCAAGCTCGTCGTCAAGGAGAAGACCGGCAAGGCGATCCGCGTCACCGTCGATGGCGTCGACATGGGTGACGCCCCGTGGACCGGCGAGGTCGAGGCCGGGCAGCACGACATCGGTGCTCGCAGCACGGGCCTCGTCGCGACCCCGCAGAAGGTCACCGTCGAACGCGGAAAGACGCACGAGGTCGAGCTCGTCGCCTCCGCAAACAGCGCCTCGATCAAGATCGGCACCAGCGACGCGAAGGGCCTCATCTACATCGACGACAAGCTCGTCGGCGAGGGCAGCTTCATCGGCGACATCCCCGCGGGCACCCACCGGCTGAAGATCACGCGCGAGGGGTACGACCCGTTCGAGGAAGACCTCGTCGTCAAAGAGAGGGAGCCGCTCGCACGCACGGTCACCTTGAAGCTCAGCTCGACGATCTCGACCGGGCCGGTCCAAGAGACCGAGCGCCTCGAAGGGATCTACGGAGGCTTCGGGCTCCTGGGCCTGCTGACGCCGGGCGGCACCGGAAGCTCGATCCAGCAGCGGTGCGAGTCCAAGAGCCAGGTCGCCGCGCTCGTCTCCTGCGAGACACCGGACGGCATCGGCGGCGGCCTCGGTGGGTTCATCGGCTACCACTGGGATCCGGTCGGGATCGAGCTCTACGCCGCCGGGCACTACGACCAGCGAACGCTGAAGAACGACTGGAACGCGACCAACACCGATCCGGGCATCGGTCCGGATCCGGCACGGCGCGAGGAGTTCAATCTCCGCCGGGCCGGCGGCATGGCCCTCGCCCGCGTCCGCCTGACGTGGCAGTCGACGAAGGTTCGCGTCGGCGTCGCCGCCGGTGCGGGCGTCTCCTATCGACTGATGTCCGTCGACCGCCTCACGACGGCGAAGGACGGCTCGGGCCTTCGCGACGTGTTCGTCAGCGACGGCGTGACCTACGCGAGCCCGGTGGTCTCGATCGAGCCGTCGGTGATGTATCGCCTCTCCCCCGGCGTTGCGCTGTCACTCGGCGTCCAGATGTTCCTCGAGACGCCGGGCTCGTTCATGAACGGTCGGGAGAACCCCAGGACACAGCAGGAAGGCGGGCACTCGCTCGGCTTCCGCGGTCTCAGCACGCCGTCCTACGAGCTGGCGTCGAACGTCCAGGTCTTCGTCGGTCCGGTGCTGGGCATGATGTTCGGCCCCTGACGGCCAACAGCACGCGACAACGACTCACTCTGAATCGAGGTCGTCGTCGAGTTGCCGTCGGACGGTTTCCCGAGCGACCGGGGCGGGCTCGCGTCGCGGTGGTCTTGGTGACGGCTCTCGTCGTCGCGAGCTTCGTCGCCTGCGGTGGTCGCCCGATGGTGACTTGCTGCGCCGGTCCGGTACCGAGCACGCCGACTTACCGCAGCTAATGAAAGCGAGCGCCGGCACCGTCTCGTAAGCGCGACAGCGGGGTGGAAACGAAGGACCGGCTCTCCCCCGGTATTTTCATTGACGACCTACGCGTTCGACCGACACTAGGCGTACGTGCACGTCATCGCACGTGCCTTGCTTTCGCGTCCGCGGAGCGGACATGCCGAGATGGGCACGCGCGAGGACAGGGCCGACTTCCTCGAGGTCTACGAGCAGTACTTCCCGCTGGTGTGGCGGTGGGCGGCTCGTCTCGGCGTGCCTCAGCACAGCCTGGACGACGTCGTCCAGGAGGTGTTCCTCACGCTCTACGGGCGGCTCGACGATTTCGAGGGCCGCTCGTCACTGAAGAGCTGGGTCTTCGGCGTCACGTTCGGGATCGTCCGCAACTTCAAGCGACGTCGGAGCAGCGGTCCTGCCGGCGATGGCGGGGTCGAGGTCGATGCCATCGCCACCGAGGGGGTGCATCCAGAGGCGGCCGTCACGCAAAAGGAAGCCGTCACGTTGCTGCAATCGATCCTCGACGGCCTCGACGACGACAAACGCGAGGTCTTCGTCATGGCGGAGCTCGAAGGGCTCAACGCGACCGAGATCGGTCATCTGCTGGGAGTCAGTAGCAACACCGTGGCCTCACGTCTCCGGCACGCACGAGAGGCAGTGCGCGCCGCGTGGGAGCGCGCCAAGGCAAGAGACGCCTGGAGGTTACGATGAGCTCCGACGACGAGTTCGAGCAGTTCATTCGATCGGCAGACGCGCTCGGTTCACCGACGACGGACGACGCGCTGCGAGTCAAAGCAGGGCTGTCCTCGCGCGTCTCCTTCCGACGTGACGTGCCTGCCTCGATGTCGAGCGCGCTCCGGACGCCGGGCGCCGCCGCCAATATCCCGCGCTTCAGAGTCCGCTCGCGCTTCATCAAGCTCGCGACGATCGCGATCTCGGTCGCGGGACTCTCGGCAGCGACGTATTCGATGGTTGCGCCACGCGGCAGGACAGTCGGCCTCTCGACGACCGGACCGAACGACGCTGCCTCGGGCAGTGCGGTCACGGCAGCCCCGTCTCCGGATCCCGGCACCGACTCGCAGCGGGCGCCGGATACCGACGAGAGAGGGCCAAGCACCGACTCGATACCGGTCCTCACGATGGACGATCCTGCGAAGTTGCCCTCCGTGAATCCGGCACCGGCGACGGTGAAGAGTGCACGCCGCGCCGGCACCCTCGACGCCGAGGTCTTGCTCCTCGCCGAGACGAACGCGGCAATCCAGTCGAAACATCCGTCGCACGCCCTTGCGCTCATCGACCAGCACGCACGCGAGTTCCCGCGGGGTGTCCTCGGCCCCGAGTTCGAAGCGCAACGTGCTCTCGCGCTCTCGGCGCTCGGCCGGGACGGCGAGGCGTGCGTCGTCGCTTCTCGGTTTCTCTCTGCCTATCCCAATTCTCCGCTCGCGCCCCAGGTGCGTTTGTCATGCAACGAATCCGACCGATAGTTCTCATTGCAATGGCCGCACTCTCCGGCCTCGTCAGCCTCGCGAGCTGCGCCAGTACCGAGGCCATCGTCGCGTGGGACAACGACGCCGCGGCGCCGGCTCCTACCGAACCGGGCCTCGTACCGCCTCCTCCACCGGGAGACGCGTGCGCGGGCCTCGGCTGCAACATGGTGGACATCCTCTTCGTCGTCGACAACTCGCCGTCGATGGGGAGCGCGCAGCGTAGGTTGAAAGAAGCGTTCCCGACGTTCCTCGAGCAGATCACGACCCAGCTCGACCGCTCCGACTTTCACCTGATGGTCGTCGATACCGACGCCTCGGGCCAAGACGGAACCTGCAATCGCTTGTGTCCCGCGATTGGGTTCGACGCATCGGTCGGGGAAAACCAAGGCCTCTGCACGGGCTTCGCTTGTGCATCGATCTCCGAGCGGAGCGTGTGCGACTCCACGCTCGGTGCGGGCGTCGTGTATCCGGTGGGAGCGAACGCCTCGAACCGCAACTGCAACTTCCCCGAGGGACGCCGGTATCTCACGTCAAAAGACGAGAACGTGGAGGAGCGTTTCTTGTGCAGCGCCTCCGTCGGCACTCTCGGTGACGGAAACGAGCGACCGATCGGCGCCATGTTCGCGGCGCTCGGCGTGGAGAACCAAAAGGGAGGCTGCAACGAAGGATTCTTGCGCGACGATGCCCTCCTCGTCGTGGTGATCGTGAGCGACGCAGGCAACACGGCGGCGGAGCTCGACAGCGCAAAGGTTGAGGACTGGAGAAAGCAGCTCCTCGCCCTCAAGTGCGGGCGCGAGGAAGGCGTGGTCGTGATGACCGTCAGCCACGACGGTTCGCGGATAGCGCCGTGGTACTCCGTTCTTACAAACACAGCCTCGAACGTGGGATACGAGGACGACCTGGCGGGCCAGTGGAGGGACTACTGCGATCTCGTCCCCGGAGACGCGTGCTGCTGCACGACGACGTGCCCGGATCCCCTGCCACCGGACTGCATGCCAGACTCTCGCCCTCGCGTGTGCGCAGAGTGCGCAACCAAGCCGCCGCCGTGGGAGCTCTGCTGGTTCGTCTTCACGGGCTACGCGACGCCCCTGGCGCGCTTCGCCGATTCGTTCGGAGAACGCGGCAGCCATCGCGAGATCTGCGAGGACTTCAGCGGCATTCTCGACGGTACCCTCGAGGCCGTCAGGAAAGCATGCGACGTATTTTGACCGTTCAAAGTACGTAATCCTCACAAGGAACGACGAGGACAACACCAGTCGACGCAGCAGCTCGATTCAACGCGGGCCAAAGGCCCACCACTACGGGTGGTTGAGGCGCGAGCCCCAACCATCGAGCACGATTCACGCGCACGACTCATTCGGCAGCGTGCCCGACGGAGGCCCCCTCGCGCTGCGCCGGGGCTTGCCGGCCATGACGATCGCAGATGGGGATGGCCAACGGGAGGTCGAAGGACGGATCTCCGCGTGAGGCACTCCGCGCGTCGCACGCGCGAAGCGCCTCACGCCGTCCATGGAGACTGTCCTGAGCATCAAACCCGCTGAATTGAGAATTGGAATACCCACTTCCAACAACCCTCGACACGGGACGCACGAAGGAAGAACAGGGAGCAAGTCATGAGAACAGTACGAGTGGCCAGTATTGCTTTGCCGGTCTCCACGATCACCCTCGTCCTTCTGCTCGGCGCATGCACCGACGAAGTCTCGAGTGCGTCGAACGACGCGAGCGTCCCGAGTGGTGAGGATGGCGGCAGCGTGGACAGCGGAGCCGGTCCTCGCGCGTGCGAAGAAGGGACTTGGAACAACCAGGGCTGCGTCGCCTGGTCGACGTGCACGCCGGGGACCTACGTCGTGAGCGCCCCCTCGGCGACCGCCGACCGGTCGTGCGCAGGGTGCGCGAGCGGGACCTTCAGCACGACGACCAATGCCGCGAGCTGTACCCCGTGGAAGACCTGCGCGCCGGGCAGTCACGTGAGCACTCCCGGCAACGACGTCTCCGACCGACAGTGCACGCCCTGCGCAGAGGGCACGTATTCTCCGTCCCCGAACCAGGACGCCTGCGTTCCGATCGGCGCATGCGCCGCGGGCACGGTGCAAACGGCCACGGGAACGGCGTCGGCGGCGCCCGTGTGCGCGCCCTGTGAGATCGGGACCCATTGCGCCGGTGGTGGGGCGCCCAAGGAGGCGTGCGCGAGCGGCACCTGGGATCACGACGGCAATTCGGCGACCGCCTGCGTTGGGTGGACTCACTGCGTGGCCGGGCAGGCAGTCACCACGAGCGGAAGCGCCACCGCCGACCGCACGTGCGCGGCATGCGCGAACGAGACCTTCAGCACGATGGTCGACGCGCCGAGCTGCAGGGCCTGGACCTCGTGCATGCCAGGCAGCTACGTGACCCTGGCCGGCACAGCCGTCATGGATCGCGAGTGCACGACCTGCCCCGCCGGGCAGACGAGCACGACCACGAACGCCACCGCATGTATTGCCGAGCCCGCTGCAGGCGGCGCCGCCGGGCTCGTCGCGGGCTCTTCTCACACCTGCGCGCGCTTCACGGACGGCTCCCTCCGCTGCTGGGGATCCAACTTGGATGGGCAGCTCGGCGACGGAACGACGACGAGCAAGCCGACCCCCACCACCGTCGCCGGTCTCGCCAACGTCGCAAGTCTCGCCGCGGGCAGTGGACACACGTGCGCCAGCCTCACCGATGGCTCCGTTGCTTGCTGGGGAGACAACCTCTACGGCCAGCTTGGCGACGGAACGACCACGCGCAGGCTGACACCGACCATCATCCCCAACCTCTCCGACGTCACTGCGCTCGCTCCCGCGGGCCAGTACCACACCTGCGCTCGCCTCGACGACGGCTCCGTCCGCTGCTGGGGACGCAACACGTTCGGCCAGCTCGGCGACGGAACGACGACGGACAGGTCGACCCCCACCGCCATCCCCGACATCGAAGACGTCACCGCGCTCGCGACGGGGGCGTACCACAGCTGCGCGCTGCTCGCCGATCGCACTGTCCGCTGCTGGGGCTGGAACATCAGCGGCCAGCTCGGCGACGGAACGACGACGAACAGGTCGATCCCCACCGCCATCCCGAACCTCTCCGGCGTGACCCACCTGGCCGCGGGCAGTGATCACACCTGCGCGCGCCTCGACGATGGCTCTGTCCGCTGCTGGGGATCCAACAGCACTGGCCAGCTCGGCGACGGAACGATGACGGACAGGTCGACCCCCACCGCCATCCCGAACCTCTCCGGCGTCAAAGGGCTCGCCGGGGGCGGCTATCATACCTGCGCGCATCTCGACGATGGCTCGGTCCGCTGCTGGGGATCCAACATCGATGGCGAGCTCGGCGACGGAACGATGATGGACAGGCTGACCCCCACCGCCGTCCCGAACCTCTCCGGCGTCGAAGGGCTCATCGCGGGCTCAAGCTTCAGCTGTGCGCTCGTCAGCGGTGGCTCTGCCCGCTGCTGGGGATTCAACGGCCATGGCCAGCTCGGCGACGGAACGACGACGCGACGGCTCTCGCCGACGTTCGTGTCCTGGTAAGCGAGCCCGCGCAAACAGGCGGTTCCGATCCCGTCGTTTCAGAGAGGCAAATGTCGTCGCACCGGAACAGCGCGCGTAGGTACCGCCTGGAAGAGCGCACGAGGGACGGCTTCGGCTGAGTAGAACATCGAACGGCTGCGCTCAGCCGAGACCGAGCCGGAGCGACGCGCGAGATCGCTTCATCTCGAGTGGCTTCATCTACAGTGAAGCCCATGCTCGGACTCGCGCGGAGCGTCACGTCGATCGGCGTCGTCCTCGCCGTCTCGTCGTTCACGACGAGCACGCGCGCGGCGCCGGCGACGACGCCGGCGACGGTGCGTGTCGATTGGCCGACCGTGCCGGGCTGTCCCGATGCGAAGAGCGTCGTCGCGCGCGTCCACCGCGAGATGGAGCGCGCAGCGGCGGTCGAGACGGTGCTCGCGAGGACGGAGATCCAGCCTCCCGCCGCTCGGGGTGACCCGTGGCGGGTCTGGATTCGAACCCGGACCATCCGCGGAGCCGGTGAGCGCATGCTCGAGGCCGATACCTGCGCGGAGCTCGCTCGCGCGTCGGCGCTCCTCGTGGCGCTCGCCGCGATGCGGGCGGCGCCGCCTGCGCGCAGCGACGAAATCGCCGAGCTCATGCCGTCATCGGATCGGACACCCGAACCGGAGTCGCTGGCGTTGTCGAGGCCGCTCGAGCCACCGCGGCAAGCGCAGTGGCCGGCTCCGCGCGAGGAGAGACGCTCTCGGTTCATCGTGAGCGGAGGGACATGGACGGGAGCGGGTGTTCTTCCGTCGCTGGCGTGGGGCCCCACGGTCGCCGGAAGCTACGAGACGGGTCCGTGGAGTGCGCGGCTCTCCGTGCGCGCCGCCGTACCTCAAGCTCAGGTCCTGGGGACGCTGGGGGCGACTTTCGACGCACTGGGCGTGGCGGCCGATCTCTGCAGAGCGGGAGCTCTGGTTCACGTAGCGACCTTCACCACGCGCGTGTGCGGAGGTGTCGAGCTCGACGCGATCCGGGCACGGGGCAAAGGCTCGAAGACGGCCGACGCCGTGCGCGCGGAAGCGGTTCCGTTCTTCGGCCTTGGTGCCTCGTGGTCGCCCGCTCGCAATGTTCAGCTCGGTCTCGACGTACGCGCGGGCCCGACGCTCCTTCAGCCGTCGTTCGCCGTCGTCTCCGCTGCAGAGGGGCAACGGAGCCTCCACCAGCCGTCCGCCGCGCGCGTCGAAGGCCAGCTCGCGTGCGGTTTCGTGTTCTGAGGGCGCGCCCACACATGAGCTCGTTGGCCGTATCGGAGCTCATGTGTCGGCGGTTCGTCCGAGAAGGCACCAGCAAGGACGAGGCGCGGGTATCGTCGCGCCCTTCATGCGTCGTCCGTTCGTCAGCTTCGTCAGACTCCTCCTCGTCGGAATGATCGCGTGCGGCGACACCAGCGCTCCGCCCCCGTCCGCAGCACCCGATGGCGGTACACCGGCCGGGGAAGACCTGCCCGACGCCCAGGCCGGAGACGAGATCGACGCGGGCCACGCCCCCGACGCGAGCAGCGACGCGGACACTGACGTCGAGGCGGGGGTCGAGCCCGACGCTGGCGTCGACGCAGGCATGGACGGCGGCACCGACGCCGGCGACCCGAGCTCCCCGACGACGATCCGCATCGTCGCCGCGAACCTCACGAGCGGCACAGTGCAGTCGTACACGCCCGGCCACGGCGCACGCATCCTAAAGGGGCTCGAGCCGGACATCACGCTGATCCAGGAGTTCAACTACGGACAGAATGCGGTCGACGAGATCCGTACGTTCGTCACGGAGACATTCGGTGCGGACTACAGCTATTACCGTGAACCAGGCCGTCAGATCCCGACGGGCGTGATCAGCCGCTACCCGATCCTCACATCCGGGCAGTGGAGCGATCCCCAGGTCAGCAACCGCGGCTTCACGTATGCGAAGATCGACGTACCGGGGCCGCACCCGCTCTGGGCGGTGAGCGTTCACCTCGTGACGTCGGGCGCCGGCCAACGCAACGCGGCGGCGACGGCGCTCGTCACCGAGCTCCGGAAGGTCGTCGCGGACGGCGACTACGTCGTCATCGGCGGAAACTTCAACACCGACAACCGCTCCGAGTCCTGCATGACGACGTTCGCTCAGATGGTCAAGACGTCCGGGCCGCACCCGGCCGACGCGAGCGGCAACGGCAACACGAACGCATCGCGCACGAAGCCGTACGATGGGGTCCTCGCGAACCAGGCGCTCGCCGCGCATCAAATCGCGACCGTCATCAATTCGAACACCTTCGCGAACGGGCTCGTGTTCGACAGCCGCGTCTACACCCCCATCGCAGACGTGGCCCCGGTTCAGCTCGGTGACAGCGCCGCGACCAACATGCAGCACATGGCCGTCGTGAAGGATTTCCGTCTTCCGTAGCGCTCCACACGAGGTGGTGACGCGGGCGTGCCTTGGCAAGACGACGCGACGGATACGGCAAGAGCGTTCCACAAGGGCAGGACCTCGTCGGCGAGAGCTCTACCCCGCTGAACAACGTGGTTCCCGTGTGGTATCTCGGGCAATCCATGAGCAGCATCGATCGGATTGAGAAGCTCATCGCGCTCGCGGGCTCGGCGAACGAGCACGAGGCCCGATCTGCTGCGTACCTCGCCTGCAAACTGATCCGCGACGGCGGCTACCGTGTGGTCGCGAAGGCGGCCGACCCGTGGGACGAAGCTTTCACGGCATCGGCGTGGACGGCCTATGCGACCCGAGCAGAACCTCAGGCACGGCGCCGTCCCGCCCCCGACACGCGGCCGCGCCGCCGTGTTCCGTGTGAGATCGGAAGTGCGAAGCGGTCCGGGCTCTGCGCCGTTTGCGCGGAACCGTTCGAAGAGGGAAGCGACGTTGCGTTCCCGATGCTCGCGAGCGACGCGAACCTCGGAGTCGTACACGCCGACTGCCGCACCCGCTGGACCGTCCCGATCGACCCCTGACCCTTCCTTGCCTGAGAGCCGTGGCGAGAGGCCGAACCGAAGAAACGTCGCCGTCGCTTCGGGTTCAGCCACCGTCACGTCTCAGCCGCAGCTGCCAAAGATTCCTGATCGTCTCGCGCATCGTCCAGGGACTTACCTGACGGTCGCGACGACGTCCTCCGCCGCGTGGAAGCCTGCGACGATCTCCGCGGCCGCGCCGGCCGCCGCCGAGACAACCATCGGAATGCACGCGGTCTTGATGTCGGTGATCGACACGAGGTTGCCCGTGACGGTGGTGGTCGCAGAGGCTTCCGCCTCGAAATGAGCGCGGAGCGCGAGCACCGCGGGGAGGTCAGCTTGAAGCACGGCCTCGAGCTTCGTCGCGGTCGCCGGATCGGCGGCCCCCATCACCGAGGCCGTGACGCTTGGTGCGGGACACTCCGCGGCGCATATCACGCTGAGGTCGCAGTTCGCGTCGCACTTCGCGTCCACCATGCAACCGCCTTCGAGCGTGCCGCCTTCGCAAACGCCGTTCGACAACGTGCCATTGACGCACGTCATCGGATTCGCCACGACGTCACACGGCGCTCCGGAGCATCTCCCTTGGCAGGCAGCCTTTTCGTCGACCGACAGCCTGCACCTGGCCGGTTGGAAGTCGACCCTGGTCATGCCGCCGGCCTTCACCCTCGCTGCGCGGAGGGTGGTGGCGGCGATTGCGCACCACGCCTTCACCTTCTCGATCGGCTCGGTCTTCGCCTCGGCCGCCGAACGCTGCTCACTCGGTGTGTCGAGCGCCATCGCGATCTTCGTACACGACTGAGTGAGGTCGGCGAGCTGTTTCGCCGCGGCCCCCGCCATGTCCGCGGCCACCTGAGCGCCGACCTGACTCTGCGCACTACCGCCGATGGCGGCGTCGTTGATGCCGCCTGCGTGAAATTCGGTGCAAGCGCTTCCAGCATCGCTGGATCCGCTGGATCCGCTAGACCCGCTGGACCCGCTGGACCCGGCGTTGCCGCTGTCGCCACCCGCTCCGCTGGTGCATGCGACTGCGAAGATGGAGAGGAGGAGAGGGATGGTGACAGGAAAGGAAGTACCCTTCATCGTGAGCGCGACTGTAGCGCACTCCGGTCGCCCGCGATCGTTGTGGGTCATAGCAGCCGTCCCCAGAAGGAGCGCGAGCTCGGCGCAGTGAGTCGTGTCTCATCTGCGAACGCTCCCGCATCTGTCGGTCACTCGCTCGCACTTCGGCCGTCCGTGATCGCGATCGGGTTGTCGACTCGTGGGGGCTCGGCGACCGCCCAAGGTGGAGCATCGGACGGTCTCGCGAACCGATCACGCGGACCGGACCCGTCCTGCAGTTGATGGACGATGTCGCGCGGGGCGTGATGGGCGGAAGCGAGCGCGGAAGCGACACAGCGTGCCGACGAGCACCTGAGCAGGACCGCTCCGGACGGGTCATACTTCACGAGCTCCGGACGACGGGACCTGCTGATGGAGCGTGTCGCAGGCGACCACACGGTGTAGAGATCAGAGCGCGCTTCACCGAGCCCCGCGATCTTCACGCGCGACCAGCGCAACAACAGGACACGCAAAGCACGCCGTTGAGCGCTTCGTGCACGGGCGATTGGGGAGGCGCCGCGCGCGACCGGGAACGTTCCCGTTCGCGCGGGGCGGCGCCGACGGGGTCGGTCAGCGAATCGGGTCGAGCGGCGTGTTGACGAGCTTTCGGAGCGCCATGCCGCCCGGATAGGCGTAGCTCGCGGCGTAGTCCCAGCCCCAGACCGTCGCCGTGAACGGGCCGTCGCTCTTCAGACGCTGAAGGCCATTGCGGCACACGCGGTCACCGAACTTCTGTCCCGCCTGGCCGGATTTCGCAAGGTCGACGCGTGTGAACTCATACTCCCCGCGGGTTCCGATCGGCCGAAAGTCGGTGAGGTTCTGCCCGGCGCATTCGAGCCAGACGTCCTTGAACTCGCCGCGCGTCTTCGCGCGAACGATGACAAGCGACGAGTCCTTATAGGTCGGGTCCGAGTAAAAGCTGTATGAGTTCAAGTACTGACCACTCGGGATGACGTTGACGAACTCGGGATCCCCGGCCCCCTCGAACGACACCTTGTTGAAGCCTTCCGTACAGCTCGACATGTACGCGCCGACGTAGATTGGGTGTTCCGCATCCTGAGTGCGGATGACGATGGGATCGCCCGTGCCTCGCACGAAGTGAGCGACCTCGCCGCGCGAGAGCGTCGTCGGAGCACCAGGTGGAATCTCGGGGTCGTAATCGAGTTGCGTCCCATCCCGCGCCGCGACGATGCGATAGGCCATCGGCTCATGCTCGTTCCCGAAGCGCGGGCGGTAGCCGACGCCGACGTATTCCGAGCCCCACTGATCGAACGACGGGATCTGTTGGTGGAGCGTGTCGCACGGCCCCAGGTCGCTCGAGGGGACGAACGCACAGCCATGACCGCCGAAGGTCGTGATCGGCTTGGTCGACTCGACAATGCTCCCGGAGAGCTCCTCGCGCTGCACGAGCTGAAGGAGCTGCCCTCGGTCGAGGCGGTAGGTCACCGGCATGTTCTTGCGCGCCGCCTTCACGCCGATGCTCCCCTGAATGTCCACCTTCGGGAGGATCGTGATCTCGGTGTCATCCTCGGATGCGTAGATCTGGGAGGCGGGCCCCGTAGCGTTGGCCTCCCACCCGTTGATGATCATGTTCTGTTTTGCCCATGTCGCAACGGGCAGCAAAAGGGTCGCCGACGGCAGGAAGCTCCGCGCGCCGCCGAACGGGTAAATCATCGAAAGGCCAACCGGCACGTTCGTCGTGAGGTGCATTGCCGACGCGATGCGCGTACCGCCCGGGAGCTCGCCGACGAGCGCGGGCACGACACCGGAAGGGCACGCGATTCGCCCGCGGTAAAGGTCATATGGCGACGGCGGCGCCACCTCGGGATCACGATCGGAGAGGAACAGAATGGCGCTCTCGCCCGGCGCGATCGGCCCGGTGTGAGGGATCAGGGTCGCGTCGCCGGGGTTCGTGCGAAAGAGGGCGCCGGAAAGGTCAAGCTTCCTGCCTTCGTATGCGAGGGCGATCTCGACAGGCTCGAGCGACGTATTGACAACGAACGTCGCGGCGCACGACTGGTCGAATTTCGCCGGGTCGTAGCGCGGGATCTGAAAGAAGAACTCGCAGCCGTTCGAGCTTCGGTCGGCGGCCGCCGCTGCGCACGGCGCTTGGCAAGCCCCGCCGCCACATGCCAGGTGCGCGGCGCACGTCTCGATGACCTCGCCGTCGCACGAGCGGATGACCGATCGACCATCGAGCGAGCACTGGGCCGCGCACTCCCCTGCGTCGACCTCGGCCGCGATGAACGTCTCTTCGGGGGCGCTGAATACGGCACGATCGCTCTTGCACGCACTACCGAGCAGCGAGAGCGCGACGCCGACAACGGCGACACTGACCGCACCAATGACGCGTGAACGCTTGAAACTCATCATGGAAGGATGACCTCCTCCGGAACCAGGGCCATACCTCGAGTTTGTCCGTTGCCGAGTTGACCGTCGTAGTTGCCGCCCCAACAGTAGACCTTGCCGGTCGTGAGGAGCGCACACGTCGTGCTCAGCGTTGTCTTGACCGAGACCGCAGGAGCGGGGAGACCGACGACGCGCGCCGCGTCGTTGACGTACTCCTTCGTGCCCGTGCCCGCCTGACCGTTCCGGTTGAACCCCCAGCAGTAAACGGCGCCTGAAACGGAGACGGCACACCAGCGGAAGGGAATATCCTCCCCGTCGACCTTGGTAAAGACAGGCGTAGTCGCAATATCGACGATGGGTTCGGGGAGCACGAGCCCCCTCGGGAACGCCCGGCCGTATGCATCGAGCGCTCCGGGAAGCTTGTCTCCCCAGCAGTAGCCGACACCGCGTGCCGTAGCGCACACGTTGGTGTCCACGACATCCAGCGCGCGAACCCCGTCGAGCTCGATGCGGCCGGGATTCGGATCATTGAACAACGACGAGAGGCGCGCGATGGCCTGGCCCGCACCGACAGAGAGCGCGGAGCCGTCCTCACGAATGAAGAACGTGGCGTTCCCGACGGCGATTCGTCGGATGGGCGGGCCCGGCGGAAGCTCGATCTCGGTCACCCCGAAGAACTGATACTGCTGTCCCGTCGTGGGAAGTTGCCCCGTATCGTTCGAGCCCCAGCAGAGCAAGGCGCCGTCGCGGGTAGCAATGCATCCCACCGAAGGTGCGAAGCCTACGTGCGCCGCCGGCGGAAGATCGAGCCGCACCGGCGTCCGCTCCACCGTAGGCATCCACCACTCCGTGTCCCTGAGGAGAGGCGCGTACCCCCAACACCAGACTGCGCCGTCCTCGTCGAGGGCGCACATGTGCTCGAGCTCGACGATCCGTTCGAGACCGAGCACACGCTCGGGCGTGCTGGAGGAGAAAACTGAAGCTCCCGCTTCCCCGCGCCCGAGCTGCCCGGAGTGGTTCGCGCCCCAACAGGCGACCGTTCCATCGGCGAGCACCGCGCAGAACCCTTCCCCCGTGACGCCGTACCTCCCGGGAAACGTCGTCACGAGCGCGGTCGCACACGGCGGCGACGCGCATTCGATCGGCAGTGGCTCGACGTCACCAAAGCCCGCGTCGCTCGTGGGGTCCGGCGACTCACCCGCGTCGTGACCGACACTCGATCCGCCGTCGCTCGACGCGTCGCTCACCGGTGGCGGCGGCACGGCGAGGTCCGCCTCGTCGGAGCTGAAGCAGCCCACCGCGGCGGCGAGCGACGCGGGGACGGCAAGCGCGAGCAGCTTTCCAAAGTCCATGTTAGGGCGCCGTCTTGTGAAACGCATAGCGAGCTCCGACTGCCCAAAGGTTGGAAGCATCTGTTCCCCGGATTCGATACAGCGGCTTGACGTGCGGAAGTCCATTGAGTGCCACAGTCGAGAGACCGAATGCGTCCGCGTCCCCGGCCACTGGCCCCCGACTCACCAACCCCGAAGCGGTGAGCCACGCCTCGTCACCTTGCACCCAAAGCGACGAAGCCTCGAGATTCGCCCCCCCCTTTCTCTTTTTGACGACAACTTCTGCTACATAGTCGTAGCCGCCGTCCCGGGGAATGAACCGCGTAAGCGTCGACGGGCGCCAGAGCGCCGTGACTTCGCCGTCAGCTCCGACCTGGAGGTCGCTCAGTGGCCCCATGCCGGGAATGTTCGAGGGCTCGTTCCGCCGTTCGAGCGAGGGAACTCCGGGAATTGGCGCGCACTCTATACGCACGGCCGGAACAATCACGACCTTGAACTCGGTTCGGAAGACCGTCTGGTACCCGTCAGGGCCCTTCCGCAAGAGCAGGGGACACGCGCTCCCACTGTTGACGCCGCCGAACCAGATGTCTCCTCCCTCCGAGGCTGCGGCCGAGAAGATTGCGGAGCCGGTCGACGTGCCGTCGCGGTACTCCTCGACCCACTTCGGAGCGCCGCCGTCGACGCTCGTACGACGATAGATCGTATTTGCGCGCCATGCGTAAACGTCACCACTGGACGTCCCCCAGACGCCGAGCGAAGCCGTCTCTGGCGCGCCCGCGGCGGGCGCCGACAAGTCCTGCCCCACCGTCGCGATCAGCGTCGGAACGAGGAGCTCGCGCTCCCACGACCACGTCATCGCTCCGCGCGTGCCGTGGTAAACGTAGCCAGGCTCCACGGTGTAGTAGACTTCGTCCGCGTTGGGCGCCCATATGCGACCGACGTAACGACCCAACCCGTTTTCGTTCTGCGTTTCGTCGTCGATGTACGCCCAGCGTTGATCGGCGTCGCTCCACTCCATGATTTTGGCCCCGAGCGACGCGCTGACGGCCGCCGCAAACGCGCGTCCTTTGAGCGGCCAAATGTCGATGAGCGTCAGATCGGCGTCCGGCAGCTCGGTGAGGCACCAGCCGGCGGAGGTGCACGTCGCTGGCGGAGGCGGCTCAACCACCCCCACGTCCTCGGTCGACGCGTCAAACGCGCCGTCCGCGGCGTCCGAATTCGACTCTTCGTCTGGCATACGGTGCGCGTCGTCTTCCGAGCTCGCGCACGCGATCCCCGTTCCGAGCGCGACAACCGAACACCCGATTAGAAAGATCGCTCTCATGGCTTTCCTCCGAGCGAGAGCACCACGCCCTGCCCACCGATCCACACGTGCCCGGGCGCAGGCGACCATACGCTGTAAAGATCAGGGCGCGCCACGCCGAGACCGGCGACCTTCACACGTGACCAGCGAGCTCCGTCGTAGTGAAGGACGACGCCGGCGTCGCCGACGGCCCAGATGTCCGACGCGGACGTTCCCCAAACGGCGTTCAGCGCTTCGTTCGTCGGGACGTCGTCGACGGCCTCCCAGAGATGCACGTCGCCGCGGCAACGGCGGATCGTCCCCACGGTTCCCACCGCCCACACGTCCGTGTCCGACGCCGCCCACACACCGCGGAGCGCGTTCGTCGTCTGGGAATTCAAGATGCGGTAGGTAGGCGTCGTCTCGTTCGGTCCGTCGATCCGAACCGCCGCGCCACGTCCTCCCACCGCCCAAAGCACGTCTGCGGACGCGCTATGCAGTCCCAAGATCTCCGTCACGCGCAGCAACCTGCACGTCTCGGCCGGTATGACCTCCGTGATTGTCAGCGTCGACGGGAGTGTATGGCGCACACGCCAAAGGCCGCACGCGTCCGCCCCGCCATCTACGCCGACCCATAGGACGTCCGGACCGGAGGTCGCCCACGCCGTCTTGACGAGCGCCGCGTAGAGGTTCCAGGTGCTCGGCGTCGACGGAAACTGGCGAGCGCTCCAACCGTCGGCGGACAGCCCCGCATCTACCCCCTCGGCTCCGTCGGCACCGCGCACAAAGAACTTCGTCAGGCCGCCGAAGCTGATCTCCTCCGAATCTCGGAGCCAGAGCGCGCGCTGCGTCTCACCGGCGCCGAGGTCCGAGCGCTTCCAGGCGGCTCCGTCGAAATGAGCGAACGTGCCGAGAGCACCACTGAGCCAGACGTCACTGGGTCCACGGCCACGGATCGTCAGAACGTCGGCGAGCGGGTGGAGCAGTGACTCCGGGGAGAGTGGGTCGAGCGACGCGTGCGGACACAGCACGTCGTCCGTGCATTCGCTTGGAAAGTACTCGCAATCCGCACACGCCACCGGGTCGGCGGCGTCTGGCGCGGCGTCCACCTTCGGAACCTCGTACGGCACATCCGAAGGAGGTGCGAACACCTCGCCTTCGTTCGTCGCGCACGCGACGAGCGCCGCGGTCGCTGCAGTCGTCACGACGGCCACCAGCAAGCATCGCGAGATCATCGCGTCATCCCTCCTCCCGCGTCCACGTCATCGCAAGGCTTTACGACGCATCGTCCACCGACACACGCCTGGCCCGCGACCCCATCGCACTCAATCCCGCAACCTCCACAGTTGCTCGGATCGGCGTTCGTGTTGACCTCGCAGCCGTCGATCTCACTTCCATTGCAGTCCGCGGTCCCGTCGAGGCAGTTCAGCCGACAGACTCCGAATTCACAATTGTGCCGAAGCGAACGACAAGTAACGCCACATCCACCGCAGGCGCCCTCGTCGGAGCTAAAGTCATGACAATTTCCGACGGGAAGGGGTCCACGGTCATCATAGTCGATCAAGCCGATCTCACAAAACGACCGCCCCTCCGGACAGGCGCACGCCAAGAAGGGCGGCACAGGAAATTGGAAAAACCACCGACACTTCTGAGCGTCCCCGCAAGCCGCACCGCACGCCGAGCAGTTGTCGTCGGTATCGAGCGGCGCTTCACACCCGTTGCTCGGGTCATTGTCACAGTTGCCCCACAGGCCTGCACACTTAGTCCTTCCGCACTCCCCCTTAACACAACCCTTGTACGTGTTGTTCTCGATCGCCCCAGGGTCACAAGCGTTGCCACACACACCGCAGTGCGCATCATCCCAATCGGAATCGACGCACCCCGCTTCACCACAGTAGATTTTCCCGTCCGGGCATCCACACTCCAAACCATTTATTCCTTGATTGCATGGCTGGTCGGGAGCGCACTTATTTCCGCACACACCACAGTCATCATTCGTATCGATGCGAACTTCACATCCGTTGTCCAAGAGCCCGTCACAGTCCGCAAAGTTCTGCACGCATTGCATCGCGCACGCGCCGTCCACACATTCGAACAGCGCGCCTCGCTCATAGTCGAGCGCAGGACAGACGACGCCGCAGGCTCCGCAGTTGTTGCGGTCCGTCAGGAAGTTCACCTCGCAGCGGAAGCTCGAGAGCGGGCACGTCGTATACCCCGTCGGACACTCGTCGGACGGGCAATACTGGGTGAGCCCGCTCGCGGCCTCGGGCGCATCCGCGTCGGGCGACGCGAACGTCGGGGGAGCCGCCTCGACCTTCTCGGCGACGGTGACGCGTTCTCCGCAGCCGCTGAAGAGGGACGTCAGCGGAATGAAGACGAACAGTGGCGCAATGCAGCGCGCGATGCGTCGGGACATCTCGAACCTGTGGGTGAGGGGAAGGGTCAGGGCCGCAAGAGCGACGGCCGCGATCGCATGAGCGGCTGATTCGTTGCGAGCTCCAGGCGAGCTGCATAGGGCGTGCGTGGAAAGCGCTCGACGACGGCGAGCGCTCGCCGTGTCGCCTCGTCGCGACGTCCGAGGCGAGCGAGGGCCTCCACGGCGAGGACCTCTCGCTCCTGTACGAACTGCCCCTCGGGGTACGCACGCGCGTGCTCGGCGGCGAGGGCGAGGGTGCGCTCCGGATGAGCGGGGAACGATTCCTCCGCGCGCCTCATGAGCTCGAGCTCGGAGACGGCGATGGCGGCGGGCTCCTGCGACGGAGACCGAAACGGCGCGGCGCTGGACGGCGCGAGGGCCGGCGATGCGACGGTGGCTCCCCGACGCGCGTTTGGGAGCTCACCCGTCGTACGACTCGAGACACGTGCCGTCCCGGCGAGCGAGGTGGCAGGCGTCGACGGCAGGTCGTCGACCGAGACCACGGGCTCGGCAGCGGACGGCGCTGTCGTCGGAGCGTTCGGCAGGACTCGCTCCGTGAACGAGGTCGCTTCGGGGGGGGCGGGCGACGACAGGGCCACTTCGGCCGCCGGGAGCGACGAGGCCGACGAGAGCCAGGTGCCAGCCACGCCACCGACGACGATGGCGAGCCCGAGGGCGCCCAGCGCATGGTGACTCCGCCGGCTCGTCACGTGCGAGGTGGGAGACGGCACCGGCTGTTCGATGGCGCCCGCCGCCACCAGGTGCGTGGCCATGCGCGCGATCGCTGCGCTTGTCGGGGCCTCCCGAGGCGTCGAACGCACGAGCGCGCGGAGCGCGGGTGAGCCATCGTTGGGCGCGGTGTCGTCGCGATCGAATGGGTCGAGGGTCACTTCTTCTTCTCCTCGAGCGCAAGAGAGAGCTCGCGCCGCGCCGCGTACAGACGCGTGTAGGCGGTCTTCAAGGGACACTCGACTGCCAAGGCGACCTCGCGCATCGGCATCTCTTCGACCTCGTGAAGAATGAAGACCGTTCGTTTGTCCTCGTCGAGCGTCGCGATGATGCGGCTCAGGAGGTCGAGCTCGGCGCCCGCGGACGGATCGTGCCGATCGCTGCCCTCGGGAAGGTCCTGGACGACCCGCTCGTGCCGGCGATGGCCGGTCCTGTGATACGCCGCAGCGCAGCGCCGGGCGATCTCGTAGAGCCACGCACGAGGATGACGACCATCCCAGCTGTCGAGTCGCTTGTGAGCGACGATGAACACCTCCTGCGCCTGGTCCTCGAGGTCGGCTTCGGCGACTCCGAACCGGCGCATCGAGCGCCAGACGAAGGCGACCTCGTTCGCGAAGAGCGCTCCGACGGTCGCTCGGGCCGACGCAGCAACCTTCGCCGAAGCTTCCGCCTCGGTGACGGTTACCTGCAGGGTCGAGACATGCACGTCTGCCCTATGCGTGCGGCAGGGCATTCTTCTCGTCCTCGAGAGAGCGTAGCGGTCGATTTATCGAAATTCGTAGCTCAGCCCGATGGAAAGCCGCCCCTCCACGGGCGCGGCTCGGTGCACGTGGTAGAGCTTGCCGGCATCGACGACCTGGATCTCGTCGCGGATGAGGGCCGCCTGCATCTCCGGGAGGGCCTCGACGAGGACATGCGGAGCGACCCTCAGCCGAGCGAGCATGCCGGCGCCGAGGAACCCGGCGCCGCGCGCGGTGCTCTGCACGAGCGAGAACCCCATCGGAGAGAGACGAAGGACACCACCCCGCAAGACGACATGCGGCACGAGCTCGACGCGCCCGGAGCGCAGCGCCACGACGCCTGCCCGCGCCGACAGCTCGAGGAGCCGAAACCCCATCGCCTCCGTCCCAGCCCGCACCGCGCCGCTGTCGAGAAACCCCGCCTCCAGCGCGCCGGCGAGGGCCCCCGACGAATAGAGGCTCCGAATCGCCAGGCCGTAGCCCATCCCTGGCAACGTGCCGAAGGCGCCGACGGCCGCCCCCGACAGCGCGACGTGTCGTATCCGCGGAGGTGCAAGCGCCGCGGAGTGAGCGGGGGCCGGCGCCAGAGGCTGCGGTGCGCGCGGGTCTCGACGAGGCGGCGGGCCGTGATGCGCGCGGGGCTCGGCTTCTGTGGCAGGACGATCGTGCGGAAGCGCGACGGCGATCATCATCGCGAGGACGAGCGACGACGGCTCTTCGATGTCGGCACAGGTCCGTCCGGCGACCCGCACCTCGCGCTCGCCGAGCTCCTGCCCGCGATCATCCTTCAGCGTGAGAAAGACGACGAACTCGGATTCGAGCGCGCTGACCGTTCCGTACACGAAGAACTCGCGTCCTGCCCCGATGGGGCGCTTCAGCCGCGCGAGCGTCGCCGCGACGATCTCCTCCCGGGAGGGACAGCCCTGCGGCGCATCCCAGGTCAAATGGAACGAGGCGGCCTTCGCGGTGCTGTCGAACGAAACGACCGCGAGAACGAGCGCGCACGCCACCCTCCAGAGTCGAAGAATCGAGCGGTGTCGCCGGCGCACCTCGCGCGAGGGTACTCGAAATCACGTCACGAGAACCGAAACAAGTCCCGGCCTCCTCGGCGTACCCGAGCTCGTCCATCCCTGACGCGAGACAAGGTCTCCAGAACGGCTCGAGCGATTCGACAGCGTCGACGTCGCTTACGTTCGTAAGTGATCGAGCCGCTGCCGGGTCGAGCGAGAGCTACAGCGTCGCGACGACGGCTAGATCACTTCGGCTCGCACGACTTGCGGTGCGCGAACATCGGGACCGCGATCGGCGGCTTCTCGTAGAGGAGGGCGAAGTCCGAGGCCTGCGCGAGGGTCGAGCGGTACGCGGCGCAGCTCTGCTCGCAGAGGAAGATCCGCTTCGTCCCCGGGCTGCCCGAAGCGCCGTAGCTCCAACCCGAGCCCGGAACTCCCTCCGTGGTGCAGCTGTTCGTGGGGTTCGCCTCGATCTTCGTCGTCGTTCCGAAGAGCGGATCGCTGAACGAGAGGATGTCGTCCGCCGCCGGCGCCTTCGCCGTGTCCGCGACGTCGTACACGCACGTGGCAAGCGAGTTGATGACCTGCTGGAACGAGTCCTTCGCGTTCTTCTTCTGCCCGCGCGCGTCCGGGTTCACCAGGGCCGTGCTGCCCGCCGTCAAGAGCGCGCCGAGGCCTGGGTCGAGCACGTCGTCACCGAGCGCCTTGTTCGGATCCGTCTTCGCGAGCTGGATCACGTACGTGCTGATCGGCTTCGTCGGATCGGCCGGAGCCGTACGCGCCGCCTCGGCGAGGTTCGCCGGAGTGCCGGCGATGTTCCCACACGACTCGGTGTTGAAGTCACGGTTGCCGATGATGACCACCGCGCGCTTGAAGTACGACGTGTTCGGCAGCGCCGTCAGCGCCGCGTAGCTGCTCGCGAGGGCGCCCTCGTAGTTGGGTGCTCCCGGAAGGAGCGTCGCCGGAGCGTTGGCGAACCCGAGGAAGTTGTCGATCAGCTTCGTCCGGCTCGTTGCCGCGGGCTCGAACGGGAGGACCGGTGGAGCATCGATGGCGCAGCCATTGCTCGCGACCGGAGCGTAGATGAGCCCGAGGTCGGTCTTCTCGAACGCGGGGTCCTTCAGCGGGAACTCGATCGCCTTGATCTGGTCGCTGTTGAAGAACGCAGAGTGCGCCTGCGTGTTGTCGACGAGGACCATGAGCGCCGCACGCGGGGGCTTGAGCTCCACGGTGCTGCACTCCGGCGGCGTCGCGTTCGGCGCGACGCCGCTTTCGTCGGTCCCCATCTGCGCGAGCTGATCGGCCGCGCAGAAGGGCTGCGTGATGCGCTTTGCTTGGCAGGTGCCGCTCGCACGGACGGAGGTGATGCGATGACCGGAGCCGCAGACGCCGCAGTTCTGCGTGCAGCCCGGCGCCGCGAACCTCTTGTCGCAAGCGTCCGACTTGCAGTCGGCGTTCGTCTCGCAGGTGAGCCCGGCGTCCTTGGCGCCCGGCCCCGTGTTGACGGCGGTGCCCTTGACCATGTCACAAAGCCCGGGCGCGAGCTGGAAACGCTGCGGGTTCGCCGGATCGGGAAGCACGAAGCCCTCCTCCGGATCGAGATCGAGGATCTCGCGGTTGAGACCGCCGTTGTAGACGATCTCCACGTTCGTGCCCGCCCACGGGGTATCGGCCGCGAGCGGCTCGCAGCGTCCCTTCTTGTCGGGCGACACCGCGCCGGGGTCGACGATCGTACAGCGCTTGCTCCCGCACTCTTCGGGGAGATCACACGGCTGCTGGCGGAAGGGATCGGCCTTCGGATCGAGCGGCGGAGGCGCGCTCGGCGTGTTCGCGACGGCATACGTGCACGTGTCGGCGTCGACGACGATCGCCGGCGCCGCGGCGCCGAGACAGAGCGACGTCGAGAAGCACTCGCCGCCCGTCCCGTCGAGGAGCTCGGGCGTGTACCGGGAGAAGGTCGCTTTCGCCTGCTCCTGCGTGAGGCTGGCGGGGACGCACTTCCCGCCCTTGCACGTCTCGTCCTCCCCGCACGCCTTGTCGTAGCAGGAGTACTTGAGCGGCATCGGGAGGAAGAGGATCTCGTCCGGGACGTACGGCTGGCGGCTGCGGCGCAGGATGCGTGCGCCGTTCTCCCCGACCTTCGGCTGCGCGCAAATCGCGAAGAGCGGGTTCTCCGACGCCGAATCGAAGTCCTCGGTCAGACCGACGATGGTGTAGGTGACCGGGAGGTTCGTCTTGAGCGCGTTCTCGCTGTTCGGGTAGGCCCCGAGGCTGCGCGGCAGCTGAACCTTGCCGTCATAGACCTTGTAGCCCTGGCAGAAGGTCTGGAACCCGCCGACGTTCACCTCGACGCGGACCGCCTTCAGATCGCGCGGGACGGTCATCTGCGTCGAGATGCCAGCGACGTACTCGGTCGCCTTCTTGGCCTCGCAGCCGGCCCCCACCACGGAAGCGCCGAGGCAAACACCGACGATCGTTGCGCGACGGACGAAGGAACGCATGCGTCTATGCTCCAAAGAAGAAGAACGACTGTTCAACGTGACATGAGGGGCCAGGCGGGGCGAGTCCACCAAACGTGTGACGGCGTCCGGCGCGAGTGACGGCGAGCGACGACGCGTTGCGCCCCGCCATGACGCGCCTCGCTGCGGTTCAGAAGCGAATCCCGGGCATGCTCTGGGTCCCGACCTTGTAGGGAGTGAGCGTCCCGTCGACCAACTGCTGATCCGGAGGCGTCGCGAGGAGAACGATGCCGACCGTGAGCGCCGCGCCCACGACGAGCGAGCCGATCAGCCACGGGACGAAGCTCGTGTTGCGATCCTCGTTCAGGCTCGCGCTGACGGAGCGCTCGCCCCCCTTCGGGACGTCGACGTCGTAGCTCCAGGTGTAGAACCCCTGCTTCTTGACGACCACCTGGTGGGTGCGGGCGTCGACCGGCCCCTCCCAGCGGGTGGCGCCGACCGCCTTGCCGTCGATCTCGATCGTCGCCCCCTCGGGCTTCGCGACGACGACCAGCTTTCCCTTCTCCTGCTCGGCCGCGAGCTGGAGCGTGAGGTTCAGGACCTCGCCGTCCTTCACGATGACGCTCTGCTTGGCGGTGACGTAACCGGGCGCCTCGGCGGAGAACTCGTGGGGATCGGCGGCGACGACGACCTGCCCGGCGTAGGGAGCAGGGCCGACCTCCTTGCCGTCGACCTTCACGACCGCGTTCGGCGGCCCGACGACCGACACGTTGACGCGCGACGTCTTCACGAGCGGGTGGAGCTTCAGCGTGACGGTGCCCTTGGTGCCACCGGCGAGCTGGATCGACTCGACCGCCTCAGCGAAGCCGGGTTTCACCGCGCGAATGCGGCGCTCGCCGAGCTGCACCGTGATCGGACCGGGCAGCTTCGAGTTGTCGATCTTGTCGTTGTCGATGAAGACGTCGGCGTCCTTCTCGCTCACGTCGATCGTGAGCTGAGCGACGAGTCGCTCGAGGCCGGCGATCGCCGCCTTGACGTCGCTCTCTTCACCGGGAGAGAGCTGTCCCTGACCTTCGGCGAGCTCTCGCTTGAACAGCTCGAGCGCCGCGGCGTAGCGTTTGAGCTCCTTCTCGGCGACGCCGATGTTGAAGAGCACGCGCGGGTTCTTCGAGAGGTCGTACGCCGCCTTGAAGCTGGTACGCGCACCGTCCCAGTTCTCGCGCTTCGCGAGCGCGACACCGGCATCCCAGTGCCCGCGTGCTTCGAGAGGGAGCGAGTCGCGGATCGACTTGTTCGCCTGCGCCCATGCCGTCCGCGGCATCGCGGTCAGGACGGGAGGGACGACGAGCGTGATGGAGACGGCGAGAGCGATTCTTCGGGCCGAGCGCATCATGTTCGGATCTCGGCGTCAGGCTAATTCAATACGGCCCCCCGTGGGGCCGCGTTTGTAGGAGATCACGAAGGATCCGACCAATCGCCACCTGACATCGACGACGGGCCGAAGGCATCCGCGTTCAGTGTTTTTTGAGCTTGGTGTCGAGACCGAAGTCGTCCGTCGGGTCCGCCGGCTGGGTCGGAGCAGGCTTCTGTCGCGGAGGCTTCGCGGATGGCACGACGCCGGCGCTCGGCGTGACGGCGACCGACGCCGAGACGGCCGCCGTGGCCGAAACGACCGGAGCAGCCGAGGCCGAGACGGCCAACGCGACCGGAGCAGCCGAGTCGGCCAACGCGACCGGCGTGGCCGAGACCGGCACCGACACCGACACCGACGGGACGACGACGCTGGCGGGCGGCGGCGGCTCCGGCTTCGTCGCGGTCTGGCCGCCCTGCGAAACGAAGAAGCCCACGCCTCCCGCGATGCCGAGCAATGCGACGACCGGCAACGCATAGACGAGCGGCGAGCGGGAAGGCGGCGCGACGCCCTGCTCGACCGCCGTCGCGTCCCGAGCGGCGCCGAGGTCGGTCTGGACACCCGTGATCGGCTTCTCGGGCCGGTGGCTCGGGGGCCTCGAAGCATGGGGGGGATCGAGCTCGAGCTGCGTTCGAACGAGGGCCTCGTCCGGACGCGCACGCATCGCGAAGAGCTCCGGGACCGCCGCGACGTGCCCAGGCGGCGCGCTCTTTCCGTCGACCCTGAGCACCTCGGTCTTCACCTGGACGGGCCTGGGTGCGTCGGCCAGGATCTCGGTGACCGGCGAGCCCTTCTGAACGTCCGTCGACGGCCGGTTCGCCATCACGTCCGTGTGCCCTCGCTGGAGCTGCGAGAACGCAGCCATCGATGTGGGCAGCCCTTCCATCGGGATGATCGATTCCTTCGTCGGCGGCTTGAACCCGCGCATGCGCTCGACGAGCGCCAGCGACTTCTCGCTCGCGAAGGGGACGAGCGCCTCGGCCAGCTCGAGCGCCGTCGCATGGCGATCGCCGACCTCGCGCGCGAGCGCCTTGTGGACGACCGCCGCAAGCGCGTCGGACAGATCGGCACGCATCTGCTGGATCGGCGGCGGATCCGCGGTGAAGAGCTGGAAGAGGATCTCGGTGAACTCGCCGCTCTCGGAGAAGAACGGCGTCCGCCCCGATAGGAGCTCGTAGAGGATGACGCCGACGGAGTAGAGATCCGATCGCGTGTCGACGTCGCGCGGGCTCCGAGCCTGCTCCGGCGACATGTAGAGCGGCGTCCCGAGCGCCGAGTTCGTCTGCGTGAGCGACGAGCTGCCCGGCTGCACGACCTTGCTGATGCCGAAGTCGAGGATCTTCACGAAGTCGTCTTCGCCGTCGTGGGTCACCACGAAGCAGTTCGAAGGCTTCATGTCGCGATGGATGATCCCGATCGCGTGCGCGGCCTGCAGACCGCGGAGGATCTGGACGACGAAGTGGACCGCCCGCTCGACCGGGAGTCCCGACGGCCCGTCGCGGGCGAGCAGATCCGCGAGGTCGAGCCCGTAGAGGCACTCCATCAGGAGGTAGGGCGTGCCGTTCGGCAGGAGCCCGACGTCCGTGACGGGCAAGACGTGGTCGCTCTTGATCGCCTTGCTCGCGCGCCCCTCGTTGACGAAGCGCTCGACCGCACCGGGGAAGCTCATGAACTGCGGGTTCATGAACTTGAGCGCGAGCGTGCCGCCGAGGACGACGTGCGTCGCGCGCGCGACCGCCCCCATGCCGCCCTCCCCCAGCATCTTCTCGATCTTGTACTTGCCGTCGACGATGTCGCCGGCAGCGGGGTACGGACTGGGCACGACCAAATCGCTCATTGTCCAAACCCGAGAATAGGAGGGCTGCCCCCTGGAAGCCAGGCCGCCATGTGTGCCGGCGGTCGTCCCGACGGGCGACTGATCGCGCTGTCATGGTCCCCGCGGGCACGCTATGTAACGCGATCGATGTCCGACGCTCCCCGAAGCCCCAACCTCGCCTCGCGGCCCCCCGCGCCGCACCTCGAACGGCTCGATTCGATGAACGCCAAGGCGCTCGTCGGCGGCGGCCCCGAGCGGATCAAGAAGCAGCACGAGTCGGGAAAGCTCACCGCGCGCGAGCGGATCGACCTCCTCCTCGATCCGGGCTCGTTCGTCGAGCTCGACCGTTTCGTCACCCATCGCTGCACCGAGTTCGGAATGCAGGACCAGAAGGTCCTCGGCGACGGCGTCGTCACCGGCTGGGGTCTCGTCGACGGCCGCAAGACGTTCGTCTTCGCGCAGGACTTCACCGTCTTCGGCGGCTCGCTCTCCGGAGCCTACGCCCAGAAGATCTGCAAGGTGATGGACCTCGCGATGAAGGTCGGCGCGCCCGTGGTCGGGCTCAACGACTCCGGCGGCGCGCGGATCCAGGAAGGCGTCGAGTCGCTCGCCGGCTACGCGGACATCTTCCTCCGCAACACGCTCGCGAGCGGAGTCGTCCCGCAGATCAGCTGCATCATGGGCCCGTGCGCCGGCGGCGCCGTCTACTCCCCGTCGATCACGGACTTCATCCTGATGGTCGAGGGCACGAGCTACATGTTCATCACCGGGCCCGACGTCATCAAGACGGTGACGCATGAGGAGGTCACGAAGGAAGACCTCGGCGGCGCCCACACGCACGCGAGCAAGAGCGGCGTCTGCCACCTCACGGCGCCGGACGACCGCACGAGCATCGCGCAGGCGCGCGAGCTGCTCTCGTTCATGCCCTCCAACAACCAGGAGGACCCGCCGTACAAGGCGTCGTCGGACCCGCCGCTCCGCGAGGTGCCCGAGCTCGACACGATGATCCCGCTCGAGTCGAACAAGCCCTACGACGTGAAGGACGTCATCCGGGCGGTCGTCGACGACGGGCACCTCTTCGAGATCGCCGAGTCCTTCGCGTCGAACATCGTCGTCGGCTTCGCCCGCATCGGCGGCCGCTCCGTGGGCGTCGTCGCCAACCAGCCGGCGGTCCTCGCGGGCGTGCTCGACATCGACGCCTCGATGAAGGCCGCGCGCTTCGTCCGCTTCTGCGACTGCTTCAACATCCCGCTCGTCACCTTCGTCGACGTGCCGGGCTTCCTCCCGGGCACGGACCAGGAGTACGGCGGCATCATCAAGCACGGCGCCAAGCTCCTCTTCGCGTTCGCCGAGGCGACGGTGCCGAAGGTCACGGTCATCCTGCGCAAGGCCTACGGCGGCGCGTACGACGTCATGGCCTCGAAGCACATTCGAGCGGACGTGAACCTCGCGTTCCCCACCGCCGAGATCGCGGTCATGGGCCCCGACGGCGCGGTCAACATCGTCTACCGCCACGAGATCGCGAAGGCCGCCGATCCGGCGAAGGCACGCGCGGAGTTCATCGCCGACTACCGCGAGAAGTTCGCCAACCCGTACAAGGCCGCCGAGCTCGGCTTCATCGACGAGGTCATCTATCCCCGCACTCTTCGCGCGCGCCTTCACCGCTCGCTCGAGATGCTGAAGGACAAGAAGGACTCGAACCCGCCGAAGAAGCACTCGAACATCCCCCTCTGACTCGTGATTCGCCCTTTCGGGCGAATCGGTGCGCCACAGCGAAGCGGGCCGAGAGCAATCGCTCCCGGCCCGCTTTTCCGATCGCCGTTGGCGGTCGATCAGCGCTGCTGCTGCTTCTTGTTCTTGGCGCTCGTGGTGGTGGTCGTCGGTGTCGCCTTCTTCTTCGTGCTCGCCGCGGCCTTGCTCGTGCCGCCTGCCTTGGCGAGCACCAGCTCGAGCGTCTCGCCGCGCGCGCGGACGATGTAGTTCGGAACGCCGTCCTTGAACGAGACGGTGAGCTCGGCGCCGTCGGTGTCGTTCGTGATGTGCACGCCCTCGAGGCGCGTGTCCTTCGAGGCGAGCGAGCCCGCCGGAGCGAGCACCTTGCGGTTCGGCGTCACGACCGTGAAGCCGGTCGGCTGCGTCGCGCCGAGGATCCCCTCGACGGGGCCGTCCATCTTGATCTTGATGATCGTCGGGTGCGAGCCGACCGGACCGTTCGTGAACGGCGTCGGCTTGCCCGGCCTCGCAGCGATCGGCGTCGGGCCACCGTTGCCCATCGCGGCCGCAGCAGCGGCGAGCGGATCGGCGGGCGGCGGAACCGGCGCTGCCGGGAGAGCCATCGGGTCCGGCGCGCTCGGGGCCGCGGCCGCGACCGGATCGGCCGGCGGGGCGCTCGCGAGCTGCGGGGCCGGTGCGGGCTTGCGGAGCGCGATGAAGACGAGGACCGTCGCGATGCCGATCGACGCCGCGATCGCGGCCCGCTTCTTCGTGATCTCGAGGCGCGGCTTCGGCGCGGTCACGGCTTCCGCGGTCCGCTCGTCGGCGACGCTCCCGCGGACGACCTTGCGACCGGAGGTGTGGAGACCACCGCCGGGCGCCGGCGCCGTCGTGCGACGGACCGGGATCTCGACGTCGTTGCCCGTGCTGTTGCCGCGGCGAGCTCGCGCGGCGAGGAGCGCTGCCGCCACCTTGGCGCGCTTCGCCAACGACGTGATCGCCGGCGTGATCTTCGCCGCGTTGCGCGTGAAGGCGCTCTTCAGCTTGTTCGACTCCTCGTCGATGCCCGCCTCTTCCGGTCGGCTCGCCTCGTCGATCGCCGCCTGGGCCTCCGCCATCATCGGGGGCTCCACCGCGACCTCGTCTTCGTGCTGGTCCTCGTGCGCCGAGGCCGCTTCCATCTGCGGCGGATCGTGCGGCGTGTGCTCGCCCGGATCGTCGATCGGAACCTCGATCGGCGCGAGCGATGCTGCGCGTGCGTCCTCATCGTCGTATCGGAGCGAGACGACGAGCTGCGGGATCCGCGAGCCTTCGCCCAGCTCCACCTCGACGCGATCGATCATCGCGGGACGGCGATTGCCCGTCGCCGCATCTTCGAGCTCGAGCGGCCTGCCCATCTGGAGGAAGCCGAGCTCGCTGTACGCGGTCACGCCCGACGCCATCTGATCCTTGATCCGCGCGCGCATCGGCGAAGCGAGGCCCTCGATGTGGAGCCGCACCTTGCGGCCCTGGTCCGGCTGGCGCTGACCGTCCTGCGACGTCCCGAGGATCTGCTGGAGCGCGGCGGCGCTCGCACCGTCGAGGTTCGTGAAGCGAATGCCGAACTCGCCTCCGTCGCCCATGTCGTCCTTCCAGAGGACCTCTCCGGCGGCCACGACGGACATCCCCGGCCCTCCCTCGAAGCGGCACATCACCGGCTGGCCGACCTCGGGGAGGTATGCCGTACGGAGCGACATGCCTTCCTCGGACAGGTTGACCGCCTGCGCCTCGAACGATGGGCCGAGCGCGCCCCCAACCTCGACCATCGCATCGAACGGCATGCGCGCCGTTCCCGGCGCTCGGCGATCATGTGTATTGCTCATCGAATTCCTCCGGACCTCAATCCGAATAAGAAGGAACGGAGCATCGGGCCAACTTTCGGACGCGCGTCGATCACCTGCTCCGATCGAGACGCGTGGTCGCAAGACGAGCGAGAGTGCACGGCGCTCCACGCTTCGCCAGGCGCGAGGAGATCCGCCGGCCGTCCACCACCCGACCCGCCGGGAAGGTCAGTGACACGCGTGCGTTCGCGCCCTCCCGACGGGGACGTCGACGCGCTGCGAGCACCGAGCCGGCCGCCCGCTCCCGCGTGGATGGCTCGAACGCGCATTTCGAAGTTGTCCGCGTGATCCTTCGCCCTTGCACGACCGTATGGTTCTGCGCACGTGATCTCCAATAGTTAGCATCTGGCACAGAACCCGCATAAAGAGTGGTCAGCGCTGCGGCGAGGCTTCCCCCCCCCCGAGCCCGCCGCGGCGTTTTTTATTTTCCCGCTCGGATCCCAGCGCGGTCGATCCGGAGCGAAGGACGCGAGTGCGGGTCTTCGGCCAGCGCGCCGGCGCTCGGAGAGGCTCCCGGCAAGCGTCCGTGCGCAAACGGCACCCCGCATTTCATCGGGGATTCATCTCGCGTCCGGAGCGGCTTCATCCGGTCGTGGATCCCTGTGTGCCGGAATGCTCGCGTCCGGAATGCTCGCGCTATGCTCTGCCCCGGCACCATTGTCCCGGATCCTGCTCATCGACGACGACGCTTCCCTCCTCGACGCGCTGTCGATCGCGTTCGAGGACGCAGGCCACGAGGTCCTCACAGCCCCCGACGGCATGCGTGGGCTCGAACGCGTGCAGGCCGATCGGCCGGACGCGGTCGTGAGCGACGTCAACATGCCTGGCCTCGACGGAATGTCGCTCTGCCGGCGGCTCCGCGAAGCCGGCGATGGCGTGCCGCTCGTCCTGCTCACGTCGCGCGACAACGAGATCGACGAAGCGGTCGGCCTCGAGCTCGGCGCCGACGACTATGTCGCGAAGCCGTTCAGCACGCGCGTCCTCCTCGCGCGCATCGCGGCGCTCCTGCGCCGCGAGACTCGGCGCAGGTCGGCAGACGCCGAACGTCCAGTCGCGCGCGGCGCGCTCGAGCTGTTCCCCGAGCGCCTCGAGGTCCGCTATGCGAAGGCGCCCATCGTGGTCACGGTCACCGAGTTCCGGCTGCTCGAGGCGCTCGCGAGCCGTGCTGGGATCGTCCTCTCGCGCGATCGCTTGCTCGAGATCGTGCGCGGGGACGACTCGGTCGTCGCCGAGCGCATCATCGACACGTACGTGCGCCGCCTCCGCAGGAAGCTCGAGGCGGTCGACGCAGCGTTCGATCGGATCGAGACGGTGATCGGCGCGGGCTATCGCTGGAAGGACGATTGAGCTGGCGACTCAAGCTCGGCGCCTGGTCCTTCAGCGGCCGCTGGGGCGCGGTCGAAGGGAGCCGCCACGCCCTCCCTCCCAAGCCGCCGGCGCGCCTTTCCCATCTGCGCCCCTCGCTCCGCACGAACGCGCTGCTGATGGCGCTCGCGATGCTCGTGCTCCCGCAGCTCATCGTCGTCGGATGGAGCCTCATGGAGCGCGATATCGGCGGCAAGCTCCAGTGGGAGACGAAGACCTCCGCGGACGAGGCCGCCGAGGCGATCGCGAACACTGCCGAGACGGACTCCGCCGACATGGAGGCTCGCCTCGACGAGATCGCAGCGCGCCGGGGGACCCGCATCCGCGTCGTGCGCGACGACGGCGCGACGCGGTTCGATCTCGACGCCGATCGCGGCACCGACCTCGTGCATCAGATCGGCACGCTCTTCTTCGGTCCCGACGGAGCACCGACGCTGCGCGAGTTCGACGAGACGCTCGGCCCCGTCACGAAGCGCCCCGAGGTCGTGAAGGTGACCGGCTGGGCGACCACGCTCGCGCCTCCTCCGCCTCCGCTCCTGGAGGAGAGCAGCCACGCCTACCCCTTCGCGATCGCGCGAAAGCCCGACGAGAGCTCCGCCGCTCCCGTCTCGACCGCGTTTCGTTCGGGGCCGCCCCCGCCGAACGAGCCGACCGTCGTCACCGGCTGCCGGGTCTCTCCCGCCGGCAAGCTCCTCGTGTGCCATGCAGCACGGGCGGTGACGCTCGACGGCCGCCCCCATGTCGTCTACGCGCAGGAATCGTCTCGGCGGGCGGTGCGTGCGCTCTACGACCTCCGGTATCACCTCGCGCGGCTCTCGATCGTGATGCTGCCGTTCGCGCTCGTCTTCTCCTGGTGGATGGGACGGCGCATGGTGCGACCGATCGAGTGGCTCCGCGAGCGCGTGCTCGAGAAGGCGAAGAGCGCGAACCCGCGCGCCGACATCGACCTCAGCGGCGGCGACGAGGTCCGCGATCTCGCCGAGGCGTTCAACGATCTGCTCGGCGCGCTCGACCAGCGTCGCCGCGCCAACGAGGCGTTCGTCGCCGACCTCGTCCACGAGTTCAAGAACCCCGTCGCCGCCATCCGCGCATGCGCCGAATCGCTCGCCTCCGGCGGCGCCGACGAGAAGCGCGCCGCACGGCTCGCGAAGATCCTCTCGGACTCGAGCGGACGCCTCGACGCGCTAGTCTCGCAGTTCCTCGAGCTCGCCCGAGCCGAGGCCGGCATGCCGAACGAGGCGCGCGCGGACGTCGATCTCGGCGCGCTGGCGAACGGCGTCGCAACGGCGGCGAGCGACTCGTTCGAGGACGTCACATTCGTCGTCGAGGCCGATCCCGATACGATCGTCGTCGGCGTAGCGCCTCGGCTCGACTCGCTCGTCCGCAACCTCGTCGACAACGCAGCCTCGTTCGCCGGCAAGGGCGGCTCGGTGCGGATCGTGGTCCGTCGCGAGCCCGCCGCGGCCGCGGGCAGCGAGATCGTCGCGCTCGAGATCTCCGACACCGGCCCCGGGATCGCCGCGGAGGATCTGCCTCGTGTGTTCGATCGCTTCTTCACCACGCGCGCCCTCGCGCGGCCCGACATCGATCGCCCGGGCCCGAAGCGACACGGAAGCGGCCTCGGCCTCGCGCTCGTGAAGGCCGTCGCGGAGGCGCACGGCGGCGAGGTCTCGGCCCTTGGGACACGAGCGCCTGGTGAGGGCGCGACGTTCCGCGTGACACTGCCGGCGCGCACCTGACGTCGTTCACCGCTCGTTCCGATCCGCCGTAAAAACAGCCCTGTACGCGTGCTCAGTCGAGGCTCGGGGGGGTATGACATTCGAGTCGTGCGCGGACGTCGGATGCCGTGGATCTTGTATTCGCGAAGCTACAATCGACGACGTTTCGTCGACATTTGGCTCGGCGCGCACCTTGCTTCGGAGGAGCCCGACCCCATGGACCGCGACGAGCTCCTTCGGCTTCTTCTTCCCTTGTGGGGCGTCGCGTTCGTGGCCGGCTTCCTCATCGCCTGCCGCTGAACCGAGCCGCGGGGCCGCTCGAGAGCGGCCGGCAGGTCGAGCGATGCAGCGCGGGCTAGCGCGAGCCGCGGCCTTTGCGCGTCGTTCGTGGGAGTGAGGTCGTGCTGGTCGCCACGAGGTCCCAGCCGTCGCGCTCGCCCGCACGGAGCCGCGCGACGCCGGCGTAGGCGATCATCGCCGCGTTGTCGGTGCAGCTCGCGAGCTCGGGCAGGACGGCGCGAATGCCGTGCTCTCCAGCAAGCTTCGTCGTCCGCTCGCGGAGCTCGCTGTTCGCCGCGACGCCACCGCCGAGGACCACCGTCTTCACGCCCTCCGCACGCGCCGCCGCGATCAGCTTCTTGGCGAGCACGCCGGTGACGGCCGCCTGGAAGGACGCGCAGAGGTCGGCGATCTCTTGCTCGCTCTTGCGTGGGCGATCGCGCACGAGCGCTGCCACCTGCGTCTTGATCCCGGAGAAGCTCATCTCGAACGATCGCGCATGCGCCATCGGCAGCGTCAGCGGGACCGCCTCGGGGTTGCCCTGCTTCGCGAGGCGATCGATGACGGGCCCGCCCGGGTATCCGAGGCCGAGCAGCTTCGCCACCTTGTCGAACGCTTCACCCGCGGCGTCGTCGCGCGTGGCGCCGAGCTCGCGCACGTCCGACGCTCGCATGCCGTCGACGCGATAGATCGCCGTGTGGCCCCCCGATGCCAGGAGCGCGACGAACGGCAGCTCGGGCGGCTCGGGTGAGGTCTCCTTGCGACGGAGGTAGACGGCCAGCAGGTGACCGACGAGGTGATCGACCCCGACGAGCGGAACGCCGGTTGCCCACGCGAGCCCCTTCGCTGCCTGGACGCCGACGAGGAGCGCGCCGACGAGGCCGGGCCGGTTCGTCACCGCGATGCCGTCGAGATCGGAGAGCGTGAGCCCAGCTCGGGCAAGCGCCTCGTCGACCACGGGGTTGAGGTTCCTCAGATGATCGCGCGAGGCGAGCTCGGGAATGACGCCGCCGTACGGCGCATGGAGGTCGATCTGGCTCTGCACGACGTCGGAGAGCACACGACCGGTGTCGTCGACGACGGCAGCTCCCGTCTCGTCACACGAGGACTCGATTCCTAGAACGCGCACGGTCCGAGCTGCCGATCGAGGTTGAAGACGCCGAAGAGAGCCCGCGAGCTGCCGGGGGGCGGTGGCCCGGCGTCGGTCTGCGGCGCGCCGCGAATCAAGCGCACCTCGATGTGATCGGTCTGCATGAGCGAAATGACGGCCAGCACGTCCTCGGTCTCAGCCTCGCCGGCGTCGCCCGACCGGGGCGAGACGGCATAGACGAGATTTTGAACGCGGCCATCGCCGAAGTTGAGGGTGGAGAGTGGGTCGTGCCAGATCTGCGGGATCGGACGGAGCGGTGCCGCCTGGAAGCGACCGTCGGATGTGGTGAGGGTGCCCGGAGCGTCCTGGAGGCGATCCGTGTCGAGCGTAAGGCAGAGCTGTGTGTCCTCCCCGATTCCGGATCGAACGAAGCTCCCCTTCACGACGCTGCCCTGGAAGCGATCGCCTCGGGTCGAGAAGCGCGAAGCATCACGGCAGCCGGCGACCGCGAGCATGCTCACGAGCACGACGGCGGCACCGGCGATGATTCGCACGGGCGGCATCCTAGAGCACCAATCAGCTTGCTCCCGTCGTCTTTCCGCCGATTTCCGTCGCATCGCTTCGTCGCTCCTCCTCCGGATACTTCAGTATCCGTCGTCGTCGCTCCTAGCGCTGCTCGGAACTCGGCGGAAATACTCGGTCCGCAAGCTGATCGGTGCCCTAGCGCGCAGCGCGCCGGCCGTCAGTGGAGCGCGATGACACCCATCGCGCGAAGACGCTCGACGAGCTCGAGCGCATCGGCTTCGGGCATCGCGCAGACGTCGAGGATCTCCTCCATCGACTGAATGCCGTCGATGTGCCCGAGGATGAACGCGGCGCGCGGATCCATCGGCAGCTTCGCGATCTCCTTCGGTCCTACGAGGAGACGGGGGACTTGCCGCGAGGTCATCGCAGCGAGGCGGGAGCTGTCGGCCGATGCTTCGACGATGGCCGTGTGCGCTTCGCTGCCGTCCTCGTCGCTGTCGTCGTCGCTGACGACGGGAATGAGGCCGCCGTAGGGATCGCCGCCCAGCATCGCGTCGATCTCGGAGGCGACCTCCGAGGCGAGCGCGAGCGCAGCGTCGGCGTTCCCTTGCGCATAGAGCTCACGCATCGCGGCGACGCGATCGTCACGAGAGGCGACCCCCGAGGCCGATGGCGCATTGCGCCGCGCGGAAGGCGACGACTCTTCGATGAACCCGACACGGGTGGCGCTCTCCGAGTCGATGATGTCCCGGGAGAGCGAGAGCGCATCGGCGACGACCTCGGCCTTCGCGATCCGCGTCTCTTCCTCCGCGAGCTTCACCGCCTCGAGGCTCTCGCGCGTGGGCGTCTCCCGCAGGGGCGGATACGAGTACCGGCCGGGCGACTGCGGCTCCCCGGACTGAGGCTGGGAAGGCTCGGTCGACGCTTCGGTCGACGCGCTCTCGTCCGCGAGCACGGCGCCGATCGATGCGAGATCGAGCTCTCCGAAGCTCGGCGTGTGCCGCCTGTGCGTGGCAGGGCTCGGTCCCGCCTCTTCGACGAGGTCGAGATCGATACTTCCGAAGTTCGGGAGCGAGCTGCCCATGGGCCCAGTTCTTGAACTAGTACGATTGCGCGTCGCCACATCCTCATCGAGGTGACAGGAGGGTTGCATCGCCCTCGTGCTCTTGTGAGTGCCGACGTGCGAAGGGTGAAGTCGACCCTAGTTCTACCCGGCAAATTGCCGTGGGGATCGCGCTTGGGCCGTCCTGGACGGAACGGAGACGTCGGTGGCTCGAGGCGCGGGACGGGCCCTTTCGCCCGCTCGCTCTCCTTCAGCGCGCGCTTCGAATCTTCGCCGCAGTCTCGCGGACACGCGGCTCGGCATCGTGCTCCGCCATGTGGGCCGCGAGCTGGCTCGCCTCGCTCTTGTCGTAGCTCGCGAGCGCGACGAGCGCGGCCTCGCGAACGAGCGCGTAGGGCTCCTTCGTCGCGGCCTCCGTGAGGTGCCGCGTCGCATCCACGCTTGCACCCGCCGCGCCGAGACGGCCGAGCGCCTGGGCGGCAAGCACGCGCATCGCCCAGCTCTCGTGGCCTCGCATCACCTTCGCGACCGCCTGTGCGGTCTTCTGATCGGCGTGGCGGCCAAGCGATGCGAGCGCCACCCGCTGGACGCTCTCGCTCGAGTCGGTGACGGCCTGCGCGATCGCCGTCCCCGCCGCGTCCGACTTCGAACGCGCCAGCAGCACGATCGCCTTCGTCCGCATGGTGGGGTCCGGATGCCGCGAGAGCGCGACGATGCTCGGCTCGAGCGCGGTCGCGATCTCGCTGATCTTGGCGCGCGCCGCAGCGAGCTCGGGGCCATCCTCGGACGCGGAGAGGAACGGCTCGAAGGCGCCTTCGCTTGCGCTCATCGCATCCAACACGGCCCGAGCCCGCTCCGTCGAGGTCGCGAGCGCTCCCTTCGCCGCACGCTCCAACGTCGGGGCGAAGAGCACGAGCGTCGCCGCGCGGTCCTTCACTGTGAGGCTCCGCGGTACGAGCTGGTCGAGCGTCGTCTCGGCGTCGACGTCTTCATCGGGCGCCGGCAGCGCGTCGGGATGCGCGTCCGCCCCAGCCTTCGTGGCGAGGAGGACGAGCGCTGCGGTCGCCGCCTGGCGGAGCGTATCGGACGAGCGACGTGCGCGCGCGCCCTCGCCGTCACCGGCGAACACGGCGTCGGCGATCGCGTTCAGGGCCGCCTTCCCACCGACCGGCTCGGTCCGCTCCTTGTGCGCAGCGCCCATTCGCGCGAGCGCGAGGATCGCCATCTGCCGGGGTAGAGCGTCGGTGCCCTCGGCGATCGTGACGAGAGACGTCGCCTCCGACTCGGCGCCGAGCTCGCCGAGCGCGTATGCGGCGGCGGCGCGGGCCGACGTCCCTGCCTCGAGCGATTTCGCCGTCTGCGCGACGAGCGCGACGCTGGACTTGTCCTTCAGCGCGCCGAGCCCGAGCACCGCGAACGCGCGCATGTCGGGCGTCCCGCTCTGCACGACCTTCCGCAGGAGCGGGATCGCGCGTTTGTCGCCGAGCTTCGCGACCGCCCAGCTCGCGGCGCGCGCGACCGAGTCCGACGCCATGGCCTCGCCGCCTCCGCCCTCGCTCTTCGGGAAGAGGAGCGCCTCGTACTTCGGCAGCAGCGCCGCGTCGCGGAGGGCACCACAGGCGAGCATCGCGCGCGTGCGCAGCGGACCTTCGGCTTGACCGGTCGCGAACGCGAAGAGCGCCGCCGACGCGTTCTTGTTCTGCACGTAGCCGAGCACGTCGATCGCGACGCGCTGCTGCCCGGCATCGCCGTCGGCGAGCGCGTCGAGCAGCGGCTTCACCGCGCGGCCGCCGACGCGCTGGAGCGCTACTCGGGCCTCTTCCGCGTCCTTGCCGCTACCGTGCTTCACGCGCTGGACGAGCGCGAAGGTGAGGTTGCCGTAGATCTCGACGAGGAGCCGCCGGTAGACCTTCTTCTGCGGATTGCCGATCGCGAGCGGCAAGAGCTCCTGCTCGAGCGACTCGAGCGTGCCTTTGCCGAGGTTGATCTGCATCGAGAGGCGCGCCGCGCGTGAGACGAGCTCCTCGTCGGGAGCGCCGCGGATGACGCGACGAAAGAGGCGGTCGGCCTCGTCGCCCTGGCCCTTCGTGAGGAGCAGATCGGCGAGCTCGAGGTACACGATGAAGAGGCGGTCGTTCTTCGCGATCGCCGCGCGAAACTCGACGATCGCGCGCTCGACGTCCTGCTTCTGGCGATACATCTCGCCGAGGCGGCGATGACCTTCGGCGTCGTCGGGGTTCAGCTCGACGGCGCGCGCGGCGTACTTGATCGCGTCGTCGTCGCGATAGAGCTGCAAGGCGTACTGCGCCATGCGCTGATAGAGCTGACGGGCGCTCTTCGGATCGACCGCGACGAGCTTCTCGAGCACCGCGATCGCGTCCTGGGTCTTGTTCTGCTGGACGAGCACGCGCTCGAGCGCGAGGTAGCTGTCAGCGTCGCCCGGCGCCGCGGCGACGACCTTGCGCAGCGTCGCCTCCGCGTCGGCCAGCTTGCGAAGGTGGAGCTGCACCTCGGCGAGCATGCGTCCGGCCTCGACGTCGGGCGGCGCCTTCGCGAATTTCGCCTGGAGCGGCGCGATCTGCGCATCGAGGACACGCTCGAAGCCCCAGAGCGTGACGATGCGCGAGCGGGCCTCGCGTGCGAGGATCTTGTCGCCGCTCGCCTTGGCCTTCTCTGCAAGCTCCGTCCAGATGACGCGCGCATCCCGGAAGCTCTTCGATCGCTCCAGCGCGCCGGCGAGCTGCTTCTTGTAGCCGAGCGTCTGCGGCTCGAGCTGCACCGCTTCGCGGAACGAAGCGAGCGCGTCCTGGAGCATGTCGTGCTCCAGATAGACCTCGCCGAGCGCGGCGAGCGCGCGAGCACGCGGCGTGACGGTGGTGAGGATGCGCCGCCAGGTCTGCACCGCGAGCTGCGTGTTGCCGTCCTGGAAGTGACGGTCGCCGAGGTCGACGAGGTGACCGGGATCGTTCGTGCCGATGCTCGAGAGGCGCGTGAGCACCTTCATCGACTTCTCGTTCTCGCCGATGCGTCCATAGAAGTCCGCGACGCGCGAGAGCACCTCTTCGTCGTTCTGACCGCGGGCCTCGAGCTCGGTGAGCAGCTTGAGCGCGCGCGTGCGATCGCCGCGCTGCATGAGCGCCTCGCACTGATCGAACACGAACTGCGGGTTGTTCGGAGCCGCGCGGATGAGCGCTTCGTACTCGGCGATCGCCTTGTCGAGCTCGCCCTGCGATTGCAGGACGCGGATCATCTTGAGGCGAAGGTCGATGTGGCGCGGGTTGACGGCGAGCGCCTTGGAGTAGGCCTGGAGCGCCTTCGCGCTGTCGCCGGTCTCCTCGTAGAGCGCACCGAGGATCGCGAGGCGCTGGAAGTCCGACGGGCGCTCGTCCTCGATCTGCTTGATGAGCACCGGGAGCTGCTGATCGGCGCGGTAGATCTCGGTGATCGTCTCGTAGATCTCGGCGCGGACGGCGGCTTCCTGGCCGGCCGCCTGGAGCGCCCGCTTCAGCGTGGCGAGCGCGTCTGCGTTCTTGTGCGCCTTCGCCTGCGCCTTGCCGAGGTCCTTCAGCGCGGGCGCGAGCGCGCGGTTGTCGCCGGTGGCGGCGCTCACGAGCTCTTTGAACTCGGACTCGGAGCGCTCGTACTCGGCGCGCAGGAACAGCTCTCGCCCGAGCTCGCCCTTCACGAAGAGGCTCTGCGGCTGCATCTTCACGAGCTCACGGTGGAAGCTCTTCGCGCCGGCCCAGTCCTTCGCATCGAGCGCGAGCGTCATCAGCGTGCGGACGGTCTGCTCCTTGTCCGCGGCGACGGTCTGGAGAGCGAGCGCCTGCTCGTAGTGCTTGCGCGCGGTGGCGACGTCGCCGCGGTCCTGGAGGAGGCGCGCGAGCGCGAGGAGCGCGACGGGATCGTTGTTCTTCAGCGCGATCGCCTTCTCGTACGTCGTGATCGCGTCTTCGGCGCGGCCGTCGATCTTGTGGATGCCGGCGAGCGTGACGGTCGCCGCGTACTGCTCGGCGCCGCTCTGCGCGGCGCGCGCCTCGAAGTCCTTCACGAGCTCGGCGAGGTTGCCGTCCTTGTCGCGATAGAGCTGCGCGAGACGCTGGAGCGGGAATGGAGACCCCGGCTGCGCGAGGACGATCTTCGTGTAGCGATCGATGAGGACCGTCTGCGTCTGGCCGACATCGGGGTTGCCCGTGGGCCGTCCGCCGGGCCGCGCCGCGGCACCGCCGCCTGCCGGAGGCCGGGCTGCGCCGCCGGGCTTCCCGGTCGGCTTCCCGCCCGGCCTCGCCGGGGCGCCCGGCTTCTTGCGACCGCGCGGATCGAAGTCGTCTCCACTCGCATGCGGCGCGACCAGCGCTACCGAAAGACCGAGAGCGGCCAGCGGGAGGAGTCTTCGGAAGCGCACCCTTCAAGCTTATACGCTCGGGGCGGCTTTTTCATGAGCGGGCCAGGATGAGCTCAGCCGAAGCTGCGCGACGCTCTGCCCGTGGTCGGCGGTCGCCTCGTCGAGCCAAGCTCTTCGTCGGGCGAGCGGGCGAGCGGGCGAACCGCCGTCACCACGCCGCGCGCGCGAGCTGCAGCGCGGCGAAGAAAAATCCGCCGGCGAGGAGCGCGCTGAAAACGGCCGATCCACGCCCCCCGGAGACCGTGCCGTTCCACTTCTTCACGCCGGTCACCGCGGAACGTCCCGCAAGGATGAGCCCGAGGAGGCCGAGGCCCCCTTGCACCGCGAGGCTGACGGGCGGCGTCGGCGTCGTCACCATCGCGACGAGCGGCCAGCCTTCGGGCCGATACAGGAAGGTCATCAGGACGGCGGTAGCGCCAATCGACGTGAGCCCGATGACGGCGAGCGCGACGAGAGGCGTCATGTCCGGCGGAGGCGCAGGACGCGAGGACGCGGGCAGGTAGGGGTTCGCGCTCGGACGCCGCGACGAGGTCGACGAGCCCGCGAGCATCACCCCGGAGAGCACCTGATCGCTCGCGATCCGGCCTGCGCTCACCGGCTGCTGCGCGTGCGGATACCCGGACGGCAGCGAAGGCAGCGAAGGCGGAGGCGCCTGCGAATGTCCGGACGGACGCGAAGGCGGAGGAGCCTGCGAACATCCGGACGTTTGTGAAGGAGCCGGAGGCGGGATCGCCGGCGCTGCAACGAAGCGACCGGAGCTCGGAGGACCGAACGCGGGCAGGTCCAGGGCGGGCGCTCCTCCCGCGGCGTGATCGGCGGACAGCAGCGTCGGGGACAGCGACGGCGCCTCCAACTCGAGGCGGCGGCCGAGCGCGAGATCGGGCGGCGGCCTCGCGGAGAGCTCCGTCGCGTGGAGCCCGAGGTTGGCCGGCGACCCCGAGAGCGTCTTCGGAGCCGGTGGTTGCTTGGCCCTCGTGTCGCTCGCCCCGGGCAGCTCGAGGTCGGGCACCAGATCCGAAATGGCGAGCGGACGGCTCTCGAGGCCGAACGCGGGCGGCGCGACCGAGTGCTTCTGCGTGGGCTCGACCTCCTCGCCGTCGAGCACGTGACGCAGGTCGCGCGCGAGCTCGAGCGCCGAGGGATAACGCTCGGCGGGCATGCGCCGGGTGCATCGCTCCGTGATCGTCGAGATCTCCGGCGGCACGTCCGGAACCACGTCCAGGAGGCGAGGGACGTCCTTCGTGGCGATCGCGACGAAGAGCGCCGGTGCATCCTCGGCATCGAACGGCAATCGCCCGGCGATCAGCTCGTAGAGCATGATGCCGAGCGCCCAGACATCGGTCCGCGGATCGGCATCGCGCGATCCCTGGACCTGCTCGGGCGCCATGTACGCGGGCGTGCCCATCATCACGCCCACCTCCGTCGCCTTGATGTTCGGCAAGCGGACCTTCGAGATCCCGAAGTCGAGAAGCTTCGGGACGCGCCGCCGGCCCTGCTCCGCGAGGAACACGTTCTCGGGCTTGATGTCGCGATGAACGACACCCTTCGCGTGCGCCTCGGCGACCGCGTCGATCACGGGCACGAGGTACGCCTCGATCTCCTGGAGCGTGAGCCTGCCGCCGCGACGCTCGACGTAGGTCGCGAGGTCTTCGCCCTTGAGCAGCTCCTGGACGATGAACGGCGAGCCGTCCGCGTCACGGCCGACATCGACGACGTCGACCACGTTCGGATGGCGCACGAGGTTCGCGGCGCGTGCCTCACGGAGGAACCGCTCGACGATCGACGGGCTCGTCGCGTGCTCGGCGCGAAGGACCTTGATCGCGACGGCCCGATCGATCTCGACGTTCACGGCACGATAGACGTGACCCATCCCACCGCTGCCGAGCAGCTCCTCGAGGCGATATTTCGAGGCGAGCACGTCGCCGACCCTAGACCCCACGGATTCCGTTCCCTTTCGGCGGATGGTAACGCGATAACAAACCGCCACTCCAGCGTTGTCCGTCTCGATCGGCATGGAGCGGATCCCACGTCAGTCGTTCACGCCAGCCATCGTCCACCATCCGAGCTCGAGCCCCTGAGCATTCCGACCCAAGATGCGCTCCGCCCGTCGTGTCCTCCTCGGCCTCTCCCAGCTCGCTACGCTCGCGCTCGCCGTCAGCGGCTGTCCACGCGAGCGCCCGCAAGCCAGGGCCGACGCGGCGAGCGAGCATGCGCCACCGATCCCGAAGCTCGCGACGGTGTCGTCCACGCCGGTCGTCGACGTCGTGTCGAACGCGTCTGCAGGCGGGATCGATGCAGGGACAGAGGTGGTCGGAGCGGGAGAGATCGACGGCAACGCGCTGCGCAAGCGGCATCGCGCGCGGATCGCGGCCGACACGAGCGCCGTCACGATCCTCCAGGGAGGAACGCCCCGCGATCTCGGACGGCGTCTCTGCGAGGCGGTGGTGCCATCGCGTCCGAAGGAGACCCCGGTCCTGATCAAGCCGAACATCGGCGGCTTCGACTGGTTCAAGGATCCCGCCAAGAGCGGCGGCGACGACGGCGTTCGCGGGCGCACGACCGATCCCGAGTTCGTCCGCGGCATCGTTCAGTGCTTGAAGGCGCGCGGCCACGCGAAGATCACGATCGCGGAGGGTTGGGGCGCGAAGCACTCCGACTGGAAGAAGCTCGTGCGGGTGTCGGGCTACGCGAAGATGGCCGAAGACGAGAGCGTACCGCTCGTCGCGATGGACGACGACGGCGTCTTCGACGTCGAAGGCGACCAACCCGGCAAGCCGATGCGCGTCTCGGGCATGGAGGGCACCGGCGTGCCGACGCTGCTCCTTCCGAAGATCCTGGCCGAGCACCTCGAGCAAGGGATGTTCATCTCCGCGCCGAAGATGAAGGCGCACCGCTTCAGCGTCGTCTCGATGGCGCTCAAGGGGATGCAGGGGACGGTGATGCTCTCCGACGCGGCGCCTGCGTTTCGACAGAAGTGGCGCACGCACAAGGAGCTCGGGCCCGCGCTCCAGCTCCTCGAGTCCGATCGCGAGGCGGGCCAGAAGGCATACCTCGATTCGCTCCGGGTGTTCGCCGAGCGGATGGTCGACGTCCTCGAGGTCTCCGCTCCGGACGTCATCCTCGCAGAGGGAGCGCCCGCGATGGGCGGCGACGGCTTCGCCAAGCTCTGGCCTTCGGCGGAGGACGTCGCCGTCGGAGGGACCAACCCGGTCCTCGTCGATCGCGTCGGCGCGGCCGTGCTCGGCCTCTGGAACAACGACGACCTCGCGCGCCAGCTCGGAGGCCACAAGACCTCGCCGCTGATCGAGGCGGCCGCGAAGCGCTTCTCGCTCGACCTGACCTCCCCGAAGATCGAAGGCGACGGCAAGGAGCTCCTCGACGGGCGACCGCGCCCGGTGCACTTCGGCTCGATGTCGGGCTTCGCGCTCCACTCCGACGCTCAGCCGCCCGAGGCAGCCCCCGGCGGCCCGCGGAACGGTAGTCCACCGGCGACGGCCGACGCCGGCGCGCCCCGCGAGGCGCGCGCGCAACGCGTAGATGCAGCGATCGACGTCGACGGCGAGGTCGATGCCGCCTGGGGCTCCGTGATGCCGGTGTCTTTCAGCACCGATTGGTCGGGTGCCGAGACAGGGATTCGATCGAGCGTCCGCTTCGCCTGGTCGAAAAGTGCACTCTACATGCTCTGGGAGCTCGAGGGCGCAAGCGTGAACACCGACGCGAGCCGGCCGGTCGATGTCGAGCGGTCGAAGCTGTACGAAGAGGACTGCGTCGAGCTCTTCCTCGGCCCCGACCCGGCGGAGAAGACCCGTTACTTCGAGCTGGAGGTCGGGCCGCTCGGCCACTTCCTCGACATCGCGATCGATCGCACGAAGAAGACGAGCGACGTCGCGTGGTCGAGCAAGCCCAAGATCGCGACGAAGATCGACCGCGATGCGCGCCGGGTGACGATCGAGGTGGAGATCCGTGCGCCCGAGATCGTCTCCGCGCTCCGTCCGGGAGCGAGCCTCCCGCTCGGCCTCTACAGGATGGAAGGCAAGTCACCGAGGCGATACCTCGCGTGGAGCCCGACGATGACGCCGAAGCCGAACTTCCACGTCCCCGACGCGTTCGGCGTCCTGAAGATCGACTAGCTTCGGCGCCTCGCTCTCTCCGCCGCGCGCGAGAGGCTCAGTCCGAGTGCTCTTCGACGACGAGGCCCTCGAGATGGGCCGCGTCGTTCCACGAGTGGAGGCGGTGGCGCGCGCGGGAGTCGCGCTCGACGACCGTGAGCGCCGCGTTCGCGACGCCGGCAAGCGCACGGAGACCGTCGGGAGAGACGCCGAGGAGCTTCGCGATCCAGCTCTTGATCGCTCCGCCGTGAGAGACGACGAGGATCCGCTCGCCGTCTCCACCCCCGTGCCGCGCCGCGATCCGCTCGATCGCGCGCCCGACGCGCACGGCGAGCTCGGCGTACGTCTCGCCTCCCCCACGCCGCGGGTCGAGGCCGGCCTCCCAGGCGGCCCACTCCTCGGGGTGGAGGGCCGCGATCTCGTCGTAGCCCTTGCCGGTCCACGAGCCCAGGTCGACCTCGCGGAGGTCCGCATCGAGCTCGACCGGAACCCCACACGCCTCCGAGACGATGCGCGCCGTCTCGACGGCACGCTCGAGGTCACTCGCGACGATCGACGCCGGCGGGGAGCGGCGCATCCGCTCGGCGAGCCTCGACGCCTGGGCGCGCCCGCGACGGTTGAGCCCGCTGCCGCCCTGGCCCTGGAAGATGCGCGCGGCGTTGTCGTTGGTTTCGCCGTGGCGCGCGAGACAGAGAAGGAGCCCCATCGGGCGGGGAGCTTAGGCCCGATGCGCGCTCTTTGGCGGGGAATGCGGGCAAAAGACGGCAAACGTCGAAGGACGGCTGCCTACGCTGCCATTTCGAGGCCTGCGGCATCCCCGTCGCCTACGCCTACGCCTACGCCTACGAGAGAGTGCGGGCCGCTCGACCGTTTCCCTCATGATTACATTGAGTCGCGCCAAAAGCTTGCGACGTCCGGGCGGTGCGACTAGGTTCCGGGGTCCCGATCGACTCAGGTCGTTCGAGGTTGAAGGAAGAGAGCACCCATGGCGCGCGTCACCGTCGAAGATTGCCTGGAGCGTGAAGAGAACCGTTTCGCGCTGGTCGTCCTGGCCGCGCGGCGCACGCGCCAGCTGATGAAGGGCTCGGGCGCGCTCGTTCACTCGAAGAACAAGGCGGCGGTCACCGCGCTTCGCGAGATCGCGGCGGGCAAGGTCCATTTCGACCGGACGAGCAACTCCGCGGTCGAAGAGTGGATCGAGCACATGAACCGCTCGGGCCTGTACTGAGCCGCCCGGCGAGACGCGCCGCCAAGAAAGCGAAGACGCCGCCCGATCTCGAGCTCGAGGCGGGTGCGCGCGCGCATTTCGAAGATCCCGTCTACTACTCGGACACGTACGACTGGCGTGACGAGGACGTCGTCTACTACCGCGACGTCGCGCTGAAGCGCGGACGCGTCCTCGAGCACGGCATCGGCAATGGGCGCGTCGCGCTGCCGATGGCGCGCGCGGGCGTGCACGTCACGGGGCTCGATCATACGCCCGCGATGCTCGACCACCTGCGCGAGCTCCTGAAGCAGGAGCCGCCGGCCGTACGACGGCGCATCGAGCTGCACCAGGGCGACGTGCGCACGACACGACTCGGGAAGCGCTTCCCGCTCGTGATCTGCCCGTTCAACGCCGCACTCCACCTCTACACGCGGGTGGACGTCGAGCAGTGGCTCGCCCGTGTGCGCGAGCATCTCGAGCCGGGCGGAGAGCTCGTGTTCGACATCTCGATGCCGGTCCCGGGGGACCTCGCGCGAGATCCGAACGTGCCGTACCGGATCCCGCCCTTCGAGCACCCCACCGCCGGGCGCGTCAGCTACCGCGAGCACTTCGACTACGACCGCGTACGCCAGGTCTTGTTCGTCTCGATGTACTTCGAGCCGGCGCCGCGGAAGACGAAGACGAAGGCGAAGACGAAGCAGATCACCGAGACGTTCATGACGCCGCTCGCGCAGCGTCAGTTCTATCCGCAGGAGATGGAGGCGCTCCTCCACTACAACGGCTTCGACGTGAAGGAGCTCTACGGCGACTTCGAGCGAGGACCGCTCGTCCAGACGTCGGACGTGATGGTGTGGCACGTCACGCCGCGCGCGCGTGGAGCAAAGCGATGAGCGCGATCGCCGATGCGCTCGCAGAGGTGCGCGCCCGGATCGATCGCGCCGCGCACGCGGCCGCGCGCGAGCCGGAGACGGTCCGCCTCGTCGCGGTCTCCAAGACGAAGCCCGCCTCGGCCGTACGCGAGGCGTACGAAGCGGGCCAGCGCGACTTCGGCGAGAACTACGCGCAGGAGCTCGCCGAGAAGGCCAAGGAGCTCGCTGACCTCCCCGATCTCCGATGGCACTTCATCGGCCATCTCCAGTCGAACAAGGCGAAGTTCGTCGCGCCAGTCGCCGCGCTCGTCCACACGATCGACTCGGCGTCGCTCGCACGCGAGCTCGGCAAGCGCGCGGCGAAGGAAGGACGCGGCAAGCTCGCCGTCCTCGTCGAGGTCAACGTCGGCGGCGAAGCGCAGAAGCACGGCGCAGCCCCGGCCGACCTCGCGACGCTCCTCGACGCCGTCGACGCCGAGCCCAACCTCGCGCTCTCGGGGCTCATGACGATGCCGCCGCACGATCTCGACGAGGCCCGACGCGCATTCGAAGGCCTCGTCGCGCTCCGCGACCAGCACGGCGGCGCCGCCCGCCTCCCCGAGCTCTCGATGGGGATGAGCGACGATCTCGAGGTCGCCGTCGCCTGCGGCGCGACGATGGTACGCGTCGGCAGCGCCATCTTCGGCGCACGCTGACGCGAGGGTCGCGAACAACCAGGGACACTCGGTTCTGCAAGGCAGCGCCGAGCAGGTTCGAGCGCTGTCGACCTCCGGTGCGCCATCGCAGCTCCGCGGCGGACGACGATCCGCTTGCTCGATCTTGCTACGAACCTACTCGCCGGCTCGTCGCCGCTGATCGCCGGTGGCATGCTTGCCGTGTGGCCGACCCAGGCGACTTCGCGATGCGGATCGGAGCCGGCGTCGTCCGCTTCCAGGACGGGACGAGCGCGATGGACCTCGCCGCCGCCGAGGTGCTCGCGCTCTCCCGGGACGATCTACCGCTCCTCACGGCGATCCTCCAGCACGAGGGGCTCTCGGTCGAGCAGCTCGCCACGCGGCTCGCGCAGCCCCGGACCAGCGTCATGGCCACGCTCGCGAGGCTCGAGGCGGCTGGCTACGCGAAGCGGGAAGGAGGTCGGGTCGACATCACCGATCACGCCCGCCGATGGATCGGCGGCATCTGGGGCCCGCTCGAACGCGAGGGCGTAGCGCTCATCGCCGGCTGGAGCGTGACCGAGCTCTCCGCGATCGCACGTTTCATCGAAGCCGCCTGCGCGCTGCAGGAGAAGCACGCCGCGCGGTTACGCGCGAACCTGGCCTCGAGCTCCCCTTCGTCGCGCGCCTCACGACACCGCCGCGGTGGACTCTCCCCGGCCGCACGACGGCGTGTAGAGTCCTTCGTCGAGGCGCACCTCGCGAGCGACATCGATCTCGCGGCGCTCGCGGAGCGTGCTGGGCTGAGCCTGTTTCACTTCGCCCGTGCGTTCAAGGTGACCGCCGGAGTCACGCCGCGAGCCTTCGTCGAGAGCCGTCGCGTCGCTCTCGCCAAGCGGCTGCTCCGCGACACCGATCGCCCGATCGCGCAGATCGCGCTCGAGAGCGGCTTCACCAGCCAGAGTCGCCTCACGACGGTCTTCCGCCGAAATACCGGTGAGACCCCCGCGCGGTATCGCTCGTCCCACCGCGACGACTCGTAGCAAGGACGAGCAATCCGCGGCAACGTCGAGAAAGACCCGGCGCCTCCCAGGGAGCAAGGTGAGGCGCATGACGAATCGCTCCAAGGTCATCATCGCCGGTTGCGGTCTTGCTGGTCCCGTCACCGCGATCGCCCTCACGCGCGCCGGCTACGACGTCACGATCTACGAAGCGCGGCCGTCCTCCAACGACGCCGGGGCCTTCCTCAACCTCGCGTCCAACGGGCTTGCGGCGCTCTCCACGATCGAAGTCGATCGCGCCGCCACGTGCGAAGGCTTTGCGACACCGCGCATGACGATGTGGAGCGGCAGCGGAAAGAAGCTCGGCGATGTCGCCAATGGAATGACGCTCGCCGACGGGACGTCGAGCATCACGGTGCGACGTGCCGGACTCCATCGAGCATTACGGCGAGAGGCGGAACGACGTGGGATCGCGATCGTCGAGGGGCGCCGCGTCGTGGAGGCAGAGACCATCGCGGGCGATGTCGCCGTGGTGCGCTTCGACGACGGCTCCGAGACGACCGCCGATCTGCTCGTCGGAGCAGACGGGCTCTGGTCACGGATACGCCGCGCCATCGATCCCGGCGCGCCGCAACCCAGGTACTGCGGAATGCTCAGCATCGGGGGCTTCGCGCAGGTGCCCGAGCTCGATCCGACGCCGGAGACCTTCCACATGGTGTTCGGGAGGCGCGCGTTCTTCGGCTACAGCGTGACGGCCTCGCGCGAGGTGTACTGGTTCGCGAACGTCGCTCACGCCGCGGAGCCGTCACGGGAGGAACTCGCATCGACCCCGGCCGCCGCCTGGCGATCCAGGCTCCTGGAGCTGTTCGAGGGCGATCGCGGACCGATGAGGCCGATCCTGGAGGCCGCGGACGGCATCACGGTTCATCCGGTTCACGACATGCCCAGCGTTCCGTGCTGGCACCGAGGGCGCCTCGTCCTCGTCGGCGACGCGGCGCACGCGACATCCCCGAGCGCAGGACAGGGCGCCTCGATGGCATTCGAAGACGCCGTGGTGCTCGCGGCCTTCCTCCGCGATCGATCGGAGCGAGACATCGAACGAGCGCTCGACGCGTACGCATGCCACCGTCGCAGCCGGGTCGAGCGGGTCCTGCGCTACTCCGCGCGGCTCGGCAACACCAAGGTGCTCGGTCCTCTCGGCAGCTGGCTACGCGACGCTCTCATGCCGGTCGGCCTGAAGTACTTCGCGAGCCCAAAGGCCCACGCTTGGCTCTACGCGCATCCGATCGAGAGGGACATCGCGCATGCAACGTCGTGACGAAGCCGTCCCTCAGCGGCGGCGGATCCTCGTGAAGATGTCGCGCAGGCGCGTCAGCGTGTTCGTCCGGGTGCGGCCCGCTCGGATGCGCTCCGCCAGCGCGCGGTTCGGCTCGTCGGTCGCGTCGAGCTCGAGGGAACGATCGATCGCGCTCGTCGCCTCGTCGCGCTTGCCCGCGGCGAGAAGCGCCGTCGCGAGCACGGCGAGGGTGCGCGCGGACTCGCCTTCGAGCTCGCATGTGCGCTTCGCATGAGAGAGCGCAGGCTCCACGTCGCCGAGAGCCACGTGAGCCGCCAGAAGCACGGCGCGGCCCCGGCCGACCTCGCGACGCTCCTCGACGCCGTCAACGCCGAGCCGAACCTCGCGCTCTCGGGACTCATGACGATGCCGCCGCACGATCTCGACGAGGCCCGCCGGCGCAAATGACCGAGCGTGGAATCACGCTCGGCCCATTTAGCGTCCGACGCAGCTACGTCCAACTCCTCACGAACATTCGACGCGCCGTACTAGTTCGGTGCGGGGTTCTCGACGCCGCCCTCACTGAACAGGCTTGAAGGGGGCGCAGGTCGACGAGCCGGCTCCTAGAATGTCGAGCCCCGTGTTCTTTGTCGCGACCGTAGTTTCGTCCGTTGCCGGCGAGTAGCGGTAGACGGTCGAGCCCGTCTCCCCCTCCCGCAAGAAAATCCAGAAGTCGCCGCCCCATTGTGCGAACGCCCAATTACCAAGGGCGACGGCGGACGTACGATAGGTTTCGAGGCTCGCGCCGCTAGTCTTGTCGAAGCGTGCGATCACGCCGGTTCCCGGGTTATAGCCGAAGAGCTTGCCATCACCCGTACCCGTCAGCTCGGCCATCTCCAGGCTCGACCGTCCGACCAGACTGACGTCGCGCGTCGCGGGTTCGACCCTGAATAGGTATGAAGAGAAATTGTGCAGAAACAGACTTTCTCCCGTACTCGAGTCGTTTTTGACAAATCCCATCCCATACATGCCCATGCCCACTGGAACGTTATTCAGTACGACTTCCTTACATTGAAGATCAGCGAGGCGGACGTTGACGGTTTTGACGACTCCGGCCCCCCCGACCGAGACCCACGCATAGCCGCGGCGATCGATCGCCATCGAGATTATGTTTCGGTACGGGCAGTCGATCTTACCGACGAGCGCGAATGTGAGAGACGCGGGATCGAATCGGTAGATTGCATCCGGACGACGTGTGACGACGTAGATCTGCTTGTTTTCGCCGGTGCAGTCTTGGTCGATGCCGTTCGCGACGCTTGCCTCGGCCGCGGCGTCGACGGGAGAGATGAGCTGCTCCGGCGGCGCGGCATCCGAATCGGGATCGGGAGGAGCCTCGTACCCGTCCCGACTACTCGACGAACATTGAACAGCCGAGGCGCCCAGCACGACGACCACGAGAGCCGATAGTGAACCATAGACCGTGCGATGAAACATCGACCCCTATCTCCTATCGCTCGAAGTGTACGGGCGCGGGCTGCGAATCGACGAGCTCGATATCATCGATGCCTCTCCCCAAAGCGCCGAAAAGGTTGCTTCCCCAGCACTCAACGACGCCCGAGCGCAGGAGCGCACATGAAGTCTTGAAGGCCAGCGAGAGTGCCACGGCAGGGCCGCTCAGACCATTCACGCGGGTCGGTCGCCCCCGTTCGTATGGTGGCTGCTGACTGCCCCAGCAATAGACACGTCCACTGCCCATGACGGCGCAGGTTTGCGTGTCGTTGCCCGCGATCTGGAGTGGGATGTCGGCGCGGTGAGGTAGGCCCGCGTCCGCGTCCTCGGCCTCGGTGACGAGCGAGAGGATGGTAGGCCCCGGGAGCTTGGATAGGTCACCGGGGGTTCCACGTCCGAGCTGACCGTTCTCGTTGCCGCCCCAACACTCGACATACCGTCCGGCGACCGCGCATGTATGCCGCGATGCCGCCGCGACCGCGCGCACCGGAGGCAGGTCCGGGACGAGCGCCGGGACCGGATCCGGATCTTCCGATGTATCGCGGCCGAGCATGAAGGTGCAGGAAAAAGGGGGCGCGCAGTTGGCTCCGCCCCAGGACAGCAGCTCTCCGCTCGTCGTGACCGCGAACATCGAGCGGTCGCCCGGAGCGGCGAGCGCAATGGATCGGCCGCCCACCGGGATCTCCGAGGGACCTGCGAGCGGCTCGCTCGTGTGACGGGCGAGCTGGAAGGTAGCGTTATTGCCCCAACACGAGAGGCCACCGGTGGCGGTCGTGACGCACGCCGTCCGCGTTCCGACCGCGACGTCCTTGGCCGGAGGGACGAGATCCATTCGGGTCGGCAGGGCGCCCGAAGCAGGCGGTGGACCTGCATCGGGGCTCATTCCCGCACCGACGAGCTCGGATCGGCCCCAGCAGAGGACGCTGCCGTCTTCCTCGCGCGCGCAAGCGTTGTCGCCGCCAACGCTCATGCTCGTGACGCCGGAGAGGTTCGGGACTCGATGCGGCGCCGTGCTCATCGGGAAAAAGCCGAGGGCACGTTCATCCGACTCGTATCCGAGCCTCATCTGGACATTGCTCCCCCAGCACTGCACGGTCTTGTCGTCGAGGAGCGCGCAAAACGATCCAAAGGATGCGCTGGTGAAGCTTCCGCCAAGGGCAACGACGCATGGAGAGGCCTCGCAGATCACCGAGCCGTCCGGAATGTCGTACTCGTCTTCCGTCGCGGCGTCCGATACGTCGGCGCCAGCGTCTGCCTCGGCTTCGCTCGCCGCATCCTCGCTCCGGCCCGCGTCCTCGACGGCACCGAGGCGCACGTCCTGGGAGGCGCAATGAACGAGCGTGGTGGCGGCCGCGATCGCGACGGCACCGAGAGTCAACGCGGACCTCATTTGATCTCCCGCGGCAAGCTCGCGCTGCCCTTGTGAAGGAGGACGCCCCGTCCTGCGATCCAGATATCGTCCTTGCTCGAGCCCCAGATCGCGAAGAGATCCTCCGTCAGGCCCTGGATCGACCCGTCCGCGCTCCACGCCTTGCCGTCCCAATGCAAGATCGTACCTGCGTCTCCGACCGCCCAGACATCATCGGCTGCGAAGCCCCAGAGCGCCCGCAGCACCGCGGTCGTCGGCACGTCGACAGCCAGCGCGGCGTATTCGCCGCCGTCGGCGCGGGTGAAGCGTTGCATCGTTGCCCCCTCCCCCGCGGCCCACACGTCGGCGTCGGGGCTGCACCATACGGCGTTGAGGTTCCTCGATGTGTTGCTGTTGACCGGCGTCCATGCCGTACGGTCGCCGTTCCAGCCTGTCGAGTAACGCGTTTTGCCGCCATTGCCCACGATCCATACTCCCGAGCTGGCGTTTCCATGGATCGCGTTGAACGAAATCTGCTCGGGGCTGGGCGTATCCCCGAAGCTCGTATCCGAGGGTTGCCAGTTCGGCTCACCGTCACGCCATCCGTCACAGTGAAAAACAGATGGCACCTCCTCGCTGCCGTAGTAGCTGAACATCGACGCTCCGACCGCCCACACGTCGCTCGCGCTCGTTCCCCACATCGCGAGGATGGGGACCGGCCTATCGCGATAGAGAGCACCGTCCTTATGATTGAGACCAGTCGTTTCGGAGGACCGCGACCATCCAGCGTCGTCACCGTCGAATCCCTGGCTGTGCCACATCGTTTGGCTCGTGCTGAATGCCCAAATGTCGCCTTTTCCGCTGCCCCAGATGCCGAATAGCGCCTTTCGAGTGTCGACCGTCGTCCTGACGAACCGCTTTCCATCCCAATGAATCGTGATGTGAGGGTTGCCGGCAACCCACACGTCGTCCGGTCCCGATCCCCAGATTCCGTTGAGGGAAACCGGCGTGGAAGGGAGCTCGACCCGGCACCAGGTGCCCGCCCCGCAGGAGTCGGCCGGCGGCGGGAGGACCGTTCCCGACTCCGCCGTATCGCCCGTATCGCCCGCATCGAGCGCCCCCTCGGCCGGAGGCGCGCTCTCTGCGCAACTCGCGACCACTCGGGCGACACCGGCCGTGACGAGGAGCGCGACGAGCGAGAGCCTCGCGTGAATGCCGCTGCCCATCAGAACACCCCTCCCGCGTCCGGCACGTCGCAGGGTTTCGTCAGACAGCGCCCCTCGGCGCATGGCTGGCCGTTTTCGAGATCGCAATGTACGCCGCAACCCCCGCAGTTCAGCGGATCGACCATGAGATCGACCTCACAGCCATTGGCGATTCGGCCATCGCAATCGGCTCGGCCGGGCGGACAGTAAAACGAACATCGCCCGAGCTCGCAGATCGGAAAGCCGCGCTGCCCGTCAGGAAAACCCGGATACCCCGGACAAGCGTTGTTGCAATTGCCGCAGTTTTGCGGATCGCTCATCGGATCGATACAACCATTCGGGCATTTGATATGACCCGGATCTTCGCACACGCATATCCCTCCCACGCACTCTTGTTCGGGCAAGCAGGCGTGCCCGCATGCGCCGCAGTTCTTGGGATCTTTCATGACGTATGTCTCGCAACCGTCGCCGCACATGTCGTTGTTGCAATCGAAGTGCCCCTTGGTGCAACCGAGGCCGCACGACGAGTTGCTGCAGACGGCACCGAACTGTGGAGGAAGGACGCCTTCCCCGCAGGGCCACGCGCCCGGGGCCACGTCCGAAGGCTCGCACTTGCTCCCGCACGCGCTGCAGTTGTCCACATCGCGATCGAGCTGCTTGCACTCGTTTCCGCATTGCGCATACCCGGGAGGACAACCACACGCGCCCTTCCAGCAAATTTCTCCCTCCTTGCAGGCAATACCGCACGCACCGCAGTTCGCCGGCGTGAGTAAAAATGCCTCGCAGCCGTCCTCGAGCAGCCCATTGCAGTCGCCCATGAGAGCGGGGCACTGCAGGAAACACTCGCCGTTGGTGCAAGAGAACGACCCGGGTCGCACGATTTCCTCATCGGGAAATGCGCATTTCTTGCCGCACGCTCCACAGTTGTTCAAATCGGTTTGGAGATTCGTAGTGCAGAGGCCGGACTTGTCGAGACAGGTAGCGTACGGAGCCGGGCACTCGTACGAAATGCACATCGGTGTATCGGGCTCCGGTGGGGGCCCCGCGTCCGGCTCTGTGAAGGCCGGGCCGGACGATGCTCCGCCGTCGCAAGAGCCCGTTGTGCAGTCCTCGAACGCGACGGAGCGCGAGACGGCGCATCCGAGCCAGAGCACGCCCGCGATGGCCGCGGCAGCGACGAGAGTGAGCTTCGAGGTCGTGATCTTCATTGGGTCTCTCCCAGCCATGCTTGGAGCTCCGCGGCGTAGGCGCTGCTCGGCGCTCGTTCGATCAAGGCACGCGCGCGGACGCGTGCATCCGGCTCGCGACCGCTCTTTCGTAGGGTCTGCACGGCCACGTACTCGCGTTCCACGGCGAGTCGGCCGGTTGGGAACCGGGCCTCGTGCTTGGCAAGCGCAGCGAGCGTAAGGTCGGGATCGCGTTCGGCCCGTGCGGCATCGAGGAGGGCGAGCTCTTCGGCCAAGGAGTCCGATGTCCCCGAAGACGCGGATCCCGACACCTCCGGGCGGGGCGCGACCGGCAACGCACGCCGCGGACTCGCCGGCGCGGTGTTCGCCGGCGCGGTGTTCGCTATCGGGTCGAACGTGGCCGCAGCGGGCAGGTCGTTCACCGGAATCGCCGATGACACGCTCCCCGTAGGAGTGCCTGCGCGCGGGCTCGGCGTCGCGACGGGCGCCGAAGGCACCGGCTCCGGGCTCTCCGCTGACCGCGTGAAAAAGGCCGGACCTTGCAGCGCGACGACCACGCCGAGAGCGACGGCCGCCGCCCCGAAAGCCCCTCGCACGACGCGTCGGGCGGCCGCCGGATACTGCTGCCCCGGACGAGCCTTGCCCTCGAGCTCGCTGAGCTTGCGATCGAAGAGGGCGCGCTCGGACGCGTCCATCGGACGTACGGCGTTCACGGATGCTGTCTGGAGGAGCTGCCGTAGTCCTTCCGGCGCCGGGCCATCGGGATCCGAAAGACGAACCGGTTCTTTCATGGTTTCCTCTCACGACGCGTCTTGCACTTCTCCAGACGCTGGTACCCTGCGAGGACGCGCATTCGTGCAGCGCGGAGGCGCGAGTAGACGGTGCCGAGCGGGATGCCCATCACCCTCGCGATCTCGTCGCAGGATTTGTGTTCGAGCTCATGCATGACGAACACGAGACGGCTTGCTGGCTCGAGGAGGTCGAGGATGCGCTCGACGCTTTCGCGAGCCATGGCCGCCGATTCGGGGGTTCGTGCGTCGAAGTCGGGGCGGCCCGATTCGAGGGACCACGCCGTGAGCCGTCTGGCGTGGCGGGCTCTGCGTCGCCGGTCCTTCAGGGCGATCGCGAGGCAAATGGCGAAGAGCCATGTCTCGAGCTTCGCCTCGCCGCGAAACGAAGGGAGCTTCTCGTGAACGACGAGTAGGACTTCCTGCATCGCGTCGTGGAGGTCCATGTCCGCGACGCCGAGACGTTGGAGCGTGCACCAGAGGAAGTGCCCATGCGTCTCGTAGACTGCACGGATGTCGAGATCCGACGGAGTGTCGCCTTGCACGAACCTGCGGAGCCGTGGCCACCCGAGGAGACCGTGCGATGGGACGAACGAGCTCGTCATGCGAGCCATTAGTTCCCCCTTCCGGGGGTTCGCCATTTAGAAAAACTGAAAGCCCGCACCGCCGTAGCCGACCATGCCCACGGCCGACTCTCGAAAGACCGTCGACTCACGGCCCTCGACGACAAAGCGATGACGAAGGATCGGCACGAGCGCCTGTGCGCCCACCTCGAGGAAGAAAGGGCCCGCCAACTTGAGCTCGGCCCCAAGCATGGCGCTCGCCGCTAGCGACAAGACCTCGCCGGGTTGGGTCGGCTGGCGCTCATAGATCACGATGTGGGTCGCACCGACCATGACGTGGCCCCCAAGCACGATGGACACGGGGCCCCACGTGAGCGGGCGAAAGCGCAGCCCTAGCGACACCGCTGAAAGACCTAGACGAGCTCGAGCGTCGTCCGTGGGCTGCTCGGGGAACCAAGAGAGAGCGGTCTCGGCGCCCCAGCGCCCCGAAGGGGACATCAAGACGGCGCTGAGGGCCACGCCCGGGGCCGGTTGGGGCGATGTGCCGAGCGCATAGAGAGCTCGTCCGGTCGCTTGGAGGCCGAACGCGTGCCGCGTCGGGGCCGCCTTGGCTCGCTCGGGCGGCCCACTGGTCTCGGGCGGCCCACTGGTCTTCGGAGGCGATGCAGGCTCGGGAGCAGTCCGTGGCGGTTCGGCAGCAGGCGCGCTCTCGCCTTTTCGCGTCGTGAACGCGAGGGCGATCGTCAATGCAGCCGCTGCCGCGATGCTCTCGCATGAAGACGCGTCGCTCGTGATCTCACGGACGCCGAACGATGCGCCGGTCTCGTCGCGCACGTAGATGACCGCGGTCCAGCCGACCTCCGCCGCGCTTCGCCGAACGATTCCCTCGACGCTCCTCGCCTGAAGGCCCTCGTCGGCGTTGGCAAGCCGCCGCTCCACCTGCGCGAGGATGGCCGTCTCGTCAGGGCAGGACTCGGCCCCTTCGCCGCGCACCCACGCGATACGCGCTTGCTCTGGAAGCGCCGCGTAAGCGGGCGTCGCGCTGAGCATGGCGACCATGAAGACGGTCGCTCGGCTGGTGGAGCCACGCAAGCCGCGAACGATAGCAACGGCGTCCCTCGCTTGCACTTCCGCACTCTACTCCGCCGCGATGCGTCCGGAGGGCGGACGTCAGCGGCGACGCCTGCGCGTGAAGATGTCGCGTAGACGCGTGAGCGTGTTCGTCCGCGTGCGGCCTGCTCGGATGCGCTCCGCCAGAGCGCGGTTCGCCTCGTCGGTGGCGTCGAGCTCGAGAGCGCGATCGATCGCGCTCATCGCCTCCTCGCGCTTGCCCGCGGCGAGCATCGCGGTCGCGAGAACGGCGAGCGTGCGCGCCGACTCACCTTCGAGCTCGCACGCGCGCTTCGCGTGCAAGAGCGCCTGCTCCGTGTCGTCGAGAGCCACGTACGCCGCCACGATCTCCATGTGTGCGGGCGTACAGCCAGGCGCCACGCGGATAGCCTCCGCGAACGCGTCGCGCGCCGCGCGCCACCTCTCGCGCCGCCGCTCGGCGATGCCCGCCGCGAGCCACGCATGCCATGCGTTGTTCGTCGTCGCGAGGGCACGCGCGCGCGCGGCGATCGTCTCGAGATCGAGCGCGTCCGCCTGGTACGCAGCGCGCAGGACCGAGTCGATCTCGAGCGACACCTGCGGGTCCTCGAGCGCCAGTCGGCCCCGCTGCGCCTCGGCCCCGAACGAGGTCGCTCCCGCGAGCTGCTCGACCTCGGAGAGCCGTCTCACCGCCGACGCCTTGTCGCCGCGAAGCGCGAGCGCCCGCGCGAGGACGAGCCTGGCCCAGGGGTCGTTCGGTGTCCGCTCGACGAGGGCCTGTGCGAGCGTGGCCACGCGTGAGGCCCGCGCGAGACCCTCGGGCTCTGCCGCGAGCGAGAGCTGGATCGCGCGCCGGAGGACGTCCGGATGCGGGGCGCCGTTCTGGAGCGCGTCGTCCACGAGCTGCGCGGCTGCCACGACGTCCTTCCGTTCCATCACGGCGGAGGCGAGGTTCGTGTAGGCGGGCGGATAGAGCGGCTTGAGCTCGAGGACCATGCGCCATGCGCGCTCGGCCTGATCGAGGTTTCCACGCTCGGCGAGGACGATGCCTCGCTCCGTGTTGAGGAGCGGATCGTCCGCGCCGCGGAGAAGCCCGTCTTCGATGGCCGCGAGCGAGCCCTCGAGATCGCCACGCGAGCGACGGGCCTCGGAGAGGAGCGCGTAGATGCGCGGGCGATCGGGCTCGATCTCGAGGGCGGAGCGCGCATGTGCCTCCGCGGCGTCGGCATCACCGAGCCTGAGGCTCAGCGCCGAGAGCGCCTCGATGAGATCGGCGTTGCGAGGCGCATCTTCCGTCGCACGCACGAGGGCACGGAGCGCGGCCTCGGCGAGCTTCGGGTCGGAGCTGCCGCCGACGGCGACGTCGAGCGCGAGCGCCGCGAGACGCATCGCGGGGAATCGGCCCTCGGGCGCATCGCCGATCGCTCGGCCGAGATGCACCATCGCCGCGAGCCGATCATGCGGCCCTCCGCGGACCGGATTGTGGAGCGCGCAGCGCTCGGCGCGAAGGACGCTCTCGAGCGCCTCCCACGAGAGGTCACCGATGTCGCGCGCGGTCCCGAGCTCCCCGCCGATGTGAGCGAAAAGCTCCTCGAACGCCCCGATGAGGATCCTACCGGCGCTCTCGCCGTCGACCGCGGCCTCGACCTTCGCGCGGGTACGGCCGTCCCTCGTATCGAAGGCGAGGAGCTGGATCAGCCCGCGACCGTCGGTAGGCGGCTCGAACGCACCGGTGACCACGAAGCTCACGCCCGTCGGCGCCGCGCTCGAACCGGTGAGGTCCCGCCATGCATGCGGCGGAACGAATGCCTCGACCGGCGACGGCTCGCTCTTCTCGTCCAGCTCTGGAACGTCGCCGTCGGCTTCGTCGTTGCCGTCGTCATCGTCCGATAGCGGCTTGCGAGCGAGGAGCTGCGCGAGGGCGACGCTCTCGCCATCGATCTGCACGAAGCTGTGCACGAGGGCCGCAAGGCCGAGCCCCAAGCCACGACCATCGTCGGGCACACCGAAGGGGATCACGACGGCTCGCGGGCTCGCCATCAAGTGTTCATGCCCGCTCTACGCGCGAAGCACAAGCTGTGCGATCACGCGCGACGCACTCCTCGATGTTTTGCATCCTTTCGCATCGAGCGTCGTCGATTGCTCAACGGCCGCCTTGACGCGGATTGAAATTGAGTCTCGCGATGACCGTCCCCTTGCCTCCCGCTGGCGCGGTGAAGCGGAGCGTCTCGAGCGCCCGCGCCGCGCAGAGAAGGAGCGGCTGGTCGCCCGTCCACGGGTCGACGTGCGCCTTCCTCACGCGGCCGTCAGGCCCGATATCCATCGTGAAGGTGCCCGTCGACTGGGTCGGACGTCCCTCGCGCCGCGCGCTCGCCTCGCACTCGTGCAGCGCCGGCCGCGCAGCCTCGAGCGAGACGTACGCCGCCGCCGTATAGGCGTCGTTCGCGGTGGGCACGGTCCGCCTCACGCCGTCCCGCGACGTGAACGTCGCCGGGATCGTCACCGTGTCCGAACCCTCCGGCGGAGGCGGAAAGCGAAGCCGCTGCGCGACGCTGTACATGCACGAGATCGCCTCCGGCGCGAGCTCACACGCACCGTAGGACTCCACCTTCGCGACGCGGCCGTGTGGCCCGACGCGCAGCACGATCGCGACACGTCCGTCCTGCGTCGGATGGCGCACGAGCGCCCGGCGATAACAGCTCCGGAAATCGCGGTGGGTCGCCTCGACCGCGAGCTCCGTCGGTGTGCGATCGGCCGTGCGCGCGATGAAGTCCTGGTCGACCGGCAGCGGCGGCCCCGCGTCGGCGGCGCTCGCCGGCGGCGTCCAGGGAGGGAGCTGCGGGATCCAATGCTGGCCGAGCTCACCCGGCGGAGGGCAGACCGTGAAGCGATCGACGCCGTTCGATCGGATCTCGAGCTCGGGAATGTCCGCGGCCGGAGGGACGATGTGAGACGGATCGTTGGCCGGCCGCTCGTCGCCCCCACAGCTAGAGAGCGCCAGCGCCAGCGTCGTCGCTGCGAGTCCGGCGCCCGCGACGCGAGCTCTACGGGATGTGAGGGGTTGCATGGGAGACCGACGACCAGTGAGACGGGCGAGCCGCGCGCGGGCACGAAGTGGGGAGCCAGGATAGCAGAGTGACCGGCAGAGCCTGCGAAAGGCCAGCAAAGCAAAGCGCGCCCCGCTCGACCGTTCGCCTCGGCTAATTTCCTCGGCTCGTTCGTCTGCCTCGTCTGCCCTCGTCGGGCGCGGCCACGGTGCTAGGGTGCGGCCGTGGCGCGAGCGAGGTCACAGGGCATGGGCGGTGCGACCGGCGAATCGACGCTGTTCGCGGCCGCCACGCGACGTGAGGCGACGAACACCGGCGCGATCCCGCTCGCCGAGCGGATGCGTCCCTCGCGGATCGAGGACTACGTCGGTCAGGCGCACCTCGTCGGCGCAGGCAAGCTGCTCGCGACGGCGATCGACCGTGACCGCGTCCCGTCGATGATCCTCTGGGGTCCGCCAGGCGTCGGAAAGACGACACTCGGACGCGTGATCGCCGCCCGGACGAAGTCGGTCTTCGTGCTCTTCTCGGCCGTCCTCGGCAGCATCCAGGAGCTCCGCGAGATCGTCGCGGCAGCGAAAGATCGGCGTGACTACAAGGGCGAGCGCACGATCGTCTTCGTCGACGAGATCCATCGCTTCAACAAGGCTCAGCAGGACGCCTTCCTCCCCCACGTCGAGGCCGGCACGATCACGCTCATCGGCGCCACCACCGAGAACCCCTCGTTCTCCGTGAACGCGGCGCTGCTCTCGCGCTGCAAGGCGTTCCGGCTCGAGTCCCTGAAGGAGGAGCATCTCGTCGCCATCCTCGAGCGCGCGCTCACCGATCACGAGAGCGGCCTCGGCTCGAGCGGCGTCACGGCATCGAAGGAGACGCTGCAGGCCGTCGCGCGGATCGCCCGCGGCGACGCCCGCCGGGCGCTGACGACCCTCGAGACCGCGACCGCCTTCGCGATCGCGCAGGGCGAGAGCACGGTGACGATCGAGACCCTCGCCGCCTCGGAGGAGAAGGCTCCGCTCCTCTACGACAAGGCAGGCGAAGAGCACTACAACGTCGTCAGCGCCTTCATCAAATCGATGCGCGGCTCGGATCCCGACGCTGCCGTGTACTGGATGATGCGGATGCTCGACGCCGGGGACGATCCCCTCTTCGTCCTCCGGCGAATGCTCATCTTCGCGAGCGAGGACGTCGGCAACGCGGACCCACGAGCGCTGATGGTGGTGACGAGCGCCGACGAGGCGTTCCGGCGGATGGGCATGCCCGAGGGGCTCTACCCGCTCACGCACGCGTGCATCTATCTGTCGTGCACCCCCAAGTCGAACGCGGTCAAGAACGCCTGGCAGCGTGCGCGCGCGCTGATCGAGGAACACGGCGCGCTCCCCGTTCCGATGAAGCTCCGAAACGCCGTCACGAAGCTCATGAAGCAAGAGGGCTACGGCACCGGCTACAAGTACGCGCACGACTACGACGAAGGCGTGGTACCGGGCGAGACGTACCTGCCCGACGAGCTCGCCGGAGAGACGCTCTACGAGCCGACCGAGCACGGCGAGGAGGCGCGCATCAAGGCGCGTCTCGCCAACCTGCGCCGTCGCTGAGCGCCACCAGCGACCACTCGCAGCGCACCGCGACGACGCCCGGCGAATCGCGGGTGTCGCTGCAGCGATCGCGTCAGCGGCGCGCCGCGTCGTCCCCGGCGATGCCTTCGACCATCTCGTTCGTGATGGCGTTTCGGAGCCGCTCCTGCGTCATGCCGTCCCGCTTGTCCGACGGTTTTGTCGGAACCGGCGACCACGCTAGATTGGGTCGAGAGACGGCTCGAGCCGAGCGGTCCGCCAGCGATGCCACAAACCGGAACGATGAGGTGTCTGTGCAGCCTCGCGATTCTCATCGTCGAAGACGACGATGATGCGCGCGAGCTGATGCAAGCCGTGCTCGAACAGCGTGGCGCCACCGTCTCCGCAGCGGAGAGCGTCGCGCGCGCCTTCGAGCTGCTCCGCCATGGAGCGGCGCCGGACGTGATCGTCTCCGACATCGCTATGCCGGACGAGGACGGCTTCATGCTGGCGCGCCGCGTTCGCGCCCTGCCCGCGGACAGCGGCGGGCAGACCCCGATCATCGCGGTGTCGGCCTACGCGGCGAGCTCGGATCGCGTCCGGGCCCTCGCCGCCGGCTTCGACCGGTACCTCCACAAGCCGGTCGACTTCGACGAGCTCAGCGTCACGATCAGGTCGGTCGTCGTCCGCAGCGACGAGCAACGAAGCCCGTAGCCATGGCGCGGAGGCCCAGCGCGCCGGCCGCTCAGTCGAGCGCGTCGAGCGCCGACTCCAGCTCGCCCAGCGCATGGCTGTCGTTCTTCAGACGCGCCTGCTCGATCCCCGCCTGAAGCCATTCGCGCGCCTCGTCCTGCCGGGCGATGCCCTCCAGCATCTGCCCGCACATCAGGTACATCGCGACGTAGTCCGGCTTCATCGTGCGGAGCGACGCGAACGTCTGAAGCGCTTCATCCCAGCGCTCCAACTTGCGATACTCCATCGCGAGGCCGTACCAGGCGAGAGGATCCGTCGACCCATCGGCGGTCGTCTTCTGCAGGAACGCGAGGCGCTTCGACTCCGTCATGGTAGGGACACTCTTTACTTCGGACGCCGTTAAATCGAAAGCACGACCCATGAGCGAACGTCTCGTCACGATGCTCTCCCAGAAGGAGATTGCGGCCCGTGTCCAGGAGCTCGGAGCGCAGATTGCGCAGGAGTATCAGGACCGGCCGGTCGTCCTCGTCGTGGTGCTCAAAGGCAGCTTCATCTTCGCGTCCGACCTCTGCCGCGCGATCGACAAGACCAACCTCCGCGTCGACTTCCTCGGCGTGCGCTCGTACGGCGAGGGCACCGAGACGAGCGGCGTCGTCCAGATCACGCAGGACCTCTCGAAGCCGATCGCCGGCGAGGACGTCATCATCGTCGAGGACATCGTCGACACCGGTCTGACGATCGCTCACTTGGTGGATCTCTTCCGGACGCGCCAGCCACGGAGCGTCAAGGTGTGCTCCCTCCTCCACAAGCCGGCGCGCGCACGGGTCGACGTGAAGGTCGACTACCTGGGCTTCACGATCGAAGACAAGTTCGTCGTCGGCTACGGCCTCGACTTCGCGGAGCGCTACCGCAACCTGCCGTACATCGGCGTGATCGAGCGGACCTGACGTCCGCACCAGCGAAGAGCGCTCGGAGCAGCGAGCAGTTCAACGAGGGCCCATGGGGCACTGAAACGCTGCTTCGCGGGCTCGACGTCGAAGGACGGCGACGGCGCGCTCACGGGTCCACCATCGTTTTGACGTCGAGCGAGCGGCCGTCGGTCGTGACGACGACGCTGCCGTGGCGATCCGTCCGGAGCACGCGGACGCCGGCGCGGTCGAGCGTCTCCAGCGTCGGTGCGTGCGGGTGTCCGAAGCGATTTCGGACACCGCACGAGATCACCGCGAGGCTGGGCGAGACCGCCTCGAGCAGCGCAGGTGACGAAGACGTCCGGCTGCCGTGATGACCGATCTTGAGGACGTCCGCGCGGAGCCCGTCCTTCGCGCGCAGACGCTCGATGAGGTCCGCTTCCTCCTCGTGCTCGGCGTCTCCGGTGAAGAGGACGGCGCGCTCGCCGAAACGGATGCGGAAGACGAACGAGTTGTCGTTCGCTCCGCGGTCGGGGACGACGTCGGGACAAGGCGCGAGCACCTCGATCACCGCACCGCCGATCCTCCGGGCTCCGCAGAGATCCGCGGGCCCGAGCACCGGCACGCCGCGACCGCGAAGATCGGCGAGTAGCGCCGCGTAGGCACCGCTCGTCCCTTCGGCCTCGCCTTGTCCCGTGTCCCAGAACGCGCCGGGCGTCACGCGTGCGAGCCCGGCCGCGAGCCCGAGGTAGTGGTCCGGGTGTGGATGCGAAAGCACCGCCGCCGCGAGCTTGCCGCGACGGCGCGCGGCGAGCAGCGGCGCGACCGCACGCTCACCGACGTCGATCGGGCTCCCGACGAGACCACCGCCGTCGACGAGGATCGCCGATCCGTCGGGGAGATCGACGAGCGCCGAGTCGCCCTGCCCGACGTCGAGGAACGTCACGCGCAGAACGCCGTGCGGTGCGCCGCGCATTCGCGCGACGATCTCGAGGAGCACGATCGCGACGGCGCCGAGCCCGAGCCAGAGGCGCCGACGGCCGCCGAGCGCGATGCCGGCAGCCGAGAGCGCAAACGCACCGAGCTGCCCTGCGGTCGGCGGCGGGACCGGGAGCGCGCCCCAGGTGAACGCGCGAGCGACGAGCCTCACGAGGAGCAGCGCGCCCGACGCGGCCCAAGCGCAGCCGCTCTCCGCCGCCGGCCAGGCCGCGAGGAGCGCATGCACGAGGCAGAGCGGCAGCGCGGCGGCTTCACCGAGCGGAACGGCGACGACATTCGCGACGAGCCCGCTCAGCGGCAGCTCCGGTGCCATCGTCGCGAGCACCGGCGCGCACGCGATCGTCGCCGCCGCGGTGGTCGCGAGGGGCCGGACGATGAACACCGGGAGCCCCCTCTCCCCGATGCGGAGCCGCGCCGTCATCTGCGCTTCGAGCGGGCGCGCGAGCGCGACAAGCCCGCTCGTGGCGAGCGCCGAGAGGATGAACGAGAGGTCGAACGCGACGAGCGGATCGACGAGCGACATCGCTACGAGCGAGAGCCCGAGCGCGCGCCAAGGCGCCGTCCGCCGCGCGAGCGCGCGAGCGAGCAACGCCACGGTGCACATCCACGCCGCGCGTACCGCCGAGCCGCTCCCACCGGCGATCTCTGCGTAGATCCAGGCGACCGGCAATCCCGCCGCCGACGCGATACGCGCCGGGTCGGTCCGCGCCGCGACGGCCGGAATGCGAACCAGCAGCGCCCGGATCGCCGCGGCGAACCCCATGACGACGAGAACGAGGTGCATGCCCGAGACCGCGAGGAGATGGGCGAGCCCGCTCCGCCGGAACGCGTGCTGATCCTGCTCCGGCAAGTCGTCCTCGCCCAGCACGAGAGCGCGCGCCATCGCGGCGGTATCGGACGGAAACGTCGCGAGGATGCGCTGCCGAACATGCGCGCGCGCTCGATCGATCGCCCACGCGACGCCCGCGCCCTCGTGCTCGATGACGACATCCTCTGCCCCACCCGAGAGGATCACGCCACGCCGCGCGGAGAGCGGACGCGGATCTCCCGCTCCGTCGTTCCAGAACCGGTACGGCGGCGCTAGCGACGCCATCGCGGAGATCTCGTCACCACGAGCAAGGCGGGCGAGGCTCGCTTCGCCGTCCTGCCCGTCGAGCGGGACATGCATCGTGATGCGACCGCGGACGACCGGCGACGGACCGTCGCGGCAGCGCACCTCGACCGCGTCCACCTCGAGGCGAAGACCGCCGCCTAGCATCGTCGGCGACCGCGACACCGTCCCACGAGCGGTGCAGCGAGCAGGCCATCCACCCGAGTCGATCGTACTGCTCCGCGCGCTCTCGTAGCGGGCCACCGTGAAATGCGCGCGCGCCCACCCGACCGTGAGAGCCAGCGCCGCGCAGAGCACGAGCCACCGCGCGCCCACCCGCGCGAGAAGCAGACCGCTGACGAGCGACACCACGAGCGTCGTGACCGGTGCAGTCGTCGCCAATGCGCCGGCGCACGAGGCGAAGCCGACCCAGAGGATCGGATCGATCCGCGCGCTTCCGCTGGACTGTTCGACGGCCACTCCCTACGCGGCTGCATCGCGCAGGCCAGCGCAGGGCACGCCATCATTCGAGGACATCGACCCCGTCCCGGCCTGGCCCGGGCCGGCCCTCACCTGGCCGGGGCCAGGCGCTCAGCCGGTGTAGCCCTTGCCACCGATCCAGGTGCCGAGGTCCTGGAGCGAGATCCAGTACGTCCTCGACACGTTGTTCCAGCTCGCACCGCCGCCCTTGCCCTCGGCCGCGGGGTCCGCGATGAGCACCTTGTCCCCGCCGTCGTCGAAGCCGACCACGGCGACGTAGTGATAGATTGTACCGCTCGGATATCCCGGCGGACGCCATCCGCTGATGACGTTCGCGACGATGGGATAGCCGCTCCCGATGCGCGCGAGCAGATCGCTCTTCAACAGATCGCGCTGCGCCTTCGTCGGCGGGTCGTGCATCGGCCGCGACGTGTACCCGCCACCTCCGAAATGCGCGTTGAGCGCCTTCGCGACGAGGCCGATGTGATCGGTGCCGTTCACCGTCGTGCCCATGAAGCGCGCAAGGTCGGTCTGGCTCGGCGGGCTCTGGAGGCGGGTGCCGAGCGCCATCCGCGTCGAGCCCGGTCCGCACCAGTAATACGTCTCCTGTCCGTACCACGTGACGTCGAGCACCTTCTTCACGAGCGGCGCGGCCGGAGCCGGGGTCGGCGCAGGCGGAGGTGGAGGCGCGCTCTCGGCGCCCGTCGCGGGCTCTGCGTCGACGGGCGCCGGCGCTCGCTCCGCTTCCGGAATCGCAGTCCCAGGGCCCTGCGCTCCTTCATCGGGCGCGTGGAGATCCGTGGCGTCCGCCGCGCCGCAGGCGATGAGGAAGGCGAGACCGACGGCGGCGAGAAGCTTGTTCGCGAGGCGCATGTTCGAGCCCTGCTCGTTCACGGCCCGTGCCAGCGCCATCACCGGGCCGACCCCCGTGAAATTACGCTCTCTCTCGCGCGGCATCGGAATATTCCTCTGTCACCTCGCGAGCGACCGCGAGGTCGATCGTGGACGCTCACGAGGCCGCGGGAGCAGCGTGGCGCGATGGTCTCCGCCTCACTGCCGAGCTGAAGCTCGCGGGCCGGCACGACGCGTTCGTCGGCGACGTGACGACGGCTTCCCGACGAACGACTCGCTTCGGTAGTGTCGGCGCATGGCCAACACCCTCTACCGGCGCGCGCTGCCGACCGACACGATCTCGTTCTCGTCGGCAGAAGGCCGGCGCGTCTTCGCGGAAGCCCTCGCTGCCGGAGGTCTCGAAGGCTACTTCCCGCTCGCCGAGCAATTCCACACGCAGTCCGAGCCGGCGTACTGCGGGCTCGGCTCCCTCGTCATGACGCTCAACGCACTGGCGATCGATCCAGGGCGCCTGTGGAAGGGACCTTGGCGCTGGTTTGGCGAGGAGCTCCTCGACTGCTGCGTACCGCTGGAGCAGATTCGCGAGCGCGGGCTCGATCTCGACGAGCTCGCGTGCCTCGCTCGCTGCAATGGCGCCGAGGTCACGCTCGAGCGCGCCGACAGCGACAACCTCCAGCGCTGGCGCGAAACCCTCGCCCTGGCATCGCGCGGCGATGCCGTCATCATCGCCAGCTACGATCGCGCGGCGCTTGGCCAGACCGGAACCGGGCACTTCTCGCCCGTAGGCGGCTACCACGCAGCGCAGGACCTCGCGCTCGTGCTCGATGTAGCGAGGTTCAAGTATCCGCCTCACTGGGTCTCGGCGGAGCGGCTCTGGAAGGCCATGTTGCCCGTCGATCCCGCCACCGGGCGCGCCCGCGGGTGGATGGTCCTGCGATCGCGCCCGCGCGGCATCGCGATCGGATTCACCGTCAAGTGTGAGGGCGAGAGCTGGAACGGGCTCGCTCGTCGTCTCACCTCCGTCGTCGCCGAGCTCGAAACCTCGACGAACGTCGCCGCCGTCGCGCGGGCGATCATGCCCTTGACCGCTCATCTCGAGGTGCGAACGCCAACGGCAAGCGCTCACGAGGAGGCCATGACGCGCGCACGCGCCGCGTTCCAGGAGGTCTCCCTCTACCGCGACGTGACGACCGCGGTCGGCCCCGATCACGCCGAAGTGGTCACGCTGCTGCTCCTCGCGAGCGTCGATCTCCTGGTGCCCGAGCGACGGACGCAGCTCACCGCGCTCACGGGCAGGCTGGCGGAGGACAGTCCGCTGACCGCCGAGCTGAGCAATGTCCGCGCTCAGCTCGCTGCCCTGTGGGAGCACTCGCGCGAAGTCGCGTGACATCCCCGGACACCGTCACGACGGCGCCCGATGACACGAGACGGCCGCCGAGTCGGGGCCCCTTCGAGCCCCGATCCGGCACGCCCGGCATCAGCCCGACGACGAAGCCGTCGAGCGGCGACCGCGCGACGTCTGCCCCGTCTTGCGGCGCGGAAGGGCTCCGCGGCGCCCGTTCGAGGACGCCGTGCTCTTCGACTTCGGCCCGTTCGAGGACGCCGTGCTCTTCGACTTCGGCCCGTTCGAGGACGCCGTGCT